>Ga0157372_10000234_pt1 | contig 61633 bp, 52 predicted proteins | sample C55metaG_FD_115307 | JGI IMG/M metagenome (GOLD analysis project Ga0157372, IMG submission 115307) | Corn rhizosphere microbial communities from Kellogg Biological Station, Michigan, USA - C5-5 metaG | ecosystem: Host-associated > Plants > Roots > Rhizosphere > Soil | place: USA: Michigan... | reverse complement strand
TTTTTCCCCAACTTCGTGTGCAAGTGCTCGATGGACATCTACTTCACTGCGATAGTATGGTCTGACGCCATTTTGGGGCGCCATCAAAGGAGAGCGAATTGATCATAAATAGGAGAGATTTCATACGAACCACAAGTCTGGGGGCAGCTGCAGCGGCGATTGCGGGCCAACTGCCCAAGCCATTGTTTGCCAATCCTTATGGAAAACCTGTCGGCCTCCAGCTCTACACCTTGCGTGATCAACTCGACAAAGACGTTGCTGGGACCATCCGGCGCGTTGCAGAAGTCGGCTACAAGGATGTCGAGATTTATTCGCTCTACAAGAAATCTCCGGCGGAATTCGCGGAAATCCTGCACGATTACGGCATCACCGCCTCAAGCGGCCACTACCTGTTGCCGGATGTGAAAAACGGCTGGGATCAGCATGTTGAGGACGCTAAGACCCTCGGCCTCAAGTACATGGTGAATGCAATCCTTCAGCCCGCAGAACGGAAGTCCTTCGACGACTACAAGCGGCTGGTGGACGTCTTTAATAAGGCTGGGGAAACTGCGAAGCAAGCTGACATCCAGTTCTGCTATCACAACCACAACTTTGAATTTACAAAGTATGGCAACACCACGGCGTATGAATACCTCTTGACGACAGTTGATCCGAAGCTGGTGCAGTTCGAGATGGATTGTTTCTGGGTGACGCACGCTGGCCAGGACCCGGTATCCTATTTTAAGAAATACCCCGGCCGGTTCCCGCTTCTTCACATAAAAGATATGAAGGACAAGCCGGCGCCCACTCATCGACTCGACGCCAGACTGGGTTTGTTCGCGCCGGTCGGTCAAGGCACCATCGATTGGAAACGCATCTTCGCAGGTGCCCGGCAAGGTGGCATGCAGCACTACTATGTCGAGCAAGACTACTGTGAACAGCCGCCGATTGAGGCCGTCAAAAAGAGCTACGAATATCTGAGCAATCTGCAGGTTTAAGGTTGGGCTGAATCGTGCCGGACCTTGGTCATCAGCGAATCCCCGCTCCCGCCAACGGCCTGCCCCGTTGATCGTGAGCGAGGATTCTGGTCGCTCATTCTCTCCTACGCCCCTTTGTTCGTCGGAACTCGACGCGCCCGAGATCTTGAGGTCCGGGACAACGCTTGTAGTTGTTGATCGCGACCAGAACGCCAGTTTCCTCGCCGCCCCACACATTCAAGCGGCTTTGCTGGCCGTGACTTGGCTGGAAGGAATATTCGGGATCCCGGCATCAAGCCATGCTGTCAGGAGCTTATACCCGACGGATAAGACGATTGCACCCACGAACAGACCGAGAATATGCATCGTGATGAACCCACCAAGAACGCCCAGAAAGATGACCGCGATTGGAACCTTGGTGCCGCGTCCCAAAAGTATCGGCTTCAAGACGTTATCGCTGAGCCCCACGATGATGCACCAAATCAAGAACATTACGGCATGGTTCGCGGACTGGGTTGCGAACGAGTAAAGCACCGCGGGTATGAGGACAACCGGACCCACCTGAATTACGGAGGCGACCAAAAATATGACTGCCCAGAGGCCTGCCCCCGGAAGTCCCCCGATCCAAAAGCCGAGGCTAGCCAGAACCGTTTGGATTACAGCGACACCCAGGATGCCGTTCGTGACACTACGAATCGTGCCGGTGACAAGTTGCTCGAACTCAGCCCCGCGTTCATCGAAAATCCGTCCGAAGATCCTGTCTGCAGACCGAATGCTGCGTGCGCTAGTAGCCAACAGAAATCCTGCGAGCAGAAGGGCCAGAAAGAATTTGAGCAGTGCGCCACCGATTCCAAGTGAAGCCGACACCAGCTTAGGAAGGTGCTTGTTGATTTCTGGAGCAATGCGCGCTACCGCCGCAGATACGTCGGTCGAACACAAGTTCCAAAACCCCCTCAGTTTCATGCCGACAATCGGGAGTTTGTCAAGAAGTGGCGGCGGCGGTGGAATGTGGAGGTGCCCTGCTGCCAGCTGGCTAGAAACATTCCGGATCCCATCGATCAATGTACCCGCGAGCAATATCGCGGGCAGCAGTGTCACAGCCATCAAGAGAAGAGTACAAAGCACGGAGGCTAAATTCTTGCGACCGCGAAGAACCTTGGTGAGCTTCTGATAGGCCGGATAAATACCGACAGCAACGATCATTCCTGTCAAGATCAGGTGCAGGAATGGTCGCAGGAGCAGAAAGCAACTGATCCCCATGATGGCGAGGAGACTCATGCGGATGAATGCTTCGCCAACCGGGGTATAGGTGTTTTTGGGTACTAAGAATTCACTCGTCACAGAAAAACCGAATGGCGTAAGAAACCTGTCTCCGGGCGTAGACCGATTGCGCCATAAGAGAGCACGCTTCGCAACCCAGTTTGTAGGTCGAGTGTCGGCGGAGGAACTGGGAGAAGTGCCAGTGCGCACCTTAACGATCGGAGCAGGGTAGCTAGGTTTTCATCATCCAAGTTCACCCGGGAGACCGGATCGGACCCTGTCTTGAGTCCAAACGCGCTGACCAAAGTTTTGCGGCTGTGGGTTGCCCGCTCCCTGCGCAAGACGGCAGGAGAAATAGCAATCGCGGGACCCTCCGAACTGAGCATCCTGGGACAGGAAGCATCCGAGCGCTCTCCTTGTACTTGGTTGAAAACACAGGGACGAGCGTAAGATTTCCCAAACGCGGGCAGGCCGTCAAGAAGGCAAGACGAAGGGCTCTGATGTTTGCGGCTAGGCCCGCACCCGGCCCGCAATCCCGGCTTTTCAATAGCTTGCGGATTCTTCCCCGCCTGACCCATGACCTCCGTAACATGCACAAGTGGTTCCCTTCGACTTAGCCTAGCGCTAGGCAGGGTCTTAGGAGTCCGTTATTCCGAGCACTGGCACAAGCAAAGCGCGGGAGGCGTCTGCGCGTCCGTTTCTTCACAGCCTCAACATTCTGGTGAAGTACGTCCGCCTCTATGGATTCAATCACCGGCGCACCCAGGCGCAGTTTGACGTTGCCTGGACAGAACTAAAGCAGGCGGTGCCTAAACGCAAAGGCCATGTCTTGCTCGGAGTCTCTGAAGACAACCTGCTGCTTGATGGGGTAGCGGTCGACGTCGGCCAGGCGGAGCGCGGATTCGCGCAATTGCTGAACTCCGCGGGCATCTCAAGCATCCAGTTTTCCCGGGATGTCACCATCGAAGAATTCGAAAAATTGGTACGGGCTTTTTCACTGGGCGGCTCAAAAGCTCAGGACTTCGCGAGCGAGGTAAAGCGACTCTTCCCGGATGAAGGGGGTATCCGGATTAACGAAGTGAAATTGGCAGTCGAGAATCCGGCAACGCCGGAGGTCTCCGCGGCTGCCCAACTTGCGGCGCAAACCCTGGCCCCGGAATTTAAGGAATGGCTGAGCGAACCGACCAAACTGGTGCAACTGATTGTGGCTGAAGAAGGCGCGGGCGGAAACAACCTGGCGGCTTCTGCCACCACAGAACCGGCACCAGCGGCCTTACCGTCAGAACCACCCGCTGCAGCCTCTACAGAACTGCCTTTTACTCTGAATGAGCAGGAGACCATCGAGGCAATCCGGCTGGTCACCAAGTTCGCGGAGTTGGGGTCTGCCAGAAAGCCACAGCCGGAACTGATCGGGCTGGAACTGCATCGCTCAGAAGAAAATATCCGCAAAACTGTCTTGGGTATCCTCGACGAGCTGTCTTCCGCACGGAAAACCGATGCCAAGACTCCTCTCCTGGTTCGCGCAGCGGAGGAATTGGCCATTCGCTATGCGTTGGAGCGGTTTCAGTCTGGGGATTTGAAGGTCAATGGCGTTCATCAACTGTTTGAAGAAATGGGCAAGCAGATGGCGACGCTGCGCAAACTGTTGATGCGCCAGGAAGAGAGAATGAGCAAGGCCGGACTCTTGGTCGAGTCGCAGGCCGACCTGCTCGATCGCATGTTCTGGTCGGAGATTCCAGAACACAGCAAGAAACAAGCACTGCTCTCAGAGAACGCGACTTGCGTGCCGGCGCGCAACCTCCGCCAGTATGTAGAAGTACTTCTCGAACGGGGCGACCGCGAGACCGTCTCCGCCATACTCGAAAATTACGCTGCACAGGTCCACTCGAAGGAGTCTGAATACCGCGGGGATGCTGCTACGGGATTAACGCAGTTGGCAGACCTTTTCTCCACGGTTGGTGGCAACGTTCTCGGCGAGACGGTGCAAAAGCTCGGCGACGCCCTCACCAAAGAATCCGATCCCGATATGGAATCGCAAATGGGCGCAGCCTTCGTGCGACTCAGCTCGGAAGCCATGCAGCGGAAGCAGTACCGCGCGGTTGCACAATCCTGCGAAACCATGGACTACCTGGCGAGCCGGCGGCCCGCACTTGAAAAGGAGTTGCGTTCCCGCATTGGAGTTGAAGGACGCCTGGCAGAGTTCATCGAAGATGCCCTCGGGCAATCACGCTTCTCATCCGACCTGATCTCAGTGCTCTACCGGAACACCAGCTCGGCCGCGGAAAACCTTGCGGAACGCTTCTTCCGTTCAATGCGCCGCGAAGAGTGTGATCGGATTGTCGAGCTGGTGCACGAACTCGGGATCACGGCTAACAATTGTCTGCGTGAGATGCTACGCACAGGACCACAACGGCAAGCCGTCTCGTCGGTGGGCCTTCTGAGCCGACTGGACGTGCCTGGCCTGCTTGAGTTCCTGCCCCTACGCCTTCCTGGGTGGAACCGCTTTTACCACGATGTCATCGTGCGCCAGATCGCGTACGGAGCCGCTTCGGACCGCGGCCGCACGCTGCTTGAAATTCTCGAAATGCTTGATCCGGCTGTCGTGCCGCAAGCTCTCGATGAGATTGGAATGTCAGGCGACCGCAGTGCTGCTCCACCCCTGATCGTAATGGCAGGAGCAGGAGAAGCGGAAGGGCGGTCCCCGCTCTTGCAGCTGAAGGCCATCGAAGCCTTAGGGCGCTTGCGCGAGCCGGATGCTGTCCCGGTACTCAAGAATCTGTTTGAAGCCAAACGCATGTTCAAATGGCAGCATCATCGCGAGTTGCGGATTGCAGCAGCGCAGGCGCTGGCAAAAATCGACCCTCGTTACGCCACACGAATCATGGCGGACAGTGGTCTGGAGCCGGGCGAATTGGCAATTGGCCCACTGGATTCGGCGCCCGCCTGTCCATGGGTCCGGCAACGGCGTTACGAACGCATCTTGCTGGGGAGGCCGGTTGCGGCCGTCATCAGCAGTTCTTGGGGCAAGTCCACGCTATCGGTTCGGGAAATGAGCCTTGGCGGCGGCATGGGAACCAAGGAAGACGCGCTACGCGTCGGCTCCGATGCCGACATCGACATACAAGTTGGCATGCGCCACGTTCGCGGGCAAGTCGTTTTGCGGCGCGCGCGGGTGAACGAAGTTGGATTTGAATTTGTGAACACCGACCTCGAAAGCCGTCACCGGCTTCGCCATCTCTTGATGGACTCCCTTGCCCAAGCGCCAGAAACACGTGCGGGCAAGTGGGGCGATCGCAGCCAGTAAATCAAGAAGGAATTTGTTCCAAAACGAGCAGGACCGGATCGGTGTGCCCGGTTAGCAGGCGGCATGCGCCTGGCGGCACCCGCATCCGAGCGCCGCTAAGGCATGGTCGAAGGTGGAAATATCGAAGACGCAATCAAGGTGCGTACGGGTCAGCATTTCGTAGACAAACGGGCGGGGATTCACCAGGGTCAGATGGGTATCATTACCCTCCGCCCAGCGGTGAAGCGACACGAGCAGGGTCAAACCGCCCGCATCCAAAGACTCGACGTCGGTCAAATCCACCAGGATCGTGCGCGCGTGTCTCTGCTCGAGAACCGCGCTTTCCAGAACGATCTCCTGCCCACGCACAATGCGTCCGTTGCATTTCAGGATTGCCAGATCATCAGCGTGTTCTGTACTTACCGTTAGCATAACCACTCCTGTTGTGCTTTACGCATATAGACGACCTGAAGTTCCCAATGTAATCAGAACATTTATCAATAGTTGGTAAAAATTTGTCAGCCGGGCGGCCGGGTGCTGCTAACGTGTAGGGAACATGGCATTTGCACGAGGCCGAAGGCTTGAAACCGAAATCGAACTGTATGACTATGCGCTCGGAGCGCTCGGGCGGCGGATGCGTACGGTGGCTGAGCTAAAACGTTTACTGCGCCGCCGGGTTGACGAGGACACGGAAATCGGCCGAACTCTGGTGGAACTAGTGGTGCGAAAGCTCAAAGACCAGGGTTATCTGAACGACGCCAAGTATGCTGCCGAATATTCTGCCTTCCGCCGTGACAATGAGAAGTATGGGCGACGGCGCGTGATCACCGATTTGAAATCGAAGGGCGTCCTAGGAGAGATCCTCGAAAAAGCCGTGACCGCTTCCTTTGACAAAGTAGATGAGGAAAAACAGGCGCGCGAGTACCTGCGACGGAAGCGTTTGGGAAAACCGCAAGACCGGAAACAGGCCGCCCGGGTTTTCCGGCAACTCCTTCGCGCCGGGTTCGCTCCAAAAACAATTTTCACAATTCTTCGCAACTGGGAAGTGGACGAGGAGACGCTGAGCGGGTTCGAAGAGGGGACTGAGTAGAACCTCGTCGCGCCTTTAGGCACGCGGCTTCCTCGCTATCGTACTCTCTGGCGATGGGTTGCTCAGCCCTTACTCCACTCTCATCGTTTGCTCCGCAGGAGTTCTTCGACGTCCTCTACCTTCTCGCCCAACAAGTTCATCTTGCGCGCCAACCCCTGGATTTCGGCTTCTGCCCGCCGGTTCACCTCAAAGTCCAGTTCACTGCGCAGACGGTCTTTCTTGTCCTGCCGGTTCTGGCTCATCATGATGATTGGCGCCTGAACAGCAGCCAACATCGAGAGGAACAGATTGAGCAGGATGAACGGATATGGATCCCATGAGCGCTTTCCGGCGAGGATGCTCGTCACCGAATAGCTTGCAAGTACCAGGGCAAAACTGAGAATGAAGGTCCACGAGCCACCGAAGCTGGCTACCCGGTCGGCGACGCGCTCAGGGAAAGTCTCTTCCTCTTCTATCACTTGATTGGGATTGCGTGCGGCGCGCACTCGTATCAGCTTCTGCGAGCCGTGGAATTGCTTGCCCAGCACTGCCAGCATGTCCATGCCAGCCATGGGTTTTCGATGCAGCAGGATTTCGATGTCATGACGGTCTACCTCGAGACACACGGTCTCTTCCTGGGCCACGGCGGTCGTCTGGTGGGGTGTCTGTTCGAGCATGGACGCGAACCCAAAGAACTCACCCTGCGCGGGCTGATCGACCACGACTTCCTGATGATCTTCATCGACGGTGGTGAGCCGCACCGAACCCGAGACCATTACATAGGCCTTACCTCCCGGGTCCCCCATTTTGTATATGCGTTGGCGCTGCTCAAAATTCTTCACCTCGACTTCTTTAGCCAGCACGGCGGTTTCATCGTCGTCGAGTAGTGCAAATAGCGGCACCTTACGCAGGATGGATGGATCGCAGGACATTGGACCTCCGGAATTGGAACATTGAGTCTGGATGGATTGAATCATTGCTGGGTTCGATGTTCAAGCTGGAGGAAAACTTCAAGCCTGCTCCTCGAACAGGATATTCTTGATAGGTGTTCGGGGAACATCAGGGATCGGGAGATCGCCCCGCGGTGGGCGAGTGCGCTACCTGCCGCCACATGCGGCGGATTGTTTCTGACCGAGGCTCCGTGTTTATTCTTTGCCGCCGGTCTGCGGAGGACAGCCGTTTCCCGAAGTATCCCCGGCTGCCGGTGGCTGGGTGTGCCGGGTTTGAACAAGAGCAGGATGCGCGCGAGATGAAACCTCAATAAACGCGAGCTTCGAAGAGCGGACCCATTCCGTCCGATTCAATCATTTAGAATTGTGCTTCATGCTGACCGGCTCTCAGATTCGCCGCAAGTTTCTGGACTTTTTCGTCCAAAAGGGACACCGCGAGGTACACTCGGCGTCGCTCGTTCCGCACAACGATCCCACCCTGCTCTTCACCAATGCGGGGATGAACCAGTTCAAGGACGCGTTCCTCGGTCTTGAAAAGCGTGAGTATTCCCGGGCAACAACATCTCAGAAATGCGTGCGCGCGGGCGGCAAGCACAATGATCTCGAAAATGTCGGCTTCACCAATCGCCACCACACGTTTTTTGAGATGCTGGGGAACTTCTCCTTCGGCGATTACTTCAAGAAACAGGCCATTGCCTACGCGTGGGAACTGGTCACCTCGGGGGAGTGGTTCGGGATTTCGAAAGACAAGCTGTATGTGACCATCTTCAAGGGCGAAGGCGGCGTGCCGCGGGACACCGAAGCATTTGATCTGTGGATCTCCGAGGGCGTGGATAAGACCCGCATCTTCGAGATGGGCCTCAAAGACAACTTCTGGCAGATGGGTGACACCGGCCCCTGCGGCCCGTGCAGCGAGATTCACTACGACATGGGTCCCATCGCATCGGACCAGGGCCATACCGACTGCAAGTTCCCCTGCGATTGCGGCCGCTACGTCGAGATATGGAATCTGGTGTTCATGCAGTTTGACCGGGACTCCACCGGAAATCTCAATCCGCTGCCCAAGCCTTCCATTGATACGGGCATGGGGTTGGAACGGGTTTCCGCTGTGCTGCAAGGGGTGATTTCAAATTACGAAACCGATCTTTTTGTGCCGCTGATCAAGCGCGCAGAAAAACTGACGGGAGTTGTCACAGAAACTCCTGATCCAGGCGCTCCCGCCAGTCAGGGTACGTCGCCCGAGGGAGGCCACAAAACCGCAGCTTCCCTCCGAGTGATCGCCGACCACTCCCGCGCGGCAACATTCCTGGCTTCCGACGGCGTACTTCCTTCGAACGAAGGCCGCGGCTACGTGCTGCGCAAAATCATTCGCCGGGCCATCACTCACGGGCGCTTGCTGGGGCAGACCAAACCGTTCTTGCACGAAATGGTGTTCGCCGTTCGTGACCTGATGCAGGACGCCTATCCGGAATTGACCGAGACTGCGGATCGCGTGAGCAAAGCGATTCTAGCCGAGGAAGGACGCTTTGCTCACACCTTGAACATCGGCCTTGAAAAGCTTGAATCCCTCATGGCCGAGAGGCGGTTTACTGGACAGGAAGCCTTCAAGCTTTATGACACCTTCGGCATGCCGCTCGATTTCATGCAGGATGCTGCAAGAGATCAAGGCCTCGAATTCGACCAGGCTGGCTTCGAGCGCGCGATGTCGGAGCAGCGCGAACGCGCTCGCGCCTCCTGGAAAGGGGCTTCGAAGCAGACGGCTAACCCTGCATACCAGCAGTTGCCCAAGTCAGTTTTCGAAGGCTACCTCGAGACGCGGTCCGAAGACTGCGAAATTCTGGCCATCATTAAGAATGGCCAGGGTGTCGATAGACTGCAGCCCGGCGAAGACGGGGAAATCGTCCTCGATCACACGCCCTTTTACGCTGAATCTGGCGGTCAAGTCGGAGACCGCGGAATGCTCTATAGCGACGAGCTCAATACCGTCGCTGCCGAGATTAAGGGCTGCTACTACCCCGTGCAAGGCGTGCGCGCGCATCAGGCCCTCGCCAAACAACCGCTCCGCGTGGGCGATAAACTTGACGCCGTGGTGGATATCTCCATTCGCCAGTCCACCATGCGGAATCACACGGCAACCCACCTGCTGCACGCGGGCCTGCGCGAAGTCCTGGGCAAGCACGTGAAGCAGGCCGGGTCACTGGTCGCCCCCAATCATCTGCGTTTCGACTTCTCGCACTTCACCGCCGTCGCAGACGAAGAGCTGCAGGACATTGAAGACCTCATCAACCAAGAAGTGCTCCATAACCAGCGCATCGAAGTCATCCAAGACGTGCCGATCGACGTGGCCATTAACGAGTACAAGGCCATGGCACTGTTCGGGGAAAAGTATGGCGACAAGGTACGCGTGATCAAGATCGGTGACTTCTCGACTGAACTTTGTGGTGGAACGCACACCGGGGCGACAGGCGAGATCGGATTGATCAAGGTGCTTAAGGAAGGCAGCGTGTCCTCGGGCGTGCGGCGCGTCGAGGCGGTTACCGGTGAAGGCTCGCTCTATCAATTCCGCAGGGATCACCAACTGCAGAATTTCGTTTCCTCCTTTATCTCACCCGCCCTGGCCGGAAAAGGCAAAGCAGCCGCCTCCGAGGCCGCGGCGTCCTCGCCCGCCCACGAGGTCTCTCCTACTGAAGCTCTGAAATTTGAACTCGAGAAAAAAGACGCCGAGATCAAGCGTCTGGCGCGGGAACTGGACCAGGCACGCATGAAGCAGGCGTCGTCTTCCACGGCCAACATCAGTGACAAAATCAAAGAGGTCCGTGGGGTAAAGGTGCTCGCCCACCGGGTCGACAACCTGGAGCGCTCGCAGATGCGCACGCTAGTCGATCAGCTTCGTGAAAAACTTGGGTCCGGCGTGGTCGTGCTGGGATCGGCTACGAACGGAAATGTCGCCCTCATCGTCGGAGTCACCAAAGACCTCATCTCCCGTGTGCAGGCGGGCAAAGTGATCGGCCCAGTCGCCCAAAAGGTTGGCGGTAAGGGCGGCGGCCGCCCCGATCTTGCTGAAGCGGGGGGCAAAGACCCGGGGTCGCTCGATGCCGCGCTGGGCGAGGCGTATGGAGTGGTGGACAAAATATTGAGCTAATGCGGCGAAAGCCGGCTAGCCGGCTCCGAATTGCAAGCGCGGAACTCGAGCGTCATCGCTCGTTGGTGAGGAGTGTCATTTTGTAATGCAATCGCAAAATTGTGAGCCCCAAGAATGTGATCTTGTGATCGCACCGCAGAATGTCTTCCTGGTCCACGTAAACATGAAAGAGTTCGTGCAGAGTTCTAAAATTACGCACACGCCAGCAATCCGATCCAGCCCTTACGATTCGATAAAATCCTGAGCGTCCCCATCCTGATCCGCTGGAATCGAGCCCAAACGAGCCATCCGGATGCGCAACCGGACGAAGATAAACGTTTGCGCTTCCGCGGCATGGGAATGTAACTTTCACAACCGGGTTCTCTTCACTTGGAACTTGGCAGACCGAATAGACGCCGGCATAAATCACCCGGCCTGAGGACTTCAGTCTTCGCAGCCAACCGGTGTGACGAACCTCGCCGGTCGCTCGATCCACCAGCTGCACAACTTCGCTGCTCATCCCCTTGGCGACATCGAGCGAGGAAAGCGGAAAGTTCAACTGATCCATGTGGGTGCTCAAAAACTCCACCAGCAACCACAAAAAGAACCGGCCAAGCAGATAAACCTCGCTCCACACTTCCAGGTTATAAGCCGCCGCATGCTCGTAAAAGTGCCGAATCCGCGAATGCACCACGTCCGGATTGAAGCCGGGTCCGCGGAGGGTTTCAAAATCAGCAATCAAGCCCGCTCCTGCGGGAGTACGCAACTCCAAGTGCTCGACGTCGGCAATTCGCTGATAGATGCCGGCCCCAATGCGCCCGCGGTCCCCTAAGAAACACGAAAGCCAAGGGTTCTCCGCCGGGCGGACCCTGCGCCCGATCACCCGGACCAGCAGTTCAATTCCGATTGCCAAGCCCGCGCCAAATAGAGAGTGCAACCGACCGGGCGTGCGCTCCCGCTGTTCGGTATGGGGGGCGATCGATGGGGCTGTGCCGGTAGCCATTTTATGGAATTGTGCCATTTCTCGGGCAAGTTACAACAGCACGATAGTCACCCAGGGCTAGCGGATTCACGCGCGATGGGCGAAAGATCCGGAAGCGTTGCGAGTTCGTGATAAAGTCACCAGCCTAGGAGAAACCATGCTTCGACTTCTAACTGCCATTTTTACAATCATCTTGGCTGCATCTGCGATGGCCCAGGACCCGTCCAAGATCGTCTATTACACCGGACAGCAGATCGACACCGATATACGCAAGGCCCCAGCCAACGAGATTGGCGAATCCGAGATCAATCTGATCGAGCGTACGCCTCAACACGCTGGCATCCTGCTGCGCCGCACCAAGCCGGGCAAGGCAGAGGTTCACACGACCGAAGCTGACGTCTGGTACGTGATCCAGGGAGGGTGTGTTCTAACCACCGGCGGCTTGGTTACCGATAGCAAAGAAGTGCGGCCTGGCCAGATTCAGGGCACCGGAATCTCCGGTGGTACCGACTATAGGCTGGGGAAGGGCGACTTCATTCGAATTCCGCCTGGGGTACCGCATTGGGTCAAGAAAATCGAAGGCGGGGAACTGGTCTACACGGTTGTGAAGTACGTGGACAAGTAGAATTCTGCTTCCTTCATTTCTCAGATGGATTGTCTTTCCGCTACAGGAGGTGCTATGCGCAAAGCGTGTCTGCTTGCAGTGGCCTGGGCTTTTGCGGTCCCGTGTTCGCAAGCCCAAAACCAGGACTTCAGCAAAGTCGAGATGAAGGTCACGAAAGTGAATGGCAAGGTGTACATGTTGGAGGGAGCAGGCGGCAACATTGGGGCATCGGTTGGAGAGGACGGCATCGTCATTGTTGACGATCAGTTCGCGCCACTCGCCGACAAGATCCGCGCGGCACTGAAGGGCATCACCGACAAACCTGTGCGTTTCGTCATCAACACGCACTATCACGGGGATCACACGGGCGGGAACGCGCTCTTTCAAAAAGACGCACCCATCCTGGCCCAAGACAACGTTCGTAGGAGGATGGAACATGCTGGAACGGCCGGCAATCTCGGGAAAGTCAGCATGCAGACCGAAGCTCAGCCCAAGGAAGCCCTGCCCATCATCACCTTTGAACATGACGTAACCGTGCACCTCAATGGCGAGCACATTCACGCCCTGCACTTTCCCAGCGGCCACACAGATGGCGATAGCGTGATTTTCTTCCCCAAGTCGAATGTGGTTCACATGGGCGACGACTTTGTGACCTATGGCTTCCCCTTCGTTGACCTCGGCGCCGGCGGCAGTGTGGAAGGCATGATTTCCGCGGTCGAAAACGTCATGGCAAAGCTTCCGCCAGACGTGAAAGTCATTCCCGGCCACGGGCCGATCTCAAACCTGGACGACATGCGGCGCTTTGTCACCATGCTGAAGGAGACTCTAGCGGTGGTAGACAAAGGAGTGAAGCAAGGCAAATCGCTCGAACAACTTCAAAAAGAGAATGTGCTTGCACCCTGGCAGAAGTGGTCGGGGGATTTCGTCAAGACCGACACCTGGCTTGAAACTCTTTACAACGACCTCACCGGAAAGAAAGGCGAGTTCATCAAGCACAACTGAAGCGCTCGAGGGAAAGGTCGGGTAATCGCTCAGGGGTGGAACTGAACAGCCACAATTCTCACTTGCGGCTTTCTTTCGAGTGGGTCTCGACCAGCCCTTTGGTCATGATCAGCAATCCGAAGATCTGCGTCCACTCGGAAACGATATTGCCCACCACCTGTCCCCACTTGGAGCTGGGATTAGATCGCTCAAACAGCAAAATCCAACCGACGCCCGTGATCACAAGAAAGATGCTGAGCGAGTGATCCTTCAAGAACTCTCGGACGGGCTGCAGATATCGGTGTGGCGGTTCGCGGCTCTCGGCCGAGCCGATCTCGTACATAAACTTCGTGGCGAGGACAGTCACTACCAGTCCCGTCCAATCGGCGATCGCATTCCCGAAGAATGCTCCCCAGTGGGTGTTTTGGTCAGAGTGGGAATAGAGCACGATCCAGGCGATCAGGGCGATGCTCGAGACGATGCTGAGTGAGTGACGGCGAAAGAAGCTTCTGCGACTTTTCACGCCGATTCGATGAGAAATCGCTGCAGCAGGGTGGGCTCAACTTGCCGGAACAGGAATCTTTCAGCCTAGCCAACGACAAAAATAAAAAGCCCGGCTGGTTGACCGGACTTCTTATCTTTCAGGTGCGGCAGGCATTTTGCTTGCCGAAGTCTATTTGGTTTCGTTACCCGGCGTGGCGGTGAATTCCTTTGACTTTGCAATCGGACGGGCTGCACGATTGACCAGGGTCGGAGCACCGGCAGCGGCTCCGTAGCGCTCCATGAGCATCGGAACCATTGCGCCTTCGGCTTCCTTGGTAAAGGTGAGCTTACCCTCGCCATTGAGATCGATCCGAACGAAATCGCCCAGATGAATCTGTCCGGTGGCCACCAGGTTCGCCAGCGGGAACACCAAATGCCGCTCGATCGCGCGCTTCAAGTGTCGTGCACCGTAGCGCGGGTCGGTTCCTTCGTGCAACAGGAAGCTCTTCACCTTCGAGGTGCAGGAGAACACAAACTGGTTGGCTGCCGAGGCCATGAGCACGCGTTGCTGCACCATGCCCAGTTCGATTTCGAGAATCTGCTGCAGGTGCTCGGGCCGAAGGGTTTTGAACACCACGACCTTATCAATTCGATTCATGAACTCGGGCGTGAACTTACGGCGTGCCGCTTCGACTGCCGTGCGATCAATCTTATCGTCTAGCCCGTCGTCAACCACGTTCGGCTTAGGTGCGAACCCGAACCCGCCGTCGACCAAGCTGCTCATCTCGCCGGCGCCAAGATTCGAGGTCATGATGATGATGCACTGTGAAAGGTCCACCCGCCGGTTATCGCCGAGCGTGAGCGTTGCCTTGTCCAGGATTCCGAGCAGTAGCTGCCACAACGCATCGGAGGCCTTTTCAATCTCGTCAAATAGCAGGATGGACAGCTTCAGCTTGTCGGTGTGCCACTGGTTGAGCGCTTCCTGCGTGAGCAGCGGGTGGGTCTCGCGGTGACCCAGGTAGCCCGGGGGCGATCCGATCAGTTTTGCGATTTCGTGCGAGTGCTGGAACTCAGCACAATCGATCTTGATGCAGGCGCGGGCATCGCCGAATAGCGATTCCGCGAGAGCTTCCACCACGCGGGTCTTCCCCGATCCGGTAGGTCCTAGAAATAGAAGGTTTCCGACCGGGCGTCCGGGGGGATTCAAGCCGGCTAGAAACATCTGGTAAATCTCGACCACTTTCTCGACTGCGGCGTCCTGGCCGACGATCTTGCGGTGAAGTCCGCCCTCAAAGTCACGGGCATCGGCACTGCGGCGGTTGGGGTCGAGAACCATACTGGCTGTCGTCTTCATAGTCTCTTGGCACCTGTTCTACAGGTTGTCGGGCCAGCGCCTCGGGCTTTGGCCTCGGTTTCCGGAGTGACAAATTTTGTCACTTGTTGCCAGTGCAGCTTTCGCCAGTTGAGTGAGCAAGCATTTCGCCATCTCCGGCTAGTCCGTTCAACCTTCTTTCTACAAGACTTAGATGCCAATGTTGTGTCTAGGGAGTCACTTACATTTACCAGTGAGATCGTGTAAACGGAAATGTTTTGCGCATGCAGCCAGAGCGAGGTGCACCCAAATTCCTCATCCTTCGGTCCAGCGCTTCCCGACGACCGTGGCCGCCCGTAACTGGCGATCGGAATTCTGCATCAGTAGCATCGACAAGAATGATGTCACTGGAGAGGAACTTGCGTAATCAGCGGTCGAAAACGATTTTCTTTGCAGCAATCTTGGCGGTTGTCCTCGCAGTCATCGGTTTTCGAACCGTAGATGCAGCCCAAACGAACGATGGAAAAGTTCTCTCCGCGAGTGCCACCATCACCACTTCGGCGTCCACGACAGCAAAACTGCCTGTCCCAGGAACGGCATTCTATCAGGCGAAGCGCGGCGATACCGTAATTTCTGTAGCCCGTAAGTACTTGCCACAAACTTCCTACCTCACCTCCAGCGAATTGGCAGGGGCAATGCGCGCAGCCAATCCTGAGTTGAAGGGAGCCTTTGTAAAATCAGGCCAGGAAATTACGATTCCTGGAATCCTGGATGCGCCCATCGTAGAAAAATCAGTTCCCGTGGCCAAGGATTTCGAGGTTCGAGCCATCTACCTGACCGGCCTAATGGCCAGCAGTGATCACGGAATGCAGATCGTGAGACGCTGGCGCGAGGCGGGCGGCAACGCGGTAGTCTTTGATATCAAAGACAGCGATGGCACGGTAAATATTCCCTTCGAGCACCCATTACTAGGAGCCCACAAGGTCTACCTCCGCGATCTGCCCAAGTACACCCATTTCTTGCACTCGCAAGGAATGCACGCGATCGCTCGGGTTGCGATTTTCAGGGACGAGCGGCTGGTGGTTTCTCATCCCGAGCTGGGCATCAAGTCGAAGAAGACTGGCCAGCCCTGGCGGGAGAACGGCAAGCTGGTCTGGACCGATCCTTCCCGGATTGACGTCCAGGAATATGACATTGCCCTCGCCCAGGCCGCAATCGCTGGCGGTGCCGATGAGGTCCAGTTCGACTACGTCCGCTTCCCCGCTGAAGGCGACCAGAAAGATGCCAGCTTCGCCTTCCAGAAGTCACATCCGGAGTGGCAGCGGGCCGATGTCATTGCCGATTTCTTGCAGCGGGCCTATACCTCCATTCATCCCAAGGGCGTGCTGCTCTCACTCGACGTTTTTGGCGTGATGGCATGGCAGCGCCAGGTGGATCTTTCCCATACCGGGCAGGACATCGTGCGCATGGCCAGGTTCTGCGACGTGCTCTCGCCCATGATCTATCCCTCCCACTTCTTTGGCATGGATGGCTACGACAAACCCGGAGACGCGCCGGAGCACTTCATCGGCGAGTCGATGGAGCGCTTTCAGCTGATCACAAAGGGCAGCGGCGCAGTGCTGCGTCCTTGGCTGCAGGCGTTTGCGTGGCGAACCAAGACCTACTCGCCCAAGTACATCGAAGTCCAGGTGCTCACTGCCAAGAACAAGGGCGGTGTAGGATTCCTGTTCTGGAACGCCAACAACGATTACAGCAAGCCCTACGCTGCCATGCCTGAAATGAAGTCGGGCAAAGGGCAATACTTCCGTGGAGACGAGGTCCCCAGCGTACTCAAGGCCCAGTTAGAACCGCAACTGATCCCCTCGCACTGAACTTTGAGCAGGGAAGCAGCTGCCGTTGATACCGTTTATCGGCTGGTCCACCAGAAGGCATAACCAGCCGCCCCGATGGTTCACCGACTTCCCCTCCGGGAAACGAGCTTCTCCAAATCCCAGCCTCCACGGCCGCCCAAAATGGGCAGGACTGGGCACCCCCAGGGCTAAGTTGATATTCTGCCTCCATCCAAGCCATGCCCAATGCCCCCGATCCAGCAGGAATCCTGATCGAATTAGGCCTCGCAGTAGTTGGACTCGCCCTGCTTGCACGCCTTGCGAGTCGAGTGGGCTTTTCTGCGATCCCCCTCTATCTGATCGCCGGACTTGCCTTCGGAAAAGGCGGGCTCGCTCCCCTGAATCTCACGTCCAACTTCATTCACATTGGCGCGGAAATTGGCGTACTGCTGCTCCTGTTCATGCTGGGACTGGAGTACGGAGGTGATGAGCTCAAGAAAAACCTGCGCGCCGGGCTTCCAGCAGGGATCGTCGATCTGCTGCTGAATTTCCTGCCGGGATTCTTGGCTGGCCTTCTGCTTGGCTGGGCAGCCTTGCCGAGTGTGCTGCTTGGGGGAATTACCTACATTTCGTCGTCGGGCGTCATTGCCAAGGTCATCGCCGAACTCCGGCGGGCGGAGAATCCCGAGACGCCCATCATCCTCTCGATCCTGGTTCTCGAAGACCTCGCAATGGCGATTTACCTGCCGCTGATCGTGGTTGTAATTTCAGGCGGGGGATTCGAAAAGATGGCCGTATCGGTTGGGATTGCCCTAGCCGCGGTCGCCGTTGCCCTTGCCGCCGCGCTCCGTTACAGCCGGCAAATCAGCCGCTTTACCCATCATCAGTCCGACGAGATTCTCCTTCTTACCGTCTTTGGTTCTGTGCTCTTGATTTCCGGGGCTGCACAGCACTTTCGCGTATCGGCTGGGATTGGAGCGTTCCTCGTCGGGATTGCTTTGTCAGGTCCTGCGGCAGAACAGTCCCGTCGGCTGCTTGAACCCCTGCGAGATCTCTTTGCCGCCACCTTCTTCTTTTTCTTTGGCCTGGAAATTGACCCCGCGGCCTTGCTCCCGAGTCTCCCGCTCGCCCTCGGACTGGGAGTCACGACCGCAATCACCAAGGTTTTGACGGGCTACTGGGCATCCCGCCGAGCCGGCCTTCAAAAGCAAGCTCGACTCCGTGCAGGGGTCGAACTCATCCCCCGCGGAGAATTTTCGATCGTGATCGCGGGACTCGGAGCCGCGACTGAGCCCCGCCTCGGCCCGCTCGCGGCTGCCTACGTTGTTTTGCTCGAGCTCGCGGGACCTCTACTGGCGCGGCTCACAAAATGATGCCCTAGGCGTTCCGGTTCTTTCGCTCGCGCTCGGCCTTGCGCAATTCACGGCGGTGCCCTGCATCCTGATAGCGGCGCTTCTGGACTTCGGTTTCGGGAATCACGGGCGCGACTTTCAGGTGACGGCCCGCGGCATCGACGGCGACGAAGGTCAAGTACGCCGAACTCACCAGGCGCGATTCATCCGACAAGTAGTTTTCTACCCAGGCCTTCACGCCGACTTCCATCGAAGTACTGAAAACCCGGTTCACCGACGATCGCAAGATCACGATGTCTCCGACGTGCACCGGCGTGTGGAAGTCCAAGTGGTCAATGGACGCAGTCACAACGTAGTTCCGTGAGTGCCGGTGTGCAGCCAGGGCGCCGGCCATATCGATCCAGTGCATCAATCGCCCTCCGAGTAACGCGCCGAGGGGATTGGCGTCGTTCGGCAGTACGATCTCATTCATCTCAGACTGTGAATCGCTCACGGGCCGTGGAATGAGGGAGTCAGGTTTGTCGGTCATGATGTGCCTTTGTGGGTCTCGAGTCAAAACCAATTTCACCACAGAGGACGCAGGAGCAAACAGGGGAAAACCATCAGAGGAGCCGCGGAAAGCACCTACTGCCTCGCCGCCCAGGCGAGGCCGTCGGGCTGGCCCCCCACATCGATATGCCCAGTCACTGCCAGGGTCTTCAAGTCAATGACTGCTATGTAGTTGTCCGGTGAACAAGCCACGAATACACGTCCGCCCGCTGGATCCATCAGAATACCCGCAGCTCCGTGTCCTACCGGCACTCGTTTGAATTCCTTCCGGGAAGCCGCGTCGTAGACGACCACATCGGAGCCGCGCAAGCTGGCAATGAACACCCGCTTCCCGTCGGGGGTGAACTTCAGCCGGTTGGATGCGGGAATGTTCGCATCGATTGTGGCAATGACTTCCTTGCGCCCGAGATCAATGACCGATAGCGTGCCGTCCTGTGCATTTGCTGTCCACAACTCTCGTCCATCAGGCGAGACGTCGAAACCCTCGTCTCCTTTACCCACTTGAATTAAAGTTTGATTCCAGTCCATACCCTGGGGAACGGGTTCGACAGGGGCGGTGCGGGGTTGCGCTCCCCCCGGAGGCCCCGTGGGTGCAAGCGCACCGGCTTCGAGAATGCTCACCGTTCCGGAACTGACATTGGTTGTGTAGATCTTCTTTTCGTCGCTGGTAACGTACAGCATGTGCGTGCGATTCTGTCCGGTTCCGAGAATGCGATCGATGCTGTTGCTGGAAGGATTGAATCGCGAAATCGCCTTGGCGCCTTCGGCCGTGAACCAAATATTCCCGTTCGCAACCGCAAGTCCATGGGGTCCATTGAGGGCTCCCGTATCGATGTCGGGAAGTGCCTTCTGCGCGACCAGGTCGAGCACCGACAGGCTGTGATACCGTCCGAAGCCGTAAATCGAGACGTAGGCCTTGGTGCCATCAGCCGATGCGATGACCTCATGCGGATCTTGCCCTACCGGCAGCCGGGCAATCACCTTCAGCGAGGCAGGATCGACAATCGCGAGCGTGTGTTCGCGCTTAGAAAGCGCCAACAAAGCTTGCGGGGGCGTCGACTGGGTCGCGGCCAATCGATCCAGGCACATCGACCCGGCTAACACCGCCCACAATACGAACAGCTTCGATTTTTGCCGCATGTCTTAGCTCCCTTGTTGGCTGCGCGACAGAGAAATCAGGGTGTGTTTCTCTCCAGATAAGCCTGCAGAAAACAATCTGCCAACCTTTGTATTCTGGAGTCGCTGTGCTCTGATGCCCAGCATTGCGAAACTCGGTCATACTGCAACTTCCCGTACTCAACAGGCAGGTGTCCGGACTCGAGGACGAACTGAATTTGTAGCCGCTCGGCCGATTCCCTGTTTACTGCGAAACGCACCGCATCGGCAGCACGTTCCCTGGGGAGCCGCGGACATGCGTGCGCATATCCGAGGTTGCAGGACTCCAGTTCGATCGCTCCCAGTTGAACCAGTTCGCCTCCGGGCACGCCACAGGTCCCTCGCCACGCTGCTCCGAGCGGTAGACGCGCAGGATGAGGTAACGCGAGGTCTTCAGCACGCTCGCTCGGAGAGAAGAAAGGGCAAGCCACGGTTGTTTTCCTTGCCCGATTCTACGCATGAGGCGAAACGATCGCTACTCAGTTCTACTGCTTGCCTGAGGAAAACCGGGATGGCCCTCAGAGACCGCGTGACTTGTTAAACTGCTTTCATGGACCGCACCACAGCTCTTGCAGAGATCCTCGCGCAGGATCCAACGAACATTCTTGCCCGCTATGGGCTGGCGATGGAGTATGCGAACTCCGGCCAGACCGATCGCGCGCTCGAAGAATTCCGCGTCCTGCTGTCGACGAATCCCGACTATCCCGCCGCGTATTTTATGTCGGCCCAAACCCTGGTGAAAGCCAATCGCACCGACGAAGCCAGGAAAATGCTCGTAAACGGGATTGCGGCAGCCGAGCGCAAGCGAGATTCACACGCCGCATCAGAGATGCAGGGAATGCTCGAAGGCCTCGAGTAAAGTGGAGCGCGCTCCGCGTCCGCGGGGTCGCCGAAGCTGCTCACACCCAGCCGCCGTCAATGATGAAGTTCTGACCAGTGATCGTGGCACTGTCGTCTGCCGCGAGGAATAGCACCAACCGCGCCACGTCCTCGGGCACGAGCTCGCGCTTGAGAGCTTGCGCTTTCATGACGTCAGCCAGATACTCGGGAGTCATCCACAAACGGCGTTGCCGCTCCGTCATGATTGCTCCCGGCAAGACGCAGTTTACCCGGATGTTCGACCCGCCAAGCTCGCGGGAAAGCGTCCGGGTCAAGCCCACAATTCCGGCCTTGGCGGTGACGTACGCCGGCAACCCGGTGGAAGGAATGATCCACGAAATAGAACTCATGTTGATGATCGAGCCACCGCCGGCGCTCGTCATTCCCGGCACAACCGCCTGAGTTGCGAAAAACTGATGGCGCAGGTTGACTGCCATGCGCTCGTCCCAATACTCGGGCGTCACCTCCGAGGTTTTATGGCGGTCGTCGCGCGCTGCGTTGTTGACCAGGCAGCTCACCGTCCCCAACTTCCCCTCAATGTCGCGAATGGCGGAGCGCAGAGCGGTTATGTCGATGAGGTCGCATTCGAGGAAGAGGGGAACATGGATTCGATCAGGCGAGAGCTTGGCTACGAGCTTTGCGGCGCTCAACTTGTCCTGGTCGATGAAAGCTACTCGCGAGCCTTGCCTTGCGAAGTGTTCGACCATGGATGCGCCAATGCCCGAAGCGCCCCCGCTAATGAGAACCACTTTGTCTTCGAGGCTTGGGTATCGCGCATATTTCCCCTGGTTCAACATGCGGTGGCTCCCTCAGTACTTAGGTCTTGTTCTTCAGCCTGCTTTTCATGCCGAATTCCACCAGGCCCGGAAACAACTGGTACAACTTGATCACCGGATGCATGAACCACGGCACCACCACTTCCCTTTTGTTTTTCAAATACCCCTCAAGCGTCGCCTTCGCAACCCGCTCCGCGCTGATACCGCGAACCGACTTGGGGCGGACGGCCTTGTAATCTTCGCCCTGGACCGCATTTACGCTGAAGTCGGTGCGCACATAACCAGGCGAGACCGTAAGCACGTTGATCCCTGAGCCGGCCAGTTCAATCCGTGCGGCTTTCCCGATGGCATTCATCGCGAATTTTGTGCCGCTATAGATGGAGTGAAAGGGCAGCGGGATATGTCCGGCAACGCTGGAGATGTTGATCAAGGTTCCCCCGCCCTGCTGTTTCATGATGGGGACAACTGCTTTCATGCCCTCCAAGGTGCCAAACAGGTTCGTCTCGAACGCCTCGCGAGCATCGGCCATGCTGAGTCCAGTGAGAGAAGTCAGGATCCCGCGGCCTGCGTTGTTCACCCAAATATCGATGCGCTGAAAATGATGCAGGGTCAGCCCGATCACGCGATCAATCTCTTCGCGGTGGCGCACATCGCAGGCGAGCGCCATGGTTTGCCCGCTGAATCCGATCCGCGCCCGTGCGGCTTCGGCTCGCCCTGAATCGCGCGACAGCAAAACCACACGCGCGCCGTTTTCGGCGAAGACCTTGGCGATTGCCTCGCCGATTCCCATCGATGCCCCGGTGATGACCGCGACCTTGCCCTCCAGTTTCGCTTCCTGCACGGGCTCAACTCCTCTCCAAGGCGGCTTCGAATGCGTCGAGTGACAATGACCGCAGCAGATTGCGGCGCATGCCCCGCTCAACATCCGCCAAACGATCCGCAGCGGTGGCGAGCCATTCGAAACTCGCCGCTTGCGCCAGCTTCTCGAGTTCGCCCGCGATGTCAGTGTTGCGGACCAGCTGCGGAGCGCCGGAATCAAGACACATCAAATCTTTTAACAGCGAGTACGTGCACCCGACCAGCACTTCTGTCTTTTCCCGTCCTTCAGCGCCCGCACGGTACCTCTCGGTGACTTTGAAGAGGTCGCTGTGCTCGCGTGAACCGAGCGCGGTCCGCAGAATCGTGAGCGCATGCTCGCGCGCTTCGTGGTAGGCGGCCAGATCAAAGCTGCGAGCTCGGCCAACGGCGCCTTCAGCAAGGCGTGCCACCAGCGTGCGTTCGGCGGGCTTCCATTCTGGGCGATGCTTGGCGAGGTATTGCGCAATCTCTTCCGTGGAGAGCGACCTTAGCTGTAAAATCATGCAGCGCGAGCGGATGGTGGGCAGCAGCTCGCCGGAATTTTCCGCCAGCAGGAAGATCGTGGCGAACCCGGGGGGCTCCTCCAGCACCTTGAGAAGCGAGTTCGCCGCCTCCTTCATGAACGCCGAATCGGTGAAGATAAACACCCGTTCCCTTCCCTCCAACGGGCGGAAGTAGATGTGTTCAATCACCCGGCGCACCTGGTCGACCTTGATCATCATCTGCGGCGGATCGGGCGGAATGACCAGGACGTCCGGATGTGTCTGCACAAACAGGCGAGTTTCCTTCTTCTCTGATTCCTTGAGGGCGTCGCGGGCTTCTACTGCCTCCCCAAAACGGGTGGCGAGGTCTTCGGCTTCGGCGATGCGTAGGCAGTGGGAGCAGCGGCCACAGAAGTCTGGGAGCCCATCGGTCAATGGACGCTCCTGGCAATTCAGGGTACGTGCCAGCATCGTGGCGAGCGTGTACTTGCCGGAGCCGGCTGGACCGGAAAGGATGACGCCGTGAGGAAATCGGTCGCGGGCGATCATCTCGCGCAATTGATGGACAACTTCGCCGTCACCGTGAAATTGGGAAAAGCTCATGATCTCTCTCTTTGAGTCTACCCTCGCGAGAGCAACCACTTTACCGGGTTACCGGCACCGCCAAGTCCCCGCAGTTCGATCGCGCCGTCCACTACTCTAGAGCGATAGCGGTTGCCGTTCACCTCGACCCGCCCGAAACGCTTCAACTCTTCGGGAGAGAGTTTGACGCGAATACTGTAGGTGTTCTGCGTCTCGGGTGCATACCAGCCCTCATATCCGTTGGCCGTCTTGATGACTCCGATGAGCGGCGATTCAAAGCGGAATGCTGGAACCGGCAAGCTCGGAGCGAGCCCAATGCCGGTCTCGGTAAATTCCAGTCCCAGCAACTTCATTGCCGAGTAGAGCGGACAGGCATGGGTATGCATGTTGAGTACGGGAAAATCGGTCCAGCCAAAGGGTTTCCTTCGCGTCGTCTCTCCCGGATTCTGACTGCGAGAGGAGTTCAATACGTCGGGGCCGCTCCAGGTTCCGTACCAGACCTGGGGATAGACCTCAGCATGCCGTGCGAAAGAATTCTTTTTCCATTCATCCCACGCCATCGCCGGATCGACTTTGGCTAGTGCCCAGATCAGCGTTTGGTTGAGCGACGGCCACACTCCCCCGGCAACCGAGGTGCCCGGCTCGACTGGCCAGGTCCCGCGAGTGCTGCGATCCGGGCTGTCATTGATCTGCACGGCCCCGATGGGCGACACCCGCCGCAATTGCTGATCCATGTTCTGAACCAGGATTCGCGTCTGCTCCGGGCTCGCGGTTGCGCCGATAATGGCCCACGGCTGTGGCTCGATCCACAACCCTTTTTCGCCGAGCCACCCGTTGGTTGGCCCCAACCAGCAACGCTTGAACCAATTTCCCGTCCACTGCGCCCGCACCGCGGCACGATGCTCCTCCGCCTTGCGGCGAATCGGAGTCGTAATCCGCTCGTCATCTCCCGCATAGGTCAGCAGGCGCGCGTAAGAGTCGAAGACATACGCCGCCATTGCGGAATTGAGTACGCTCTCGCCTTTCTCTAGACATTCTGTGACGTCTTTCGGCGGCACCCATGCCTGTACCAAAGCATCATTCCAGTCATCTTGGAGCATGCGCATGAGTCCGTGTTCGCCGACCGTCACGTCTTCTACCAAATGCTTGTAGCAGCGCGCGAGCAGAGCACGAACCGAAGCCCGATTCGCGCCCTGCCAATGGGCGGCCTTTGCGGCCCCTCCGTATGCGGTCACCACATCGGAATCGAGAAACCGGACATCGCGAGTGGCCAGCACGTACTCGCTCACCGCCCATATCAGCCACATGGGCATGTCACTGGAGTTGTCGCTGACGGTGGGCATGGGCATTCCGTGGCCGACAATGCCGTACGGAATCGAGCCGTCGGGGCGCACTTCTTTCAGCGTGTATCGCAATACTTCCTTCACCAGCCGCGGTTCGGTCAACAGAAACGGCAATACATGCTGCAGCGGATCGCGCGCCGCACCCTGGAATCCCATGACGTACTGATAAATGCTCGCTTGGGAAATGATGTGCTCGTGGAAGAAGTCGTCGTAACTGAATCCGCTGCGCAGCAAACAGTAGTTCCAAGTGGTTTCGCGCTCGACCCAAGGTTCATCGGGCACGATGAAGCGTAAAGAATTTTTCTTCCACTGTGCGCTCGAGTCGCGGAGTGCGTTGCCCCTCGACTCGCGATACTTGTTTGCCAGCGTGTCCATATCGAAGCCAGAGGCCTGGTAGCCGTAGAGGAACGTGAGTGTCTTGCTTTCACCGGGCTTCAACGCAAACTTGCGTTCCAGAAGCAAAGCGCTACCCGGCTCGCTCGAGGAAAGCGCTCCATCGAGGCTGGCGTTGATCCCGTCTGGCCTCAGCACGCCACCGCTCCCGAAGAACTTTTTCCCATCCGTAGAGAACGCGTCCGCAGGAGCATCGAGCGAGATCAGAAACGTGGAGGGCGGGTTGAGATCGTCGAAATCCGCTCCATTCGGAAGATCTTTTTCTGGCGCCTTTAAGAATGGGTTGGGATTCTTCTCGAGGAACGCGACCATGCCTTGAAATTGGCGGTCTTCGGCCGGATCGCGGCCGAGAAACTCCTTTTTCTCGCTTAAGCCGGCTCCACCCGAGATTTGCCGGAAAGAATGCGAGAAGCGCATGCCGAGGTCGCGGCGATGCTCGTGCATGCTCTTGCCGCCGAAGCCTTCCATAAACGAGCGAAACGAAAACTGATACAACTGGCATCCCCAATATTCGATCCAGCGAAGGCTCGCGTCCTTCCCGCCGGAATTGGTGATGGTGACCTCTGAAATCAAGACCGGGTCGTCGCCGAACGGCGCAAAGACGACTTGGTCGACCAGGTAGGGTTCGCCCTGGACCTTCTTGCGAAAATAGCCCGCGCCAAAGACTCGATCGAAGCTCTTTCCATTGCCAGGATAATAGGTGCTGAGAGTGGTCTGGCCGTCGGTCAGATAACCGAAGCCGCCAGCGAAACAACCATGCTCGGGAGCGTAATCGTTCAAGAATTTCGGCGCGCCTTCATCCTGCCGTACCCGAATGTGACCGTAGTTCGAAGCCAAGGCCACGACGCGATCGTTGCCGATCTGGGAAATATGTTCGGTTGGGGTAAGAATGCCGGGATTGATCTCGGTGACGGCTTTGGCATCGGTCGTCTGATCGCAGGTGTAGTGAAACGCGGGAAGGCCGAACTCGTCTTCAATCCATTTCCCGAAATGCCCTGAGCCATACGATGGGTCAGCCGCGCCGCTGGTTGCGGCGTTCTCGGCCAGCATCCATTCCTTCGGTGTGGCTTTGAGTGCAGCGGCGGTCAAGGCAGCACGAGAGAGGAACTGCCTCCGGTTAACCGGCATTCTGGATCCTCCGGGGTCCGGTAACGGAATCCATCCGCGAAAAAACCGTCTCCAGGATCTTCGCGTGAGTTTCGTCTGGCGTGCCGCGAGCATCAACCAGGGCAACGCGTTCGGGTTCGCACTTCGCGATTTCCAAATAGGCGTTGCGGACGCGGGTAAAAAAGGAACGGTTCTCGCTTTCAAAGCGACTCTCGTCGAGAGCCGCGGGGCTTCGGTCCCGGTTTCGACGCCGGGCGCGCTCGACGCTTGAAGCGAGGTCGGAGTCCATCAGGATGGTGAGATCCGGCTTGAGCCCTCCGCACAAGATGCGATGAAGGTCCAGAATCGGCCCCTTCCCCAGTTTGCGCCCGCCACCCTGATAGGCTTCGCTCGAATCGGTAAAGCGATCACAAAGCACCACCCGCCCGGCCCCGAGAGCTGGAAGAATTACCTCCCGAAGATGCTGAGCCCGCGCGGCAAACATCAGGGCCAGTTCGGTCGAGGCGTCCAGGCCCGCGGTTCGGACATCGAGCAATAGCTGGCGAATCCGTTCGCCGGTCGGAGTGCCGCCAGGCTCTCGGGTGGTTACAACCGCCAGGCCACGAGCGCGCAATGCCTCCGCCAATCGTTCGAGTTGCGTGCTCTTGCCGCACCCATCCAGGCCTTCGAAAGTGATAAAAGTTCCGCGCCTCGAGCTCACGGACTCGATCATACCAGCAGCAACTAGCACCGGCCTGGAGGAGGAACCGTACGGTTGGTACTCGGGAGAAGTGACGAACCGATTACGCCGCTGCTATATTCAACGGTCTGGAGATGCGGTTCAGGAGACGCCATTGACCTCAGCACGTGTGCTCGCCGTTTTGACCTTCGTATCCACAATCTGCATCAGGCTCCATGCCGCGCCACCGCAGCCGCCGAACATCACCGTTTCCGTAGACGCAACGGAAGCCGCGCGTAAGATCTTCCATGCCCAACTCACCATTCCGGCCAGCCCGGGAAATCTAACTCTTTACTACCCAAAATGGATCCCCGGCGAACACAGCCCGAGCGGCCCGATCCTTTCCGCAACCGGTTTAAAGTTCACCGGCAATGGACAGATTCTGAAGTGGCGGCGTTCCCTCGACGATGGATGGACCTTGAATGTCGAAGTTCCCGCGGGAGTCAACGAGGTCCATGCGACGGTTGACTTTCTTTCCGAAACCGAAGCCGATCAGGGAGCATACAGTTCTGGGCAGTCTGCGACCGGGAAGCTGGCGGTTCTCAGTTGGAATCAATTATTGCTTTATCCCAGGGGATGGACTGCCGACCAGATCAGTTTCACCGCCTCTCTGAGATTGCCGCCGGGCTGGAAATTTGGCACTCCGCTGCCGGTTTCTTCGCAATCCGGAGACGAAGTCCACTTCCATACCGTTTCCTTGTATACCTTGGTTGATTCTCCGGTGCTCACCGGCGAGTACCTGAAAGCCATCAAACTGAACGAGGGGCAGACACCGACGGTCGAACTCGATGTTGCTGCCGACAGCGCGGTCGCGCTAGAACCTCCTTCCGAAGTATGGGACCTTTACCGCAATGTCGTGAAACAAGCGACAACCCTGTTCGGGGCTACTCACTACCGCGGCTACCATTTCTTGTACACCTTGAGCGATCACGTCGCGCATTTCGGACTTGAGCATCATGAGTCCAACGACAGCCGGACCGAAGAGCGCACGCTTATCGACCCGCAGCTCCGCATGCTGCATGGTTCACTGCTCACTCACGAATATGTGCACTCCTGGAACGGAAAGTACCGCCGCCCTCTGGACCTGATCACTCCCGACTATCAACAAAACATGCGCACCGATTTGCTGTGGGTCTACGAAGGCTTGACGGAATATCTCGGCAATGTCCTCGCGGCACGCAGCGGCATCTGGACGCCGGAGCAATATCGCGACAATTTAGCGAGCGTGTTTGCCGGCATGGATCACCACACCGGGAGGAGTTGGAGCAACCTGCAGGACACTGCGGACTTCGCTCCGGAGCTCTATTACGCCCCCCATCAGTGGCGTTCCTGGAGGCGGGACGTCGACTTCTACGATGAGGGCGAGCTGGATTGGCTTTGGGTGGACACGATTCTCCGCCAGCAGTCGAAGGGGACCAAGTCCATTGACGACTTCTGCCACTTCTTTCACGGCGCACCCAGCTCTCCGCCCATGGTCAAAAGCTATACCTTCGATGAGCTCGTGAATGCACTCAACCAAGTGGTGCCTTACGACTGGCGCGGCTTCTGGACCGAACGGCTGACCACGCACCACCAGCAGGCTCCCTCGGGAGGAATCGAGGATAGCGGCTGGAAGCTCGTCTATGACCGGAACCGCAGCGATATGGTGCGAGCGCGGGAAGAGGATGATCGCCAACTCGATGCCTCCTATTCCATCGGTCTGCTCCTCAAGGAAGACGGCGAAGTGGTTGACGCCGTCGAAGGCATGTTGGCTGCCCGCTCCGGTATTGGTCCGGGCATGAGGGTGGTGGCGGTGAATGGCAGGCGCTTTACGACGCAGGTCTTGCGCGACGCCCTGGCTTCCGGCATGAACACAAAGGAACCACTTCAACTGCTGGTTGAAAACACGGACTATTTTCACAGCTTCAATCTCGACTATCACGATGGCGAAAAGTATCCGCATCTCATACGCGATGAGAAAAAGCCGGACCTGCTGACCGACATTGTGAGCGCCCACTAGGGCTCGATCGAGCCGCTGTCCTCAACCCCTTCGAAGAGGTCCGTCTCCTGGCGGATAGGGCCAGCCTTACTGGATGCGGCAAGGTGAAAAAGTTCCTGGCCGCCCCCTCTTTTGACGCTCTCCTCAAGCAAGGGGAACAAGGGCGCCTGCGAGCCATGCGCCCTGAACGCGGCCAATTTGCCTTCCAAGTGGTCCCTGACATCGATGGCGGCGGTTGGCGGTGGCAGCATAATTGGCTGCCGTCCGGGAATCACAAAATTGGCGGTCCCGAAGTAAAGCTTTTGCGCGCGATGCGGCTTGATCTCCGCGCTGAATTGATCCGCATAGCGGTTGGTTCTGCCTGCCCATTGAAATGCCAGGGAGGCGAAAATGCCGGCCATTCCGTGATCCGGATGACCGGTGAGCCCCCCGTCAGCCCCAAAAGTTGCGAGAACGTGAGGACGGAAACGGCGGATTTCAAGCGTCAGAGCGTACACCACCCGGTTGAGGTTCTGCAGATAGAGCTGGCCGTCGGGATAGTCATAGACCACCGGGCAAGTCACCTTAAGAATCTGGCACGCGGAGAAGAACTCTCGTTTCCGGAGTTCAGCAAGTTCCTGGTCGTTTTTGGCCGTGCCCCGGTGGGACCCCGCCTGCCCCGGCGTCAGGCAGATGACCGCGGTCTCCACCCCGGCGGAATGATATTTCAGCAGGGTACCGCCGAAGTTGCCCGCTTCATCATCGGGATGCGCGGTTACGCACATGAGTCTGAACATGCCGAGATTGTATCGGAGCAGAGGTCCACCTAGCAGTGGCGGGTTTCGCGCAATGTGCAGCTTCCTGCACAACCTGCGCAAAGCCTGCGCTCCTGAGAAAAAGCTTCGCCAAATAAAGCATCCAACATAGAATGAGGGAACTCGTCGACCCATGCATGTTCTGATCACATCGGACACGCTGAACGGTAATTGGACTTACACGCGTGAACTTGTGTCCGGGCTGATCACTCGCGGTTTCCGAATCACTCTGGTGAGTTTTGGGGGGATTCCATTGCCGGAGCAGACGGCATGGATGGAGCGGCTTTATGGCCTCACCTACCATCCCACCGCCTTTCGTCTGGATTGGATGGAAGAAGGCCAGCATGATTTCGCCGACGCTTCGGACTATCTGTGTTCGGTAATCCAGGATGCCAAGCCCGACCTCTTCCATTCTAACCATCTCTGCTATGGGGCTTTGCCGGTGGAACTTCCCCGAGTAGTGGTCGCGCATGGCGATCTCGTCACATGGTGGCAAGCCGTGCATGGACGCGAACCAAAGCCAAGCGCATGGTTGCGGTGGTATCGGGAAACCATTTCAGCGGGAATCGCTGCCGCTTCGGTGGTGGTCGCTCCTAGCGAGTGGCTGTTGAATTCGGCACGCGCCTGCTATGGTCCTGGCACTCGCGAGCTCGTAATCCATCACGGCCGCAATCCTATTTTCTTCAATCCATACACCGCCAAGGAAGACTCTCTACTGGCTGTGGGACGCCTGCTCGATCCCGCCAAACAGGTTGGACTTCTAACCCAGTGCAGGCAGGCATTTCCGGTCTGCATTGTGGGTGACGAGGAACCGCCCGCCAATCTCGCGGTCCGCGCGGATGTTCGTTTCCAGGATGGGAGTGGCGGCGTCGCCTTCCGTGGACCTCAGTCCGAAGCGCAAATGCGGACGTTATACAGCAAAGCTGCAATTTTTGCCGGGACCTGCCGCTATGAGGCCTCCGGCATGAATATTCTCGAAGCGGCCTTGTCGCGCTGCGCGCTCGTGCTGAACGACATTCCTTCGTTGCGGGAATTGTGGGGAAACGCGGCGCTTTACTTCGAGACCAATGATCCAGAAAGCCTCGCCGACACCATCCGGATGCTGAGCGATGATCCTCAGCTTCGCCGCAATTTTTCAAACCGCGCCTTTCAACGGGCTCGCGAGTGTTTCAACGCACACCGCATGACGGACAACTACGTGCAGCTCTATCACAGCGTGATCGCAAAAAAGGCGGCAGCCGCGTAGTCCCGGTGCGGCAACCGCCACTTGGCCAGGCTCACTCCGTCCTCGCTTGACCTGCACGAGGCCTCAACAAGCTGATATGGTTGAAGCAACAATCAACCGGAGGATCGATGGCCGCAATCAAAATTACCGTCAGACCGAACGGGCCCTATCGCGTGGAAGCTCCTGAAGGCTCAGTGGAGCTGGTCGATGCTCAAGGCAACCAGTACGACCTTACGGGGAAGACTGCCTTCTCGCTTTGCCGCTGCGGGGGTTCGGTTAACAAACCCTTCTGCGACGGGACCCACAGTAAGATTGGATTTCAGGGGGCTGAACTAGCGGTGCGAAAGGCGGAAGAGAACGGACCGGAGGCTTAGTCGTGCGACTCTCGCGCCTTCAGGCGGGCGGCCTTGCGCTCGGCTTCCGCGGCTTCCGATTTCATTCCCTTAGCCTGATAGACCTCTGCTAAACCAGACTCCAGGTAAGAATCGTCGCCTGCCTGCTTCTGGCCCGCGAGAAACGCCGCCATTGCTTGGTCGTACTTCTTTAACTTGAGATAGGAATTCCCCATCTCGTAGAAGGCGCCGGAAGAGCCAGCTCCGAGCTCTGTGACCGTCTTGAATTCATCGATGGCTGCCTGGTAATTCTGTTCAGCGGCGAGCACCAGACCCAAGCCATAGTGGGAATCAGCATCCTTTGCATTCTTCTCGATGCGGCCAGCGAAAAGCTTCTTTGCCTGATCAATCTTGCTCTCGCTCAGATAGGTAATCCCCAGCTCATAGTTCGCCCACCGGTTGTCTGGCTCGATCTGCAAGATACCCTGCAGTTCTCGTTCTGCCTCACGATATTGTCCGGCGCGTTGATAGGCGCTTGCCAATGCAAAATGGCCGGTGATGAACTCGGGGTCTTTGCCGACCAACTTCTTGAGTTCGGCAATTTCCTCCGGGCCCTGCCTCTGCCCGAGCAACTGGTAGGCTCTGCTCATGCGAGCTTGGGCTCCGCGCGTGTGCTCGAGCCAAAACCCAGCCCCGGCGACTGCAAGTGCCACGATCGATAACAGGGCAATACGCGCCGCCCACGCCTTTCGCTCGGGAGCCATCCGGGCAATGAGCGCTCCCAAAGCCAAGCCCGCAATGAGGCCGCCGATATGCGCCGCATTGTCGGTCGTACCCGACAATGCGCCGAAGATCAGGGTGTAAGCAAGAAATGCCAGCAAGCCGCTCAGCTGACTCCAGACGAGAGAATGCGGTATGGAGAATTCGCCATACTTGAGGGAGGCGATAAGAGCACCGGCAATGCCAAAAATGGCCCCGGAGGCTCCCGCACTGAGTGCGTACGGGTGCCACCAGATGCTGGCCAGGCTCCCGCTGACGCCGCAAATCAGGTACACAGCAGCGTAGGTCGAGGAACCGTAAAGGGATTCGGCGAGCGCACCCAAGCTCCACAGGCACCACATGTTCAGCGCGATGTGGATGAAACCCATGTGGAGGAAGACGTTTGTGAACAGACGCCACCAATCGCCGGACAGGGTAAGCTGAGCCGAATTCGCGCCCCAGTGCACAAGCTCTTGCGAAGTGGGGTCGATTACAGAGACGCCTGCCAGCGCCATTCCGAGAAACACCGCTGCATTGATCCCAAAGATGGCTTGGGTTGCCGGATGGCCGCTCCCCTGGCGAACCCAAGGTGCCGGCATGACGCGCTGCATCGGATCGTCGGAGGCCTCGCCGCGTTTGGCAGCCTCGTATTCGAGGCACCATCGGCAGATCTTCTTGCCAAAGGAGAATCCTGGCAGGTTGCGTCCGCACTGTGCGCACTTCGCCATAGTCGTCAGGGGGGATATCAGCAGTTTGCCACGTCTCGCTCGAACTCGGGAAAAGAAACTCCGGGCTAGAATCCGCTCTCTTCAGTGGATTGTCTTGGTTTTACGCGACATGTAGTCCATCAACAGGTACTGCCCGAGTGTGTAGGGCGTTGTGAAATACGCCTTGCCGCGGCACATCTCCGTAACTTTCTGCACAAACTGAACCAGTCCGTAATCGGAAGCCAACATGAAGGTGTTGATCATCACCCCGGCGCGCTTGCACTTTGAGACCTCTTCGAGTGTCTGGCTCACAACCAGGGGATCGAGCCCGAATGCGTTCTTGTAGATTCGGCCATCTTCAAGCGTCAGGGCCGAAGGCTTGCCGTCGGTGATCATCACGATCTGCTTCATGTCCTTGCGTTGACGCTGCAGAATTCGTTGGGCAAGCCGCAATCCCTCCCGCGTGTTGGTGTAATAAGGCCCGACTTTGACGCGTGCGAGCTGGGATAGGGGAACCTCTTCGGCGGAATCATGGAAAAGAATCAAGGAAAGCGAATCCCCGGGGTATTGCGTCCGCAGCAGGTGCGACAAAGCCATGGCTACTTTCTTGGCGGGAGTAAAACGGTCTTCGCCGTAAAGAATCATCGAGTGCGAACAGTCGAGCATCAGCACCGTCGCACACGACGACTGGTACTCGCACTGATGCACCTGCAGGTCGGAGTACTCGATATTGAGGGGAAGACTCAGCCCCTCACGCTGGATCGCGCTCGACAGTGTCGAGGTGATATCGAGGTTCAGCGTGTCGCCAAATTCGTATCGGCGAGACGCGCCGCTGGCCTCGATTCCAGTCGCCATATCACGCGTGTCGTGACGCCCAAAACTGGACTTGCCGAGTGATCCGAGAAGATCACGCAGCGCCTTGTATCCAAGAAAATCCAGGCTCTTGTCCGTGATTTCAAATTTAGCCTGCGGTTGTGATTCCCCCACCCCCCCTTGGGGGTTGGAGGCCTTCGACGGATCTCCCGGTTGATCGATGCTGATGTAGTCTTCCTGCTCCAGGCGCTCAATCAGCCGCTCGATCAGTTCGTCAAGCGTTCCGTCCATTTGCATCTGTTCAAGCTGCTCTCGCAATTCATCCGGCAAGGTTTGGCTGTTCATCAAGGCTTGCTCAATTGCCTGCCGCAGTTCATCGAGAGTCTGCTCGCCATCGGGCATGTCGTAGTAAGAGTAGTAGTTCTCGAATCCGCTCTGCAGAAAGTAGTCCGACAACGCGCCGAGCAGGTCTTCCATGCTCATTTCGCCTGCGGGGTCGGGAACGTATTTGGAGTAGCGGATGCGCTTCATAAAACCGGCTAGTTCAACGGCCTTCTTGGCCGGTACTGCCCCTCTTCCCGCTCGTAGGGCTTTTCGGCGATGCGAGGCTGTTTTTCCGCGGCGGTGAAGACGCGTTCCTCATTTCGGCCGATGCGCTTGTGGGCATAGAGGCCTTCGAGCACAAACTCGGCAGCGGAAACCTGGGCTTCGGGCGAATCCTTGGGGCCAACACTCAGGCGCGTAAGTTTGTCCATCAAACCCTGGATCCCGCGAAGAGTTTGCAGGGTATCGGCGGCCGGCGCATTGTCGGCAAGTTGAATCTCTCCTCCCAGATCAAACCACTGGATCACTTGCTGCATGTTCGCGCCCTGGAAGTACTGATCGTAGGTCTTCCCGATTGCCACCCGAATCAGTTCCCTTCCTACGAAATCGGCGCCTTTCACTTCGCCCTCATACTCCAGTTCCAGTTTGCCGGTAATGGCTGGCAGCGCTGCATAGATATCGCTGATGCGGGGAACCACAACCTTTTCGTCGTGGCGAATAGCCCGCAGCTCTGCATTGGAGATCACGTTCTCAAGAGCGGAGATGGGTAGCCGCTGGCTCACGCCCGATCGCTTATCGATTTTCTTGTCCTCGCGCGCCGCAAAGGCGATGTGCTCGACTACTTCGCCAACGTATTTCGGTACCGCCAGCTTGTTCCCGTCACGGGTGGTCCAGGCCTCCTGCGAAGTAATCGCAATTCCCTCTTCCACCGTGGCCGGGTAGTGGGTGCGAATCTCAGATCCGATGCGGTCTTTGAGCGGTGTAATGATCTTGCCGCGAGCCGTGTAATCTTCGGGATTAGCGGAGAACACCAGAGCAAGGTCCAGAGGCAAGCGCACGGGATAGCCCTTAATCTGAACATCTCCTTCCTGCATGATGTTGAAAAGGCTGACCTGGATTTTGCCAGCAAGATCCGGCAGTTCATTGATGGCGAAGATTCCACGGTTTGCGCGCGGAAGAAGTCCGTAATGCACCGTCAGCTCATTGGCCAGCTCGTAGCCTCCGCGGGCGGCTTTGATGGGATCGATATCGCCGATCAAATCCGCTGTGGTGACATCGGGTGTCGCGAGTTTCTCTACGTATCGGTCTTCCGGGGTGAGATAAGCAATGGCAGTGGCTTCTCCGCAATCGCCAATCAGATCGATACAGCGGCGGCAAATGGGATCATAGGGATTGTCATGAATCTCGCAACCCGCCAGGTATGGCATGTGAGCATCGAGCAGCGAGGTTAGCGCCCGCAGAATTCGGCTCTTCGCCTGCCCGCGCAACCCCAACAGAATGAAATTATGGCGAGACAAAACCGCATTCACGATCTGGGGAACAACCGTGTCTTCGTATCCGATAATTCCCGGAAAAATCGTCTTGTCCCCTTCCGCCCGCAGGCGCGCAATCAGGTTGTCGCGCAATTCGTCCTTCACGCGGCGGGTTTTGAGCTTTTCTTCTGAGAAGGGGCTTCGGCGAAGCTCGCCGAGGGTGCGGGGAAGACTCATCGGATACTCCACGAAACGACCGTAGGCCCGATTATACGCCGCTCGTCTGGTCTAGCTGACGTGACCGTTGCCGCCGGCTTTCCGCTTGGCGCGGGCATTCCTCTCGAGCACTGGCAGGATGCGCTTAAAGAAAGAAATGATGGCCTGCATGCGCTCGGTCTCCGAGTTCATCTCTAGGAGCACCTGCTGAAAGTCGGGATCGAAGGGAAGCGAGCCGGCAAGCCGATATGCCAACTGAGCGGTGTCGATTTCCTTGTGACTCTCGCTTTCCGCCCCCGCAAGTTGCATGATTTCATCATGCAGACGAAGTGCGGTTTCGATCTCGGCTTTTGGGGCTCCGTCCGGGTCATCCTCCAGGAAAAATACGTTTGCCTGCAGAAACGATCGCTCTTGGTTGGTCTCGAGAACCTCAAACCGGCGCTTGCCTTCGGTAAGAATGTCCGACCTTCCGTCCGGATAAGTCTTGAGCACCTGAATGATCTCCGCCGTGCAGCCGATGGTTGCCATGGTGTCCTCGTGCATGCGAACTAAACCGAAATGCTTCTTTTGCTCCATGCATTCGTTGACCATTTCCTTGTAGCGAGGTTCAAAGATGTGCAGCGGCAGCGGCACTCCCGGGAGCAGCACCACGTCGAGCGGAAACAGAGGAATCAGCATGTTTGTCTAAGGTCTTGGGGCGCGAAAATGCACTGCTGGGACCCGATTCTCCACAGCCCTACTGGAGTATACTGCGCTCAAGACTTCAACTTTGATTCTTCAGGAAAACGGTAGTCATGAACTTACAAGCGGTCGAAGAGGTATCCACTCAGGTTCCGGCAGACGATTTTCAGGCCTTGGAAGACAAGGTTTATCGCACTATTGAGCTATACAAGTCTGCCCGGGAGGCGCGTGCCATCGCAGAGCGGGATGCAGGTCGCCTGCGCGAGCAGCTTGAGCAGCGGGAAGAGGAAGTGGAGAACCTGAGGCGCGAGCTGGTTTCTCTTCGTAAGGAGCGCGAGTTAGTGCGTTCCCGCGTAGAGAAGATGCTGGCACAGATCGATCGCATCGAAGAACCGGCCGCAAGCTGAAACGGACGTCAGGAGCAACTATGGCAACGGCCACCAAACACCCACACATGCAAGATGCCTCGAATGGCAGCGTTCGCGTGGAGATTTTTGACCAGGGTTACAACCTGCGCGGCACCGATCCGGATTACATCCTGAAGCTTGCGGAATACGTGGACACCAAGATGCGGGCGGTTTCCCAGCAAACCCACACGGTGGATACGGCCCGTTTGGCGGTCCTAGCCGCCATCAACATCGCCGACGAATTCCACATGCTGCGCCGGAAGATGGATGGTGGAACTACCGACTCTTCACGCCGGGCCAAGCAGTTGCTCAATGCATTGGATGAAGTTCTGGACGAAAGGCGATCGCTGAAAGGCTAGCCTGCTTTTCTCTGGAATGAGGCTTCCCCGCCCCGCCTTGCAATCGAAGTAAGCACTAACTCAGCCTTCAATCCTCGATTCTTCAGGCGCGACTCGATCCTCGCCTTGCTCTTTTCGATTGCAAACTTCGGATTGAGAAACATCAGCACCGAAGGGCCCGCACCGCTCAGCGCCACCCCCAGGATTCCATCTTCCGGGTCTAGAGTTTCTAGCGCCGGAAGCAGGGGGCACAATTCCGCGCGATAGGGCTGGTGAATGCGATCTTCGAGCGAGGAGGAGAAGAGTTTCTGGTCGCCCTGGAACAAAGCAGCCAGCAGCAGCATCGAGTTCTGAATATTGGTGACGGCATCGGCACGGGAATATTCTCGAGGCAACACGGAACGCGCCTTTTCGGTCGAAAGGGGTTCTTGAGGGATGGCCAGCATCAATGGCCAGCGGCCCTTCGGAACGAAGCGGGCAACGTGAGCGTCGGCCTCGCCGAACATCCTCGCCACCGTCACGCCTCCCATCCAGCACGCGGCCGCGTTGTCGGGATGATGCTCGCGTTTCGACGCTTCCCCAACAATGCGAGCGCTGTTCCAGCGGAGCCGGCCAAAACGCACGGCGAGAGCAATGCCCGCAAGACGGGCAGCTGCCGAAGATCCGAGACCCTTGCCGATGGGGAAGCCGTTGTGGATGCTCAACCTGAGAGCCGGAGCAGACTTTTTCTCGCCGGCGAGGACCTCTTCGTAGGTCTTCACAATCAGGTGATTTTCAAGGGCGGCGCAGATCTCCGGATCGTGACCGGTGGCATCGATCGAGTACTGCCTAGCGCGAGTTGCGTGAACGCGCAGAGCCAGGTTCATGGCCAGAGCGGCGGCGTCAAAGGCCGGCCCCAGGTTGGCCGAGGTGGCGGGCAAGCTGATGGTGAATTCCGTCATCTTGAAACCAGTTTCGGGCGCCATGATAAGTTATTCGGCTTGTCAGGCCGCCGACTGCAGCAACTTGATGACTGCATCTACGCTCGGTTCGAGCACCAGGGGAGAACGCTCGAATCTCTTAAGGCTTCCGCTCTCCGCCTGGTAGGTGGTTCCGTCGAATAAGTCGCCACGATGAAATTTCAAGGTGAAGTCGGCATCTTTCAACGTGTGCCCGGTGAGCACCAAAACCACGGTCTCATTCGGCTTCACAAATCCTTGTTTCACGAGTTTCTTTAATCCCGCCAAAGTCACGGCGGATGCCGGCTCGCACCCTACCCCTTCCGCGCCAATCTCGGCTTTGGCCAGCGCAATTTCGACTTCGCTCACCTGCTCCACAGTGCCGCCGGTTTCCCGAATCACGCGCAGCGCTTTTTTCCAGGACGCCGGGTTGCCGATGCGGATTGCCGTCGCCATGGTTTCCGCATGGACTGGAATCAACTTCTCGCCGCCATTCTCGCGCACCGACCGCACCAGCGGATTCGCCCCTTCTGCTTGCATCACCGAAACCTTGGGCAGGCGTGAGATGAATCCTAGATGCTTCATCTCGCCGAGCGCCTTGCCGATGGCCGAGGAGTTGGCGAGATTGCCGCCGGGAACAATGATGTGATCCGGCGGCTCCCAGCCGCGCTGCTCCAGTAATTCAAAGGCCGAGGTCTTCTGGCCTTCCACGCGATACGGGTTCACGGAATTTAGCAAGTAGACCGGCATCCGTTCGACGACTTCGTTCAAGACCCGAACGCAGCCATCGAAGTCCGTCTTGAGCTGAACCGTAATCGCGCCATAATCGAGGGATTGGGAAAGCTTCCCCCAGGAAATCTTGCCGTCGGGAATCAGCACCAGCGAGCGCAGGCCGCCACGAGATGCGTAGGCGGCCATCGAGGCCGAGGTATTTCCGGTCGAGGCACAGGCCACCCACTGATACCCGGCAGCGCGGGCAAACGATGCAGCCGCGGTCATGCCGGTATCTTTGAACGACCCTGTCGGGTTCATGCCCTGATGCTTGGCATAGAGATGTTGGATCCCGGCACTCCGGGCGCAGTGCGGCAACTCATAGACGGGGGTGTTGCCTTCGCGAAGGGTGATGATTTTCTCCTGGTCGATCTCCGGCAGCACCTCGCGAAATCGCCAAACACCGCTCTGGTCGGCGGGTTCAAAGGACGACTTCCGGCTAAGCCAGAGTTTCTTCAGGGAATTGGCACTGAGTCCGTACGGTCCCGCCGGCTCCCAACCAGGGAAAATGATTTCCAGCAAATCCCGGCAGGTCTCGCAGCGGAAGCGGTCAGGCAAAGCCGTCCGTCCGCATCCGATGCACTTTAGTTGAGACACACCGAGGTCTGTTTTGGTCGCCGGTTCGGTCATTTCTCGGAACCATAAGAATAGCAGAGCGGACGCCCGCATCCGCCTTTCCCGGACATCGTTTCCCCGCTTGTCTCACCTGCGAAGGTAGGCGTCAGTTTTCTGGATCCAATCCATGCGGGGAGGATGAAAAATGTCGAGGCTGACGGTATCGCGCAGGGCTTTGACCAGGTGGGGCAGGTGGGGCGGGATGGTCAGCACCTCACCCGCACGCACGACCGTGTCCTTAGCCCCAATCGTGAACCTTAAGGCACCTTCAATCACGTAGGAGAGTTGCTCGTTGTGATGGCTGTGTAAGGGAACGACACATCCCTTTTTGAGCAGGATGCGCGCCAACATCACCTTGTTTCCGGTAACCAGCTGCCGCTGCAGCAGAGGGTTCAACGTCTCCAGCTCAAGCTGGCTCCAGACATGGCGTTTTGCCTTGCCGCGGGGCAGCGTTTTTGAAGTTTTACGGCCCTTCCGCGATGGAGATTTCTTGCGAAGCCTCGACATACCGACCTCCCCGTGGGTTTGCTGCCCCTTGCTCCGGGCAACCCTCAACGTTACCATTTCATGATCGCCCAGGAGAGCCGTATGGCAAAACATCGTTTTCGTCCGGAGACCGAAGCCGTTCATGGCGGCGCGAACCTCGATAAGCAAAACGCGCCTGTGTCAGAGCCGATCTATCAGACCTCGACCTTTCAGGTGACTGACTCCGACGAGCAAGTACGTGCGACCAACACTGACATGTTCTACACGCGTTATGGCAATCCGACGCACACCGCGGCGGAGAAACGCATTGCCGAACTGGAAGGGGCCGATGCCGCGCTCCTGTTCGCCTCCGGAATGAATGCCATCACCACCTCGATCATGGCGCTCGTAAGGCCCGGCGAACACATCGTCGCACAACGGGACATCTATGGTGGCGTAACCAAGTTTTTGTCCAGTTGGTTGCCGAAGTTCGGCATCGAGACCACCTTTGTCGATACCACCGATTACACCCAGCATGTCCGGGCCGTGCGGCCGAACACCAAGCTCTTGTACTTGGAGTCGCCCACCAACCCAACCTTGCGAGTCGTCGACCTTTCCAAAACCGCGGCGATCGCGCAAGAGCACGGGCTGATCAGCGCCATCGATGGCACCTTCGGCACACCCATCAATCAACGCCCCATCGAGTTTGGAATTGATCTGGTTCTGCATTCCGGAACCAAATATTTCGGGGGTCACTCGGACCTGATCTGCGGCCTGGCTGCCGGCCGCAAAGACCTGATCGATGCGATTCGCAGCACCCGGACGACTCTCGGCGGGGTCATGGATCCCCATGCCGCTTTTATGCTGCTGCGCGGGATCAAGACCCTGGGGGTTCGGCTAGAGCGCCAAAATGCAAGCGCGCTTAGCATCGCCGAATTCCTGGCGGCTCATCCCAAAGTCCGCTCTGTCAATTACCCATTCCTCAAAGACCATCCGCAACGCGCATTGGCGATGGAGCAGATGAAGGGCGGTGGGGGTGTACTCAGCTTCGAGGTAGAAGGCACGGGGGAAGATGCGAAGCGGGTCAGCGAAGCCCTGCAACTTTTTACGCTGGCACCAAGCCTTGGAGGAGCCGAGTCGCTGGTGTCCATTCCAGTGCTCACCTCGCATGCCATGATTTCTGCCGAGCATCGGGCAAAAATGGGAGTGAGCGAGCAACTGGTACGGCTGTCGGTTGGAGTCGAGCACGTGGAAGATCTGATCGCTGATCTCGATCATGCCCTGTCGGTCGCGGTTCGTCGACCAGATCAGGTCGCAGTCGGTTAGATCTAGGAAGCTCAGGCGGTTGCGGGGAGGATTCCTTCGGGGCGAAGCAGATTGCAGGGCGCTGTTTGGCGTGCCCATTCTCAACGATTTCGCGGGTTCGAACCCAACCATGGAATAGGCAGGAAGTCTCAGTTCCTGGTTTGCTCCGGCCTGGGCGATTGCAGCCTGTTTTTTCTTGCGCCCAGAGCCCACGGGGGTGCTGTTTTTGTTAGGCCTGTCGAGGGTTGCGCAGCCCACTTCAGGCACATTTGAGTCATCCAACAGAACGGTTGGCAGGAGGTTCAAAGTTTATGAAGCGTCTGCTGAAGTGGATCGCAATTGTCATTGCAGTTCTTGTCGTTGTTGTCCTCGTCCTGCCCTTCTTGATCGATGTCAACATGTTCCGGCCGAGAATTGAATCGGAGCTCACGAATGCCCTCGGACGCAAGGTGACGGTCGGCAATCTCAAATTATCGCTTTGGTCCGGAAGCCTGGCAGCTGACAACATCTCGATCGCAGATGATCCTGCCTTCTCGAACCGTCCATTTGTGCGAGCGGACACGCTCGACGTAGGCGTGAACCTGATGCCTCTGGTCTTTTCGAAGAAGCTGGAGGTGCGCGATATCACGCTCACCCACCCCCAGGTGAGTCTCATGCGAACGCCGCAAGGCAAATGGAACTTCTCAAGCTTAGGCAACCCCCAGGGCGCGAATCCTTCCGGAGGAACGCAGGGCGAATCCTCTCCCCCGAGCAATACCAAACCTGCACCGCCGAAACCAGCGGCCAGTCAAACCCAGTCCGCTTCCAAGGCCTCGGCGCCTTCCCCGGGGGAAAAGACGCAATCCGAACAGGGCCTCGAACAAAATCTTTCCGTCGGCGCCCTGAACATCCGTAGCGGCCAGATTTCGGTGGCCGACACCAACGCGCCTTCTAAGGCACGCATTTACCGGAATGTCGACGTAACCGTGAAGAACTTTTCCCTCTCTTCGCAGTTCCCGTTCACGCTCTCAGCGGACCTGCCGGGCGGGGGAAACGCAAAACTCGATGGCACCGGCGGACCTGTAAACCGTAACGATACCGCTCTGACTCCGCTCCAAGCGAAAATCTCCGTCAACCAGCTTGACCTGGCGAGGTCTGGCTTTATTGATCCGTCCTCCGGGTTCGCCGGCTCGGTCAATTTTTCGGGGAATCTTGAGTCAGACGGAAATAAAGCGCGCAGCATGGGAGACGCAACCGCCAGCAGCCTCAAGCTTTCGCCCAAGGGAACGCCCGCTTCGAAGCCGGTCGCACTGAAATACGCGACCAGCTATGACCTTGAGAAATCCACCGGCGTACTGACGCAGGGCGATGTTTCGCTCGGGCATGCCAGCGCAAAACTCAGCGGAAGCTACGACCTCCACGGATCGACGGCCGTGTTGAACATGAAGCTGAACGCCGACAACATGCCTGTCGAAGATCTTGAAGTTCTATTGCCGGCTCTGGGTATTGAGCTTCCCAAGGGTTCTTCGCTACAAGGCGGAACCTTAACTGCCGATTTGACGATTAACGGCGCGGTAAACGCCTTAAACATCGCCGGCCCAGTCAAACTTGCAGATACGAAGCTCGCAGGTTTTGACATGGGATCGAAGCTAGCTGCGATTTCCGCCCTGAGCGGCGCTAAGACTGGCCCTGATACGACCATTCAGAACTTCAGTTCCGACGTGCACTACAGCCCGACTGGCATCCAGACGCAGAACATCAGCCTGATCATTCCTGCCATCGGCACGATTACCGGGAGCGGCAACATGAACCCGCAGAACGCGCTCGACTACCACATGACGGCTGCTCTCAATGGAGCCATGGTAGGCGGTTTGTCGAAAATGGCGGGCCTGAGCGGCAACGGAACCAGCATTCCATTCTTCATTACCGGTACGGCGGCCGATCCGAAGTTCATGCCGGATGTGAAAGGCATGGTCAACGGCGAGCTAGGGAAACAGCTCGGCAACCAACTTCAGAAACAACTCGGAGGCAACGCGGCCGGCGCCGGCACCGGAGCTGGCGCCCAAGGCGTTGTGAACGCCATAGGCGGCCTGTTCGGGAAAAAGAAAAAGCAGTGACAACAGAACCTACGGCACAAGTTCGAGAAAGGCTACGCTGTAGCCGGTCATCGTCAGCCTGATGGGCGATGTAACCGGGATCGAGTTCGCGTTCGGTCCATTCGCCACGTTCGTACTCGAGTCGATCACCAATTGGTTCGCGCTAGTGAATGGTCCCAAAGCACTAATGTCGAGCGAAATATTTGCCGTGAGCCCCGTGCCGTTGTTGTCTGTGGCCGATGCCACCGCGTGATTGGAGACCATGATCACCACGCTGCCATCGGTATTCAGGATGGGGAGCACTTCAACTTGCGCGATGTTGGTATTTGTGAAGTTCAAGAGATGCTCGCCTGAACCGCCGGGAAAGTAGCGCGCCAGCCAGTAGTCCACCCAGTAACTGAGCTGGAGTTGAGCCTGGTTGCCGGACCAGTTCAATTCTCCAAATTGCGGGTCAGCATTGAACTCCCAATGATGCAGCAGTTGAGCTCCCGCTTTCCCGACTTGCGAAAAAACATAAGGGCGCCAGGCGGCAAAGAAGGCGCTTGAGCCGCGGTGGTCGCTTACAAACACCTGGCCCGGATTGCATGTGCTCTGCCCGGAGCCGTTGCTGAAATCCGCGTTGACGTTGTTCTCGGTGATCCAGACAGGCACGTTACCGAGAGATGGATTGAGCGACAGATTGTTGTAAATCTGTTGCACGCTCGCCGCAAAACCCGGCACCGAGGCGAACAATTGCGTATCCGTATCGCGCTGGTTGCAAGAAGAGTAGTAATGCGCAGCCAGCACGTCGACCTGAACATTGACGTTACTAGCAAACGTCTGCACCCAATTTTCGGTGCCGCAACACAGTTCCAGGGCGGCAAACTTGATGTTTCCATCCACCGATTTCATTGCCGGCACGACTTGGTTATAGACCGTGGCGTAATCGGCTGCACCGGTCGTCGGGCTGAACCCGTTGATGCTAGGTTCATTCAGAATGCCCCACCAGGTGATCTTGTGGTTCGGATAAGAGGGCGAGACGTGAAAGACATTGTCCAGTGAGGTAAACCCGCCGGTGTTGTAGTAGCGCACCATGTTCTGTGCGTACGCGGTAAAGGCATTCGCATCGAGAGTCCCACTTGTCCCCCCGCCTGACCACATGAAGGATGGCGCCCAGCCCAGCTGCATTTCCGGGCTGTGATCTCCCACCGTAAGTACTGGCAGTGTAATGGCATCCAGAACAGAAAAGTCCCACGTATTTGCCGTCCGTTGCGGAACACCTTGGGAAACGGTTTGCAGTCGGATGTGACTAGGCAGCACATTTCCCAGGGGAGTGACTGCACTGGGGACATCGGTGAAAAACTGGTAATCCCACTCCGCCGGCTGAAACGACGTGGACATCGCCAAGTTGAAGGGACCATTCGTCGTGCTGTTTACGGCAACGTTCGCGCTGATCGTGACCGGAGGAGGCGGTGGTGGAGGGGGAGGGTTGCTGTCCATACTTCCCGCCCCGCAGGCGGAGAGGAACGCCAGTAGAAAAACGATTGAGCCCAGCGCGAGGGTCTTCATGTGGTGCCTGCCATTGTAACCTTCGAGAGCTGGCCAGAGTAGGCTAGAAAAGGGGCAAGATGGTCTTCGGCGAATGGACGAGGCGGATTTGTACGAACGTGTGAAGTCGGCTTTGAGCCTTCAGACGTAGCCCAAACCCGCCAAGCGATCGTGAATGGTCTTTTCGGCTTCTCCATCGCCCGATCCGCCAGTAGGAGATTTTTTCTCCAGCCCGGCGACGAGCGAGCGGCCTTGCATGGTTTCAGGAATCTCGTAGCCGCCGAGATCAAGCAATGTGGGCGCGATGTCCAGCAGTCGCGCGCCCTCGAATTCGCCCCTCATTGGAAGATTCGGGGCCGCCAGAATAAAGGCTCCGTACTGCGCGTGATTGCAGCCATCGGGACCCGTATCGTTCTCCCGGACATGAATGGCAGAGTGGCCAACCGTGCCGATCGCACGCCAATAGAGCTCGCCGAAATGCACGATGAGGTCCGGCGCAACGTTGCGAACATTCTCGTAGAGATCCTTCGGCTTGAAGACCAGTGACTTCAGTCGATTGCCCCGGTCGTCGGTCATGGCTTCGATCTTGGCCCTCATCTCGTCCTGCAATCGCTCGTACTCGCTCGCCGGAACTACGCCCTGGGGCTCGCGTCCCTCGACGTTGAAAAAGACGCGAGCATAATAGCCGCCTTCGCTCCAGACGCGCGTCTTGCCCCAGTTCACGTCGAGCTTGTCAAACGGCGTGAGGGTCGCAGGATATTGGTTGAGCACGAGCAAGCCTTCCCGAATCAGCCATTCGTTGATGGCAATTCCGCCATCGAGGCGCTGCGCTCCATGATCGGAGACGACCAGCACGATCGTGTCATTGTCGAGCAGTTCGAGGGCTTTGCCGATCTGATCATCAAGCCACAAGTAGTAGTCGGGAATCGCGTTTTGGTAGGGATTGCCCGGCTCGAACAGCACGTGCTTTTCATCGAAATAATTCCAGAAGCCATGATGCATCCGGTCAAGGCCGATATCTACGTAGTGGAAGTAGTCCCATTCTTGCTCTTTTAAGAGCCAGCGAACGACCTTCCAGTGCTTCTTGCTCATTTTGAAGATTTCGTCTCTGAGCCAGTCTTTGCGGTCGGTACGGAAATGCTTCACATCCACCGGATACTCACCGACGAGCTCATGGATCTTGGTTTTGAGCGCGGGGGGATGGGTAAAGTCGTTCTGGGCTGTATCCGGCGTGAGAAAGCACCCGACGCTGATGCCGTTGATCTTCCGCGGAGGATAATTCGGCGGCACGCCCATGATGATGGAGCGCTTGCCTTCGCGTGCAAGTTGGTCCCAAATCGAAAGCGCTTTAATCGAGGCCGAATTCGCGAATCCCAGTTTGTCGTAGGAATAATCAATCCGGTTGCGGAAGCCGTACACACCGAGAGATCCCGGGTCCTGACTGGTGCACATACACATCCATGCCGGAACCGTGATGGGCGGATAGACGCTTTCCAGACGCCCGTAGCTCCCCGCATCCATGAGCCGGCGGAGGTTTACCAGGCGTTCATCACCGAAAACCACCTCCGGCGCAGCGCAATCGAGTCCAAAGACACAAATCTTCATTTCAGATTAAAGAACGACCTTCCATGATCTCAGGAACCGGAACTCCTAAATGATTCAGGATTGTCGGCGCAAGGTCAATGATCGAGGGTGTGTGCCCACCTTTGCCAAGGCCAGCAGGGGATGGGGCAGCCGGCCTGGCGTTCATGAACAATATTCCCGGAACCGCCTCGGGATCAATGATATGGTCTCCACTCCATTTGCGTTTGTTGTCTTCGATCAGCGAATCCGCGAAACCTCCGACAGCGCTTTGCCACGAGACCCGAAATCCGGGGCGGAAGTTCACCAGCAAATCCGGGGCATCGACCGCGTACGAGCCGGAGTAGATTTCGTCCCGTCGGGAGACATGCCTGATCGCCTCTCGCTGAGTCGCAGGGTCGGCGATGCCCGAGAGTCCGGAGACGATCGCATTCCGCACCCGCTCGGCCTCCGTTCCCTCTTCCACAATCCCTTCCCGCTCTCGGCCCTTGAAGTTCAGATAAATCCCGCCCAGACCAACCGCGTAAGCATAGGTCCGCGACCAATCGATAACCTCGGCGCCCTCGCCTAAGCCGTCGCTTGGTTTCTTGCCGTCCCTGAGCGAAAGCAGACCGTTCTGCCACAACCAGGTATTGGTATCGAAGGAGCGGCGGAAGCTGTTAAACCCGTGGTCGGAAAGTACGATGAACAACGTGTCCTCATCCGCATGGTCGAAAACCAGCTCGAGCAACTTGTCACAACGCGCATACTGCTGCTCGATCAAAGTTGAATATTCTCGCGCAAGATCGGCTTCGTATCCGGGGTGCTCTGGTTCGCGAAACCGCCAAAGCATGTGCTGGATGCGGTCCGGCGTGTCGTATAGCAGGAAGAAGAAGCCTTCCTCGAAGCGGCCGAGTTCGTAGCGCATGAGGCGCTCGCGCTCCGCGATGATGAGTTCGCATTGATCAAGATACGCCTTCTCGTCGAAGCGGCTGTTATTCAGGCCATTATGATCTTCGGCCATGCCCAGGGTCGAAAACAGCCCAATTTGACCGGCAACATCTTTCGCGTAGGCGGATGGCGAAGACACTGGAAATAGCGGCGCAGCCGGATCGAAGTTCACGGCAGAGACATAGAACTCAATGCAGGGTTCAATTTGCCGAACGTAGATGCGGGCAATCCCGGTAACCGATTGCAGCATCGAGAGCTTGAACTTGAAACGCACCCAATCGCTCCACTTGCCTACAGGAACATCCACGCGCGAAGAACTGCCGCCGGTAGAGATCCCTAGCGAGCGCGAAGCCGGATTCCCGTCGACCAGAATCTCGCAAGTGATATCGCCGGCAGGCGACTGCTTCGTGTTTCTCGGTCCGATCACGTGCGTCTTGAACTGCATGCCCGGGGGCAGGTTCACCACCTGCTCACTCTCGCGCGCCTGCACATGCGAGTCCTGCGTGTAAAAAGTGCCCTTGTTCTGCGCTCCGCGAATATCGGGGACGCCTACTCCAGAGATCATTCGGCCATGGATCTCATCCGGGGGAAAGGTACAGGGGCAGCGCAGCACCGTGCTCGAAACCCCGGCCTGTGAAAGCGTCTGCCAGAAAGGCGTTCCCTTTCGCTGATTGACCACTCGCGGCGGGGCGAATGCGCTTTTCGGAGGCGCAAACCGACTCAGGGCGGCGTCTGGCAAATAGGTTTCAGGATGGCGAGAAATGAAATCGAAGATCCCGTGCCCGCCGGGATTGGTTCCGGTAGAAAAGGAGGACCATGCCACCGGGGTCTGCGCCGGGTAAGTTGTCCTCAGGCGTGAATACCAGCCCGAGCGACGAATCCGGGCAAGGTTTGGAAGTTCGCCACGATCGAGCATGGCCTCAACGATTGTGGGTTCCAGCCCGTCGAGTCCAATGACGATTGCCTTCTTGCGCAAAATGTTAGGCCTGAGAAGTCGGACTACCTTTTGGCCGGGTAGAGGTAGAGGGTTCGGGGGTTGTGCCGCGCACTTTGTGCACGATTTTCACGAAGGCACCCACGACCTTGTTCCAGAACATGAGCAGGACGCCAATCACCCCGGCAATACCGGAGGTCACGGTCATCACCTGATCGGGGCCAGCGTAGAGCGCGAATACGGGGAGTTGCATAGATCTATTCTACGGGAACAACTGCTGTCATATTCCGAAAACTTGAGAAACCCGGCACCCCGGAGAACACGGAACGTTCTGGATGGCGGGTCAGAAGCAGATCGTGTACGGCTGCACCTGGCCGGTTTTGACCAGATTGAGAACGGTCACGTTATCGGGCGGTGCATAGGTCCCATCCGCCTGCAAGGACTGATGTTGCCACTTTACCAGCCCGTAGGGCTTGGCCACGTGGAATTCTTCTTTGTTCTTGCAGTTCTGCAGGTTCTTGTCGCAGCTGTACTGGTAGCTGATGACCAGGGTATCCAGGTTGGCTGGCAAATCCCCTCCGAGGGTTTCCTGATATGGTCCCCAGACCGTGTTCACCACACCGCCGAGTTTCTGCGCGATGAAGGTATTACAGTCGGAATGGGTCTCGTAGGTCGTATTCGAAGGCGGTATCGTGATTCTTGATCCAGGGAAACCTCCCTGCGCAAATCGAGGCACCAGCGGCAGGTTATAGTCCCCGAGCGTCGGGTCATGGAAGACTTTGAATGTACTCGGATCCTTCCAGTTCAACTCGGTCACCCACAGATAGATGTAGTTGTTGTCGTAAAGCTGGATGTCCCAGGGGAATCCTTGCCCGGTTTTCGTCCAGTAGAAGCGACTGGACTCGACGGTCGTATAAATCGGGTTGGCATTGCCTGACAAATGGTGGCTAGATGCCAAGCTTGGATCCATCGTCATCCATGCCAGCATGTCATAGGTCTGAGGTTGCACCGAAGGCGTTTGCCCGCCCTGTGATCCCGAAGAGGAAGAAGACGAAGACGAGGACGAGGACGAACTGCCGGAAGAGGAGGAACCGCCGGAAGAGGGATTTCCTGAAGCGGAGGATGAACTATTTCCTGAAGATGCCGACGAAGAACCTAGCGAGGGTACCGCTGGGTTGATGCTTGCCCCACACCCAACCAAGCACACGGTGAGCACGAGAAGGACCGAGTACTTCATGTACATCCCCAGGCATGAAGGAATGCTTGCGACGTGCTAGAAGGACTCTAGCCGGCTCATCCCAGACGGAACAGAGTACGAAAGGGAATGGACGAAAGCTGAAGGCGGGAATGCGACAGTAGGCACCGGCGCGATCGACTCAAGTTCCGGAAAATTGCTCCTGCTGGGTGAGGCGTTACTGAACCTGCAACGTCCAGGTATTGCTGAGCACGCCCGCGAAACTGGCTTGGACGGTAATCGTCAAACCTGACGAACCTGCGGAAAGGGTTCCGTTCCCAGCGCCGTTCGTGAGCGTTAGATTCGTCGGATCAGACACGATCCAGGTGACGGAACTGGTAATGTCCTGTGGCGGGCCACTACTGAAGGTTGCCGTGGCTGTGAAGGTGATCGCGCTGTTGGCCTGAGGAGTGTTTGTCGAACCGGTCAGCATAATCTTGGTTGGTGTGCCCCCGGTCACCGTAACCGTCGTCGTCGCGGTACTGACCGTACCCGAAGCCGCGCTGATCGTTGTATTGCAAACGCCGGTGATGGTTTTCACCGGAGTCACCAACCCGCCCGAGTTAATCGTCGCGCAAGATGGAGCGCTAGAATTCCAACTCACCTTCCCGGTTAGGTTCTGTGTGGAACCATCGCTGAAGTTTCCCGTGGCAGCCATTTGCAATGTCTGCGAAGTAAGGATGGTCTGGTCTTGCGGGCCAATCGCGAGCGACGAAAGCGAGGGGTTCACAAAAAAACCTGTACATCCGGATGCAATGATAATAAGGAAAAAAACGGAAACCGCGGCGATCAGCGAGTATTTCCGGTCAAAATTCCGCATAAAGAGAAGACCCCGCAACGAAGGGTGCATGGAACAGGTTTGACCCAACAGCTCACAAAAATTGTAACAGAGACATTCCGCAGGAAATTGGACACTGTACCAACGTGTGCCACACCCCCTGCCTGTGCCTAGAACGGCCTTCGGTCTCATCCTTGCAGAAGGATTTTCCCTTCAGCGGCGACATTTTCCTCCCTCAGCGGTCCGGAGGCCGACAGGGTAGAATGTTCTTGTATCCGAATGTCTTCCCGTACCTTTACCCTCGACGAAGCGCAAGATCTCTTGCCGGTTCTTGAATCCCTTCTCCGGACCGCCATTGAGGCGAAGCAGGCCATTGAGTCTGTCGAAGCCGAGTTTCACGCATTACAGCAGCAAATCCATCTTCGCGGCGGCATGTCCTTGAACGTCGTGCACATGGCCTCGCGGAGAGCGCAGCGGGACAAGGCCCTACAGCGGGCGAAGGATGCCATGGGGGAGATCGATGCCATCGGAGTGCAGGTGAAGGACCTCGATATCGGGCTGCTGGATTTCCCCTGCGAAGTGGACGGACAGCTCATTCTGCTGTGCTGGAAGCTCGGCGAGAAGGCAATTTCTCATTGGCACGGAGTGAGCGAGGGCTTTGCCGGTCGCAAGCCCGTGGATGAGCGGATCATGAAGGCCAGAAGGACCCACTAAGCAGGCTCCTCCTGCCTCCCACACTAGTGAATCTCGAGCATCCGATCGAGGGCAACACGCGCCCAGTGTTTCACCTCATCCTGCACCTTGATCTGGTTCACCACGTTGCCATCCATGAGATTTTCTAGCGCCCAGCACAGATGCTGCGGGGAGATGCGGAACATGGTCGTGCACAGGCAGCCGGAGTCGTCGAGCGTGATGACCTTCTTCCCTTCCTCAGCGAACTCCTTGCCCATGCGGTTGACCAGGTGAATTTCCGTTCCCACCGCGAACATCGTCCCTCGCGGCGCCTGGCGAATCGTTTTCAGCAGGCCCTCGGTCGAGCCGATGCTGTCGGCCTTTTGGCAGACCTCCCATCGGCACTCGGGATGCACAATCACGCGAATTCCCGGGTACTTTGCGCGCACATTGTCCACATGCTCAGGCAGGAACCGTTGGTGAACCGAGCAGTGACCTTTCCACAGAATGACCCGGGCTTTCTTCAGTCGATCAGGCTCGATGCCGCCATTGAGTTGGTACGGGTTCCAGACGACCATTTCGTCAAGTGGAATGCCCATTCTGTATCCGGTGTTGCGGCCCAGGTGTTGGTCAGGAAGGAATAAAAGTTTCGGGTTTCTGGCGAATCCCCACTCAAAGGCGCCAGGGGCATTTGACGAAGTACACACGAGGCCGCCCCGCTCGCCGCAAAAAGCTTTGATCGCCGCCGTCGAGTTCATGTAAGTGATCGGCGTGATACCCACACCGGAGTCGTCCGTCAGGCCGGCCCGAACCAGGTGCTCCCAGCAGTCTTCCACTTGTGTGATCTCGGCCATGTCGGCCATCGAGCAGCCTGCATTCAGGTCCGGAAGGACGGTGACTTGGCCGGGCCGAGCCAGAATGTCGGCACTCTCCGCCATGAAATGCACTCCACAAAAGACGATGTACTTACCGCCCGCGGCGGCCGCTTGCTGGGAAAGCTTGTAAGAGTCGCCGCGAAAATCGGCGAAGCGGATGACTTCGTCACGCTGATAATGGTGGCCAAGGATCAGAAGATCAGTACCCAAAGCCTCTTTGACCGCAGCAATGCGGTCATCCATGGAACGATCGGGTAGAACCAGATAATTTTCCAGACTGCAAATTTCAGTCGCAGTAGCCATATTGTCTCGCCTTCAGCTCCGGATGGCGCGGGCGAGCAGGTGGACCCACCTGTCACTCCGCTCATGTCCGAAACGGGGATGTTGAAAGCTTCCAGCGGCTGCAGCGGGCTCGCTGCGGTTTGCCGGGTTTACCGGTTCTCCGCCCAGTCCGCGGGGATGTTGAAGCCGACTAGTAAATCCTTTACCACCTATTACGATGCGCGCAGGCCGCAGAACGCGTCTTTCTTTTTCACCCCACTCCGTGGCTCAACTGCGGGCAACGTGCTATTGTGCACTCCCCAGGGGCAGAGTGCAAATCGGACCCCTCGGGCCCTCTCGAGGGGGCGCTCCGAAACCGCGCTACCTGGCTCCCGAAGGATTCGGGCTCGTCGCCGTGTTCACATCCACGTGCAGATGGGTTGCCGGATCAATCCCTGGTGGATAGCAGTTCCCATCCGGATTGTAGTTGCGGCACATGCGCGCGAAATCCTTGCGGCGCGGAGATTGCGCGAACTGCCAGATCTCGGCAAATGGCACACCGCTCTCGGATGGTATCGGTTTGGACATGGCACACCCTGGCGCGGGCGGGCAGACGTCATTAGTAACCCAGTACACAATCTGCCGTCCTTCGGCGTTGGCGCGGATGTCGTTTGCAGTAGTAATACTGGTTTTCCCTTCTTTTGCGGGGATTCCTGAGCAATACACTCCAGCCTTAAATCCTGCATCGCTAACTTCGTCCACCCAACGGTAGATGTAGGTCTTCTGTTCCGGCAACATTCTGCCGCCTTCCTCAATGTCAAGAAAAATGACCGTGCGCAAGGGAAAACCTTCGCGCCTGGCCGCAGCCACCGCTTCGAGTGCGTCTTTTTGCCCAAGTGCCGAGGGATCACGCCTTAGTTCCTTGTAAAGCCGTCCATTGAAGAGCACGAGAAATCCGAAGCTGGCCGACTTCAAAACATTCCTCTTCCCCACCCAGCCGTTTGAGGCCGAGCCTGGCGGATTGTTCAGCCAGTAGCCCACGTAATCGAAGGTCTGACGCAGAACGGGTAAAGAAGCGTCCCCGGGATAGTCATTGCGATCGAAACCGAGATACGTCGTCTGGGCAAGGGAACCCGCCGCGAGAACAACAACAAGCACGAGGTTGCCACAAAGATAGGTGAAAAACTGCATGTCCACCGATTATAGGTTGAGAACCGGACGAAGGCCCTTCGATCCAAGGGCGGTCAAGGACCGCGTAGAAAATTGGAAACGGAGTTTCCTCGGCTATACTTTCTCAGCAGGAGAGAAGCGTGTCACTATCGGCAGTGATTGTTGACGACGAGCAGCTTGCCCGCGACGAACTCGCTTATTTGCTGAAGGATCTCGGCGATGTGGAGGTCGTCGCACAGGGCAAGAACGGTCTCGAGGCGGTCAACCTGATCCGGGAGCACAATCCCGACCTGGTTTTTTTGGACGTTCAGATGCCCGGACTTGACGGATTCGGAGTGATCAAAAAGCTGCTCGACAAGAAGCTGCCGATGCCAAAGATCGTATTCTCCACCGCCTTTGACCAATACGCGGTCAAGGCCTTCGAAGTGAATGCCGTCGATTACCTTTTAAAACCATTCGACAAGAAACGAGTCGCACAATCGGTTGAAAAAGCGCGAGCCACCATGGAACCGGCAAGCTCCTCATCCGACAAGCTAGACACGCTGGTTCGGATGCTCGAAGCTCAAAAGCCTCAAGCATCCAAGATTCTGCTGAAGTCCAATGGCAGGCTGCTCCTGGTCAACCAGCGCGATATCTGCTTTGCTTCTATTGAAGACGGCATTATCACGGTGGTGACATCGGGGCCGAACGGAATGGAAGGCCAGTCGAACTGCCGTACGCTTGAGGAATTACTCGACAGCCTCGATTCGAATCTGTTTTGGCGCGTCCACCGTTCCTATCTGGTGAATACCCAGCGCATCAAGGAAGTAGTGCCCTGGTTTAAGAGCTCTTACCAGTTGCGCATGGATGACAAAAAGCAAACCGAAATCCCGGTCGCCCGTGCCCAAACTCGGCGCTTACGCGAATTGTTCCGACTGTAACTCAGAAATAAGAACAAACCATCTGCTACCTCGTGCCTTGCGCTTTGTCGTAGCTTCGAGCTCTCGATCCCGGCAGCAGCTTCTTTCAAGTCGTGATCCCACCTGCCTGGGGTTGCGGCTTGGAATTGGTAAGAACATGCGCCCGCGGCGCGCTATGCTGTGTGCATGGGCTTCCGGCCAAACGAACTCGTCGCCTTACTGGCTGCGGTGAGCTTCGCAGCCGGTCTCAATGTGTATGCGACCGTTGCCACGCTGGGCCTGCTCGGGCACTTCGGTCTTGTATCGTTACCAACCTCTCTTGGACTCCTGGACAACTGGTGGATCATTGGCGCCAGCGCCGTGCTGTTCGGTGTCGAATTCTTTGCCGACAAGGTGCCGGCTTTTGATCTCATCTGGAATGCAGCGCACACCTTCGTTCGAGTACCGGTCGCGGCTTTGCTGGCTTACGGTGCAACCTCCCACCTCTCTTTAGGAAAACAACTTTTGGCCACAGTGGTTGGCGGGCTCATTGCGCTCGCTGCGCACGGAACGAAAACCGCGGTTCGAGCGGCCGTGACTCCATCTCCTGAACCATTCTCCAATATCGGCTTGAGCCTAGGTGAGGACGCGGCAGCGGTATCACTGACGTGGTTTGCCAGCCAGCATCCTTACGCTGCCGCCGTAATGGTCGCTGGCTTTCTGCTAATCATCGCGTTCCTGCTGCGTTGGGTTGTACGCGCATTGAAGGCGCTGTTTCGAGGCGCCGGACGAAAGTCGCGCGTTGACCTCGCAGGCGGTCATGGCGAAGGTCATCCCATCTAAATCGCCCGTTCAGCGTTCAGGCCTGCCCGCGACCACCATCGTCGAGGATTCTTCAGAACCAGCTCACGAAATCGAACGAACATGCAAAGACCTTGATGTTTCGATTAGAATTCAGAACCGTTAATCGTTGAGCTTCATACCTGCACGGTTTGGTTTTTGTTCCATAGCATGAAGACACTTGAGCACGTCCGCCATCTCGTTCGACCGGTTTTGGGTGCAACATCGATTGGGGGAATTTATGGCGCTGGACAATGTCGCCGTGCTCCTGCGTGCCCGCGAACAAGAGCTGTCAGCCATCTATGAGAACGTTCCTGGGATCGTGTTTTACATCGCCGTCGAACCGGATGGTGAGTTCCGGTTTGTTTCGGTAAGTCGCGACTTCCTGCTTGCAACCGGCCTCGACCGAGAACAGGTCGTAGGCTCGCTGGTACGTGACATTATTCCTCCCCCCTCGCGTGAGCTGGTGTTGAACCACTACCGCGAAGCAATCCGATCCGGGAAGCCGGTGCGCTGGGAGGAGGAGTCGGTGTACCCCGCTGGCCGGCGGTATGGCGAGGTTGCCATAACCCCTCTCTACGATCCGAGCGGCGTTCGGACGCGCCTCATCGGCATTGTCCACGACATCACCGATCGGAAGCGGATGGAAGAAGAACATGCGGAAGGAGATCGACGTAAGGATGAGTTTTTGAGTTTGCTCGGCCACGAGCTCAGAAATCCTTTGGCGGCCATCTCCACCGCCGTGCAGTTGCTCTCCAGCAGCGTGTCCGAAGAGGAGCGCGTCTCTCTAAACGAGATGATGGATCGACAAGTGAAGCTCATGCAGCGTTTGTTGGACGATCTTCTCGATCTTAGCCGCATCACCCACGGCCACATTCAGTTGAAGAAAGAACGCATCGACCTCGCACAATTCCTGCAACATGTAACCGGGGGCATTCAATCAACCATGGCGGAACGGGGGCAGGAACTGGTGCTTCGCTTGCCCGCCGAAGTTGTGACGTTTAGGGCGGATGAAGCGCGCCTCGAACAGGTCGCGGGCAACCTGCTGAGCAATGCATCCAAATACACGGAGCGTGGGGGAAGAATTGAATTCTCGGGTACGAGAGAAGGTTCCGAGGTTGTGCTGCGATGCGGAGACAACGGAAGGGGCATTCCGCAAGACATGCTAGAGAAGATCTTCCAGCCCTTTGTTCGTGTCGGACCGCTCTCTGACAGCCGCGGGGAAGCCAGCCTGGGCATCGGTCTCGCGCTCGTCAAGCACCTTGTGGAACTGCACGGGGGGAGCATCACGGTTGAGAGCGGTGGTCCTTGGATGGGAAGTAAGTTCTCAGTGCGACTGCCGCTCGAGCCTGGCTTGCCCGATCAAACTTCTTCTCCCGAGGCCCAAGATGCACCTGCTTTCGCTTGCCCGCGCTCGATCGTCCTCGTCGAAGACAACCCTGATGTGGCACAACCCCTCATGCTCGCTCTCGAGCACGCCGGATACCGGGTCACGTTATTCACGGATGCCGTTTCGGCGATCGCCGGATTGTCGGATCTGAAGCCTGATGCCGTTCTGCTCGACATCGGACTCCCGGGAATCGATGGATACGAACTGGCAGCACAGTTGAGAAAAAAACAGAACCTTCGCAACCGGCTATTCGTTGCCATTTCCGGATTCAGAAAACGGCAGACGCCTGAAGCACCCGATCACTTCGATCACTACTTCACCAAGCCCGTCAATGTCGGCTCTTTGCTGAATGTTCTGCGCTCAGCGCTCGTGGATGCGGAACCGACCGTGGCCGGGACTTCGGGCCCGGCACCGGAAAAGGGCGCGCTGCAGGCCTTGCTCATCGATGATCACGTCGGGCTCGCGACGGCAATGGCCAACCTGCTAAACCGCGAAGGCCTGGAAGTTCGCACGGCATTCTCCGGCGAAGAAGGCCTAAGATGTGCTTCGGATCTCCGGCCGCAGCTGATTCTATGCGACCTCAATCTCCCCGACATGGGAGGCCATGAAGTAGTCCGCAAACTGCGCTCGAATCCCGCTACCCGGCACGCCTATTCGGTGATTCTCACCGCGCTTTCGGAAGCGGAAGTTCGCACCTTCAACGACGAGGCAAAAGAAATCGGCGTAGATGAGTTCATCCGCAAGCCGATGATGCCTGACGTGGTCCATTCTCTGGTGGCCAAACTCAGGCGATGAAGGATCGATTCTCGCTGAACTCTACTTGCCGTCACCTCTGCCGCGGCACGCGATCGCTTCTGTGCGGCGACCCGCAGGTTGGCGTTGCAGATTCGAAACTCGACTGGGAAGGCAGCAAAAGTCTATCCCTTTCAACCGGTCAATAGCGGTTGACTTCTTTCCAAGAAGTTCGAGTCACGGTGATGGTCTCAGACGATGGGGTGGCAAGCTGTCCTGGCTGTGGGACGGCCGTCGGGAACCACGGCGGGCCGAAATTATTGGCGAAGCGTTGGTCGTAGTAAGTGTTTCCGGCGCCAATGTTGACTGAATGTGCCTGGTCCTCGGCCCGGCCGCCGACAATCGTCCAAGTGTTGATGCCTCCGGCGGGGGTAGAGAATCCGCTTGTACCGCTCCCCAAAGCAGCCAAACTGGCATTCACCGTAAGGTTGCCTTGAGGGTTGGGATAGAGGTTGATGTTTCCATTGATGTAAATACCTAAGACACCCGCGTTGGTGCTCGGGTTCAAGGTGTCAGAACCGAGACCGGCGACTGTACATAGGTCAGGTCACCGGTAATGCTCACATTCCCTGGCGAGGCGACGGTGATCCCCACGTTGTTCTGCGACCGAACCGCTCAAGCCTGCCACCTGTCCATTCACGTACACAAGGGTTGGACTCACGGCCTGCCCGGAGGGATCGGATGACGGTCCCGGGTTCCTGCCGGATGCCGGTTGCGACGCCGGCGATCGAAAACTTTGGTTATTGAAGGGGATAACCGGGGTTGCCGTATAATGAGCGCATCCCCATGAAAGCATTCGTGCACGTGTCGCTGAAACGGAGCGTTTTGGATCCCCAAGGCAAGACGATTCAGGGCGCCCTCAACAAAATGGGCTATAAGGGCTTGCAGGACGTACGACAAGGCAAATATTTCGAAATCACCCTGGACGGTGGTTTGAGCCGCAGCGAGGCAGAAACGGAAATCGGAAGAATCGCCCGGGAAGTGCTGACCAATCCGGTCATTGAAGAATTCCGGTATTCCTTTGAAGATTAGAGCAGTTCGGTCTTGTAGAGTCCTCCCCACAACAATTTAGGAGCAGTTTGCCATGTGTGGAATCGTGGGATATGTGGGTAAGAAAAGGGTCGTTCCAGTCATCCTGGACGGCCTGCGGCGGCTGGAGTATCGCGGATACGACTCGGCTGGAATCGCAGTGTGCGGCAACGGTGACGGCCTGCAGATCCGGCGCGCCGAGGGCAAGCTGCGGAATCTTGAAGAGGTCATCCGCCTCAAACCGATGGACGGAACCTACGGCATCGGTCATACCCGCTGGGCTACGCACGGACGTCCTACCGAGGAGAATGCTCACCCCCACCGCGACTGCACGGGCAAAGTGGTGGTCGTTCACAACGGCATCATCGAGAACTATGTTTCTTTGAAAAAGAAGTTGGCCGAGGAAGGCCACAGGTTCACAACCGAAACCGACACGGAAATCGTTGCTCACATGATCGAGAAGTATTACCTGCAAACGGGCAACGGTCACCGGCCATCCCTCGAAGAAGCCGTACGCAAGACGGTTACACAATTGACGGGGGTTTTTGCCCTGGCCGTCATCTCTGTCGATGAGCCGAACAAGATTGTAGCTGCGCGCAATGGGCCGCCAGCGGTCATTGGACTCGGCAAAGACGAATACTTCGTAGCCTCTGATGTCCCCGCCATTCTCTATCACACACGCGATTTGTTCTTTCTTGCCGACGGCGATCTGGCGGTGATTACTCCCGAGGGTGTGCGCCTCACCGACTTCAACGGTCAGCCGATTACTCGCCAGGTGCAGCACGTCACCTGGGACCCGATCATGGCGGAAAAGGGCGGCTTCAAGCACTTCATGCTCAAGGAAATCTACGAGCAGCCGCGATCGGTTCGCGACACCACGTTGGGCAGAATCTCGCAGGAAACCGGCCGCGTGTTCCTCGACGAGATGGAAATTACAGAAGCCGAGTTCAAAGCGGTAAAGAAGATCAATATCGCCGCCTGCGGAACCAGTTGGCATGCGGCACAGGCCGGCAAGTTCATGATCGAGCGCCTGGCCCGGGTTCCAGTGGAAGTGGACTACGCCAGTGAGTGGCGATACCGCGACCCGATTGTTCCTGTGGATACGATCACGATTGTGATTTCCCAGTCCGGCGAAACCGCCGATACGATTGCGGCTCAGCGCGAAGCCAAGGCAAAGGGTTCAAAGACCCTGGCGATCTGCAACGTGGTGGGATCGATGATTACGCGCGAAGCTGCGGGCACCATTTACACCCACGCCGGACCTGAGATCGGCGTGGCATCGACCAAAGCTTTCACCGCCCAACTCACGGCTCTCTATCTATTCGCGCTCTACCTAGGCGAAGTCCGCCGGACCATTTCCGACGAGCAAGCCCGCAACCTGGTGCACGAACTGACTCGCATTCCCGGAAAGCTCGAGCACTTGCTCACGCATGAGGAAGACTGCGAGGACTTGGCGAAGCAGTATGTTCGGTCTCAGGACTTCCTCTTCCTGGGGCGCGGGATTCACTATCCGATCGCGCTCGAAGGCGCCTTGAAGCTGAAAGAAATCTCCTACATTCACGCCGAAGGATATCCTGCCGGGGAAATGAAGCACGGGCCGAACGCGCTGATCGATGAGAATCTCCCTGTCGTGATCCTCGCGACCCGCGATCCCAAAGACCCGCTTTCGATGCTGCGTTACGAGAAAACCAGTTCCAACCTGAAGGAAGTGAAGGCTCGTTCCGGACAAGTGATCGCCATCGCAACCGAAGGCGACCATGAGATCAAGGAGGCCGCCGATCACGTCATCTACGTGCCGCAAGCTCCGGAAGAACTGTTGCCCATCCTTGAAATCGTTCCCTTGCAGTTGCTGGCCTACCACATCGCGGTGCGCCGCGGCTGCGACGTCGATCAGCCGAGAAACTTGGCCAAGTCGGTGACGGTCGAGTAGAGGCTAGCCCTCACCTGTCCTAGGCCGGGCGATGCGAAAAAGGCGGAGAAGCACCCCGCCCAAAAGCGCGAGCCCGGCTGCCCAGACCGCAAACGCCAAATCCACTACCCATTGGGGCGCCGCCCCTATCCTTCGCAGCACAAAGGGCAAGAAATTCCAGCAGGTGATGTGCTGAAAGTCCCACTGGTCATAGCCCATGGAATCGGTGCTCAGATTCCAGGCATCCATTTTCCCCAGCGCAAAGGCGACCATGTTCTTGAAGCGCAGCCAGATGACCCACTGCGGGTGCCCGAGGTCGTCGCCTTGATAAATTTCGAGCGGGAGCCAGAACGCCAAGGATGCCAACTGGATGACCAGACTCACCCCCACTAAAAACCACCCCAACACCCAGACCCCTCTGCCAAGTTGCTCGCGAAATCTCAGTAACAGCGGGACAGAAATGAACGCCGCCATTTCTACGACGCTCGAAACGTAGCGGTCGCCCCAAGCGAAATTCCCGCTCCATTCGTAGTAGCGCGCGTAAAAACCGATATAGGCAGAGATCAGCAGAAGTGTGGAGATCAGGAAAGCTTTCACGCTGGGAGAGAAAAGCTTCCAGCCGAGTACAGAAATCACGATGCTCAAGACAATGAGCGGATCAAAAAGGAAGATGGACTTTTCCGGCGAGATCAGCGGACCGAGAAAACCTTTCAGGAACGGCGTGGTCCAGGGGTAGTTTGCAGGCAGACTCGCATCCTGCAGCCGGTGCTCGATGGTGAAGTACTTCACATAGGTCGTGGTCCATTCGCCAAAGTGGTAGAACTGGTAGAAGCGATCGAGAAGCACGAACACAGCATAGAGAGGCAAGGCTACCTTCCCGTACTCAATCGCCCGCGACCACACCCGAGAACGCTCGCTATGCTCGAATGCCAGCACGAGCAAGAGGAAGACACCGCCCATCAAAAGATCCAAGCCGGTAGTCAGACGGGTCAACAGATTCAATCCAAACGCGACCGAGCCAATCGCCAACGCCCGTCTCTCCCCGGTTCGCAACCATTGGTACTGATAACTGAAGCCGGCCATCGTCAGCAGCAGAATGTAATTGTTCTCCATCGTGTTCTGCGTGTAGTGGAGATGGGTCGTACAGAACAGCAGGGCGAGAACGCCAGCGACGGACTGAGCCACATCGAACCCGAGGAGAAGAAGAAACCGGTAACAGACGAGCGCAGTCAGGACACTGATCAGAATGTTGACGCCGTAGGTGGCGAACACCGTACGGACGGTTGGATCGGTGTCGCTACCGTAGTCCGCAAAGATGGGCAGCCTCGAAATACCCGTGCCGACGATATCGAATGGCAGCAAGAGCAGAGGCTGGCCGATGCCGTACCAGTCGTAGAGTCTTCCGTTGCGGCCATGCACGCCGAATTCAGGATATTCATTCGGGAATACCGGCGGTTCGGAAGTCCAGAACGAATGTGCCGTCTGCAAACGGTGCATCGTATCCGCAGAGCCCGTCTCCCCCGACTGCACGCCAAACGCGAGCAGGCCGGCAGCCAGCGCTAGCCAAACCGCAGGATTTCCGGAGCCCCTAAAC
>Ga0157372_10000233_pt1 | contig 61919 bp, 43 predicted proteins | sample C55metaG_FD_115307 | JGI IMG/M metagenome (GOLD analysis project Ga0157372, IMG submission 115307) | Corn rhizosphere microbial communities from Kellogg Biological Station, Michigan, USA - C5-5 metaG | ecosystem: Host-associated > Plants > Roots > Rhizosphere > Soil | place: USA: Michigan... | reverse complement strand
TGCCCGCGCCTGACGGATTGCCGGTGAACGGGTTGTAGATGATGGTCGACGTGGACGAGAAATCGCCAGTACGCAGCGCCATGACCGGTACCGAAGTAATACCACTGATAGCCTGCGACACGTGCGTGCTCTCCTAGTCCGCAAAGAAGAACAGCTTGTCCTTTTTGATCGGGCCTCCGATCGATCCACCGTACTGGTTGAAGATGTACTTCGGAAGTCTCGGGAGCACCGCGGGAGTTTGGAAGTAGTTGCGCGCGTTGAACTGAGTGATCGTGTTGTACTCGAATACGCTTCCGTGAAACTGGTTCGTGCCACTCTTCAGGATGACGTTGAAGGAGGCGCCGCCCGCCGTACCCTGTTCCGCGTTAAATGCACTTGTCACTACATTGACCGTCTGGATTGCGTCAGAAGGCGGCACGTAGGCCACGTTTGCCGGCAGGTAAGGGTGCTGATCGAGTGCGCCGTCAATCCGGGTTCCGTTTGCCGAATTGCTGACCCCATTAACATTGGACACTTGGGAACGCTGGGGATTCGCAGCCTGCGAGTTCTGCTCCGCGGGCGGCGTAGCTCCAGGCACTAAGCGATACAGCGCCTGGAAGTTGCGGCCCGTACTGCTGTTGGTTGGGAGTTGCGTCAGCTGCTGCTCGGAGATGTTGTAGGCAGTCTCAGCACGATCGGTCTGAAGCACCGGAATCTCTGACGTAACGGTGATTTCAGTAACTGCGCTGCCAGTAGAGAGCTGCGCATCCACGCGGGCGATGGAATTGGCTGCGATTGGAGTCGATGCTTGTTTGAACTCGCCAAACCCCTGAGCCGTAATCGTGACTGTATATGTACCTGGTTGGAGATCGCTGAACGTGTAGATACCTACGTTGTTCGTCTTCGCTTGGCGGGTGAACCCTGTGCTCGGGCTGACGACGGTCACCGTCGCGCCGCCAATCACAGCGCCAGTGGGGTCGGTCACGGTACCCGTGAGAGATCCTTGGAGAACCTGACCGTACGATGCCGCACCGCAGACCGCCAGCAGAATGCCGAGAACTGCGCCTGCCGTAACGCCGGGCCTTACACCAAGGCCGGCCAGAAGACTCCATGTCCAGCCGAGCGAGGTGCTGATCTTGGTCGCGGTCTTCCCGCTTCCGCAATATGCCGTGTCAAACCAATTGATTGTCATCACTTTCCTCCTGAGAGATCCTGCTTCCGCACTTGCATCCTGTATCTGCAGCACTGTTTTCGTTCATCGACGATCCAGCCTGACGAGAAGAATGGGAGGCTGGTGGACAAAGGAACGCGCTCTCCTCGTCCCCATTGAGGGCCTCTCCTAACTCATCTGCTGTCATCGACCAGAGCATGGCCGTCAAGATACTGTGGATAGTCCTTTTGAACCTGAACTATAGGCGTGCAGAAAAGCGCCTGTCATCGGACCAAGGTCTTAATGCGCTTGCTCATAAGTCCTAGGGCAGAGCTGCCCGACAGGAATGGCCAAACAATCGCATGGCAGGCGATGCCCGCGACCAGAGGGTGCGCCAAGAGCCGGGAGAATCCATCCTCTTGTCTCGGAGAAACACGGGGATGTTTAGCCGATCGAGGATCTGGTCGCGCCACTGCGCAGCCGGCGGGCGGAGGCCGGAAGCGGGATGAGGGTTGCAGGGAGAAACCCAAGCGGGTTCTCCCTGCGCAAGTTTTAAGACATAAGAATGGGGCGGCAGGTTCGCCGCCCCCCTTACATGCGGCAGGTTCGCCGCCCCCCTTACATATAGTTAAGCTGCTTTTCGCGGTTTCGGAGCCGGTTTCGGACGTTTGTTGACGCTGGCCTTGGTGTCGATAAAATCGAGCACGCGGGTACACATTGTAAAACTGTTCACAGGCGCGATGGTGCCTCCCGGACAAATCACCCCGATAGGAGCTCTACTGCACGGTGGATGGCGGCACCGGAGAGACCCAGTTCTCTCGCTGGCGAATCGCCGCTGATGGAACAGTCCACTATTTCGAACTGAGCGCCATCAATGAAGTCAGTACAAAATTGCGAGCTAGTCCCGCACTAGTGTCGCCAGAACGACCGCGCGCCGATATACAGCGCACCTCGGCACCGATGAAACCAAGACCGAGGATGGTTCCCCACGTTCGCCGAGTGATCTGCAACCAGGCGGTGCTGAAGCAGGGCGATCATTCGTGAAATCGGCCTACACGCTAGCGGTCTCTTCGGGCGTGAAGCCCGAGGTCTGCACAGAAGCGCGTGCGTATCTTTTGGATGCAGACGGTGCACCTTGTTTCGATTACTTCTACAAGCGGAATCTCATTCTGAACCGACCAAGCGATTATGTTTTTCATTGTGTTGCTGTGTCGGGAGACGCAACCACAGGCCAGTTGATTGGCTATGTGGAGCTGTACAGCACATGGCGCATGGTGATCTGCCTATCCTCGCAGTACGCCGGCGAATCCTTTCAAAGCAGTTATTCCGTCAATCCGGTCACAGGAGAAGAGATGAAACTGTCCTTTGACCTGAATTTCTCGCGGGAAGAACTGCGCGCTGCGTGCAATGGCGACGACGATTATTCGCCGGAATTGAGTAAAGCGTTCAACGCCATGATGGAGATTGGATACGTTGCTTCGTTGCAGCGGGAACGCGAGCGTGTCTTGCAGCGAGCGGTAGCGACCGCTATGGATCAACTCGGCGTTGGTCCCAGTGAATCTCTGTCGCCGGAACAGCTTCCAGGGTTCACACGCATCGTGACCCGAGAAATCATGCCATGCGTGGCGCATCAAGCTCCAATGCTGCAAGCGAGGGCTCAACAACAAATTACTGGCACTGACGCAGAGGAATAGGGACGACCCGAAACAATGGCACGCCCCCACGAGCGGCGGTTTAGTGGATTGGGCACCAGGTCCCGAGTAGCGCGAGGTTGCTGATTTTGTCGATCCGCTCTCCTGTGCGCCATCGATCCATCAACATCGCAATGCCGGTTTCCACCATCGTCGGTGAAAGGCGTTTGCGACCATTCCACTGTCTTAGGCATATTCGGGTAAATCTCGATCAGATGTTCATCGCAGATCGTCGGCGATGGCGTGATGAATGATGCCTGGTCACTGACATAAGGTGCATGCAAATGCTCGGGCAAGCGTCTGCCGCATGAGTGGGAATGGCAATATGCCGCTTAGGGCAACGAGAGCCGTATCTACCCATGGGGCAATTGTGATTGGCAGTCAGCTCCCAGCGGGGGTCCGCCGGGAGGCGGTGGTGGTGCAGGCGGCGGCGGACTGAATCCATCATCAAACTCGGGTGCGACATCCGGCCCGTCTCTCGCACTATGCCAGCGCGGAACCGATCCGAAGGATGCTCCTGCACCGATCGCGGAGCATGGCAGTGTAATTGGCCCGGCGAGCGATGTCGATGCGCACCCCAATGGGACGAGCCCATTCGGCGTGATGGATATGGTGGGAAATGTGTGGCAGTGGAGTATGACAACGATCACACGCGAGCGGCCATCCTGCGCGGTGGCAGCCACTATTATCCCTCCGGCTCTATCTGGTCTCATCGATAGGTCTTGACATCCATGCGCGGTAGTTCATAGCATGGCGGGCGTCTACCGAATCCTATAATCATAGGACGCGAGGTGCCAACCCGAACCTGCAACGACCCGGGTTTGGAATGTTCGCGAAGGATAGTGGATCAGCTCAGCGCGACAGACGCGTCCGCTGAGGCTCCGGGGTTCGGAGGTATGGCTTGGCGATTTGCACGACGGTAAGAGCTAGCAACACGGGAGAGAGAAATTGGGAAACAAGTTCTCACGGCGCGACTTCATGGTTTCAGCAGGTGCGGGTGCCGCATCTTTGATTGGGGCTAATGCGCCGATGGCGGCGATCGGGCAGGCCAATATATCTGCCGGTGGATCGTCAAACCCCGAGTCGATGGCGAACGGTGTGGAGGTGGCACAGATTCCTCATCCTCCGCATGCCAAGTTCAGCGAACTTCCGATGACCGAAATCCAGCCTGAAGGCTGGCTGAAAGCACTTCTGGTGAAGGCGAAGGATGGATTGACCGGGCACCTGGACGAGATTGGCGGCACTCCTTTCAATACCTACGGATGGGGCGGACCTACGCTGGCTGCTCTGCCTCCGGATTGGTGGTCCTACGAGCAGAACGCGTACTGGTGCGATGGCATGACGCGATGCGGCTACCTGCTTCGGGATGAGGAGCTCATCAAGAAAGCGGCGTTGCAAACCGAGTACGTACTTAACCACCCGGACACAGACGGATATCTCGGCCCACAGTATCTAAAGAAGACCAACCGGTGGCCACACACGGTGTTCTTCCGAGCTCTTGCCGCTCGATACTCTGCGACCGGCGACAAAAGGATTCCCACTGCCCTGAAACGTCACTTTCTCTCTTCGCCGTATGACTACAAGCGCGGTCGTGACATCACCGCGCTCGAAGCTGTTCTGTGGACGTACGAGCGAGACGGTGACCCTGCATTGCTTGCATTGGCCGAGAAGATCTACCAGAACCTCGCGAACCCACCTGTGCGCCCGGGCGCGCCGGCAGTATTCGCCAATGCCGGAGGCCAGGGCCCTGCGATGTTCACGGATGGTAAGCCAAGCCGAGCTCACGGGGTCAGCTATAACGAGACCGCCAAGCTTGGCGCGCTGCTTTATCTTTACACCGGCGAATCGGAGCCACTACGCGTCTCGCAGGAGGCGTATCGGAAGCTGGACAAGTTTCACACGATGGTTGATGGTGTGAACACCTCAACGGAGGGCCTTACGCCAATCGACCAGCTCTCCTCTCACGAGACGTGTGACATCACGGACTACTGCTGGAGCGTAGGGTACGTGCTGATGGCGACGGGAGATGTTGACTATGCGGATAAGATCGAGCGCGCGATGTTCAACGCGGCCCCCGGCGCCGTGACAGAAGACTTCACCGGCTTGCAATATTTTTCGTGCCCGAATCAGGTGCTCGCTACCCGCCACTCCAATCACAACGCCTACTACAAGGGCGACCGGGCCATGGCCTATTGCGCTAACCATATCGCGCAATGCTGTTCCGGCAACGTCAGCCGGATGTTGCCAAACTTTGCGACCCGTCTGTGGATGAAAGATGCAAGTGGGGGGCTCGTCGCCGCCATGTACGCGCCATCAACGGTGACGCACCGATTCGGGAAACAAGAGGTCACCATAACGGAGGACACGCGCTACCCCTTCAGGGATACCGTGCGGTTCCGGATGAAGATGGCGGAACCGACGAAGTTTCGATTCACGCTGCGAATTCCGGCATGGTGCAAAGAGCCGAAGATCACGATCAATGGGCAACCGTTCGAGCAGCAACTTACTCCCGGAAAGTATGTAACGATCGAGCGGACCTTCAGGCCGGCCGACGAGGTGATCGTTACGCTGCCGCAGCAGGTGAAGCTGACGGAATGGCCGGGTAGTACGGTCGCTGTAGAACGCGGACCGCTTGTGTACTCGCTGAAAATAGACGAGCACTGGCAGACCCGCGAAGAGGCCGAGCAACAGATCCAGGACGCGCTGGGAGTGTACTGGTTAGACTTCCGATTCCCGGGAGTAAGGACTCTCGACGTAGTGCCGACGAGTCCCTGGAATTACGCACTCGACGTTAATGCCGCAAGCGGGCCAAGGGGAATTCGGGTCATCGAGAATGAATGGTCGGACGAGAATCCATTCAGCCGGCATGCACCGCCGGTTACCCTCGTAGTTCCTGCGAGACGTCTGATCGGCTGGGATCTGGACCGCCAGACTGAAATCATCCAAAAAGGCGAGTGGTATCACCCGAACCAGACGTTCGTTCGAAAAGGCAACTTCGCGTTTACACCTGACGTTCCTGCGAAAGACAAGGGACCAAAGGTGACGGTTGCAGATTCAGTCGAGAATATATCGCTGGTTCCGTATGGGTGTGCTCGGCTTCGACTGACTACATTTCCCAATGCAAAAGATTTCGTCTAGATAGGGCGGCGAGATTGTAGCGAACTGGCTGGATTTGCTTTATTACAAGCTCGAAGAAGCAGCGCTCTCAATTAGCGTCAAGCACAAAAACGGAGATCAACACATGGTTCGTGGAAGCATCGCAAGAATGGTGTTATTTGCCGGGGCGACCGTCATGTCGCGGGGGCCGGCCTGCCACTTAGCTGCCCAAATGCCTCCCGATGAGAAGAAGCAGGTCGCAGACACCCGCTTGCCCGAATGGCAAATAGCCGATCACCTGGATAGGAACTGGTTGAGAGACATGATTACCCACGGCCTTTTGGACTACTGGGTCAAGAACTCGGTGGCGCCGAATGGGTTCATTCAGGAGGATATGGATCGGCAGTGGAAGCACTGGGGATCGCAGGAAGAGACGACAATCAACGGGCAAGGGCGACAGTTGGTGAGCATGACGCTTGTCTATGAGATGAATGGAAGGACGGACAAGCAATACCTGGACGCTATCACGCGGGCCGCGGGATTTTTGCTGAAGATGCATGACCCGCAGTACGGCGGGTATTACCTGCGCGTCGGCTCCGATGGCCACGTGATCGAGGATTCGAAGACGGGATATCAGAGCTTCGCGCTCTACTCTCTGGCGAAGGTGGGAGAAGCGACCGGGGATAGGAAATACCTTGATGCGGCGATGGATCAGTTCCGGGTTATTCGCGACCACATGGACGATGCGGAGTTCTTTGGATCGGGCGGCAGCTACACCCGAGACTGGAAGAAGATTCAGGCCGGGCCGGGTGGGGGAGGCGCTGTACGCTCCGGCTTCGAAGATCCGATGGGCTGGTCGTCCGGTAGTCCGCCATCGGCGATTCGGGCGACTCCAGGCGGACGCTTTGCCGGAGGTGTGCGGCCGGCTCATTGCATCGACATTCACATGTTTGAGGCACTGCTGGGAATTTACGAGGTAACCAAATCCGAAGAGGTCTGGAGAGAAGTTGACAAGGAGCTTTCGGGCATCTCGCGCGTGTTTGACTACAAGCTGGGCTATCTTCCGGCCTGTTACGACAGTGATTGGAAGCCGGCAGGATCGCCAACAGCTAACCCTGGTCACAACCTCTTCGAGTGGGCGTCTGAACTGAGCCGCGCCGTTGACCTTGGGGCGGACCCTAAGTTCATCGACCTAGGAAATCGTATCTTGAACCTGGCAGTTACAACTTACGGGCCGGACCTGGGCGGACTGGGCGGATATAACGCGCAGCATGCTCCCGTGCCCATGCTCTGGTGGCCGCAGTGCGAGGTAGTCAAGGCGTCGGCTATGTATGCGATCCTCCATGGTCGCGAGGAGCTGTGGCCCTATTACCATGAAACCCTGGACTTCCTCAAAAACAACTATTTCGATACGAAGGATGGCGGCTGGTTTGAATGGTACCTGCCAGGCGGTAAAACGAGGGAAGAGCAGGGGGCAAGAGCCTTTTACAAGGGATCCGTAGATGGTCCGGAATGGGGCTCTTATCATCAGACGAAGCTAGCCTATGAGTTGTGGCGCGTCACTGCTCCGGATTACAAACCGTGGCCAACTCACAAGATGCAGTAAGCATCGGCAAAAACCGATGGCAGAGAAGGACTCGGCACGCCCCTGAAGCGGCGTGCCCGGTGCTCTCGCCTCAATAGTACGCGGACATCAAGCTCGCAAGGTCGTCGTCGCTACTCGGCTCGCGAGAAGTGATGCTCAACGGATCAACTGAACTTCGAATTCCGTGCGATCTCCTCGGTGCTTCGCAACGAAATACTCCAGAGCTGTCCCATCAGCCAGGAAGCCGATGCTGGTAAGCAAGAGTGCTGGGCTTCGCGGCTCGACGTTCAACATAGAAGCCTCGCGTGTGTTTAACGCAACGGCACGAATGGTCCGGACACCTTTCGCAATCACCAGGCCCAGCTTTTGCTCCAGAACGCGGTACAGTGATCTGTCGGTGAAGTCTTCGTTGAGCAAGGGAGCGCAACGATCGTAGTTGAGATACGTTTTGACAAAGACCTCAGGTTCGTCGCCGAGATACCGCAGGCGCGTGAGCAGTATGGCGTTCGCACCCTCCGATATGCCTAACTTTTTAGCTACGACGGGCTCAGCCGAGACTACCTTCAGTTCGAGAACCCGGGTGCGCGGGTTCTGCCCCTGCCGTTCCGCTTCCTCATGGAAACCGCGCAGGCTTTGCATAAGAGCCCCGCGGTATTCCGGATGTGAGATGGTTGTGTTTTTGCCGTTCCGCTTCTTGAGCAATCCCCGGTTTACCAGGTCCGCGAAGGCCTGACGTACGACAGTGCGACTCAAGCCGAAATGATCACAGAACGCTTGTTCGCTGGGAAGGCTTTGGCCGGCGACCCACTCGTTCGCGCGAATCTTTGCTTCGATGAGCTTGATTAGTTGGAAATACAGCGGAATCGGACTGGCCTCAATGATTGGACCAGTACCATTCAGACTAACGGTGAAGGTCGGATGCTCAGCCATGTTGAGCACCACCTGGGTTACGTGCGGCGAGCGCTCCATGCGTGATCTCGTTCGGGGCATCGGCGGTTCTCAGATTGGTATCACGATGGATCTGCCACGCAGAATAGCTAACCAGCACAAGTCGGCCGAGTGGCGGGTGAGAACAAAGTGTTACGGTCAGCAGGTACCTGAATGAATGCAACTCACCAGACCTTGTACGCTACGATTGTCGGAACTCCGATAGTATTTTCGACCACTCGGGTTTGCAATAAGATTTCGCAATTCTTCTGTTCCCATTCAGGGGGCAGGCGCTTGGAAAGTTCTTCGAGGTAAGCAGGGGTCGAAACAAAGTCTGCGGCGGCAACGATCGCCATCTCCCCTACGCCCGAAAGGACAACTCGTGGCTGTCTGCTGAGCTTACCTTTCTCTCGCAAAACTAGAGAAAACGTCTCGTAAATCGCCGGTTCTGCGGTGCCGATATTGACGAATCCGAGCCGGTCCGCTGGTCCTTCCTGATCAGAGATCCAAGCCTGCTTATTGGGAACATCCATGTGCAACTGGAACCTTGCTTCCGCAGAATTGACAAGGCCGAAGGACCAATCATTATCGTAAGTTCCAAGGAAAATCATCGGCTGTCTTGCAAAATTGTCGAATGTCGTCGTAGATTGACTGGCTACCTGGAACGGCTTGTTCTTGGAACCTAGCACGGCGGCAACTTTGGCGACGGCGTTGAGGTAGCCGAGCCGCTGGACAGCGATGCCCTCATTCGTACGAATAACATCGATTCTGGACGTATCGGGCCGGGGATTTCGCTGAGCATTCGGTTGAAACGTGAGTTCCGGCGCCCGCATCTCTCCGACGGATATCAATGCAGGGACGCCCGAGGAGGCGATAGGTGCCCAGAAAAGATCGTACGCAGACTGGCTCGCTGTCCAATTATGGTGCATCCACGTGACCACCATGATTGAGACAACCGCGAGGAGCAGTACAACGCGCTTTCCGACTGATGTCAAACCGAAGGTTTTGTCCGCCTTGGTCGTGATCTGCGGCGCAATAGGAGCCAGGGGAATCTCCTTCGGTGCGGGGTCCGAGACGGCAGGAAGCGCCGGTGTGGCATCTGAAATTTGAAGTTGATCATTTCCCGTCGGAAAGACGAAGGTCGGGATATAGGAACCTATGGGAAGTGCGATTTGTAAGCGGCCCCGGTTTTCAGGATCGTTGTAATACTGCGCGAGCCGCTTCCGTATTTCACCCGCAACCACGCGCACGATGGGATCGCTGTTGTTGTCGTATGTGGGCTTGCGGTGGAACACTTCTACGGCGATCTGCCTTTCCCGCAGCCGATCGACCTCCCCGTGCACCGTGAACTCCACGACGTGGCGGAGCAGTAGAGAGGAACGGGACGAACTACGGAACCAAGCGCTCGCGAGTATCCTGGCGAGTTCTTCGCTTACCTCGCTGCATTCCTTGTCGCGGAATCGTAACGGCGTCGCATGTGGCACTTGTACTGCTCCCAAACTCACCGCTCCTCCTGTAACCTGTAAGCATGGGCTTACAGGATATCGCAAGTCATCCTACTCTCGTCTGGGTGCGGACGTCCACCGAGAGCGCGAGAGCAACTTTTTGTTGGAACGATACGTATGTTACGGAGCACCCCTGTCCGCCCAAGTCTTACCCAAGCGCTTGAATTGTAAGGAATTCGAGGATGGCCGCGACAAGGTCGCACTTAGTGCCAGCGGAGGCACGACGCGGATGCGACCGGTTTGTCTGGAATCGCAACCGAGGGAACGTACCTTACCCCGTATCGGCGTCAACGCGTTGGCGACTGAACTTGTTCACTTCAAACGATGTTCCTGAGGACAGCACGGCTCATAACATAAATACGTGTGAAAGACGTTGTGGAAGCATCAGAGGCGCGGCTAAGTATTCAGTGGGTTGTTGCACTGCTTTAGATTGTGGTGTTCCGAATTCGGTCGCGTCCTCGAAGATAGCCCTGAATGGGCTCACCACAAATCTCACTTTTGGAGTGAGCGGCTGCTGATAGAGTCCACCGACCGCTGACGTGCGGTTCAGGTTGTTCGTCGCTGGCGTGAGAAAACGCGATAAGGAGGTCGCGGATGGCGATCAAGTTGTGGGGGGTCACGATCGCCATCCTGTTATATTGTCGTGTGCTGCCCTCGCAAACGCCAGATAGAGCGAGTATTCAGGGCTTTGTAGCAGATCAAAGCAAGGCCGCTATTACCGGCGCCCATCTCCTCATACGCGATGAATCGACAGGAGCGGTGCGCACGGCGGTTAGCGATTCGACCGGTAAGTTCAATGTAAGTGGGATTCCGACGCAGGATGCGTTCACCATCTCTACCGAGAAGGGAGGGTTTGCTCCCGCGAGCGTGCATGGGGTCCGATTCGTGCCCGGCAGCAGGGCTGACCTGTCGCTCATCCTGCGAGTAGCCGGCGGTGCATCGGACATTACGGTGCGGGGGAATGCGGGCGATCTCCGGATTGACCAGCCGCAGCTAGGAATTGATCTCAGCCGCGAGCAGATGGAGGAGACTCCTGGCCCTTTCGGGCGAATGACGTATCTGCCGCTGTTGAACGCAGCAAACAAGCCGGCGATAAGCCAGGGAGACGTATTCATTAATCAGAACCTGCTGAACACCAATGGGGCCGGCCGCCGGCAGACCTGGTTTGAGGTAGATGGCGCGAACGCGATAGACATGTGGGGCCGCCAGACCATATTCAGCAACATCCCGATCCTGGCAGTTGGCGAAATGACAGTTCTGACCAACGCTTATTCCTCAGAGTACGGCGGAGGGACGGGAAGCGTTGTTAACCTTGTGACCCGCAGCGGGGGTGAGCGTTTTCATGCTGAAGTGCGTGAACTCTGGCGACCGGCTACTCTGGGTGCCGGACTCTCGGGGTTTAACTCCTCCAACGCGACCAGCGGAAACCAAATCGTAACGGACGCTGCGGCTCAGACGGCGGTGGCAGTCTCAGGTACTTTACCGTGGAAGAGTAAGACCCAGTTCTATGGCGCAGGCGAGTGGAATCGAGAAGCAAAGGGATCCCCGGTTACTTCGCCGATTGCTCCAGGGGTGTTTGTGGGGCGTTACCGCGGTTGGTTGAGCCTGCTCCGCCTGGACCAGCAGCTTGGAGCCAACAACAAGGTCTTTGCACGATCCAACGCTGATGAATTCACCGATACAAACCCAAATGGAACGGTTGGCGGCTCAAACTTGCCGACCGTGGCGCGTACCTTCCGCCGTCGAACGTTCGAAATAGAGGTTGCGGATACTGCAATCCTCGGTCCCAACCAGGTAAATGACATCCGCGGCCAGTTCCAGTTGGCATCGCCGATCACGCAGTTTGCTCCTGAGGTCTACGGCACTCAATTTTCAGTTCCCATTACATCGATGTGTGGTGTGGCAGCGTGTAGTAGCTTCACCACTGGGACTTCGCAAGATGCGTTGCTGCTGAACCGTCAATTTGAAATATCCGAATTGATGTCATATACGCGAGGGTGCAGCAACTGGCCTTAGGCGGAACCGCTATTGCCGCTCACAGTGGAGGCGATAGTAAGGAGTTCGGGGGACCGCTCTACAAAGGTAAGTTCACCTACAACCCGTGCTCATTCCCTGCTGCGGTGTGCGAGAGTGCTGCTTATCTGTCGAACGTCGCAAACGTCGCGAATTACCAGCAAAGCTTTGGAAACGCGCACTACACCGTCGACGATGCGCTCTGGAGCGTATTCGCGCAGGACGACTTCCGCGTAACGAATCGAGTGACGCTCAGTGGTGGGATCCGTTACGAGCGACAGAATTTTACGGATGCAACGCATAATTTAGGCCCCCGTGCTGGAGTTACATATGCCGTGCGTGCGGATCGTGCGACCGTTCTCCGTGTTGGTTTTTCCGTTTACCACTCGCAAATCTTGGACAACACGGCAGCGAACTACGCCCTCGGTGAACCTAGTGGTGTGTTCAGCTATACCGCTGCGCCCGGCCAAGCGGGTTTTCCCGCTAGCATAACCGCGGCCCCGCTTGCCGCTCTGCCGGCGGGTGCCGGGGTACCTGTCCGCAGTCTGTACGTACGGCCCGGACAGCCGGCATACCTCAACCAGTGGTTTCCGACGTCGGCTTTGAACGGATATCCTCGAGCTCTTCTGAATCCTTACTCCCAACAGTACACGGCGAGTCTGGAGCAGCGGTTAGGTTCGGGTTGGGCAATGACGCTTGACTATGTGGGAACACATACGCTGCGCATCGTGCGGCCCCTTGATGTAGATGGGCCTGCTCCATTTATTCGAACTGTACAAGGACAGAGTCGCAGTGCGGGGCAGGCAAACTGTACACGCCCGTACTGGGGATGGTGGTATCACCAGCGTGGTACACCATGCATCAGCAATCCTTCTGCGACCTACCCGCAGCCGTCGTACGCAGTGATTCAGACGGACGTGAATGACGGGTACCTGCACTACAACGCTCTTGATCTCAACATCACTCACGCGTTTGACCATGGGTTTTCGGTACTTGCAAGCTATGTATGGTCGAAGACGTTGGACAATGTGGATCCCGACGCGACCAGTCAAAATCCGAATGACACGAACTCTACTCAGCATGAAGAGTACGGGCCGGCAATATATGATCAACGGCATCGAGCCGTGCTTAGCGGGATCTGGGATGCACCACTCCATATCATTGTTGGCGGAGTCGGCACCCTAGGCACTCCACTGCCCTTTAACTACGTGACCGGAACCGTGAATAGCGGTGACACCGGCGGGACTACGGACCGCCCTGTAATCAACGGTGCCGTGGTGGGGCGTAACAGCGGACGAGGCTGGCCCATCTATTCCCTGGATATGTCCGTCAGCCGCGTGTTTCCATTCCGCGACCGAGGTTCCCAGGTAGAGCTGAGGGTGGAAGCATTCAACGCGCTGAACCACCGCAACTTTGTGGCATACAGCGGGAATTACGGGAACGGAGGAACCGCGCCAGCGACTTTGGGGCTGCCGACCAGCGGTGTGACGGCGCAGCTACCGGCACGCTTTCTGCAATTCATCGCGAAGTTCAGTTTTTAGTCGGTTGCGATTGGCGCCCGGAAAAGCGTAGAGCTCCAAATGCGATGATAATCGCCACTGACCCCGCAAGATCGATCAGTCATATTTCACTGCCGGCTACGGGCGCTGGACAAAGTGTTTAGGTGTGTAGGAAGTCCCAAAACGAACGCCCAAGCAACGACTTGGCTTGTCGACTGATTGGCTGACCGGCCGCGGGTTTTTGCAGCCCGATAGCACGTAATGTACCCCCGTATTCCATCTGCCTGAGGTAGCCAGCTACTGCGCTGAATCTAAAGTCCATAGCCTGCAAATTTTCTTCTCAGCACGCTGCGTCCACTCTTTTGCTACACGTACCGAACGTTGCCAACAGTCGGAACCCTCCCGTATAGCTTGCCACCGTAAAAGACTTCGGCTGAATTTTGTCGTGAACCGCCGGATCTGAGGGCGACCGCCAGCCCGGCTGAACGCAAGTTTGCGACGGCCGCTCGATTCAGGAGGAGCAAGTGATCAGTGAAACGTTCCGGAAACTTGCCAAAAGTCGGAACTCGCTTCGGCTATCTATTTTGTCGGTATGGATAGCAATTGCCTCCGGCTTCACACCCCTCGTCGCTCAAGGCGTTTATGGGTCCATCTCGGGGACTGTTATCGACACTTCGAGTGCGGCGGTTGGTAACGCAACCGTTACCGTGACCAGCCAGCAAAAGGGAACGGTCTCCAACGTACAAACAAGTTCTACAGGTGAGTATCGAATTGACCACCTGGTTCCTGACTCTTACAAGGTGTCCGTCTCGGCACCTGGCTTCAAGACCTTCGTAGTCAATGACCTACAGGTGAACGCCGGCGAGACACCCCGAGTCGACGCCAATCTGCAAGTCGGAGCCGTCGACCAGTCGATTACGGTGGCTGCGAATTCGGAAGAATTGTTGAAGACCGAGCAGCAGGATGTGGCGCAGTCGATTCAAGGAGAGACGCTTCAAGAGCTTCCAATCATCGGGCAGGAGATGAACAACATTCTTCTGCTCTCACCCGGGGCCTTTGCTGCACTTGGTCAGAGCGGCGTGCAAGCGTTGAATCCTGCAGGTGGAAGCACTTATGCAGTCAATGGCCAGCCGGTCGGCGGTGTCAATTTTACGCTGGATGGAACCGACAACACTGGGCCAACCCTTGGGTACATCCTGATCAATCCGGCTCCGGACACGATCCAGGAAGCGAAGATCATCACCTCCAGCTTCGACGCGGATACGGGCAGGGCCACTTCCGCCGTGCAGGCGTTGCAAACGCGATCCGGCGGTGACAGCTTCCACGGCGAGATCTTCGATACTCGCAGGAGTGCGGCAAATCTGGCCCGCAATCCGTTCATAGCCTCTCAGAGCTCACCTGGAGGGCCGGCCCCGGCACTCATCAACCAGCCCGAAATCAACATTGGTGGCCCGATCCTGAAGCGGCGGCTCTTCTTCTTCTTCGATCTGTTCGACCAATGGCAGCGCGTCGGCGGGTCCGTCACCACTACGTTGCCTACTGCACACCTGAGAAACACATGCCTTGGAACAGAGGCTACCAGTACGGGCGCGCTCGGATGCGATTTCGGGGAGTATTCGCACCTGGCCGGTCCGTTGGCAACCGTCTATCAAGCGAACGGCACCCCTTACCCGAACAACATTCTCCCTGCAGCCCAGCTTTCTCCGCAGGCTTTGAACGTTTTGAAGCTCTTACCCACACCTACCATTTCCAACAGCGTCTTCAACAACTTCAGCAAGAATACGCAGGGCACCGTAAATACTAGCCAGCCGACCGTTCGTATCGACAACCAACTGACGGACAAAATCCACCTGTTCGCGAGGTACACATACTATCGCGATGAATTGTATGGCTACCCGGTGTTTGGGGCGATCGGTGGACCGACCGGCGTCAGTGAGGCTGGTCATGGCACAGGCCGTACGCATAGTCTCTCACTGGGCCTCGACCAGGAAATCTCCGATCGCTTGGTGATGGACGTCAGAGTTGGCTATTACGAGGATCACCTGACCGACGATATGGCGAACGCTAACGTTCCCCTAGCGACTCAATTGGGAATTCCCGGGATCAACAACACGGGCTACCTGCTCACGAATGGTATGCCTGGGTTCAGCATCAGCGCTGGTGCTGGTGGCGCGGTAGGTGCGTTGGCACTGGGTGCGAGCGGCAGTACTCCCATCCGCCAGAGGGAAGACCAGTTCATGTTGACGAACAACTGGACCAGGATTTTAGGCACGCACACGCTAAAGGCTGGGGTCGACGTTCGTGTCGGGCGGGAGAACCGGACGGAGAGCTTCAGCCCCCGCACCGGTACGCTTACGTTCGGCGGCGGCCCAACCTCCAACAACGGAGTCGGAGGGCTGGGTCTTGCTTCCTTCCTGCTGGGGGATACGACGGCCTTTGTCCGTACGGTGGCGCAAGCCGCACCGCATGAGAAGATGTGGCGCACGTTCTACTACGGCCAGGACACCTGGCGCGCGACAAAGAAGCTGACCTTCAACCTGGGACTGAGATGGGACATCTACTTCCCGGAGACGGTGGACGGTACCGGTCGCGGATCCTTGTTGAACCTGAGTACCGGAAACCTGCAGGTGGCAGGTGTCGGCGGGTATGGACTGAACATGGGCCAGCAGGCTGACTTCAAGGACTTCGGACCCCGCCTCGGAGTCAGCTACCAACTCGACTCGAAGACAGTAATTCGGGCCGGTTACGGCCGCAGCTTCGCGCAGGCGAACTATGGGTCCATCTTTACTCAGGTGCCTGTTGAGAACCTGCCGGTATACGGATTCCAAAACATCACGGCGCCTTCTTTGACTGGGTCCGTATTCAACCTGTCGCAGGGGCCACCAGCCTTCGTATTTCCGACCCTTCCGTCGAACGGACAGATTCGCCTACCTAATACAGTTACGGCTGTTGTGCGAACCTATCCAAAGCTGACGATACCGACGCTCGACTCCTGGAACGCCACCTTCCAGAGGGCGATCAGCTCGAGTTTGACTGCCACTGTTGCGTATGTCGGGAACAAGGGAACCCATACGTACGTGGGCAACTGGATGTATGCATTCCCGAACGCGGCGCAGCCGATCCTTCCCGGGTCGGAGTCCATCACCGGGCAAACCGTGTATTACGACCCGTCGAAGACGGTGGCGCAGATCAAAGTGGACGGAGATCCGTTCCCGGGTTTCACCGATATCGACGCAAACGGGCACACGGCGAACGTGTTCTACACCCAGCCATATTACGCACGATACGGTTGGACGCAGCCAATCGATTACGATTGCATGTGCGGCGATACCCACTACAACGCGCTGCAGATAACGGTGGACAAGCGCATATCGCACGGCTTGTCTGCAACTGTGAATTACGCGTACCAGCTCGCAAAAAACTATGACTCGGGGTACCATCTCGTCGACAAGAAGGTCACTTACGGTCCGTCCGATTTGAACCTCGATCAGGCTGTCACGGCATACGGGTTCTACCGCTTACCATTCGGCCGCCAAGGAGACTTCTTCAGGAACGTTCCTCGCTGGGTGGATGCCTTGATCGGGGGATATCAGCTTAGTCCGAATATAAAGCTCTCGAGCGGACAGCACTTCTCGGTCGTCTACACGAATTGCAACGCTCTGAATCTGCCGTTCAGCGCGCCTCAGAATGCGGCAAATGCTGGAGCTCCCTGTTATCCAAGCCAGACCGGTCCGCTGCAGACTCAGTTGACTGCATTCAATCCGGCAATTCACGCGAGGACCTACTTCTCGCCGGTGGCAACGCTGACAAGAGCAAACCCGACCTCTGGACCCTGGTCACTTCCGGGGCTGGATACGATCGGCAACTTCAAGCGGAACAGCCTTGTGGGTCCCGGAATGTGGAACGTCGATCTTTCGGCGGCCAAGAACTTCACAATCCACGAACACGTAACTGCACAATTCCGCGTGAATGCGTTCAATGCGTTTAACCACATCAACCCCAGTACGCCAGCAGGCAATCCTCAGTTCGCAGGATTTGCGACGATCGATGCGCCCACTGCTGGAAGAATTACGTCGATTGCGAATGGCACCAGCCCACGGCAACTAGAGTTCGCGGCGAAGTTGCAATTCTAACCCTCCGGAGCCTGGCGATTCACGACGGAATTCGCCAGGCTCAATTCTTCGATAGCAACTAGATATGACCAGTACGGAACGGTCGAGACCGCCGCTACTAAGGAGACTGCCTTTGGCTACTAAATTGTCACGAATGTTCTTCCTGGCTCATGCGTTGCTGGCCATGGCAAGCATTGCTGCGGGTGCCCAGGCGACGATTGATCCTCCGGTCAATCAGGCGACAAGCTATAAGGGCGAAGAATATTTGCTTATTGGGAGTGCCGTGCGGGGAGCCGGCGAGCCGGTGATCGCTATCGACCCGACAAACCCGAATAACTTGATAGTGGGCGCCATGGCTAATAGCAACTATGTTGAAGGGGAACCGCTGGGAACAGGGCAGCAGCGGGTGAGCATCGAGGCACGGGTGAAGTATCGCAACACGCCCGGCGCTTCGATTTCTACCTATGCAATAAGCCATGACCGCGGCAGAACGTGGCAGTTATTCGATGATCCGTTCCGCGACTACTTCAAGATGAACGGCACGGCGGATGCATACGTGGGCGTAGGCAAGGACGGGAAGCTGTTCATCGGCGCAATGAATTTTTTCCCTCAGAATGCTTCTCCGCTGCAGCTCGAACTGGAGAAGGAACCAACTCCTGGTCTCCTTTACGGCGCGATCGATATTGCTTCCTCCACCGACGGAGGGAAGACATGGACCGAGCCGTCCCATATCATGGGCCAGGCAACACCTTTGCAAGAGTATGGTCCAGGCGTGAAGCCTAATTTCTTGGGCAAAACGCCTTACGACCGTCCTTTCCTGAGCACGGATCTATCCACGGGGGCGATTTACATCCAGGGGAATGGGTCAGGCGGAGACCCGATCCATCGCGAAACGTTCTTCCGGGGATCGAACGATGATGGAAAGACGTGGGGTCTTGTTTACAGCTACGACTCTCCTGATTATCCGCAGCAGGGTGGTGCGTCGAAGCCAATGGCCGGGAGTGGCGTGCTTGCCCTTGCATACAGTGCGGGAAGTGCGCCGGCGAGCGCTCTCAAGGCAAGTGCAAAGTGTCCATGTCTGGTGTTCGAAGTGAGTCGGGACGGCGGTAAAACCTTTGAGCGTACGATCGCGAAGTCAGATCTTCCCCAACCTAGAGGATTCGGCGGCATGGGAGGTCTCGGCGGTGCAGCAGATCCGAGCCATCCTGGAAGATATGCGTTGATGCTGCTGACCGAGGGGTCGACGGAGATGGACATCTACGCAACCTCCGATTACGGCAAGACTTGGAAAGGGCCAATCAAGGCGGGAAGCGTCCCTGGAGCCACGATGTCGAAGCCGGATATTGAATTCGCCCCGAGCGGAGATCTGGGTGTGATGTGGCTTGCCGTGAATCCCGATGGCACATACAGCGTCTGGTCCAATGCTTCGCGTGATGGCGGCTTCAGTTGGGGGAATCAAGTACACGTTAGCGAGGCGCCATCGCCAGTAAGGGCAAGCATCAAGGACCGGGGCAACAACTGGGACGGCGATGATCTATCCACTATCGCGGTCGATAAGGATTACGTTCATATAGCATGGGCTGACGGGCGGGCCGGCTTCCTCGGCGCGTGGTATGCCCGTGTGCCGCTTTCCAGTTATTTCGGCAGGTGAGGAAATCGAATGAAGCATGTGCTTGCGTTGGCTATAGGCTCATGCCTCTGGTGTTCGTCCGCTGGTGCCCAGATGGTGCAGCCCTGCGCGACGCCGGGGACGAACAATGCCTTTCTTGGAATTAAGACCATTCGCCTGTGGCCCGGCGATGCTCCACAAGCTAAAGGCGACAAATGCGAGGACGTTCCTACAATCACGGAGATCGATCCTCAGTTTGGGATGGCCAATGGTTCCGCTGTCGTGATTTTTCCGGGCGGTGGGTACCGTAGTCTGACGTCTCCGCTCGAGAGCAGGGAAATCGCGGACTGGTTCGCTGTCCGAGGTTTCAAAGCGTTTGTGGTTAGCTACCGGCTCGCCTCACATGGCTACCCATTGCCAGTGCCGCTGCTGGACGCGCAGCGTGCGCTACAGACCGTCCGCGCTCATGCTTCCGATTACCACATTGGGCCCAACAGGATCGTGGCAATTGGATTTTCGGCCGGGGGGCATCTGGCCGCATTAGCTGCAACGCAGGTCCTGCCCGGAACCCCAGGCGCGCAGGACGCTGTAGAACGGGTGTCGAGCCGGCCGGATTACCTGGTCCTTGGCTATGCGTGGATCGGTGCGATCTCCAGCGATACGTCACACCTTAGCTACTGCAAGGCATTCAACTTCATGGATCAGTGCGAGGCCTTGCGTCGCGCCTACTCACCAGACCTCTTTGTAACCAAAGACACGCCACCGACGTTTATCTACCACACTTACAACGATCAGACCGTGCCGGTGGAACAGTCGCTACGCTTCTATGACGCTTTGCTCAAAGCCGGGGTTCCTGCTGAGATGCATCTGTTCGCTAGCGGACCCCACGGCTCAGGTCTCGGTCGAGGAGACCCGGCGCTAGATCAATGGCCGGGTCTGCTGGAAGCATGGCTCCGTGCCCAAGGATTGCTGACGGTGGACACGTCTATCGTCGGTATCCCGCCTTGGGAGCGGCCGCGCAGGACGGATGCCCCGAAGTAAAGAGGAGCGAGCGTGTCAGCTTGCGTTAGCTACGTCGTCGACCTTGGTAGCTAATCCTATTTCTTGTAGGTCTTGGAAAAGCCGTTGCGCTCATTGGTGATCGTAAACACGCCGCTCTTCTGAACCGTGATTTTGATGGCGTTCATTCGATCCGATGCCTGCAGATTGGCGACGAAGTCGGGCGGTGGATTCTGCGCTCCGCTCTTCTCATTCAGATGAAGCAGCCAGACGTCGGGGATGGTGGGCAATGAGTGCAGTCCTGCCCACACAGCCGGGTCATTCCCTCGCCCCATCCTGCCATCGTTGTACTCGATCGCCACGGGTGCATTGAGGGCACTCGCCATTGCGGCGGTATATCCCTTGCTTTGTCCGTGAACATTGACGGCCCATAGATCGACGGTGCCAATCAGGTTGTTAGGGCAGACTACTTCGTAAGCGTAGTGTCCTTCCAGATCGGCTGGATCGTAGTAACGGAATTTCCCATACGTATAGAGCAGCCCGACCGAAGCGTTGTCCTCTAAATCCCGTGCAACGAGATCGGGCTGCGTTGCGGTTGAACAGGCGGGGTTGGGCTTACCGGCGTCGGGCAGCGGCTGATTGATCCACTTGCCCCCTGAATGAATCACCCGGACGTCAATACCTTTGATTGGGACTCTATCACCAGGCTTGAGAATTGTGCGACCTATCTTGTCGCAAGCGACAACATACGCTGTGAATTGGGCTTTGGATGTCTCGGCCATCTGAGCCCAGCGCGGGTTGTCTTCTTTGGAGAGTTGAATGTCTCCATGGTCATAGCAATGCCCGACCGGAATCGCACTGAGTAGCTGCGAGATATCGCCGATGTGATCGACATCGTAGTGGGATATTACGAGGTGGTCGATGCGTGTGACCCCGATTGCCTTGAGAGAGTCAACAACGTGATTAGTGGTCGAAGCAGATTTTCCCCAACTGGTCCAGCCGAGGTCGACCAGCATCGTCTCACCGCTAGGAGCTATGGTGAGGACTGCTTTCCCTTCACTGTCGATAGCGTAGATCTGCACCGTATTGGCCGCCGGCGCGACGGCCGCGCAAGCTGATAGGAACAGCAGGATTAGCAATGCACGCATAAATCGCATCCTCCCCGAGAGCAGCTGGCAGTTACGGAAATCCAGTCCGTGAGCGTCACGTGCGCCCTATCCGGCTTGGTTCGTACTGCCGCTGAGTGGCTTCTGATTCAGCACGATTGCGACCTCGTGCGACATTTCACGCACCGTGTCCGTGATGCTCTCAATCCCTATGCCGCTCTGTTTGACTCCACCAAACGGCACGTTGCCGGGCCGGAAGGAGCCAGGTCCATTCACTACCACTCCGCCTACTTCGAGTCGGTGTGCGACACCGAGGGCATTGTGGATATTCTCAGAGAAGACACTGGCCTGAAGTCCGAAGGGAGCTTCGTTCATCGCGCGAATCGCCTCCTGGACGTCCTTGAAAGGCTGGATGGGTGCGACAGGCCCGAAGACCTCATCGATCATGCATGGCATTTCCGCTTGGACATTCGACAGAACAGTTGGCTCGTAATACTGTTTTCCGGATCGTTTGCCACCCGTCAAGCATTCCGCACCCTGATTAATAGAGCTCAACACATCCTGATGGACGCGCTCGGCTGCCTGCTCAGAGATAAGTGGACCGAGGTCCGTTGTCTCATCTGCTGGGTCGCCCATCTTGATTGCCGCTACTTCGGTCATCAACAGATCGAGGAACCGTCGCAGAATCGATTCGGCAACGAAGACGCGCTTGACGGCGCAGCAGATCTGCCCAGCACCATTTGTCAATCTGCCTTGAACCACGGCCTTTGCTGCGAGCGGGAGATCGGCGTCTTCCAGGACGACCATACCATCTACTCCGCCGAGCTCAAAAGCAGTTCTTTTGAGGGATTCGGCCGCCAATTTTGCGATGTGCCGCGCTGCTGCAACTCCGCCAGTGAAGCTGACCATCGCTATCTCGGGATGAGTGATCAAACGGTTTCCAAGTTCGCGGGGGTGCCCGGTTATCATCTGCATCGCCGACTCCGGCAAACCGGATTCGAGCAGGATCTCGCCAATGTTCAGAACAGTTAAAGGACATTGCTCTGGCAGCTTCACGATTACAGAGTTTCCGGCGGCGAGTGCTCCGGGAATCTTGTGCGCGAAGAGTTCGGCAGGATAGTTGAAGGGAACGATGCCCGTGACGACTCCGAGCGGCTGGCGAACCGTGTACCCGAGCATATGCTCAAGCCCGGCGACCGCGTCCATGGGGATATAGCTGCCTCGCAGCCGTTTGGCCTCTTCTGAAAAATCAAGGAAAAGCCGCTGCGTGGCTGTCATTTCACCGCGGCACTGTTTGATCGTCTTCCCGTTCTCGCGGCAGAGGAGTTGGCTAAGCTCCTCGTGCCGAGCCCCGATGGTATCTGAAGCCTTACGCAGGATATCGCTGCGCCGGTGGGCAGGAAGGTCTCGCATCACCTGACGGCCTGAAACGGCACTGGCAATTGCGAGCTCTACATCTTCGGCTCCGGCCTGAGGTACGGTGCCCACGAGCTCCTGGGTCGCCGGGTTGTGAATATCCATGGTGCGACCGGAGACACTTGATACAAGTTTCCCATTGATGATCATTTGCATGCAGGTCCTCGACTACTTATCTCTTTCTATGGCGAAATGGCCGATACTCAAGCCCGAAGTGCTGTGCGGCTCGTGATGGATGGCCCCGAACTCCTCGATCTACGCTGGCTCGGGAACCAACCTGCTCAACGCTGGCCGAACGAGTGACAGGACAACGACGATTGCAATGGAAAGTATGGGGATCAGCAGTAGCCCTCTTTTGACACCATGAGGGTCCGTGCCGGCGATCCATCCGATGACAGGTGAACTGACCACCAGGCCGCTGAAGCCACAAGTAATGGCGAAGCCAATCGCGGTGGCCGCTCGGCGCTTAAAGCGCGCGCTTACGATTGCAATGGTCGTAGGAAATACCGGAGCCATGGAAAGGCCGGTTAAGAACACGATCGCTGCAACGCCGAATACGGTGGTGATGTTGAGCATTACCAGGCTCGTGATTGCCATAAACAGAGCCGAGACTAGCGTCGTCGGTAGCGGAGCGACATTTACAAGAACGCGCGCGGCGATCAGCCTCCCGACCAATATTCCGCAAGCAAAGCCCAGCGAAAGGATGTTTAAGGCCGTTACGCTTGGCATCCCATTTGCGATCAGGTACTTCGGAAGCCAGTTCCACATTGCGAACTCGCAGGCAGTGTAGAAGAACGTGATCAGCGACAGGACATAAAGAGTAGGGTCTCGAAAGACGGAAGCATCTCGCGCGGGGCCGGGAGCTGCGTTTTTTGGAGATATCCGAGTGAGGAAGGTCAGCACAAGTGCAAGCACGCAGATGCCGATTCCACAGAACGTGATTTTTTTGACGTCAGCCCCCAAAAGGTTGCCTGCGATAAATGGTGTAGCCAAGCCACCTAGCCCGACGAACACGTTGAGGACGTTCAAAGCTGTTCCCTTGCGTTCGTCTCGAACCTCAGCTGCGAGGGCATTTGAACCGACGATCACAAGGCTGCCGCCGCACCCGAGCACTGCCATAGCAACGATGCAGGGCCAGAGTTGATTGGAGCTTGAGAGAAGGATCAACCCAAGGATGCTGGCACACAATCCGAATACCATTCCAATCTTCTTGGTCCCGCGATCCATGATGGCGCCGGCCACAACAGAGGTAGCGGCCAACCCCAATCCTTGAGCGAGGGCGAGGTATCCAATCTGGACATTCGATAAACCGAGGCGGACTGCAAGTCCCGGGACAACAGTCCCAAGCATGGACGCAAGCATGCCATAGATAAAGATGACCGTTGCTGCTAAAAACAGAACCATCTGCAGGGTGAATCCTTTCTGATCCGTTACTTATCCTGGCCGTTTCGGTATCGCGGCAGCACCGCGACATGAGCAACTAAATGCGCCGGCGCTATCCGCGTCTCCGGAAGCGTGGCCGTCCGTAACCATATACGCCTATGATTACAGGTGCTCGCCGTCGGAGCCAATGCTAGCGATCACGTTGGGTCGTGTCAAGTTGCTGGTTCGCGAGCCGGACAACAGCGATGGTTCAGCGTTTTAGGCGTACGAACGCCTATGTGTCATATCCCTTCAGCCGACGAATCCAAATGTTGCGGTAGCGCACAGGCCCTGCGTGTCCTTGCAGCATGAACGGTTCTTCTGCTGGATGGGGCTCGTACTTTGCGATTGGTTCGACGGACGTGGTGCCGAGCAGCTCGACATGGTCATGCACGAGGAGCCCATTGAAGAAGAGGGTAACGGCTGCGGGCTTAAGCAGTGTCTGGCCGCTGAATTGAGGCGCTTTGAACACAATGTCGTAGCTGTTCCATTCGCCTTCGGGCCGGCAGGGATTAACCAGCGGCGGATAGAGGCCATACAGAGCACCGGCTGAGCCGTCGGCATAGGTGGGATTGTCGAAAGACGACAGCACCTGGATCTCGTAGCGCTTCATAAGAATGATGCCGCTGTTGCCGCGCGTCTGGCCCTTGCGGGAGGGGTCGGTCCCGGTCGGCGTCATCCACTCGAGATGGAGCTGGCAATCTCCGAAGGCCTGCCTTGTGATGAGGCTGCCGGAGCGGGGAACCATCTCCAAGTATCCGTTTTCGACCTTCCAGTTAGCATCGCTGACCTGACCACCGCGCTCGATGGTCTGCCACTGTGATAGATCCTTGCCGTCAAAGAGCACCAGCGCGTCGGAGGATGGCCGGGGTTCCGGAATGGGTAGCCCCGGCGTAACCTTGCGCACCTGTGGCCGTGTTCGATCGTGCACCCGCCACTTCTGTCCGGGCAGTTGAATCCCCACCGGGCTGCCCGGATAGGGATCGGGACTTGGCTGGGGTGGTATGTCTGCGGGCATTGGCCGGGCAGGTTGTGTGGACTGGGCGAGCGCAGAGGCGAGCGGACCAGCCGCGACGGGAATTGCAGACAGTGCTTTGATGAAGTTCCTTCGGTTGGACATCGACCGCTACTCCGATACGAGTTGCTACTGGATCCGGTTGAGACAATTTTCCCTGCAGACGTCAGGCGCTTGGATAATATTTCTTAACAAGTGCGAGCTGTGCGGTGTCCAGATTGTCTTTCGCTTCGCAATGGTCGTCAAAGACCATCGTGTTTATTGCTGCAGTGTCGAAGCGCTTCCACTGCGGTAGACCGGTGTGATTGGGGTTCCCACTGCGCGCGAAGTTGATCCACGCCTGGCTGACGCGAGCGGCAAGGGCCCTGGCCGCTGGGCCGCCACCTGTCATGTGCTCGCAGGAGTCCGTGTTGTCAAACGCGAAGGGCAGCTCCGCGCAATGAAACGCCATAGGGCGGCCATCGAGAACTGGTGTTTGCCATGCGAACTGATAACAGTAGACGGGCGCTCGTTGTGCCGCTTTTATCCCGGCCAACCTCAAGGTGGAATCGCGCACGCCTGAGGTTGCGATAACGGACCAGAGCTGGAAGGGATTTGCTTTGGGATACAGCTCGCGGTAACCGGTGATCACATCTGAACCATGGCCGGTGAATCTTTCGTCGACACGGGCCTTAAGTTGCTCTTCGGTCAGATCGAACGCGTCGGGATGATTGAGGCCGTGCGTCTGCTCGTTCAGGGTCGTGCCGATCATCAGAGGAATATCGTTTGCGCTTGCGGGTGCCGATGGGTCGAATGGATGTTGCGCGACCACCTTACCATCCATTACGGGTGAGAGGCTTAGCCCGCGCGCAGCGGAGGGGGGCAGAATAGGCCGTGCGCCTGGTCCACCGGATGGCGTCATTTCGGCGGTCGAGGCCTGCTCCAGTTGCGCATACGGCATGTGCTCGAGCTTCTTTAGGTCCGACGGCGCGACCCCGAGCCGTCTCAGGATACGTTCGGCCAACTCTCTGCTGCGCTCTTCCGATCCAAGCCGGATGGTGGGGCCGCTCTCAACGATGGCTTTGTGGAAGTAACCTTTTGCGGCGGGCATCGCGATCAAGGTGCAAACTTTCCCACCACCGCCGGACTGCCCGAAGATGGTGACGTTGCCGGGGTCGCCTCCAAATTGCGCGATGTTGTCGCGCACCCACTGTAGTGCAGCCAGTGTATCCAGGGAGCCGGCGTTGCCGGACTCGGCATACTCGTCTCCGTAATCGGCGAGGTTCAGATATCCGAGGACATTGAGACGATGGTTGATGGTGACCAGTACCACGTCGCCACGCCGCGCAAGGTTGACACCGTCGAACATCTTCAACTCGGAGCTGGACCCGACTGCGTAGCCACCGCCGTGCAGGTAAACCATAACCGGGCGCCCCTTGCCCGCGGCCGAAGGCGTCCATACATTCAGCCGAAGGCAGTCCTCGCTCTGGCGGCCGTAGTCCCACTGGAACAGGAAACCTTCTTCATCGTTCTCCCAGATCGACCGGTAAGCCTGAGGCGCCTCCGGTCCGAAGTGGCGGCTGCTGCGCAATCCAGTCCAGGACGCCGGGGGTTTCGGTGCCTTGAATCGTCCCGTTCCGGCTGTAGTTGCGCCGTAGGGAATGCCCTTGAACACGAATACGCCGCGGTCGATGTAGCCGCCCACTTTGCCGTATTTGGTTTCTATGATGGCGCTGTCCTTTCCGGCGACGATAGAATTGCCAGTCGCGTGGGCAGCGGAAGTCGTGCCGTTTCCGGAGGCGAAGGCCGAATGGGTCGAAACGCAGCATCCGGCTGCGATCAGGCCGCTTCCACGTAAAACCTGTCGACGGCTTAGTTTGGACTGGTTCATCTTCTCTCCTTTACCGCCGGCGCTGACGTTGCGAGCCGGGTGCGACCAATGTTGTTGGGCAGCCGAGCTAAAACTCGTAGCGCAATGCAAACTGCACCAGCCGCGGGTTGTAGTTAGCCGAGGTTGCAGTGAGCGAGCCGAAGGTCGAAGTCCCGAGAGTGGTCGCGGGATTTCCGAAGTTGGTCTGATTGCCGACATTGAACATTTCCGCGCGGAATTGGAGCTGCGTTTCGCGCGACATTACGAAGCTCTTGAAAACAGACGCATCCAAATGCCGGAATCCTGGCCCATGGTATGGGTTACGGCGTTCATTGCCCACTTTGCCGAACGTTTGTTTGGCAAAGGCGTTGAAGTTGAAGAACTGAGGATTGGGAAGGCCGGGATGAGGCGTGACGTTCTGGAATGGGTTCGCGATTACATCCGCGCGGTCCGCCGCTCCACCGGGATCAGTGTTGTCGACATTGGTTGAGTTGAGAATCGTGAAGGGAAGTCCTGTAGCCCAGACCTCAATGAGGTTCGCGCTCCACCCCGCGACCAAGGTGCGAGCTAGGCCCTTGGATTTCCTAGCGAATGGCATGACATAGGTGCCGGCGACCACCGCGCGGTGGCGTATGTCCAAGTCTCCGTTGCCGTAATCATCATAGTGGGCGGTCTGGTTGATCTGGTGGTTGCCGCCGGACCCGCCACTGATGGACTCATTGGAATTGTCGAGTAGATGAGCCCACGTGGTGTTGGCATTGAAGCTGAGGCCGGTCGAGAAGCGGCGCTCCAGTGACGCTTGCAGGGCATGGTAGCTGGAGGCCCCTGAAGCCTGAAAGGTGGTGATGGTGGTGATGCCCGGCAGCAGCGTGGCATAGGCGCGGTTAGCATTGGTGTATTTGGAGCATCGCGCTGCGGCGTCAGCGTCTGTGTAACACGCTGTTCCCATGCCACTCGCGTTGACGGTACGGTTCATATTGAAGTTGTTATAAAGATGGCGGCCGAGCTGGCCGACGTAGGACGTTGTCAGCGTGACACCTTTGATCTGCTGCTGCACTGTCAGATTGAACTGCTCCAGGACACCGGTATGCAGATGCGGATCTTGCTCAGAGGGGATAACACCTTTGAGAAGAAGCGGGTTCGTCGTTTGGTTAGTGGATGGCAACGGCAGTCCGCTGCGCAGCCGAGTGTATGCAGACGAGCAGCCGGAGACGTTGGCGGCAGCAGTAACCGACGTGCAGACGCCGTACGTAGCACCGTAGGGCTGGTTCTTGCCATTTACCGGTGCTCCATAGTTTGTCGGGAAGAAGCTGAGGCCGAATCCACCGCGGATTACGGTAATCGCGGAAGGAGAGAAAGCAAAGCCTAACCGAGGCGAGAAGTCCTTGTATTCGCTACTGATGCCCGCTGTCCGCGAAACGCCGTTGACGCCGGCGATCTGAATAACGCCGGTTGCCCAATCAAGATTGGTATACCGGTTGTACTTCTCCGTGAACGGAGTGAACAGGTCATACCGCAGTCCGAGATTCAGCGTGAGCTTTCTGGCAGGCCGCCAATCATCCTGCACGTAGTCACTATGTTCCCATAGTCGGTAATAACGCGTGTACAGTCCGTTTACGCGCTGCTCGCTGGAGAATATGCCGTCCAACAGGCCGGGAAGTCCAGCCTGGAAGTTGATTGTGCCCTCGCCGAATTGATCTTGCCCGTTCTTGACGTAGCGCCGTATTAGGGCAGATCCAACCTTGATGGAGTGCGCGCCGTGTGTGTAGATCACCTGCCCATTGAGCTGATAAGTGTTGTCTGTGTCATGAATTGGGACGGAGTTTCCTCCTCCTCCGAGACCAGTCTCTCCCGTAGGCGTCACAGTCCCCAAGGAGGAGGTGTCCGGGCTGAAGTTGACGCCCGGTTCGCCAAAACCGGCGTTCGGGTTCAGGCCGTAGTTCAGCGGCAGGGAATCTGTATTGATATACGTCCAACCCGTGTTCAAGACCGTGAGCAGCTGCGGTGTGAAGATGTGTGTATAAGAAAGCGCCGCATTTCTAGCTAACTGGGGCGCAACGCCGAAAGTGACTCCTGACTGTGGGTCAATCGGACCAATGCTGGAGTCGAACGCATGGCTGATGGGCATGGGCGGCAGCGCCTGAGTCCAGACATCGTTGACGGTATATCGGGCGAACATCGAGTTAGCCGTTCCGATCTTGTAATCAGCACGGATGTCATAGACAAGAGAGTATTGGGACTTTGGACGACTTCCCGTGTAAGTATTCGGCCCGTTGTTGGGGGCGGGGTAGAGCTTGAAATATGCGAGGCCCACCGGATCAATGAACCCGGCAGGAATGACGTTTCCTGCAACAGGAGATGTGAGGTATCCCGGATGTGCTGGGTCGGGGTCGTACACGCATCCTGTTATCTGAGCAGTGGTTGGATCGGTGCCGGTTGCTGTCTTACAGTTGGCCGGAATGGCGTCCGAGAAGTCACCCGGATGCTGCTCCTCGTACAAAGTTGGCACAGTCAGGCTGGAAGGAGCCGATCCCTGGATAAGCTTGAGCCACTCGACATCGCCGAAGATAAAGGCTCTGTCCCTCTTGAGAGGACCACCGAAGCTTCCGCCAAACTGATTTTGCCGGAGACGTGGCTTCTGATTGTGGGCACCGAACTGATAGGGGTACGCGTTCAGAATGTCATTGCGAAAGAATTCGTAGATACTGCCATGGTATTGATTCGTGCCGCTCTTCGTAATGATGTTGATGACAGCGCCGGCAGCCCTCCCTGCGTCGGCAGAGAAGCTGTTCGTGAGTATGCGAACCTCTGCGATAGCGTCGATTGAGGGGCGCACGCCAATCGTGCCGATCAGGCGCTCGTTGTTATCCTGCCCATCGATCATCTCATCGTTCACGACATCGGATTGGCCGTTCACCGAGACGATCGAAGGCTGGCGCCGGTCGTCCGGCCGATTGCCGCTGGCTAGTCCATTCGGTGTTCCCTCCGTCGCACCGGGAACGAGTTGAGTGAGCGAAATGTAGTTTCGGCCATTGAGCGGCAGGTTTTGTACTGAACGCTCCGCGATGGTGCTGGCGATAGCCGAAGAGTCTGTCTGAAGGACGGGCGCAGAGCTGGTGACGTCCACAGTTTCGCTGACGGAGCCAACCGCCAACACTGAGTCTGCGCGTCTGCGGTCGCCCGCTGCGATCTCGATTTGTGAGTTCTTGACGGTCGCGAATCCCGGTGCCTCGATAGCGAGGTTGTATCTGCCCGGAACGAGGGGTGTGAAGATAAAAGCGCCGCTTCTGTCGGTTTGCTAAGTTCGCTTGTCATTCGTATCGACATTCAAGAGAGTCACGGTCGCGTTCGGAACACTGGCGCCAGACGTATCGCTCACTGTGCCAAGGATCTCCGCGGTCGAAGTCTGCGCACGCATTTGTGAGCACAACGTCAAGGCGGTCACGAGCATAGCCGTTGCAAGATTTAAGGGGTTCAGCTTCGGTGCGAACATGTTCACCTCCGTATTCGCAGTTCACTTCACCAGGCGCCACAGGCCGTTTTGGCTTTTTGCTATGCGGCAGATCAAGGGGGTTCTGCTATTAGAGCGGCGACGACTCTTCTAACGGAGCGAAAAGATTGCAGTCAATACGAAAGCGCTCAATTGACGATTTTAGTTGTCTATACCAGACGCTCACTCTGCAGCAGACAAGCACTACCGAGTAGTGTTGGGATTCGATCGGTACGGCAGATCAGCAGCGCACAATTCCGTTATGGTTCCAGCGGCACGCATACGGTAGCGGTTTTCCAGTTGGACCCACTCGATAGCGGGCTGAGCAATTCACCTGAGCCTGAGGCAGGCAAGCATGCGCCCCAAGGGAACTCTCCAGGCCAGCTAGGATCTAGGCGTTGTCTCTTCTCTCGTTATCGAAGAGAGCTCTTTCAAATCAGCAGAGCTGATCTGTGGCGTTGCGCCGATCTGTGTCGCAATCCACGACGCAAAGCGGTTTGCGAGCTCGCCGATCTCCTGGAGCGGACGTCGTTGAACATGGTAGTGCGCGACGCATGCGGTAAATGCATCTCCGGCGCCAATGGCGTCAGACACGGCCACAGGAAATCCGGGATGGGAGACGGTCTGTGACGGAGAAACCAGTAGACTTCCGTGCGCGCCTTTTGTTACGCAAATCAGGTCCAGGCCAAACTCGCGAAGCAGATGGGTGGCCATGCTTACCTCGTCTTCGCTGGGCCCTCCAAATAGGGGAGAGACAAGTGTCAGTTCCTGGTCATTGACCTTCAGTATGTTGGCGTAACCGAAGGCGTTCAGCAACGTAGTCGGTGTGTAGAACGGGTCGCGAAGGTTCGCGTCGCATATGCGAATAGCACTGGCGGAAGTGTTTTGCAGGAATGATTCGATGGTCTGTGCAGAGGATGCGGAGCGCCATGCCAATGACCCGAAGCAGATGACATCAGCCTGGGTTGCGAGCGAGTTCCATTCGGGCGTCCACTCGAGGAAGTCCCAGGCCGCCGGTTGCGCGATGGTGAACGCCGGCTGTCCGCGCTCATCGAGCGACACGCTGGCCGTTCCAGTTTGGTGTTTAGGGTCGTGTTGGAGATATGAAGTGTCGAGGCCGAGGTCTTCCATGACGCGGCACGCTTCTTCTCCAAGGGGGTCATCTCCCACACGACTAGCCACAATTCCCCGATTGCCAAGCAGGGCGGATATGTAGGCGAAGTTGGTCGGTGCTCCGCCCAAGACCTTTCTGGAAGGCAAGAAGTCCCAAAGCACTTCACCAAGGCCCACCACAATTGGGCTCCTGCTCATCATCGCACCCCGTCCAGCAGTTCTCCGTTCGAAAACTTCATAGCGGACCACGCGTCGCGCTGCGGCACCAACTTCCAAGATTCACACCACCATCGGCGTCCTTCGAGAGGCATGTGGACGGGTGTCAAAAATGGAGTTTTAGGGTTACGACTCATCGTTGTCAACCCAGAACGTCGAATCTACGCCACAAGGTCCCCTATACCTTTTCCCGATTAGACCGGAGGCAGTGGCCAATACGGGTGCGAACATATCGTGTCGTGCCGGGAGGCACTCCACACAACCCGTGAGGCGGACGAATTGTATAGGCATATGGGCAGTGTTAGTATCCGTGATCAGAAGCGAACCAAGTAGCTCCAAGGGAAGGAACCGGCATGAAGCAGCACAAGTACCGCGAAATTCTGGAAAAAATCCAAGGAGATATTCACTCCGGCCGGTACAAGCCGGGCCAGCGACTGCCGAGCGAGGCGGAGCTAGTCCGTCGATATCGTGCCTCAAGGATGACCGTATTTCGCGCGATGCATGAGTTGCAGTCACAAGGCATCATCACCAGGCGAGTCGGATCCGGGACGTTCGTCGCACAAACCTCGAACTCCAGCAGCCATGTATTTGGTCTACTGATTCCGGAACTCGGACAAACCGAAATCTTCGAGGTGATCTGCAAGGGCATGACGGAAGCACCGCAAGCAATGCGTCATTCCTTGCTATGGGGTAATACCGGGGAGGGTTCGGAAAAAGAGAAGGAAGAAGTCGCAGAGCGACTCTGTAGGCACTATATAGAGCGCAAGGTCTCCGGCGTTTTCTTTGCCCCGGTGGAGTTTTCCTCGGGAAGGCACCAGGCAAACCACAGGATTGTGGCGGCTCTAGATAAGGCGAGAATTCCGGTCGTACTGCTGGACCGTTGCTTAGAGCCCTATCCGGGTAGGAGCAATTACGATCTTGTCGGGATCGACAACAGGCGCACTGCTTACGTCGCGACAGAACATCTTCTTCAGGCCGGCGCTAAACGAGTTGCCTTCTTTGCCAGACCGCAGTCGGCTCCCACCGTGGATGCGAGAATCGCGGGATATCGCGAAGCAATACGATCTCTAGCGGGCGCAAAGGTTCCCGAGATGGTGTTCCTAGGCGATGCATCCGACCAGAAGTTCGTTAGGTCATTGCTGCGCAAGGGCAAACCTGATGGCTTCGTGTGTGCGAATGATCATACAGCCGGAATTTTGATGCACACCCTTCTCTCTCTAGGACTGAGGATTCCGGAGGACGTACGGATGATGGGCATTGATGATGTCCGCTATGCGAGGCTGCTACCTGTCCCTCTAACGACACAACATCAGCCGTGCCGGGACATTGGAAGAGTCGCTCTTGCTGTGATGCTTGACCGAATCGCGAACCCGGACTTGCCCACGCGGGATATATTGCTCGGTTGCAAGCTGATCGTCCGACGCTCCTGCGGCAGCCGTATAGCGAATTGACGGGTACGACACGAACGGCGAGTGTGGCTGACTGGTCTCTGCATACTTGCAGAACTATTTGGGCATTGGCCTGAACGACTGTCCATTGTGGCGCCAGCACTGAGTACCCATCCGGCGTTGGTGATCAGCTCAGTCGAGATATTCTCGGCATACGCGTAGAATCCGTGAGCACGCACATTCTAGGAAAATTGGGGCGACATGCGGATTGGGATCAGCGCATTTGCATGGACGGGGCAGTTTAAAGAACGACATCTAAGCCTACTGCCGGAGATCAAGGAGATAGGTCTGAGCGCAGTAGAGATCCCGATGTTCGATCCATCGGCGCTGCCGTTGGAAGGCATTCGGTCAGTGTGCCGGGATATAGGGCTGGAGTGCACCGTTTGCGCGATCCTGCCCGTGGGAGTGAATCCGATCAGTCAGGATGCGAACGTCAGACAACGTGCAATAGCACATCTGAAGCGCTGTATCGAAGCTACTGCTACTATGGGTGCCAAACTGCTCGGCGGCCCGTTGTATTCGCCTCTCGGATATTTTCCCGGGCACCGCGTGTCGCAACAGGAGTGGAAGTGGGCAGTTCAGGCGTTCCAGTCGCTCACGGAAGAACTCGACCGGTACGAGCTGCAACTCTCGATTGAGCCGGTTAATCGGTCGGAGACCTTCTTTTTGCGAACTGCTGAAGAGACGAAGGGATTGTGCGATGAGATCGGCAGCCCGCGTATTGGAGCAACTGTGGATACCTTCCATGCAAACATTGAAGAGCAGGACATCCCAAGCGCGATCCAATCGCTGGGTGGCCGTCTCAAACATCTCCACGCCAGCGAAAACGATCGCGGCGTCCTCGGGAAAGGCCACGTACCGTTCGCGCAGATCATCGCTGCGTTGACGCAGGTGAACTACGCCGGGTATCTGATGGTAGAAGGGTTCGGCTACAGCGCTGACGAAACAGAGGGCCCCGGTTGGCTTTGGGCCGCACCCGAAATCTCTCCTCGCACCTTGGCGGTCGAGAGCGCAACCTACCTGCGGGAACTGCTGGTCCGGTGCGATGGATAGGTCAATAGGCGTACAAGAGTAACGAGCCCTCATCTGCTAATCAGCGCGTGGGAACCGGTTCCGGCTTCGCACTGCGGCGCCCCGCATTTATCACGCTCTGCACCTGCGTGTAGTTGTCTATACAGGAATTAGACGCTTAGAGCACGGTAATCATTGACACCCGTTAAAACGCGTCCCTAGAATCGCCGTCGCACCTACATAGAGATTCTGAGGTGTCTCTGAAGATGGAGGCGATAGACGTGAACATGCATTCAGTCCAAACAGGTATGACGGCTGCCGGCAGCATAGCAAAGGCAAGTGCGACGAATTCCTCGGCCAGATTGAGTAGACAACTTGTGGTCGCCGTGGTGCTCGCATTCCTATGCTGCTTCGGCAGGGCTGCTTCCGCGCAGACCACCTTCGGGTCCGTCGTCGGCTCAGTGACCGACAAGACAGGAGCGACCCTGGCGGGCGCCCAAGTGACGCTGACTAACGTAGGCACCAATGAGACCCATAGGATGGTGACTACGGGAGCGGGAGTCTTCAGCTTCGCAGACCTGCAGCCTGGAACGTATCGCCTCGACGTTGAGGACCGCGGCTTTTCGCACTACACGCTGAATGGGATTGAGGTGCAAACCGGCGGGACGACTCGCGCGGACGCCGCTTTGAATCTTGGCGATGTTCAGCAGACGGTGGAGGTCACGGCAGCCGCTCCGCTAATCCAGACTGACTCGGCAAACCTCGGAGGCGTTATCGAGGGCCGGACCGTGCAGACGATTCCCCTGAACGGACGCAATGTGAACAACCTCCTCGAACTGGTGCCGGGTGTGCAGCCAGGCGGTTCCACGAGCGGCAATATCTCGACTAACGAGATTGCGTACGGCAATTACCAGATTGGCGGCGGATTCGGCAACCAGAGCGCGTTCTACATCGACGGCGTACTGAGCAACATGCCCTCAAACAATGCGCTGGCACTGATTCCGTCTCAGGACACGGTACGTGAGTTCCAGGTCACCACGAGCGATGTGAGCGCGGAGTTTGGCGGGTTCGCGGGCGGCGTAGTGAACATCACGACTAAGAGTGGCAGCAATGCCTTCCATGGCACCGCTTATGAATACATGCGGTCCCGAGTTCTAAATGCGAATGATTTCTTCAGCAACCGTCTGGGCCGGGCGCGCCCTTCCTGGATTCAGAATCAGTTCGGTGCATCAGTGGGCGGTCCGATCAAGAAGGACAGGGCGTTCTTCTTCGGTGGATTTGAACGCGAGCCGGTTGTCAACAGCAGTATCCCTTCCACTTCTACTGTTCCTACCACGGCCGAGCTCGGCGGGTCGACCGCAGCATGCCCGGGATGCGGCGACTTCAGCGCACTGCTCAATCTCCCAACGCCGATCAAGATCTACGATCCGCAAACCGGCGCACAGTTCCAGTGCAACGGCGCGCTGAACGTGATATGCGCCAGTCGCATCGATCCGGCAGTGGCTGCGATCTTGAAGCAGGATTACCCGACGGCCGTGCTCGGAGGGGGTGCCCCCATCACTGCACTCTCCAACAACTGGGTTGTGACCACTCGGTCGCACTACCTGCTTTCCACTTACAACGGCAGAGTGGATTACAACCTTGGCTCCAAGAACCTCCTCTTTGGCCGGTATACGCAGTTCCTTGACCAGAGCCAGTCGACGCCAACGTATCCCGGAGTTTCGGCATGGAATATCGTGGGTCCTGCCGGAATCAAGGACAAGCAGGTCATTATAGGCGACACGCAGACCTTGAATTCGACAACAATTCTCGATGGGCGATTGTCCTACTTGCGCGCCTATCAGTTCCAGTTTCCGCGGGGACTGGGAACGGACATTTCTGCAATATCTCCCGGGTTGGGCGCAGCACAATCCGCGCTCGGCCAGAATCTGCCCGTTTCGCTGGGCTTCCCCGGGAGCGGTACGATCGGCACGCTGAACGGCGGAACGCCACCGGGACAGCTCTACTGGACGGAAAACATGTACATGCTCTCAGGCAGCCTGACGAAGATTCTGGGTCGACACACGATCAAGGCCGGCGCCATGGTGCGGCAGGTGGAGTGGATTGCCAAGCCGGAGAGTGGCGGCATTGTCAACAACTTCACGGCGCGAGCCACTGCTCTCAACGGAAGTTCCGGCGGGTATTCGCTTGCATCTGGACTGCTGGGAATTCCCGAGTCTACGAACGCACAGGCCATTGGAGGATCGCGAGCGTTTCTTCATAGCTATGGGTTCTACGTCACCGACAAATTTCAGGTATCGAGCAAGTTGACGGCCGACGTCGGAATTCGCTGGGACCAGCCCGGATCTTATTCCGAGGTCAACAACTGGAATACGGTGATCCTACCGGACGCTCCGAGTCCGCTGGGGACAATCAACAACACTGCTCTCGGACAGCCGCAGGCGCTTACCGGTGAAGTTGCCTTCGTCAACAGCCCGCAGTACTCCAGCCGGCGTGAGGAGCAGCTCCATTGGGTTCTCTTCTCGCCTCGAATCGGATTCGCCTATCGCTTGAATGACAACACGGTGATCCGTACGGGCTACGGGATCTCTTATCTGCCTTCGACGCTGTCGCAGGATGGGCCGAACTCGAACAGCGTCAACACGGAGAGAACCACGATCGCAAATGTGGACGGGCCCGGACAGACCTTCAGCCAGATCAATACCACGGTTGCCAATCCGTTCCCAAACGGAGTCCTGACACCGACGCGTCGTGATCCGAGCGGACTGACTGTGCTGTATGGGCAGGACATTCAGGCCAGAATTCCGAATCAGCCCTACAGCTATGTGCAGCAGTGGAACGCAGGTATCCAGCGGCAATTGAGCCGCGCCTCAAGTATCAGCGCCGCTTATGGCGGGTCGAGGGGAGTGCACCTGCAGGCGCAGGGTGCTAACACCTGGTCGGCATTCAATATCAACCAGATCCCCGACCAATATCTGGCGTTGGGGTCTGCGCTGGAACAGCAGGTGCCGAATCCGTTCTACGGCAACGCCGCGGCCGGTCCGCTTTCTACATCGCCGACGATCATGAGAGGTAAGCTGCTGATGCCGCACCCGCAGTACTTCTACATGACCGCAGCAGGGGATCGGAACAGCAGTTCGTTCTATAACTCTCTCCAGGTGGGGTACAAAGAGCGCTTCGCGCATGACGGAATCCTAGCGGTCGCGTATACGTGGGCGCGGCTGCACTCGAACACGGATACGGTTACTCAATTCCTCGAGGGCGGCGACAGCTACTCAGGCACGGTGCAGGACAACAATAATCTGAAGGGCGAGTGGTCGCTGAGTTCGTCAGATTTCCCGCAGAATCTGACCATCGGCTATGGTATCGATCTTCCGTTCGGGAAGGGCGAGCGGCTGATGGCAGACGTAAGCGGACCCTTGGGTGTTGTGGTTTCGGGGTGGCGCGTGAACGGCGTAACGATGTTCCGTTCTGGCCAGCCATTGGGTTTGCTGGCACAGCCAAGTGAGGTAGCTAAGTACTTCGGCGGTGGCGGCTACTACCAGAATGGTATTGGGCAGGGTACTACGCGTCCGGACTATACCGCCGGCTGCACCAAGGAACCAGTGAAGGGCGACCTTGCCAAAGTCAATGCGGGCGAGTGGTTCAATCAGTCGTGCTTCACGCAGCCGAATCCTTACGGCTTTGGAAACGAGCCGCGAACCGATCCGACACTGCGTCGGGCCGGCATCAAGAACTTCGACTTTTCGCTGGAAAAGAAGACGCAAATCACGGAGAAGTTGAGCTTGAAATTCACGACGGAGTTCTACAACCTCTTCAACCGGGTGCAGTTTGCGGCGCCGGGGATGGCTTTCTACGACGGGACGAATTTCGGGAAAGTGACGTCGCAGGCCAATAACCCGCGGCAGATCCAGTTCGGCGGCAGGTTTGAGTTCTGAGTGGGCCCAAGCCGCTGACTGGAACATCAACAATCTAGAAGGGCGCCAGCCCATTTAGCTGGCGCCCTCCGATAACTGGATCGGGAAAGAGTTATGTCCGAAGAAGATAGCGACGAAAAATTGTTGTCGCTATACATGGCACGCAGCAATGGGACAGTCCACTAGCCCAGTCGTGACGACGGCTTTCCTCCTGAACTAGTGAAAACTATTAGCTAGCAGGAATACGCCGATCTCCCTCAGAAGAAGCGAGGATGGAGCGCATGAATAGAGCAGTCGGCATCTTCGCCGCAATACTGATTGGGAGCTTTCTTCCGAAACCAGCATCTTTCGCGCAAGCAAATCCGGTGGCGTCTGAGGAGTACCTGCTTTTAGGGAGTCCGAACCGTGGAGCAGGTGAGCCATGGGTGTTTGTAAATCCTAAAAACCCCAAGAACATTCTTGTGGTGGCGATGGCTACTCTGAACCGGCTACCAACCGGAGAACCTCCGATACTGCCACGTGGTACGCCAGCAGCGACAGCACTGCGTATCAAGGAACTCTCTACGCCGGACGGCTCTCGGACAGATATCGCCATCACACACGATGGTGGCAACACCTGGAGCTTCTCCGAGGACAATTTTCGGAAGATCTATAGCAAGAATCGTTGTAGCGACTCTTATGCTGGCGCGACTCCGGACGGAACTCTCTATGTAGGGTGCCTCGCCTATCTGAATCGAGGCGCGGCGGATTATGCCCAGGGCTATGCTCCGAATGGAGAGGCGCACTTCTATCACGGCGGCTCGGCGATCGAATGGTCGAAGGATGACGGAAGAACATGGAGCCAGCCAGTATGGGTGCATCCGGCGCTTTCTCCTTCACTTTATGCGCCGACCGTTAAACCCGTATTCGAGCAGGCATCGCCCTGGGATCGTCCGGTCTTTGTGGCAGATGCCTCAACTGGAACTATCTACGTGAGCGGCAGCGGGCCTGCGTGGACAGTAGACCAGACGACTGTTCAACGGCCCAAGGAAGATCCTGCTTTACCCAGCAAAGGATATGAAGGATATCCGCCGGCGAGCGTCACCCGGAACCGGACGTTTGTGCGCGCCTCGCGTGATGACGGGCGGACGTGGGGAACGATCTATCCCTTCGACAGCGACGAATATCCGGGGAGAGTAGGCGGCGTTGGCGGATTCAGCGCTGCGCATGGACATCTGGTGGCCGCCTACACGGCGGATCGCGTCCCCGCGAGTGTGGGAGCGCAATGCCCATGCACAGTGCTTGGCATAAGTGAGGACGAAGGCAAGACCTTTCGATATGAAGTGGTTCCACCATTGCCGCCTGCCGCAGCCGCCGCGCCGCAAGCTCCAGGGCCGGGCCCGCGTGGAGGGGTAATGGTTGCGGCAGATCCTACCAAGGCAGGACGTTACGTCGTGGCAAGGGTGGCTGGCAAACAGATATGGATCACCGTGACGCAGGACAACGGTAGCAGTTGGCTGCCGTCCATGATCGCGGCCCAGCTTCCCGCGGATGCAACAGCATTCGGGCACAGAGCCATGAAGTTCTCGCCGACGGGAGATATGGGACTTATATGGAAGGCGATGTATCCCGACAAGAGCTTCGATGTCTGGTCAGCGACTTCGCGAGATCGAGAGCGGACATTCAAGACCGTTCGGGTGAGCCACGCAATATCTTCTCCTTACCTGTTGGACCGTGGCAACTTCATGTTCGGCGACGACCTGTCTTCGATGGATATCGATGCGAATTATCTTTATGCGGTCTGGGGCGACAATCGATCCGGTTTTGAGGCGACGTGGTTTGGACGAGTGCCGCTGTCCGCATACTGAGAGGACTATGCCAATGTGGCGACGGAGCGGAGAGAACGAATGAAGGACGGCGGAATCACGCACACAATCCTGGGAGCATTGGCGGTTGTAGCGTTTGGCTGTTCAACGATCCATGCGGTGGCTCAGGATAGACAGACACCAGCACCGAAGGTCGTTATCGAGTCTGATGGCACCGTGGACGCACCTGCACGCAATGTTCTACTCTCGTCCTTTCTAAGCTCTGAGGCAAAGGCTTATGTCACGGAACATCTGCAGGATATGCAGAACCCGGAGATGCTGAAGAGCGACAACGGCGTCCCCAGGTTCATGAAGCACTATCTAGACCGCGACCTGGAGATGTTTCCGCTGAACCGCAAGGATGACCAGATTGCGGGTGTCCACGTTTACGATTACACGCCCAAGTCAGGGATCGCCGCGCGGAATCGCCGGCGGGTTTTGATCAATTTGCACGGAGGAGGTTTCTCCGGTTGTTGGCCCGGGTGCGCAGAGCTTGAATCTATTCCGTTGGCATCAACAATGGGCATTCGCGTCGTCAGCGTGGATTATCGCGAGGGGCCGACCTATAAGTTTCCGGCAGCCAGTGAGGACGTCGCAAAGGTTTACGAGGCGCTATTGAAGGAGTACAAGCCGGCGAACATCGGCATCTATGGGTGTTCTGCAGGTGGAATGCTAACGGCAATGTCTCTCGCTTGGTTCCAGGCGCATAACCTGCCTCGGCCAGGGGCCGACGGCATCTTCTGCGCATCGGCCGGCAGCTTCGGTGGCGATTCTACCTACATCGCTTTTCCGTTAGGCGAAGCACGTATCCCTGCCGCAGGGCCCGCGCAAAATCAGCTTGGTTATTTCAGCAACGCTAAGATGGATGATCCCCTGGTATCACCCGCCGTTTCGCCTGCAGTTCTGGCGAAGTATCCGCCGACCCTCTTGATCACCGCGACCCGCGATTTCGCTATGAGTGGCGCTATAAACACGGATGTCCGGCTTACGAAAGCAGGCGTCGATTCTGAACTCCATGTCTGGGATGGGCTATTTCACGGGTTCTTCTATAACGCGGATGTTCCGGAGTCGAAAGAGGCTTTCGACATCATGGCCAAGTTCTTCGATCGGCATTTGGGGCACGACTGAGTCGGCTCCAGGGCGCAACGTGCAAGTGAGGGTTCTTCGGATGAAACTCGTTATCAACGTCGCATGTGTCTTGCTGCTATCCGTAGGGATCACGCAGGCGCAGAGTTCAAACGGTACTCACTGGGTATCTGCGTGGAGTACAGCAGTGCAGACGCCACGGCCGATGGGGCCTGCGGGCAAGTCGCCACCTGAGTTCGAGAACCAGACAATCCGGATGGTTGTACGGATGACCATCGGTGGCGACCGGTTGCGCGTCCGCTTTTCCAATGAGTTTGGGACAGCCCCTCTCACCATTGGCGCGGCACGCCTTGCTCTGGTCCGGAAGGATGGGGCGATCATTCCAGAGACTGACCGGGCGCTGACATTCAATGGGGATCGGTCGGTACAGATTCCCGCCGGCGCACCGATGCTAAGCGATGCAGCAAATCTAGATTTTCCGCAGTTCGCTGAGATTGCCGTAAGCATTTATCTGCCGTCTCGGCAGACAGCTTCTACATTCCATCAGTTAGGACAGCATGAAACCTATCTAGGTTCGGGTGACCTGACCGGCTCCGAACAGATATCGAATCCATCTACGACCAATGCCTGGTATTTCCTCGCAAGCGTCGAGACGGCAGCTCCGGCGACAACGGGTGCCGTGGTCGCCTTCGGAGATTCGATTACCGACGGCTTCGGGGCAAAGGTGCAGTACGGAGACTGGCCGAACCAACTGGTGGGCCGACTTGGTGCTGAAAAGGGCACGCCTGCTCTCGCGGTCGATAACGAGGGTATCGGCGGCAACCGCGTGCTTCACGATGGCGCCGGGGTAGATGCACTCGCGCGGATGGACCGCGATGTGTTCTCGTTGCCGGCGGTCAGGGACCTGATCGTTCTCGAAGGCATCAACGACATCGGTTGGCCGAGCATGAAGCCGCGTAAGGCGCCGGACGGCACCATGAGGGAGAACCCGTGGGCCAAAGAGCAAGTGGATGCCAAGGAAATCATCGCTGGACTGAAACAGATTATCGATCGTGCCCACGAGCACGGAATCCGGGTATTCGGCGCAACGATGACGCCGTACGAAGGTGCCGATTATTACACCCCCGACGGTGAGGTTATTCGAGAAGCAGTGAACCAGTGGATACGAACCGGCAACGCTTTTGACGGTGTGTTTGATTTCGATGCTGCGGTCCGGGACCCGAGTCAGCCGACAAAGTTCCGGGAAGACATGCAGACTGGCGACCATCTGCATCCAAACGCCTCCGGTTACAAAGCGATGGCGGCGGCGATCGATCTGAAAGCATTGCGCGGCAAGTAGGCTCGCGGCTTCGGTAGAAGATTTACCTGTTGTATAGCGAACTTTGCGGGCGGGATTGGTTGCGGATCTCCAGCGACAGCCGCGAGAATTCCGCTGAAAGGAAATTCAAGTGAAATTCTACGATCGGCTGATTGACGAATCTGCGCCGGGCGCTCTGCAGGCCGTCCCTGCGACCACCAACGTTCCATCAGCGGAGTACCCGCGAGTGTATGCGGATGGGCGTGTCACCTTTCGTGTCCACCTGCCTTCGGCGAAGTCGGTGCACTTGGAGGGAGGACAAGGTCTCTGTTCTTCTCCAGTGCCGATGAGTAGAGACGGCGAGGGTAACTGGAGCGTGACCCTGCCGCCGACCGTGATGGGTTTCCACTACTACTGGTTCACCGCGGATGGCACACAGATCAACGACCCGGGAAGCCATACCTTCTTCGGCTATGGAAAACAGACGAGCGGTATTGAAATACCGGATCCTCAATTGATCTCTTCGGACCTCGTTACCGCTCCTGTGCTTCCCGTGTATGCGCCGCATCCCGGACCTCAGGGGCAGATCCACGAACACTGGTACCAGTCTCAACTGACTGGCAATTGGCGAAGATGCTTCGTCTATACGCCACCGGAATACCAGGATGCCGCGAACGCGGGAACCCGATACCCGGTTCTGTATTTACAGCATGGCGCGGGAGAAGATGAGACCGGCTGGGTGCGCCAGGGCGGCGTGAACTTCATCATGGATAACGTCATCCTTGGTAATTCCAGCAGCTTTTTCTTTGCAGCGGGGAGCCAGCCGAAGGCGAAGCCGATGATCGTCGTCATGGACAATGGCTACGCGACCTATGCAACTCCGCGTCCGCAGATGCGTGATCCATCTGAGACCTACCTGCGCTCCGGTTCGGAAGCATTTGGAGCGGTGGTCACGCAGGAACTAATCCCATTCGTCGACCGTAACTACCGGACAATAAACGATCGTGAGCACCGGGCCATGGCGGGCTTGTCGATGGGTGGAAGCCAAACCATGGCGATCGCGCTTACGCATCTCGACTTTTTCTCGCACATCGGTACCTTCAGCGGCGCTCAATTTCTTGCGCCCCGGTCGCAGGCTGCTGGAGCAGCCGCTGCACCGGCGTTCGATCCGCAAACGGCCTATGGCAGCGCCTTCGCCGATCCTGAAGCATTTAACAGCAGAGTCCGCCTGTTGTGGATGGGAGCTGGGACCGCAGAACTCGCGTTGAGCGAGTCGCTGCGGCAAAACGCCGAGAAGCTTCGTTCAGCAAATATCAAGCTTGTGGAGTATCACTCACCGGGCACGGCACATGAGTGGCAGACCTGGCGTCTTTGCCTGAGTAAGTTTGCACCGAAGCTGTTTCAGAGCTAAAACGCGCGTGATCGGGTAAACGACATTTCAGATTTAGCGAGAGGACGAAGTCATGGAACAGGAAGCTAAGGGTATCGAACTCAACCGGCGCGAATTCATTCAGGGGGCAGTTGCCGCTTCTGCTGCCATGGCGGCTGGTCTGGCGCAGGCCTCAGAGGCAGAGGTGGCGGCCTCCTCGGCGCGCCCCTATGCGGAGATGAGCACACTCCCAATAGGCGCGATTAAGCCAGAGGGCTGGCTTAAACTGCACATGGAAGGTCAGGCCCGCCTCTCAGGTGCATTGCCCGAGATCTCTTACCCATTCTTCAGCGGCACTTTCTGGGAAGGGGAAGAGAATTCACCGGCTTGGTTCACCTGGGAGCAGAAGGCGTACTGGGTGGATGGCGCGACGCGACTAGGGCTTGTGCTCGGTGATGACAAGCTGCTGGCCAAGGGTCGCGCCTCGCTCGACTACACGCTGGCTCATCCCTCCACCAGCGGCTTCCTTGGACCCAAGTTCCTCGAGTTTGGGGATGACAATGGCGGCTTAAATCGCTGGCCGAACACAGTCCTGAACCGCGGCTATATGGCACTCGCCGATGCAGAGCCCGCACCCGGTGGAGCGGATGTTGGAAAGATCATTGAGAGCATGCGGAGGCATTATCTCCAGGACAAGGCCCCGCTGATCGGTGGAAACCGGAATATCACAAACGTAGAGGTCATCCTATGGTGCTATGGCCGCACCGGTGACAAGAAGCTGCTGGATCTTGCAAAGGGCGCCTGGGACCAGTACATCAAGGATGCAGAGGATGAGTATCAGGCATCCACCCGTGTGGCCGCTACGCAGACCACCGGGCGGCGTAGCCGTTCGCGGCACACAGACCTTGCTCCTTCCCGTGTGTTTGCAAACACTCCGGTACAGTCGCACGGCGTTTCCTACGCCGAGATTTCGAAGCTGCCGGCGATCCTTTATCTCTACACGGGAGATCCGGCTTATCGTAGGTTTGTTGTTGCCGCACAGAAGAGGGTGTTCGATCACCACATGCTGATCGATGGCATACCATCTTCTTCAGAGGGATACGCCGGAACGACAGCGCTCGACGAACACGAGACGTGCGACATCACCGACCACGCGTGGGACTGGACGTATGTTCTGCAGGCCACGGGCGATGGCCAATACGGAGACGCAATCGAGCGCGCCTGCTTCAACGCCCACCCCGGTGTCACGAAACCGGATTGGACGGGGATTCAATACTTCGGTAGTCCCAACCAGTTTTTAGCGAATTTGAACTGCGACCATGGCACGGAGAGATGGTTTGGCAGCCGTCGACTTGCGTATCAGCCGAATCCGGCGCAGGTTATCGGCTGCTGCGGCGGCAACAAACATCGGTTCCTTCCTAACTACGCCATTAGCATGTGGATGCAGACTAAGGATCACGGTCTGGCCGCCACGCTTTATGGTCCGTCTACCGTCATCGCGTCTGTCGGCTCCGAGAAGCAGCAGGTGCAGATCAGCCAGAAGACGAACTATCCGTTCGAAGAAGAGATACGGTTTGAAGTTAAGACGGACCGGCCAGTTCTATTCCCGCTGTCCCTCAGAATTCCGGGATGGTGCAGTGAACCAAGTATTCAAGTGAATGGGACGTCTGTCGGTGCCCGGCCGACCAGCGGTTTCGCCGTTATCCGCCGCTCATTCAAATCGGGCGATGTGATCACCCTTAAACTGCCCATGAAGGTGAAGGCAACCGAGTGGCCGAACAATGGTATTGGGTTCGAGCGCGGACCGCTGGTCTATGCCATGCCCATTGATACCAAGTGGACCTCCGTTGCTGAGGCCGCTTACTCCAGCCCGGAATTTCCTACCTGGGAAGCAAATCCGACCAGTGAGTGGAACTATGGTGTAGTTCTCGATCCCGAGCGAGTTGCCGCACAGGTACAGGTAAAACAAAGGTCATCGACGGCGAATCTGGAGAATTCAAGCTGGCCTTGGTCTGAGGCCCCCACCACATTGACGGTTCCGGCACGTAAACTCGCGGATTGGACTTATGAGACCAATCCGAAGCCTCTGCATCAGCGCTTTACGCCGCACTTGCCGGAGAAAGACAAACTCAATCCGAGCGGGCCAGTGGAACAAATCATTCTTGTTCCGTTTGGCGCAACGCAGTTGCGTATGAGCATCTTTCCAAAAGTGGAAAAGACTAAAGCATGAAGAGGGCAGCCGCAGAGAGCATGCTCCCCGCGGCTCTCTTGCCGAGCTACTTTACTTCACCGACGAAGGCACCGTACGCGGGAAGGGTTATTGCGGGATCGCCGCTTGTGCTGTCAGGATTCGCGGTGAAGTTAGCCTTCAGCAGCCGCACGTTCTTTCCTGCGAATGCCCGAAGCGAAGCCTTCTGCTCTGATCCCGAGAAATTGGTGAGCACCACAATCGTTGCTCCATTGAGCGACCGCGTATAAGCGACCACGTTGTTGTTCCCGGCGTCACAGGATGTTTGAGCGCCGGCGATCAGCACAGGGTTCGTACGGCGCAACGTGATCATAGATTTGTACCATTGCAGCAAGGACTCGGGATCCTCTTCCTCATCGGCTACGTTGACGGACGGGTAATCAGTTTCGACGGGAAGCCATGTGGACTCCGCCGTTGAGAACCCCGCGTTCTTACTTCGGTTCCACTGCATTGGCGTCCGCTCAGAGTCGCGCCTCCGTTGCGGGTCGAGGCTGACCGGTGACGTCGCCATGCCAATCTCATCGCCGTAGTACATCAGGGCCGCGTTGCGCGCCGTGAAGAGAATCGTGGCGAGCATCTTCTGAATCTGTCGGCAATCCGCCCCCGGGGCCGCTCCGTTGGAAGCTCGGCAGTACCGGTCAAGCCTCTCATTGTCATGATTGTCGTAAACGAGTAGCGGCATGGAGCCGTGTAGCTGAGTCTCAGCATCGTCGAGGCGGGTTCTCCACTGTGCGGCATTCAAGGTGTTTCGGACACCAACTTGAGTGTCCATCGGAAGCTGCAACTCGTCTTTGGCCGCGCCGCCGTACCATTTGTCGAGCTCTTGGACATTAGGAAGATAAGTTTCACCGACGAGTACGCGGTCGCCCGGGTAGCTGTCGATCATTGCACGCATGCGGCGAATGATGTCGTGGATCTCAGGAAGATTCGAAGTCTTATCTCCCTTCGTAAGCGGAGTGCCGGTCCTGTCACGCGCAATTTCCCCGTTTGCAGCGCGACGATACTCCTCATCAGCCAAGCTGGGATCTTCCAGCAAGGTATCAATTGCATCAAGCCGAAACCCTGCAACACCGCGGCCGAGCCAGAAGCGCATCTGGTTGAACATCGCCTTCTCGACTTCGGGGTTTCGCCAGTTTAGGTCCGGTTGCTGCGCATAAAACTTGTGATAGTAGTACTGGCCGGTCTTCGGATCGAGCGTCCATGAGGAACCGCCGAACGTGCTGTGCCAGTTGTTTGGCGGGCCCATCTTCCCGTTACTGTCCACTTTGCCGTCTCGCCAGATATACCAGTCACGCTTCGGGTCTGCTTTGCTGCTGCGGGAAGCGACGAACCATGGATGCTGGTCGCTGGTGTGATTGGCTACCATATCAAGCAAAATGCGAATGTCGCGCTTCTTTGCTTCGGCGACGAGGCGATCGAAGTCGGCCGGCATCCCGAATTGCGGGTCGATAGCTTCATAGTTTGATACGTCATAGCCGAAATCGACCAGCGGCGAGGGGAAGCACGGCGCGATCCATATTGCATCGATACCCAGACTTTTCAGGTAATCGAGCCGTTGTGCGATGCCATTCAGGTCGCCGACACCGTCTCCACTCGTATCCTGAAAGCTGCGTGGGTAGATCTCATAAAACACAGCATGCTTCCACCAGGGATCGTGCGAACCTGCGGGCGCAACCTGCGCAGGCGTCGCAGGCGGTGGTGCAAGATACAGTACGGCAACAGTAAACAGAGCGGCAAAGCGGGTCATCTTCGTCTCCGAGGGAGCGACAAGGTTCTGAGCTGCGGCGTTCGGCCACATCAGTCAGGTCAGTAAATGCGCAACTGCGGGGTCGATTATCGTGACCTCCCAGAGAGCGTGTCAAATTTAGAACCGGCTAAGCGGCAAGAAATCTGTATAGTCTATTGCTTTTTCGTAACAGTGCCGTGGCTTAACGGAAGTACGGAAGCCTCGGCCGGTGCGACGATCTGCATAGGCAACTAAATGGCAAGGAAGCCCCAGTTGGGATTGACGCTCATCATTTTAGTCGACTACGGTTACGTAACTTAAAAACACCCGAAGGGGCGTAAGCGGATCGACTATGAACCAGTGGAACTCGGACCCATTTTCCCTTCCTAAGCTTGATCGCGGATCAAGTGCGAAAGCCGCTTTGGCGATGCTCATTGCGACCGGCTTGTTCTCGACAGTGTCCGCGCAGGTCTTTGAGTCAGGCACGGTAACTCTTCCAGGGCTGATTAGTGACGCGGGCGCAAGGCCGGATACCGAGATGGTCGCAGAGCAGTATCTGTTGGCTGGAACGGCGAGCCGTGGCTGCGGTGAGTCCCAGCTTGCCGTCAATCCCATAAATCCGAATGAGATTGCGGTTTCCGCCATGTGCCAGCAGCACCAGAACGAAGGCGGGTTCCAGCAAAACGAGCGCGAGTTTGAAAGAACCACGCGCGCCACTATCACCGAGTTTGCCATCACTCGCGATCGTGGATTGACCTGGGCACTGATGGAAGATCCCATGCGGGCTTACTTCCATCGTTATCGCCGCCTCGATCCATTCGCAGCGTTTGCTCCAGATGGAAGGATGATCCTGGGCTGTGAGTCGCATTTCGCAGAGAACCCGACCCCCAGGATGCGATAAACCAAGTGACTGCCGGTATACAGAAGCTTTCCATGAAGATTACTTCGCACTTGCTAAGGAGCACAGTGGTCGGCGCTCTCGGCGGCCTGCTCTTCGGCTTCGATACGGTTGTCATCTCCGGCACGACCGGCCAGCTCACTGCACTGTTTCATCTCACCGCTGCAGCGCTTGGGCAGACTGTCTCAATTGCATTATGGGGAACCGTGACAGGCTGTCTGATTGCCGGGGCCATGGGGCAGCGCATGGGCGGCCGGAATGCACTCCGGGTGATGGCGCTCTTGTATTTCGTTTCGGCCCTGGGCTGCGCGTTCGCCTGGAGTTGGCCTTCGCTGATGGTCTTTCGCTTCATCGGCGGACTCGGCATCGGTGGGTCGTCAGTACTGGGGCCCGTTTACATCGCCGAGCTTGCACCTGCTACCTGGCGTGGCCGCTTGGTCGGAGTTTTTCAGATTAATGTCGTTATCGGAATTCTGGCAGCGTACCTTTCCAACTACATCATCTCTAGCTTGGGACTGGGTAATGCGGAGTGGCGGTGGGAGCTGGGCATTGCGGCCCTGCCGGCGGCTATCTTTTTCGTCGCGCTTTACACCATTCCCCAGAGTCCACGCTGGCTGATCACGCAGGGAAGATCGGACGCAGGGCTCGAGGTGCTGCGCAAGATGGGATCACCGGAGCCGGACCGTGAGTTCCAGGAGATTGTCGCGTCTCTCCATGAGGAGGGCGGTAAGCAGAGGGTGCCACTATTCCAACGCTCGTTGCGGCTGCCCATTTTCCTGGCCATCTCAATCGGTCTCTTCAATCAGCTTTCGGGGATCAACGCGATTCTTTACTACGCAGGCGACATCTTCCGCGCGGCCGGGTTCAGCAAGATATCGGGGAACTTCCAGTCTGTCCTCATTGGCGCAATGAACCTGATCGCGACTCTGGTCGGAATGTCCTTTATCGACAAATTAGGCCGGAAAACCTTGCTGCTAATTGGCTCGGTAGGGACTGGCGCCTGCCTTGCGGGAGTGGCGGCGATCTTCTACACCCAGACACATCAGAATTTGCTTGTTTGGCTGCTGGTTGCCTATATCGCATTCTTTGCCGTATCGCAGGGCGCTGTTATATGGGTCTATATTGCTGAAGTGTTTCCGACCAAAGTGAGATCCAAAGGGCAGAGCCTCGGCAGCGGTTCACATTGGATCACCAATGCGTTGATTGCGGCAGTGTTCCCGATTGTGGCGCAGAGGTCGGGAGCGGCGCCGTTTCTGTTATTCGCGGCGATGATGGTGGTGCAATTTCTCGTTGTGCTTTTCGTCTATCCGGAGACCAAGGCCGCTACTTTGGAGCAATTGCAGGAGAAGCTGCAGAGATAGGCACCTGATCGCTCGCACAAGCTGCCTCAACCAGCGGGCCAGTGGCCGGATGCCGGATGGCTCGTCATACGCCCGAGCCGAAACTGGCATTCTGCTCCCGTTTCGGCCGCCGGGCCAGCCATTTCGAGACGTCGAAATGTATAGACAGAATTGTTGCCGGCCGGCTTGACAGGGGAACCACCGGATTCCTACCATTCCGTCTCGCCAGCACAATCTGTCTATGGTTGCAGCGTCACTTCTCTCGCCTTCCGTCCTGGATTCGCGCGGCCTGCCTCTGTCGGAAGAGGCCCTCGGTTGCAGCGGATTAGAGGCGTCGAACTTTCGGGAAGGGTTTGATGACGCTGAACTCATGCGTGCAGTCCAAAGCGGATGCGACAGGTCGTTCGATCTGCTCTTCGCGCGATACTGGAAGCTTGTATTTGCGATTGCATCGAGGATCCTCCGACAGCGGACCGAGGCAGAAGACGTGGTGCAGGACGTGTTCCTGGCAATCTATCTGCACCGGGGCAAGTATGACGCCACCCGCGGTTCAGTGCGGACCTGGATAGCTCAGTTCGCCTACTTCAAGGCACTCGTCAGGCGGAGATCAATCAACGTCTCGGATGCCAATGACATGGAGGCAATCAAAGAGTTCGAAGCTGGCCTTTTGCGGTTTGGAAAAGCGGATGGGGTGCTTGAGCGCGCCGCTCTGGTCCAGCAGTGTCTCGCGCTCATTAATCCTCGGCAACGCCGCACCGTTGAGCTCGTCCACTTCGATGGATACACGTTGTCAGAAGCTGCCGAGATTTTGAACCAGTCGCTAGCGAATACGAGGAACTTGTACTATCGCGGTATTCATTCGATGCGCACACATCTGCTGGAAAAGCAGCCGGGGCCAGTCAGAAGCAGCCATGCCGTCGCCCCTGTGTCGGAGGCTGCAGTCGGATCGCTAAGCCTATGACGGACCTGCCTGCGATGAAAATGCTGCTTGAGTGCCGTTTGTCAATCAAGTTGGGCCGAGACAAGGTTCAGGAGGCGTGTTGTCTTTATGCTCTGGGCGAACTTTCTGGTGAGGAGAGCTGCCGCTGGGATGACCACATGCACGTTTGCGGAATTTGCCGAGCGCTGGTCGCGGAGTACAAGCGGATTATGCTTTTCGATCTGCCGACAATTGCAGCGACACAAGCCCAGGACGACATCGTGGAGCTAAAACCCAAAGTAGATCGGGACCGCTTGCTGGCTAACATCCGGGATCGGGCGGACGCGACCCAGCGCAGGCAGCGCGAGCAGCTTCCGCAAGCGGTGCCAACATTTAAGCTATTCCGTGGAAACCGTCCTGATCGCCCGAGGTGGGTGTTAGCCGGACTCGGCTGGGCTACAGCCGCAATACTCCTTGTGGCAGTTGGTGTCCATGCGACCGGACCTCGGTCGGCTGCACCTGAACTGGCCGCTCAGCCGCGGTCGGCTGCACCCGAAGTCGTGGCGCAGATCTCAGCGCTGCAGGCGCAGGTGGATGCGGCGCAGACCCGTGCAAGAGAGTTGAGCGGGCGCCTGTTGTATGCACAGACGGAAACCAAAAAATCAGCACTCGCTTCCGCGCTCTCGATCGCGCAGTCGAAAGATCTCGCTTCCACAAATCAAGCACTGGAAGCGCAACTCAAGGACGAACAAGTAAAACTGGACCAAGCGAGCGCCGCGCTCGAGCTCACGCGGCAAAGGCTGAAAGATGAGATCGCTACAGGTGACAGCCTGCGCACCGATCTCACTAATGTATACAACCGGCTCGACAGAGAGAGCGGAGAGGTTGCCCGGCTGCAACGTGTCGCGGCCACAACAACCAACCATTTCCCACTCGCAAATCAGCCCCTGGCTGAGTCTGACGCGAAGGAGATCCTGGGCGCCCGCGACCTCCACATCGTGGATGTATATGACGTCGACAGTTCCGGCAAGTCGTCACGGGCGTACGGGCGCATCTATTTTGTAAACCGCAACGAACTGATCTTCTACGCCTTCGACCTCGCCAAGCTGGAGAGCGGTCATAAGGTCGTCGCCTTCCAGGCCTGGGGATTCCGCCAGCCGCAATCATCAACGGTGGAGAGCCTGGGGCTCTTTTATCTGGAGAACGCGACTTTGAATCGATGGACCCTCCGAGTGTCTGATCCGCAAGTGATCTCCCGGATCGACTCACTTTTCGTCACCGTCGAGCCGCCGGGTGGGAGCCCAGTCCCCAAAGGCAGACGGCTGCTGATGGCATCGCTGGCTGGCCCGCCGAACCATCCTTGAGATCGACTAGGCCGCTTCCGGTATCTCCGCAACCCGTCTATACATCTTTCTGAATTTGTTTGTTAATGACGTGAGAAGATCCTCGAGCTTTTCTGCAACTTGTCTATAGGTAAGGTTCTGGAGGCAAGAAATGCAAAGAACAAGTCTGTTGATGGTTTCAGCAGGTCTGCTGTTGCTCGCTGCTCTCCCGTCAGTGTGCCTTTCGCAAACAACCTCCGCGACGGTTACCGGTGCCATCACCGACCCGGACGGGGCAGCCATACCCCATGCATCGGTCATTGTTGAGAACATCCAGACCCACCTGCAATTCAAAGATGAGACAAACTCCTCAGGCTTTTACCGTATTGCCGGTCTCATCCCCGGCATATACAGGGAGACGGTGACCGTCCCTGGATTCAAATCTTTCGTGCGCGATGGCATCGAGTTGCACGGGCAGGATGAGCTAGCGCTCAACTATCGGCTGGAGCTTGGCTCTGTTACCGAGAGTGTGACCGTCAACAGCGCGGAGCCACTGATCCAGTCGGAGTCGTCAACGGTCAGCACGGTCATCGAAGAGCAGCAGATTGCCAATGCGCCTCTCAATGGCCGCAACGTAATGGGGTTGGCCGCGCTAACGCCTGGTGTGGTTCCGCAGGGTGCTACCAGCGGCAACCCACTGAACAATCAGTCGTCCATCGGCAATTACACAAACCCTGCCGGCTGGAACAACTTCCAAATCGGCGGCGGCGTCGCCGGTGACAACCTGGTCTACGTGGATGGCGGCCCCCTGAACCTGCCGACGAATAACTGGATGGGTTATATCCCGGGCCAGGATTCCGTGCAGGAATTCCGTGTCGAGACGAACAACATCAGCTCCGAGTGGGGAGGCTACTATGGCGGAGTCATGCTCTTCACCACGAAGTCCGGAACCAATACGCTCCACGGATCCGTCTATGAGTATTTTCGAAATACGGTTCTGGATGCAAACAGCTTTTTCAACAACCGCACCAATGTAAAGCGCCCACCTGTTCAGCAGAACCAATACGGAGTGTCATTGGGCGCCCCGTTGAAAACGGATAAGGTCTTCCTCTTTGGAAATTGGGAAGGGTTTGTCGATCGACTGGGCGTACCGTATCAGACAGTCGTGCCTACTCTCGCCGAGACAACAGGAGATTTCCGGGGTGATCCGGTCATCACATATGCGACCGGTCCAAATGCAGGCCAGCAGATTTCGTGCAATGGAGTCGTCAATACAGTATGCCCTGACCCTACGGCGCTATACATGGCCAATGTCTATAAATACTGGGCCGCACCGAATATTCCGAATGTCCCTCACGGCGGGGTCAACTATTCGACCAATGCGTCTTCCGGAGGCAGCAGCAATCAGGCCGTCATTCGTGGAGATTACAACCTGAGCCAGAAGCAGCAGCTATTTGCGCGCTACACTCTCTGGAAGACAAACACTCTCGGGACCAACTACTACCATAACAATATGCCGCAACCGGAGGTTCTGAGCACCACGGATCAGGCGGTAGTCGGAGACACGATCACACTGAACTCCTCCACGGTGCTTGATCTGCGGGCATCCTATCTCAGATTCCTGTTTACCTCGCAACCGCCATTCATGGGTCACATCAATCTATCGAGCTTTGGGCCGGCGTATGGCACCCTTGCAAGCCAAGTCACCTTTGACACCGTCCCAATTCCACTTCTGTCCGGCTACGCGCCGACGCCCTATCCTCTCTCGATCATCAACGTCATCCAGTACTACAACTATGACAAGCTGGACTTTACCGCCAATCTCACAAAGACCATTGGTCGGCACGCACTGACTATCGGCGGAGATTATCAGCCGAATCAAGCCTACCTGGCTGGTGGCAGTGGCGGCCCCGTCGGTAACTTCACGTTCCAACTGGGAGGCGGAGAGCCGACCACGGACATCTTTGCCAACTTCATGCTCGGAGCATTTGTTCCGGCCTCAAGCAGCATCACAACTTCCCGCAACACCTCTTCTTACAACCTGACCCAGGGATACTACGTAAACGACACCTATCACGTAAACCCGAAACTGACCGTGATGGGAGGCCTGCGCTGGGATCTCCCTGGGGCCATTCTCGAGAAGCATGATGTCAATACAGTCCTTCAACTGAACATCCCAAGCCCGTTAGGGTCAATCTTCAACCCGGCAACCAACAGCAATCAGCAGTTGATGGGTAATCTTTCTCTTGTCAACAGCCCGAGCTATCCGAGTCGATGGGACGACAACATTCACTATCACCTCTTCTCGCCAAATCTCGGATTCACATACCGGCTCTTCCCCAAGACCGTTGTACGCGGTGGTTTTGGAATGAGCCACATTTCGTACGACTATTTCGGAACGGTCCCAACGCCGTTTAGCTCGCCGATTACGCAATACAACACTCCCGCCAGCGGTACCACGCTCAGCAATCCATTTCCGCTGGGGATCAATCAGCCCCTGGGACGTAACCCGAACTTCTCCTCCCTCGTACAAGGTGTCAACATATCAGGTGTCGTTGCAGGCGCACGATATCCCTACGCCGAACAGTACAACCTCAACGTTCAGCAGCAGCTCACACCCAACTCCGCCTTCCAGATCGGGTACCAAGGTTCGAAGGGCACCCACCTGCATGTCAGCCGAAACCTGAACCAATTGCCCGACAGCTACATCTCTCAAGCGGAAACCCAATACCTGAGCCTTGTTGGACAGGGAAATACGGCGAGTCAGGCGGATGCGAAGACCTTCGTGAATCTGACCGTACCGAACCCATTAGTCGGTAAGTTGTCGCCGGTCAGCCCCAACAATGGGCCGACCATCTCTCAGGGGCAACTGCTGAAGCCCTATCCTCAGTTCTTCAATAGCGTCTCGAATGTTTCGAAGAACGATGGCGATTCCATCTATAACTCACTGCAGGCCAGCTATCAGACGCGCTTCCGGTCTGCCGGGTCGTTCTTCGCTGCTTACACCTGGTCAAAACTCATTGGGACGGTCGATTCATCCACAACCTTCCTGGAAGCCAGCGGGGCCGGCAGTGCTCAGGACAATACGGACTACTTGCGGAGCGCCAGATCCCTGGAAAGCTTCGATGTGCCGCAGCGCCTCGTGTTCAACTATTCTGTCGTGCTGCCTTTTGGCAAAGGGCGTTATTGGCTCTCCAACGCCGGAAGTGCTTTAGACCGGGTCGTCAACGGTTGGCGCTTTAGCGGGATCACTGCTTTCACACACGGTTACCCTCTTGCCCTCACTGCCCAGGCAGAGGATATTTCAACCAAGTTCGGAACCGGCGCGATCCGACCGAACCGCGTTCCCGGGTGCAACCCAGCGATCAGCGGGGCAGCGGTCTCTCGCCTCAACAAGTGGTTCAACACAGCTTGCTTCGTTCAGCCTCCAACGCCGTTCAGCTTCGGCAATGAAGGTCGCACGGATCCGAGACTGTACGCACAGGGTATCGATAACTGGGATATATCGCTCGCGAAGGAGACCAGCATCACAGAACGTTTGCAGATGAGGTTCGAAACCGAGTTCATCAATGCATTCAACCGGGTCCAGTTTGGCCCGCCCAACGCGCAGGTCGGTAATGCGAATTATGGAAAGGTGACCGCCACGGTCAATCAACCGCGGCTGATTCAGTTCGCTGCAAGGCTGGCCTTCTAAACCAACGAGTTCAGCATGGCATGCAATGGATGATGTCAGGCCAATTGCGGAATACCGCAACTGGCCTGACGCTTGAATGAACCACTCACGAAGAACGACAAACGTGGCCGTGCGGCGAATTGAGCCACTCTAGGAACCTGATCATGAAAAGTATACTGTCCGCTGGATTATTCGCGATAACGGCCACAGCTTCCGCCCAGTCTACGCGGCCATCACAAGAGAACTGGGTAGCAACCTGGGCCACTCCACTGGAGATGGCGGTTACAACGCCCGATCGTCCAGTGCTCCCTCCGGACGTGAAGATGCCCACCTTCCCGGCAGGACAAGGGCGACGATCTCCGCGAACTCCTCCTGCCATCGCAGACGATCAGACGGTCCGCATGATCGTGCACACGAGTATCGCGGGCAAGCGGCTGCGGATTGAGCTTCAGAACGCCTTTGACAAGCCAGTAGTTTCACTCTGGAGCGCTCATATTGCGCTCCGCACCACGGGCTCGTCGATCGATCCAGCAAGCGATCGGCAGCTGACGTTCGGCGGCAGAAATAGTGTCGATCTGCGCCCCGGACAGGTGATCGTCAGCGATCCTGTGACCTTCGAATTCAAACCAATGTCCGATATAGCTGTCTCGCTCTACGTGAAAAAAACTGAGGGCCCCCCAACAAATCATATGCCGGGACTGCAAACGGCTTATGTCGCCAATGGAGATGACACTGCCGCGGCATCTATGCCGGCGGACGCGACGACGAATACAGCCTACGTCTGGCTAAAAGGAATCGACGTCGATGCGCCAGGTGCATTTGCCATCGCATGTCTGGGAGATTCCATCACCGATGGATTCGCTACCACTGTGGACGCAAATCAGGCATGGCCAACTCTGCTAGCCAAAAGGCTGAGTGAAAAGGGCGGTATGCCTATCGCGGTTATTAATGAAGGCATCTCGGGCAATCAGATTCTCCGTGAGGGTGCCGGAGTGAGCGCAATTGCACGATTTGATCGCGACATAATTGGTGAGCCGGGTGTGCTTTGGGTCGTATTGCTCGAAGGCATCAACGATATCAATATCCACGGCCAGGTCACCGCCCCTGATGCCTTGACGGCCGATGACCTCATCGCCGGCGACAAAGAGCTCATCGCCGAGGCGCATATGCACCACATCAAAATCATAGGAGCGACTCTGACCCCCGACGCCGGTGTCTGGCTGGCAGGCCCGATCGGAGAAGCAACTCGACAGAAGCTGAATGAGTGGATCCGGACAAGCAGAGCCTTCGACGCGGTTGTGGACCTCGATGCCGCCTTGCGCGACAAGGCGGATCCCACGCATTTACAGGCTGAGTACGATTCTGGCGACCATATTCATCCCAATGATGTCGGCAATGCCGCCATGGCGAAAGCATTCGACCTAAACATCTTCACTAAATAAGAACGGCTCCGTCGAGGGTGATCTTGCAATGCAGCAAAGGATAGAGTTCGCGCAGCGTTGTTCGCGCCAATCCAGCGGTATACGCTTTCTGTTGGCCGCCGGCATCCTCCTGGCTCCGGCGGCGGTCTCTCAGACGGCAACTCCGACAGACCATCTGCCGAAGCCGATCCACATAACAGGTGGTGCGGTCACCGGAACACCGACGATCCAGTGGATGCCCGGCGTGCGACTGTATCGCGGCATACCGTTCGCCGCGCCACCAGTCGGCCAACTGCGCTGGCGGCCGCCGCAGCCCGTTGTTCCATGGACTGGTGTGAAAGCAGCGGACCATTTCAGTCCTGCCTGCATGCAGCCACCGACAGGCACGGAGGGAAATGCCTGGCGGGAAGGGTTGGCTTCCATCAGTGAGGATTGCCTTTACCTAAACGTCTGGACACCTGCGCGGTCCGCAGACGCGAATCTGCCTGTCATCGTGTTTATTCACGGCGGCGGCAACGTTCGCGGCGGGGCGTCTGAAAATCAGTACGACGGCGCTTACTTCGCCAGGAAAGGCGTGGTGTTTGTCAGCTTCGACTACCGCATGAATGTCTTCGGATTTCTGGCGCATCCGGAGCTAACGGCGGAGTCCGATCATCACTCGTCGGGCAATTACGCCCTGCTCGATCAGATAGCCGCGCTTCAGTGGGTCCAGAAAAACATCGCCAGTTTCGGTGGCGATCCCCGCAAAGTCATGATCTTTGGCCATTCGGCCGGTGCATCGAATGTCAATTCTCTACTGGCAAGTCCCCTCGCTCACGGCCTCTTCGCGCGTGCCCTGATGCAGAGCGGAAGCAATCTCGCGAAGGGTATACCGCTCTCGGACGCTGAAAAGCGAGGGGAAGCTTTTGCCACTTCTGCCGGCGCTCATTCCATTGCCGAACTGCGCAGGATGTCAGCCGAAGACCTGATCAAAGCCATGCCGAGACAAATGGGGCCCATTGTCGATGGATGGGTACTTCCTCAGGATGTCTACTCAACTTTCGCTGCCGGCAAGCAAAATGATGTTCCGTTAGTCGTCGGCTCCGTGGCCAACGACACGCCGGGACCGGCCTCCGGACCGACGTCCGCTGCGGCAGCGCCGGAGTACGCCAGCAAGACCTTCGGCGATCTTGGGAAGGAATACATTAAGCTGTATTCCGCCAGCAATGACGATGAGGCCAAGAGGCAAGAACTTCAGTTCCGCTCCGATGCAGCTATGGCGAACGCGAGGCGGCTAGCAATTCTGCAAATTCACAATGGCAAATCGCCGGTTTATTGGTATCGGTTCACGCATGTTTCGCCGTTCCCGCAAGGTCTGATGTGGGACGGAAAGCCGGCAGATACGTACGGAGCGTATCACGGCGGTGAGATCGTGTATGTCTTCGGTGCATTCCCATCTCAGGCGTGGAACTGGCGGCCGGTGGACCTCAAACTCGGCGACGAAATCTCATCAATGTGGGTCAACTTCGCCAAAAGCGGCGATCCCAATGGAGCCGGTCTGCCCCAATGGCCTCAATTCAACTTAGCGTCGGATCGGCTGCTCGAGTTCGATGACGCTCCCGCCGCAAAGCGAGCACCTAATGAACCCGCACTCGATTTTCAGGACGCAGTTGCCGCCATGCGCAGAAAGTAGCAGGCTCAGGTCGACGAGGCCGATGACGGCGGGGAGCAGTTCCTACAGTGACTCTCGGACCAGTTCTGGGTAGTTCGTTGCCAATTCGATAGTAACTAAAGAGTAAAGCATGCTCACCGAATATCGGCCGGAGTGGGCCGAGGTTTACAGGGCAGAGGACGCGGGTTCGATAACGGTGTAATAAGAGTTCCCAACTGTTCCTCAGGGCGCTGAAAGGAGCCATCCGTTCCCCTGTTTCCAATAACTTACGTGTTTCTGATTTGCTGTCACGGCAGAGGTCGCGGGTTCGAGCCCCGTCGTCCCCCCCCATAAACCAATAGAATCATAGGTTTACGGCCAAGGTTGTTGCACTCTGCAAGTCTGAGGGTGCTGAAGGGTGCTGAGATTCTTCCTCACCGGCGGTCGTTGGCAGAAGCATCATCCTGATTACCTTTCCGGTTGCTTCCCGTTATTGCTCCGACACTGCCCGCGTGTAGATGTCCATCGTTACGCGCGAGTTTGCGTGGCGAAGCAGTTCCTGTGCGACCTTCACATCTATCCCGAGCGACCGTAGGTTCGTTGCCAAGCTGTGCCTGAACGAGTGCCAGCCGATCACCTTCCCCTTGACTCCTGCGCGTACCAGAGCGGGGCGAATGAACTTCTTGAGCACGGTGTCAGGTGACAGCGGCATTTTGCCTTCGAGACGCAGGGAAGGGAAGAGGAAGTCGCCGTCAGCCGCATAGACTGATTGATGACGCCATTCCAGAAGTGCATCCCTTACCGACTCGGGGAGCGGGACCGGCCTGCCACTTGCCTCCGTCTTCGGCTGGCCGAACCGATTGCGAACGCAGGAACGGGTGACCGCAACTTCCAACGTTTTTAAGTTGATGTCACTCCATCGGAGCGCAAACAGTTCAGACCGACGAAGGCCAGAAGCACCTGCCAGCATCACCATGGCCCGCTCACGAACCTGAAGCTCCGCCAACAGAGCTTGAAACTCTTGTGGGCTGAGAACATCAGGCTCGCGGAGACGCTTTGCTGAGGTTTGAACCTTGCTGATTGGATTGAAGGTGATCCACTCAGGCCGGATGCCGTGATCACTTTTGAAAATGCCGTGAATGGGAATCCTGACAGGATTCTCGCCCTAAGCCCTAAAGAAGCCCAAACCCTCAAGAGACGAGTCAAAGAGCTAATCGACTCTTTGGCGGATGTCGTAAAGGCCGAATCTCCGGAATTTGCGGCATGGCCTCACTTGCAGCCGAGAGCCAATGGCGACTATAGGCGAGTCGCCGATTTTCTCGAAGCGTATGTGCGCCGGGTCATCAGCCGTTTGGGAATCATTCTCGCGGACTTCGAGCTAGTGAAAGTCGACCGGAGTTTGACCGCTTGGGAGCGACGGAACGGGCAAATTAGGTACAACTATGGCTTGAGCGATAGTTTTCAAACGATCCCGTCTTCTATCGAATACAGGAATCTCGACGACGATCTGCAAAAAATTCAATACGATTTGGAGCAAAGACGTACAGCCCTCAAGGTAGCAAAGGCGAATGAATTCCTCGAATCTGTCTAGACGCTGAAGTAAAGTGCAATACGATCAAGCAAAGCGGTTCGCATTCCAGACTCCTGCAACTGCTCAAACGGTTTGCCTGCATCGACTCCCTGATGCTGACGCACGTCGCCGATCGACCCGGCGATTACCAGGTCTACTCGTTCATCGTGGACCTTCCGCCCCACTAGCTCGATGGCCGCAGCATACTCGACGATCTCCCGATGTTGGATCGATTCCAGGGCAACTTCCCTCCGAACGAGATCTGCCATTCTGGTCCGGGCTGCTTCCAGTGCTATGAGATAGGAATCGGCCGGAACCGGTTCGGCACCCGTACCCAGGATTACCGGGCATACGGCGTGCACCAGAAGCATCTCAGCGCGAAAAGACTTGGCAACGGCGACGGCCGTCTTAAGAACTTGCGATGTCTGGGGACCGAAATCAATGGCGACCAGCAGCTTCCGGAAGATCACCTCAGTTGTGGCAAGACTTGGGCTGACCTCTGGAGGAGACATTGTCGCAGCGTTCGACATGGCGGTACTCCTTTCACGCTGGCGAAGCGTATTCGAAGCTCATCGTGCATCGGCCTTCTCAGCATCGGGGAAAGCTGTTCGGTCGGCATACAGCATCCGCGCTGCGGTCATGCATTGGGCAATGCCGAACGCCACGAGGTACGCGTAGACGAACCAGGAAATCTGATTATGGGTAAGTATTGCGGCGAATTTGATTCTGAGCACGAGATAGCCGGCTCCAGCCATTATCCCCACCGCGGCTGCGGCATAATTCCAATGGCTCGTCGCGCGCGTTTCGCCCTGCCTGGCGACAATCACCTCGCCGACCCCCGCGGATATGGCCTGCAGTGCGGCAAACGAAAGAAACCACTCTAATTTGGCCTGATCGAAAACAACGAATAGCAGCAGAGCTCCGATGACAATGCCGAGCATCCCTTGAGCAACCAGAATCGATCGTGTAGTTCGCGATTCGGCCATGAAGCTGGAAATCAGGATAAGAACACTATCCAGAACGCCGTATGTGGCGAGACCTAGTAGCGAGATCACTAGAGCCAGCGGCAAGAGCAAAATCGTCCGCGCCATATCAGGTATGACCAAAATCATGCTGCCCACGACCAAGGCAAGCAGCCCGCGCATCAGCATGACTATCCAGAAGTGAGCGTCTCTTCGCATAGCCGGCCTCCATGCAGAACAAGGGTCTCTCTTACTGGCCCTCCCAGGCAGTGATTGGTGTCACACTGGCGGTCTAGTGGGCAGGCGGTGGGACGTTACAGTAAACGGAGACTCACAGGCGCAAATCGGCTGTATAGATTGCTCGCAGAATCGGCGTATAGTGCGTATATGGCTGTCAGGATGAAGGATATCGCCAATGATCTGGGCCTGTCCGTGGTTACGATTTC
>Ga0157372_10000232_pt1 | contig 62217 bp, 75 predicted proteins | sample C55metaG_FD_115307 | JGI IMG/M metagenome (GOLD analysis project Ga0157372, IMG submission 115307) | Corn rhizosphere microbial communities from Kellogg Biological Station, Michigan, USA - C5-5 metaG | ecosystem: Host-associated > Plants > Roots > Rhizosphere > Soil | place: USA: Michigan... | reverse complement strand
GGGCTTGTCCCACTGGAGGGTCAAGACGCCCTCTTCCTGATTCGTCAAGCTGGTCTTGCCGCAGCCCGGCGGACCCAGGACCAGGATTGGGTGATTGTTGATGTCCCTGGTGATCTTCCGCGGAGCCAAGGGCAGGGATGTCGGCAGCGAAATCGGCTGCCCACCCCGCACGATGATGTCCGCAACCACTTCGGGCTCCGCGGGCTTGGGGACGGTGGATCGGGTCACGGTTGCCATAGTGGCGTCCTCTTTCTGGGGAGGGGTTCCCCTGGCTCGTTACTTCAGCAGCAGCGCCCCGGCGATCTTGGCCCGCTTGCGGGCGCGAGCGGCGAGTTTCTTCACGTTCACGCACCGCTTGCGGTAGCCGGGTGCCGTTTCGTTGTGCTTGCGGTTCTCACGGCGGGTCGCACGAGCTTCCGCCACCGCATCGAATGCCGAACCTTTCATAGCCTCACCTTGCGTGTGTGCCTCTCCCAGGAAACGAATCCCCGCCTAGCGGAGCGCTTCCGCGATCTGCTCCATCACTTCTGAGACTTCGGCCCGTGTGGCGTACTGCTGACCGGTCCGGGTCAGCACGCACGTCAACTGAAGCAACCGGGGCAGCAGGTGTTTCTCACCGGTCCGCTGGCGCTCCGGGGCATTCAGGTCGATGCTGCGGGGCATGACCGCGACGATTTCCGTCGCCAGGACGAAAAGCTCGTGGTCCTTCGCGTGGGGGTCCGCGAGGTCCACCGCCTTGATTGAAACGAATCCGTACATGAACGACCTCCAGGTCCGGAAATTTTTGGTGTCTGCCGAGCTAGTCCAATTCCGGGAAGGGCTTGTCTCGGACGTACAGGTTGTTGAAATTCTTCTCCGCAATGGCCGCGAACATATCACTCGGGCCATACTTCGTGCTGAGCCCCTTCTGCGTGGTGTAGTTCGGGATCGTACCCTCGTACCACATGCGCAGTTCCATCATGAGCGGGTCCAACCATCCCTCTGCCCAATCGAGCAATTCTGATTCGGGCATCTGGCACATATATCGGACGAAGTAGCCGGTCGTGCCTTTCTTGTCCTTCACGTCCCACTTGCTCATGTCCGACACGTTGCCCCGGACGCGAGCCATGAACGCGGGAAAGTCCTCCCCTTCCTTTCGCTTCTCCCCTGGCCGCCGAATGATGTTCTTGACGTTGCCCATCGGCATGGCGTCGAATCCGCGGCCGGCGCGAACGCCCTCAATCAGTCGGGCGTACATATAGATGTTCTGCTGCTGGTCGATCGGCGCGAAGCGAATGATTTCGCGGTCGTTGATTTGACTCAGGCACTTCGTATCCTGAATCCATTCCTCGCCGTCTTTGTCCCGGAACACCAGATCGCGCTTGCCGCGAAGCCACACGCACATGCCGTCCGGGTAAACGTACGGCACCCGGAATTCCTTCTCCGTGCTAATGAAGCTCGCGGGCTTGACCGCGGTGTTCTCCATGAAGCTGTACTTGCCGGTGAAGTCCCCAATCCACCGCTTGATGTAGCTCGGCAGGACGGCGCGGGCATAGGCCAAGCACGAGTAATGGGTCTGGAGCCCTTCGGTGGACGGGTCCGGGTTCCTGGCCCGCCACTTCGCATCGTACGCCGAAAGCTCATCCTCGATCGGTCCCTTGGGCTCTGCGATGCCGGCCATGATGGCGTCGTGGCTCAGGCCAGGGAATAGCTCGTACAGCCCATACAGAACGTCGTGCATCATGGTGCCCCAGGCGAGCCCCATGGGCGTCTCGCGGGCGGTCCAGCCATGCACGTACTTGAGCGCCGTGACGCCCTTGTCGTTGACGAACGACTCCAGCAGGGAGGACGTGACCCCATCACGCCACAGGCTCCAGACGCCGACGTACTGCGGGTCGATCACCACAGTTCCACCGGCTCCGGTGCGGAATACCGGGTAGCCGGTGGTGTCGTTCCAGCGCCGGCGTCCAAGCATGTTGAGCCGCAAGACACGTTCACGGCGTCCGCGGACTTCATCGGGGAGCTTGACCTTGGCGCGCTTGCTTGTGATGCGGGTAGCCATGTGATTGTTTCCCTGCGGACTTGGATTCGTACGTCGTAACCGTCGGGCTTGACCTGGACGTGGGTTCCGTCGTTCGGGTCCGGATCGTCTATTCGGCCGCGAACCGGAGAAAGGCCGCCGATGTCGAACAGGATTCGGTCCCCGTCACTCAGTACAAGCGTCACTCCGTCCTCATCGACCATGGGCGGCATCATACCACACCGCCTAGACCGATGCAAGGGGAATTATGAAATTTGTGAATTAACCTTTTCCCTAACAAACTCCAGCGCCCGCGAAAGCTCGTTATCGAAGATGCGCCGGCCGGTGGGATGCTTCGTGCCGCCATTCCGGTAGATGTAGCTCGGGTGGTACATATCCAGGACCGGCACGCCCAGGTCCGCAGACTGCGCGTGCTTGCCCATCCGGAAGATCACCTTGGGTTGTGCGATCGTCCGGACGAACTCTTCCAGCCTTGGCCGGCAGTTCGCTTTCTCCGCGGGGGTGGGCTCACGGAAATGATCCTCCGGTGAATCCGCCGGCCGGCACAGGACCGTGTTCGCCACAGCCCAGCGGAGCTTGTCCGAGCCCTTCAGATCGTCCGCCACGAATAGCTCTGCAATCTGCTGCTCTTTCGGCAGGGACCGATACCAGAGCCGGGCGCTTAGTTCCGCCACGAACTGATCGAATATCTGCCCTGCCCTTCCCAGGAAGGGGTAGCCCACGTCATTCTCCGTGTCGCCTGGAGCCTCCCCCAGAAAGAGGATGTCGCACGGCAAACGCCCACGAGCAAAGACGTGGTGCTTGGCAAACTTCCCGATTTCGCATCGGGTGCAGTTGTGCCAGTACGTGAAATGCCGAGCCCATACGGGCGCGGTGGACTTTAGCACGCTAAGGGGTAGTGTTGGCATTATTTTCCGTAATGAATATATGTCCCGCACACCGGGCAGTAAGTGGCTCCGATTCGTGTACGTCGCTGGCAACCACGACAAATAGTGTCCGACTCTTTCGGTGCCTGCCGGAAGAACATAGATACACGAGCGTACAAAGCCACAAACACGAGCCAAGTTCGCAAAGCGCCCATGAAGATGCTGACAATAAATGATGCCATAACCACACCGAAATTTTCGGTGCTTAGACCGAGCGGAGATATCGGGGCGTTGGGAATCGACGCATTCTTGACCTCTCGTACGCCAGCCGGATCAGATCATGGGCGTTCTGTGTCTCACAGGGTCCGTAGGCGACGATTTCAATGTCGTCCCCCGCGATGCCCTCAAGCTGCTCACGACGGGTCACGCGGACGGTTTCCTTCGGATTCCATTCGCACTTTCGCCGGGCATAGTCATAGTGCGAATGGTGGTCGCAGATCACGAGCCGGCGCATATCAACCTCACTTCGGCCACACGTCCAGGACGTGGAGTCCCATGCACACCGCGTCAAGCTCATGCTCGCCGGGGTACTTCGCGACGAATTCCCTGCCGAGCAATCCCTCCGCACGATGGCGGACCTGTTGGCTGCTCAACTGCCCCAGCCAATCCCGCATGGGAATCATAATGCAGGGCACCTTGCACTCGTCGCACACCTGCTCCAGGCGGCCCACGGTTCGGCACAGCTTGACCAGATCACCCCTGGCCGCTGCCGCGTGCCCTTCGATATACGTGGGTTCTTCGATGTAGACGTGGGACGGCTTCGTCTGCTCCAGCAGGACATGCAACTGCTTGGCCGCCTCCATGGCTCGCCCTACCCATGTATGCCCCTCTTGGCGACATTCACCAGCCCGCACTAAGTATGAGCCCCAGCGCGTGTGCGGGAGCTTGTTGAAGTTCACCGACTGACCCCACAGGGCAAACCCGAATGGCGTTCCTGGATCAACACACAGGAATGTGTTCATGCCTTCTCCACAAACGCACCGTCCAGACCGTACCGGCATCCATCGTCCGCGGTGAATGCCTTGAACTCACTATCCGGGGCATGGACTTCCTCGATCACATACCACACGGGGCCAAAGTCCGATTCCTTGTAGTAAATCACCGCACCGATCTTGATGTCCTTGCTGCACGCTCGACGGAGCTTTTCATCCGGCGGGAACACCACGGCTTCCCGCAGTTCATTCAGGACCGTCTTGATGCTTGCCGTCATTCGGTCCAGCTTCCGCTTGGCGGCCAGGAATTGCTTGGCGGTCATTTCTTCACCATGTTCCTTTTCAGTTGCGACCGAAGGGTGAACAACTCATCCACCTTGGTCATGAAGTATCGGGCGTTAATCCCCTTGAGCTTAGACGCCAGGACCAAATCTTCATCCACGGTGTCCCGCGTGATGAGGTCGATGTAGAGCAGCGGCCGGCGCTTGACAGACGGATTCCAGATGCGATCACGGTCCTGGCTCACGTCCTCATAACGGTCCGGCAAACTGTAGCGGATCATCGTATCGGCAGCCGCCAGATCAGCGCCGAAATGGACCTTAGCTTGTTTAAGGCAGATACGGGCACGGCCGTCACGAAAGCGGTCTTGATTGTCTCGCCGTACCTGTGTGTCCTGAGCGCCGCGGAGTACCATCGTCGTCTCGCCCTTGCGCGCGAGAAAAGCCTCCGCGGCTTCCAGTTCCGCATTGTGCCGGAAAGAAACCACAAGGGGCTCGTGAGGGTGTTCCTGGATAACCTCCCAGAGCAGCTTGAGCTTGTGGTCGGATTGGAGGTCCGGGCGCTCCGGCATGTATCCTCCAGCGAGGCGGCAAAGCCACGTCCGAACGGCCACGGCATACTTCGTGTAAAGTGTATCGTGACCATCGGCACCCGGTATCTCCATCCATGCTTCGGCGTGGTCATAAATGCGCTTCGCTTTCTGGGGAAGGTCACAGTATCGCGGCTCGTAGAACGTCTCATTCACGAGCCCTACGTCCTGCTTACGCATGAGGAATCCGCATTGCTTGACGGCGTTGCGGATTTGCTCGCGAACCCCCACCTTGGGTTCCCAGCCATAGCCGAGCGGTTCAAAGTATTCGTTCCGCCATTTCCAAAAGTTGGAGTGACCCATGAACGTGCCGAACACCCAGCGCAGTTGTTCAAACACGTCCAGGGGTGTCTCGGGAACGTACTCGCCGGATAAGCCACACCGGCAGGGTATGGACCCCAGGCAGGTATGAGCCACGTTGTTCATCTGGGACTGCGGGTTGCGAATCAACGTCGTCTCATCCCAGATCACGGCGGGCCAATCATAGACGGCCAGGACGTTGGGCATGATGTAGGACCGGGTTACGGTTCCCGCACCATAGCACGTCTTGCACGCGATGTCCTTGCCTCCGCAGACGTGGCATTTGATGCGGCGGCCTTTGGGCAAGAACAACCCGTGGTGATTGATGATGAAGAATCGGCCAGGGAGCTTGTCCCCCCACTCCAGCCATTCCTGAAAATTTCGGTGTTGGGTCATGTCCCAGGCGATTTCACCGTCACCGTCCTCCAGGCCGCGGAGCCAATCGGGGATGGCGGACATGGGGGCCGCAATGAGGACACGGGGGAATTGGTGGTAGTGCGTCCACATGGACGCGAGGTAGCTCTTGCCCAGGCGCTTGTCGATCCCCAGGAATGCCTTCCTGGCGTGCCGCAGATACTTCAACGGCTCGGGATGCCAGGGGAGCGGATCACGCATAAACAAGAACCCCGCTGGTGCCGCCAGCGGGGTTCGCGTGAAAGGTCGATGTCACGGTTGCCCGTGCCACCCAGGGGTCAGCCAGAACGCCCTAGTGACCAACACGTATCCCACAGACGACGGCGCATGTCAAGACTTGATCCGAAAATTTTAATGTTCGGACTTGACCGGCTCACCGTTGTCCGGCACCGGCGCTGGCGGCATCCCCGCCTGGATGGCGTCCAGGTCGCGCTGCGCGTACTGGCGATCGACGGCCGCCTTGATGTCGTGGATAAGTTCCTGGAGGTTCACAGTGGCCGGCAGGCTAATCGTGGCGCTGCGGCCCGCGGATTCGACCTTGATCCTGTCAGGCTCCGTCCGCTTAAGCGCCGCGGGCACTTCCGGCTGCTCGCCGGTGTACTCGGGGATCGGCTCATCCTTGTCCCAATGCCGGACGGAAGAACACGATTGGTTCAGGCACGTCCAGGCATTCCGCGCCGTCTCGGACGTGACCATGTGCTGGCCGCATCTGGGGCACTTCGGAGGCTCCAGAGCGCGTTCCTGCTCACGCTGCTGCCGCATCATCTGCTGGATGTCCTGGATCGGCGTTGCGTTGCTGGAGTCGGTCCAGGTCCGCGGACCTTCCCCAGAAAATGGCGGCACCGGCAAGGGCTCGCGCTGCTCGTCAGCATCCGGGGGCTCGAAAGCGGTCAAGTCCGGGTCCGGGCGATGGACCAGCGGCATGGGGATAATCGCCGCCGTCTGCCGGTTCGGGTTCTCGGTGGACCAGACGATCAGCAGGACGTTCTCGTCCACGTCCAGGCTCGCGGACAATTGCGCGTCGCCGGGGATCACAAGCCCGCGCTGCTTGAGCAGGGCGATGATTTCCGGGAGCGGGATGCGGACGGTGGACTTGTGAATGACGTGCGTGCTGTTGACGACGTGCGTTGCGGGTTCCGACGCGCGCACATCGGGCTCGGGGAAGAATTCGGACATGGCCGACCTTTCGTCTTTCTGGGGAAGGGGTCGAAATGCAAGGGGCGGGTCACTGGTACTTGACCCGCCCCTGAGCAACGCGAAGCACTGTGCTAGCTCAACGGCGGATCGACCTCATCGACCGCGACCGGCTGCGGACCGGCGGCCGGCGCGGGCGCGGCGGCGACGGGAGCCGGGGCGGCAGCGGCCGGCGCTGCGGGAGCGGCGGTCGTAGCGGCCTTGCCCTTGCCGCCCTTGGCCTTGGGAGCCTTGGGGGCCGGCTTGGGCTTGGCGGCGTCCTTGGCGGCCTTGGCGGCAGCGGCCTTGGCCGCCTTCTCAGCCTTGGTCTTCATTTCCGCCTTCTCCGCGACCTCACGGGCGCTGGCCTTGGCGGTGGCGTTCTCTTCGATCGCGCCGCCCAGGGTCCGGAAGGCGCGCTCCAGGGCATCGACGCCGATCTTGCCGTCCTTGAACGCCAGGATTTTCTTGGCGAGCGTACGGACCGGCTCGTCCTCGCCGGGGCCGGTCAGGTTCGCGATGGCTTCCACGACCTCACTCGCCTTGCGGACGGGCTTGCCCTCTTCCGCGTTGGCGGTGCTGGCGTTCTTGCCCTTGCCGCCGGTGCCGGTCTTCCGCTTGACCTCGCGGGCCGCGGTGCGGACCGCCTCGCCCTTAATGCGGTTCTCGGGGCCGAAGCGCGGAGCCTTGTCCAGGATGTCCGCCACTTCCTTCTCGGGGAGCCCCACAAGCTCCAGGGCGGCGATCGTCGGCAGTTGCTTCTGCTCGACCATCTTCTGCGCCTTGGCCGGCAGGGTGAGCAACTTCTGAATCTGGTTCACCCAATCCACGCCGTCCGAGCCGGGCTTGCCGAAGACCTTGGCGACATCGCCGGGGGCCATGCCGAAGTCCTGCTCCAGGGTCTTCGCCTGAGTCGCCAGTTCGATCGGCGTCGGGTCGGTGCGCTCGAAGTTCTCGACCACCGACGAAATGTAGGCGGCCTTTTCGTCCACGTTGCGGACGACCTCGATCTTCAGCTTCATCGGCGCGTCGGGGTGTTCCTTGTTGTACTCGACGGCCGCCGCGTGCCGGGTGTACCCGAACACGAGCTTGTACTTGCCGTCGATCAGCACGACCCGGACGGGCGTGTCCTGGCCGCGCTGCTTGTAGCTCTCGACCATGCTCTTGACACGATCGGGCCGGACGGTCCGGCTGTTGATCTTGGGATCGACCACGATCAGGGTCGGATCGACCTCCGCGAAGTTCTTCAGGGGCGTCAGTGCGACTTGTTCGGTAGCGCCAGCCATAACACGATCCTCTTACGATTCGCGGCTAACCGCCGCTGGGTTGATATGGATGTCCAACCTTTGGACACCAAAATTTTCGGTCTACTTCTCACGGCGGTATACCGGGTCGATACACTGGCCGCCGCTGTCATACCGGTGACTGACCACTTCCGGTGTCACCTTTTGCGTGAAAAATCCGTGGTTGTAGTTGTACCGGAGAAACTGAACCTTGTCCCAATAGCTCGCCTTGCGTCCTGGAAACTCTGACTTGAGCCACGCGCTCAGTTGCTTGTCGGTCAGGACTTCAGCTTTATCGTTGCCCAGGTCGCGCTGCCGCTTGGCCCGCTCGTTCTGCTGGAACATATAGCAGATTGCCATGTACACCGGCAAACCCGTTGTCACCCCCAGGGGATGCCCCACCGGCATGTCGTTCACGCCGGTCCTGGCGAGGTCCGTCTGGGATTTCTTCCCCTTCACCGTCCGCGGCTCCAGCTTACCCTTCACGGCCGCAAGGCGCTCGGCTTCAGTTGGCAAATTGGGGGACCGCGGGGGCTTTTGTTCGGCGGACTTGACTTCGTACTCGCGTTTCATGTCCGTCTCTTACCTTCCCCGCCATAGCTTGGGCACCCTCCGCTCCCGCTCGCGTTGCTCCCTCGCCCGGCGGTTTAGTTGTTCATTCTCAGGGTTGTTGCTGTGCCACTCTTGGTGGGCTTGTTCCTCATTGCTGGTCGCCACGGCGGTTTCCAGGTCATGGACGGTATCGAACCAGATGGACTCATTCTTGATGCAGCAGTATTCGCCCCGGTACTTCACAATTTCATACCGGTCCCGACCGTCCCACGCTTCCCATCGGTTCTTGTCAACCTTCTCGAACTGCACGGGTGGAATATATCACGGACCTGAGACGGAAGGCAAGTGGGAATTCTTAAATTTCTCAATTTCCCGTCCAGGTCCGGAAAATTTCGGTATTAGCCGGGGGTGCCAGTCAGGAAATCCGTGACATCATCCCAGCGGTCGGACGTGGCGGCGAGCAGGGACTTCTGGGTCCGTTCCTTGTTCTGCCGCTCGCGGTACGGGCGATCCTCGCGGAGCTTGCCGACCTCATCCCGGATGAGCTTGTCAATCACGCTCGGCTCCAGGGCGTCTAGCTCCCAGCACTCATCGCCGTACTGCCGGCGATAGCCCTCGTACCGGGCGTCGGTGGGCTTGGCCGGATTCGGTGGCGGGTTGTACTGGCGGACCTGAGCCATGGTCAGGGCGATCCGTTTGACCACCACACCGCGCTGGCCGCAGCGCTGTTCGATGTCGTCCAGGATGTCGTCCTGGAATTCGGGGGCCGTCTCGGCGTCCTCCATTTCCTCCCTGGCCCAATCCGTGATCGTGAACGTGTTGAGCCGGTCCTGGATGTCGCGGCTCATGTCGATACCGCTGGGGTCGTGGTCACCCAGGTGCAGAATCACCGGGCGCTGGCCGTCAGCCATGTAGCCCTTCAGGCGCTCCGCGTGGTCGTGCATGGCCGTCTGAGACGTGTACCCGCGGCACGAGAAGAAATGAATGTCCAGGGCTCGCGCGGCTTGCCCCACCACACCCTCCAGGGCGTCCTTCTCCACCCAGACTTCCGGCCGGTAGGTCTGCCCCACCCACTTGTCGATCATGTACTGCTGGGACACCGCCCGGATGATGCTCTGCGGGCTGTCCCAATGCGTGTTCCCATCCAGTTCCCGCGTGCGGTCCTCGATGGCATTCCAGTCGATCAAGCCGGCCATGCGGCCGTCGTTGATGATGTCACCCAGGCGCTTGTACTCGGATTGCTTGTTAGCAATCCAGTTGCGAGAAACGAATAAATAATAAACTTGGCGAAGACTAAGGGAGTATCCTTGTTGTCGATATTCAGTCACGATGCGATTAACTCGGTCTACCACAATTGACCGTTCCGCATTCATCCGAATATTAGAGTATTTAATTTTCGCCATATGAGACTCCTTTGATGATCCTGCCAATCTGAGTCTGGCTAACGCCGTACTCCCTCGCTAATGTTGCCTTTCGGATTCCTCCCTTTGCAAACCGTTCCTTGATGGCTTGAACTTGTGCACTTGATAGTTTTGCCATGGGGTGTCGCTCGCCCCGCAGCCCCGATCCCCGATTCCGAAAAAATGGATTAGCCCACGGCTTTGTCCTTGCGCCATTCCGATCCCCTGAAGCCGTCCGTCCCTTCCTATGCCTGTCTTGGTTATTATCCCGCTGTGTGCCTTCTATCAAATGTGATGGCCGTACACACGCTGGGTTGTCACATTGGTGGAGAACATGCAACGACGTGGGACCATGCTCCATTTCCCACGCTGCCCGATGAGCAAGGATTGGCGCAGCCGCAACTTTCCTAGCTTGAATCTGTCCATATCCCGCTTTGGTTCTTCCAGCGGTCCAAAGCCAGCACACGCCAAGTTCAGGGCGATGAGCAGGGATAGGTCCATCCTTGATGACTTTAGACCAAAAACGTCGTCGGAACTCGGGAGTGAACTGCATCTAGGCAGTATATCACCCCGATAGAAACTATCAAGGTTAGATTCGTTCAAATTCCTCTTTTGCTATCCCTTCCCAGAAAGCGGTTCTGCCACCGAAAATTTCGGCCGCTGCCTCTGGGGACAAACGGCGGCCGGTCCATTTCTTTCGGCGCTTGGGGTTCGCCACGAGCAAACAACGGGTGTGGTAGCGGGCTCCGTTCACCTTGATGGTGCCAGCACACCGCAAGTCACAATAGAGCTTGCAATGCTGGCAGCGTAGATGTTTCGGAGCCCGCTTAGCCACGCGATTACCTCTTGATGAGCAGCTTGGCGTACTCGGATTCGGCCACGGTCACGGCCCGGTCTACGGCGTCCGCCTCATCCTTGCCCATTCGGAAACGGTGGTGGTGTTCCTTGGTCAGAATCCACTCGCCGTTTCCCTGCTCCAGGACGTACACCTTCGCCCTGGACGGGAGCATGGCACCGGACGGATCAATCGCCTTGGCGATGTCCGATGCGTACTTGGCACACATGGCTCGGACGGCTTCCCGGAAGTCCGGGCTCTTGATTTCGATGCTGGCGAGCCAGTCCAGGTAGGACGGTTGATCCTCCAGCACGTCACCGAGCGTTTGATCCTGAAACGCCCCGAAGGGCACGCGCACGTCTTCCGGGTAGTTCACGGGCTTCATCTCCTTATACGGAAGCACATTGTCGCGATGTCGCTCCCATTGCTCTCGGGTAAGCATTCCTCCCGTTGCTTTGTAGACATCGAAACTGGTTTGTCGGTTTTCCACGTTAGTTCCTCGGGAGGTTGTGGAATGCCTTGGTCAACGCGACCAGGGCGTTGTATTCCTTCACGGGAAGCTCGGTTTGGGTCACGACCTCCCAGGTGCGGGCGTCGTACTTACGGGTGCCGAGACAGCGCCCGGACGCACCGGCCAGCATACGGGCCGTCTGTTCGGCCTTGGCTCGGTCACGGGTGCGGGCAATGACTTGAACGTTCGTCACCATAGTGGACCTCCATTTCGATGCACGGAGTCTACCATGGCTGAATCGGCAAAGCAAGAGAGAAATTGTGAAAATTATAAATTGCTGGCTACGGCTCGCCGTAATCCTCGTCGTCCTCATCGGATACCGAAAATTTCGGTCCTGGCAGTTGCATGTTGGGGTCCGGCATGGGCGGACGGACCGGTGTGGTGAGCGGTGGCGGGGCCGCTCCGTCAAGCAAATCCTGGACCACTTGCCCAAATTGACGGGCCGCCTCTTCTGGGGAAGGGGAGGATTTTTGCAGCCCATCCATCATGGCCGTCAGATGGGTCAGGGCGTCCCGCTTCAGTATCTCCGTCTCAGTCATGGCCCGTTTAAGGGTCGCGGCTCGGAGCTTACACCGCCAGGGCTCGGAAAGGCCACACCACCAGCGGATTGCGGCTCGGATGGGTTCTGTGTCGGGCATATGAGGTCCAAAAGCTCCCGGCGACGTTTTAGAATAGTTGCACGCCATCCTGGCGCGTCGGGATCGGCCAGGGCAGCACAGGTGAGCTTGGTGATAGCTCGTTGAACAGCGGGCTCATCCATTGTAACACCGAAAATTTCGGTCCTCACTCGGGGGTGCCGTCCGGTTCTTCCGGCAGGTGCGTCGGCGTCTGTTTGGCTTTTTCTTCGTCGTAAGGCTCCAGGGTCGGACCTACCTGCCGGGTGTGGATGTTGGGCGTCTGGAATGGGTCGCTGCCCTTCTCCGGACCCCAGATATAGCGGTGCATCCAAAATGGGTCCAGCTTCCCCAGGGCGTCCGGGGAAGCCTCACAGTCGTGGAAGTCCCCGCGGCCCGGTACGCCATGGGCTTTGTTTGCGTGGGCGTCGGGAATCCATTTCAGGGTGCCGTCTTCGTTCCGACCCAGGACCACGCCCAGGGATTCCAGGTGCTTGGCGTCCTCTTCACGGTTCGTGCTGGTGATCCAAAGTTTCATGGTCTTCATCATTCTGCGGCTCTTGCCGCTGTTGGTTTTGCTGTTCGTTAAGTTCTCGCCGCATCTGGCGGCCTTTATAGACTTCGGTGAAGTCCCAGCGCTCGATGCACTTGCCCCGCACGGTGGTCTTCAGCATGATCCCATCGGTGCGGACGTAGCGGTGGCTTGGGTAAGCCGGCAGGGTGCCGCGCTGGCACGCGAGCTTGCCTTTGTTGTAGCGCCACCGGTTGTAGGTCACGGCGTCACTCTGCCGGCCGCCTTGGCGGAAGTGACGATTGGGGAATAGCTCCCTCAGGCGCGCAAGTAGCTCATCGTCGGTGAGACGGTCCACGGGCGGAAAGCACTCATTATTTGCAAACAAATCGAAATAAACTTGGTCCAGGGTGCGGTCCGATCCGTCCACCGCTCGAACGATCTGCCCGTTCATGTTCGCTTTATTCTTCGGAATGCCCTTGTTGTACATGCGGCGGTCGATGCCGCCATGGCGGGCGTAGCGAACTTCCTTCTGGATCGGCGCGGCTTGGCCTTGCGGCCCGCGGTCTGCCGGGTCTTGATTGCGTTCTTCGTTCGTCAGACCGTCACGGCCGCGCCCTTCGTGGTCCTGGTCGAATTGGTCATATCCGAACTGGTCATACCCGGTGTCCGGATCGTACGCGGGCAAATAGCCCACGGTGCGGACCTGGATTTCCGCAAGCAAGCGCTTGGCGGTCTTGTCCTCTTGGTCCTGCTTGAACCGCTCCCACATGGTATAGGTGAGGTCCGCGAGGGTGATACCGGCTGGAAGGTCCGGCAAAGAGGCAGGGTCTACCCTGTGGGAACGGTCCAGGAATGGCTCCAGGTCCATCGGCATGAACTGCCCCCCACCGATAAGCTCGATAGGCTCCATGCTACTTCCTCCGGTGGTATAGGGCTCGGCGCTGAGCCGCCTGTTGTTTCTTCAGGATGAGGTCAGACGTGGCGTGAGTCGCCGCCTTGACCGTAAGCCCCTGGCCGTTGGTGGACGTGGCAAGGTTCGTCATGTACGTCCAGCCGTGTTTGGGTCGAAACTTCGCGGACATCAATCCTCCGGTTCGTATGCAGCGGTGAACGGGTTGGCGGGTTCTCTGGGGATGGGTAACTCCCTGCCAGCGCCTAGGCCGAGCCGCACGGGGATTTCCCGCGGCTGATACTTCGCAAGGGGCTTGGCGAGCGGGCACCCCTTGCTGTCACAGTCCAGGATCGGCCCGGTGCCGTCCGGCTGGAGGAAGCCAATGAACCGTTTGCACGAGTGACACGTCACCTTGGTCGATTCAGCCATGGACGTTGATTCCTTTCGGGGATAAAGAAAGCGGGGCTCCAGGTCCAACCACGTCACGGCTATTGCCATCACGCTCCTGGAGCCCCGCAGTAGGAGCCAGGGTCCAGAGCTAGGTCTGAACCTTTTGCAAGGGTTGAGTAGGCGGCAACTCGGACCGTTGTTCCTGGGACTTGGTTGCAGGGCGGTCCTTCGCTGCTCGCGCCATGGTTCACCTGCCTTTCTCCGAGTGACATCTCATGACTTGAGAATATTATCAAGTTGTGCCTGGACTTGCAAATCTAAAATCCGGGAAATCCAGAATAAATTGCAAGGGACCGAAAATTTCGGTTCTTTGTTCCGGAAGCTCGGTTCCCCTTGGCGTCCAGGTGCAAGGCGCAAGGTGACTTGCGCGCAAGGGCTCGGCTGACATCGCAAGTGCAAGCAATGGAGTCTGACCAATAGCTCGGTCGGTTCGCGGCCGATCCTTCCCCAGCAAATGCAAGGCGCTATGCGGCAGACTTGTAGCTTGGGCCAGGACGCAAGGGGCCGCTGGATGGATTTGGCGATAATTGCAAGGTCCAAATCCAGAGACGGGGGTGCCAGGATGCGCGTATTTCGCAAATAATGCGGCTGAGGCAGGTTTGGTTCTGGATTTGCCCAATAGCTGGGGGGTGTAGTAGTGTGTGACGCAAGGGCGGCCGAGCTACCTTCTAAGTGAAGCTCCCCCCCGCTTCCCCCCTAACTCCAGCTATTATTAAGGTATATGCTTATCATGTTCTCTTATAACTAACATAATACTAACAAGTATTAGGTAGAAGGTAAGGGGATAGCTCTGGAGTCATTACCATACCCTCCGGAGAATCAGTCAAATCCAGAGAAGGAAAAACCCCCGGCGCAAGGGCACCGGGGGTTTGAAACAGGACCGAAATTTTCGGTGTCAGCTATTCGCTGCCGAACAATAACCGCAGCGCTTCGTCATTGGTTGCGCGGGGGAATTGCAAGGCCAGAGCTATTGCTTTGCGTTCAATAGCTGCACGTTTAGCGCCTAGCTCCACAGCGGCGGAAATGGCATCCATCCAGGCGGGGGGCAATGTGCCGTTGCGTTCCGGTGGTGCTGGTGCTGGTGGACCCGATGCCGATGCCAGTTTCACGCCATAAGTGGCTCGCCACAGACGGCACGCCGCGCAATGACACGGAACCCCATCCCTCGCGATTTGACACGCGCAGCACAAACAATCTGGCGCATGATCCATGTGATACACTCCAGGTCTAGGTCTTAATCGGCGTGATTGCAACGGGCCGCGCGGTCCGCTTGCTGGCTAAGGTAAGCGCCGGACGTTTGTACGAGCACAAGGCGAGCGGCGGCGCGACCTGTGGTGTTACGGATGCGGCGCAACTCATGGGCAAGCTGGCGGCGCTTATTCGCATCGGCGAACGTGGCGATAGCCTGGCTGAGGAAATGCGCGACGATGCGGGAATCGGAAAGCATGGCGGACCTCCGGGAGAGTAAAGGGGTCGGTGCGAGAATTGGCGATGGGCCTATTCCGTGACGAATTCGCAAGCTTGCCGGCAATAGACGGGGCAAATCCAACGGCCAGTGTGGGCAGATCGATATTCCAGGTATCCGTCTTTGCGTTTACGCTTACGGCAAATCGGGGTTTTGGTTTTGGAATCGCCCCAAATGAGATATCCGATTATCCGGCGCATGGGAGGAACCTTTCGGGAAGGGCGGAATTGCCCTACTCGCGCCCGGCAGGGGCAAGGCGCGAGAAGGGGAATTCGACCGGCGGATTAGATCGGGAGGGAGCCTAGCGTAGCGTTTTCGTACTGGCGAATTGCTTCCCTCATCTCGTCAATCACGTAACAGTTTTCGAAGGGACTGGCGGGGTTATCGTACCCGACGTGTCCGCTGCAACAGTCGGCCAGTTGCCATTCATCGACCTCAGACGCGCGCCAATAGGTGAGTGTGGTCCATGCCCCGTCATCCCCGTATTGCTTTCGGCATTCTTCGTCAAGGTCGGACCAGTCGAAATCGTAATCGGGTTCGACCTCTAGCTTAACGAGACCGGCCGATTCCAACTCGCGAAAGCGCTTGAGAGTTTTTGCGGCGTCAAGCGCTTGGCGGGCCATGTGGCCGACGAGCATGAACGGCGAAGACTTGCGGAACCGGCGGTAAAGGCTCAGGGTTTCCCGATCCATTGTGGCTTCTCCCAGAAAGTGAACGCGGTTCGGAGGTGTGACGCTATCCACCCCCGCCAAGCGGGGGAGGGGGAGGAAAGCGGAACACGTCCTATCCGAGAAACGTGAAACCTTCTTCCGGTAGTTCGTCGGCAATTAGTACCTTGGCTTCTTCCGCGGATCGGGCGCGAACGAAAACCATGATGGGTTCATCGTTCGTCGTTTCAGGTCCGGAGAATCCGCAATAGAGCGGAATCCCACCCCCGCCCCAATATGCGCCGCCCGCGTCATAGTCCCCGTCGATAAACTTCACGCGCTGAACGTGAAGTAACTCGGGCGCGCCTTGTGTCTGATTTCTCCGGCCCATTTGAGCGCCGTAGCGGGAACTGGCGTTGTACTCGGGACGGGAAAGGATTTGATTGATGTTTGGGGTTTTGGTTTGCATGACTTGTGCTCCGTGGAAGGGCGGGGGTCGATCGGACGTTAGGTTATTTGGTTACTTCTTCCTCTTTCCCTTCTTCCTTATCGACCGATTCCAGCAAGCCATCAGCAATCTCTTTCCAATTCACTTCCGACAATGCGGCGGAAAGTAGATCGGCATACACGGTGCCGTCTATGCCTGAAGGGATGTTTTCGTCATGATACGTTTCGAGCATTTCGACAAGCGCGATAGCGGCATTCTCTTCTCGCGTAAACGTTCGATCTGCGGTCGCATCATCCCATGCCGATTGCGCTTCCTGCGACCAATGACGATATTGTGCCTCATCGTTGCCGAGCCACAAGTTTACTGCCCATGTTTCATAATTCGTCCAGCCGTTGTATTCCGCCATTGCCGCTGCTCCCGTTAGAGTCTACTGGCCGTTCCCACGCGGGAATCGGGATACCCTCGCCCCGTGAGGCGAGGGAATCCAGGTTCACGCCATGTCGTCAAATCGTTCCGGATGTTCTACGGTGTCGTCCGGATCAACCTCCGGCACCGTCGGAACCGGGTCGGGCCGTTCGGCCAGTTGTGCGGCAGTCGGCGGGACGGATTCCACGTTGTACCGGATGGAAACGTGATAGTACGTATCTTCGTTATCGGACGCGCGGACCTGTGGGCGCTTCGGAAGGGTGCGCCGGCCGATTTGTTTCAGGATGCGCTTGCTCAGGTCCGTCCAATCCGTATCGTCCGCTGTTCCGCCGCTCGCGATTTGCTCGATAGCGTCCTCGATAGCCTCAGCGAAGTTAGCGCCGATGCCAGTTGTGACGTGTGAGTAGGATGTGAACGCCACGCCACATCCTTGGAAATACTGGCTATTCTCAATGCCATGATCCACGATGGAGAAATCAGAGATACGCATGATAAGACCTCGATCCGGAAAATTTCGGTGTCAGCGGCGACGTTCGCCACTTCCGATACCTTACGCTTCATAATCGGCAAATCAAGAGAAAACTTGACAACTTCATAAATTTCTTTTCCGCCGCTCGCACCGGACCTGTGGGAACGTGGTCCAGGTCCGCTGATAGTCCCCCCCGGTTTGTGAATGGCGTAAGGAATTCGTTCGGAGGCGTGCGTAGTTGGGCATACTCACTAGAGAAAACCACCCGAAATTCATAATCTCATCAATTCCCCACCTTAAGCGTCAACACAAAGTGTATATTATGAATTTTATCAATTTTCCTCTTGCCTCCCCCATCCCGTCCCGTCACACTTCACAATCATGTCACACACTTTTAACCCTTTCGAGCCTTTCGACGCGGAGAGCAGGTACACCGACGACGTGAGGCTCGACGTGATAAGCGGCGTCTGGGCACACTACCACGACATGACCGCGATTAACTTCCCCGTCCCCGTTCCCGACGCCGAAGACCGCGGGGGAGTTCTTTTATGCGGGATCGTCCGCCGCAAGGAAGGCGACCAGAAAGACCTCGCGCACGTCCAAATCTGGAACCTCATGGAAGCAGCCGTCCGCATGTGGTGGACGGCGTGGTGGTTCCCCGACACGCTTTACATCTCCAACGCCCGGACGTACGACGACCCCATTACCGGCGACGTGCATTGGCAACTGAGCATCCAGTGCCCCGCCGACGCCAAGTCTCTGCCGATCCCTCCCGGTGTCGTGACGTTCACCGCCAAGCTCACCAAGAAAGGCCAAGACCTCGTTGAGCGCTGCGGCCACGACCAGAACGCCATTGCCGATGCCTTGCGAGACATGGCAGCCGACCACGACAAACCTAACGAGCAGTAACGCCCCTAGCAACGAAAACCCCAAGATCAAGAGCCTCGATAATTTCGAGGCTCTTTCTTTATTTCTATAAATTCATAATTTCTTCAATTTCCGCTTGACACCCCTCCCCCTCCCATGCTCCAATTCCCCCACCATGGCTATCAAATCCACCGCCACTATGATCCGGACCGGGAAGGCAGCATGAGCCTCACCCACCACCTTTCCATCGGAAGAGAAGGGGCATTATGCTTCGGACCGTTCAATACCTAATTTGTGACTTCTGCGAATGCCGCGGAATCCGCCTGGATGAAGGCGACCCGTGGCCCAAGGGTTGGACCGCCATTCTCGCGGAGTACCCCCAGCGAATAAAGTACGCCTGTCCGGACTGCACACCGAAAATTTCCGTCCCCACCTACGACGTAACCCGCGACTTACCCGAATTCCATGTGACCCTTCCCCAGAAAATGGAGCCCCACCATGCCAACGGCAGTTCAGAACGAGTTCAACACGGTCCGGGACTTCCTGGGGAACGAATTCGGCACTCAGAAGGTCAACCTGACCAACAAGACCCCCAGCCCGGACACCTACTACAGCGTTCGGACGGGGGGATTCTTCCAATGGTCCATCCCCAAGACTGCCATGTCCTCGAAATGGGAAAATCGAATGCGAGCCCTAGCAGCCCGGCAGATGGCAATGCTGGCGTACGTGCATTGGGAGGCGGCGGGCCGCCCTGCCACGTTCAACATCGGCCGATGCGTGACAACGAAAGACTCTAACAAAGTCCTCTGGTTCCTGGACCTTTAATCCGGGGGAGCCATGGATGCGGGAAAGTTGCTTGCGGACGCCGGACGTGTCATGGATGCCGCAACCGACATCCACACGTCCGCCCAAACGGTACAGTTGCACCTTCTGGGAGGAAAGACTGAAGCCGCCTACCGTGAATGGATGCGCCTGACCCGTCTCGTGCGAGCCCTGTGTGCCATCGCCCCTCACGAGAACGACGCTAGAAAGGATGAACCCCCGTGCAAGCCATAAGTCCCCTCGACGTGTACAAGCGTGCCGCCCCTATGAAGGTCGGTGGCCGGTACGTGGTCAAGTCCGCCGATTTCACCCGTGAGAACGTGGAGGTCGTGGGTGTTCCTGGCTTCACGCTGTCCGACGTGGCGCTGACCGGGGGCACCTGCGGGATTCGCCTGAATAAGTGCGAGGGGTTCCGGCTCGTGAACCTCTTCGTCCAGGGGATGCGGAACCCGGTGGGCGGATCAGACGGCCACGGCATCCAGGCGATCAACTGCGGCGGACTCATTCACTACTGCTGGGTCGATGCCCTGGGCGGTGACATCCCCGCCGCCACGCCCGGCGACTCCGAAGACCTCATCAACATCTACGGGGATGAGCCGGCCACGCTCCAGAAGCACGTCATTATCGAGCTTTGCCACACGTACAACCGCAGCCGAAGCGATACGTGTACTCACATTTGCATCGACGGCCCCTTCCCTCCGAAGGTTACGGTCCTCCAAAACCGGGGCATGAATTCCCGATGCTACATCACCTGTGCTGGCGGGCTCGGTCACGACATCCAGATGAACAGCAGCTACGGCGCGGACACCGACATCTACGTCGTGGACTATTACCCCACGGGCCACGAAAAGGTCTACGGGATCATGGACCGAATCACTGTGGTCAAGAATGTCTTCCCGAAGGGCGTTCTGCTCGACCAAGCGTCTCGCTTCGGGAAGCTCTGTAAATTTCAGGGAGCGTCATGAGCCAAGACCCCAACGACACCGGCATTCTTCCCGAAACGCCGTACCGCGATGTCTGCACGCGGGAGAACACCTTGCCCGCGTTCTGGCACCACGGGAACCTCGTGATCGAAGGCGAGCCCACAGTGTTCGGGTACATCGAAATCACGGCAGCGCCGAAGGGCGTTCACGGCCAGCACGCCGATGGAAGCCGCTCGTGTATGCCGGCTAGCGATGCGTCCTCGATCTTCGTGGGCGGCCGTTACGAGTTATCGAGCCTGGCGCTCACGCGCGTCCACGCCAGCTTGGCGACGGGCGAAGCGGTCTTGGGGCGGGATCACGTCAAGTTCAGGGTGGAAGTGACCGTCCGGCGGCCCGTGAAAAATTCTCAAAATACTACTTGACAATTTTAGGAATAGTTCGTGGAATACTCGCGGTGGGCATTTCTGCGATCCACGGGACCATTCCCAGGAACCCCCGGCGTGCTTGCACTGAATGATAATCCGCCGGAATTGCACCTTGGGTCACGGGGGGAAGCCCCCAAGGTGTGGACGTGGGTGGACCCGGAAATTTTTGGTCCCTGCCCCTGGGCTGTAGCCTTGGTGGGTTCGCGGAAAGAAAAGGCGGTCGCATGGTGGCTGCTCCAGCACGGCATTTCGTACTTCCTGCCCTACGTCCGAAGTAAAACGGACAGCGGGAACACGGTATTGTTGCCCTTATTCGACGGCATCCTTTTCTTTCAAGCCCACCACGAGCCCATCCAAGAGGGGTACTACACGTCCGTCACGCCGATGGAGTACGAGGTCCGGACGGCTCGCTTCGTCCACGGGGTTCTAAAGACGGCCGTGCAGGTCAAGATGAAGCGAGAAATGGCCGCGATCTACCGCGAGCGCTCCCTGAAGCTATGCAAGTACCGTCCTGGTGAGCCGATTCGCGTCATTGACGGCCCGTTTGTGAATTTCGAGGGGCAAATCGTCCAGCACGATCCCGAACGCCCGCTCTGCCAGTTCAAGCTAGAATTGGGGTTTGCAGAGGTCCACATTCCCGCCGAATACATCGTGAGGCTTTCCGATGCACAGCCCATGGCGACGACACAGCCGTGATAAACGAGACACGATCCGCAAGGAACCCGATCATGTCGCACCGCTTCAACCGGCGTCAATTCCTGCTCGCCACGACGACGGCACTTCCGCTCGCGTTCATGGGCTCTCATTCCCGCGCGACTTCCCGGACTGGCCGCCCCGCGACCCCTACGACAACTACCTGCCCCCCACCGGCTACTAGCCCACCGAAAATTTCGGTCGTCCGTCCGCCGATCGTCGGCACCCCCGGCGTGAGCTACTTCAAAATCCACGAGACACCCCCGTTCCACGACGCATTCCCTGGGATGGAGATTTTCCTCGACGGTAAGAACGTCTTCACCTGCTGCAACGAACTGGACCTCATGGGCGGCTGGGTAGGCGTCCTCTGGGAGAAGTTCAACGGCACGAAGGTGGAATCCGTGTTCTCGCACTACGAGACACGAGACGACGTGCCGGACATCAACAACCCCGGTAAGTTCATCACGGACGAAGTGGCGGTCTACCACCGACGGTACACCCAGCGCTACATTCGTGGCGTTATCACCCTGGCCCGACCACCCCGTAGCTTCAAGAACCTCCCAGCAATCAAGCTCCGTCCCCAGGATGAGGTCAAGTTCACCATGGACGGCGTGGACTACACGGTGAACATCAACACGATCCGGCTCAAGGAAGCTGCCGCGAAGCTCAGTGCGGAATGGGAGGCGCGGAGTAAGGACCAGATCGTATTCAAGATCGGTCCGAAGTTCACTACGAAGTACACTGGCGCTGAATTCATCGACTAGATGCGGCTTGGGAGTGCGTGACGAATCTCCGGGGCTCATGCACCCCGTTAGGTCTTGTCCGGCTCCCTGCCGCTCCCTTACCCCCGGAGATCGCCATGTCCCTGTCCAACGGCACGCTTCAGATTTCCATGTCCGCCGCCGAGTCCATTGCGAACCCGGCCGGCGGCTCGGACGTTCACGGGTCCAGCTTCAGCGGGTACTGGACCCTGAGTGACGGCACGGGCGTCGGCACGACCACCACGTCCGGCTTCGCGCAGAAGGTCGCGGATAAGGTCTTCGCGACCTCCGGGACCATCCTCAACATCGATCTGACCGCGTTCGCGGGCGGGCTCGGTGGCGCTGCCATCAACCTGTCCAAGATCAAGGAATTCCTCATCCAGAACAAGGACGCGGTGAACTCCGTCACCGTGACCTTCAACGGCACCAACGGGTGGTCCAGCAAGATCAACGGGACCGTTACCCTGGGTCCGGGGGAATTCATCCTTCTCCAGATGGTCCAGAATGGGTCCGTCGTGGACGCGACCCACAAGATCGTCGGACTGACGGCGGTTGCCGGTACGCCGAACGTCCAAGTCACCGCTATCGGCGAAGGTGTATAATCACCATGGCAGACCCCCTTCCGAACCTCCCCATCCTCCCGGCAACCGATCCGGTCCCGGTTCCGCCGGTCGTCGTCAGCCCCGACTATCGCTACGCCCTTATCACGGGCGCGATCACGGCGGTTGTCACGGCGATCCTGGCTTTCCTGCCGATCAGCGGGGAGCAGAAGGCCGCGGTCATGGGCGCTGCGGTGGCGTGCGGCAGCTTGTTCGCGTACGTCTTCGTGAGCAGCCACAAGGCCGCGGTTCAGGCCAGCGCCACCGTCAAGGCGGCTCACCTGACCGCGGTGTTGAGTTTGCGACATCCCGTCCCGTAGTCCGACCGAAAATTTCGGTCCTTCCCCAGAAAGGTGAACCCTGGTCATGGCACTCACGCGAAAAGGACTCGGCTGGAAGCCCGACCGCCCGGACCCGCGGGACGTGAAGCTCATGCTTCCGCCCCTGCTCATGGTCCAGCGCCCGTTCCATGTGGACCTCCGGGATCATTGCAACGTCCCGGTGTACGACCAGGGCGAGCTTGGAAGCTGCACGGCGAACGGCATCGCCGCGGCTTACCAGTTCGATATGGTCTTCCAGAAGTGCCCCGCGGACTTCATGCCGTCGCGCTTGTTCATCTATTGGAACGAGCGCTACATGGAAGGCACGGTGAACGAAGACGCCGGCGCGGAGATTCGCGACGGCATCAAGTCGATCGGCCAGTTCGGCGTCTGCCCGGAAACGGAATGGCCGTACGACATCGGCCAGTTCATCACCAAGCCGCTCCAGTTGTGTTACGACAACGCGCTGGCTCACCGGGCAATTTCGTACCGGCGCGTGGTGCCAAACCTGAACATGCTGCGGTCCGCTCTGGCCGGCGGGCTACCCGTGGTGTTCGGGACTGAACTGTACGAGTCGTTTGAGTCCGAAGAGACGGCCAGGACCGGCATCGTCACAATGCCGGAACCGGGAGAAGCGGAACTCGGCGGTCATTGCATGGCCCTGTGGGGCTATGACGATCCGACCCAGACGTTCCTCGTTCGTAACTCGTGGGGTCCGGATTGGGGGCAGGGCGGCTACTGCCTCATGCCGTACCCGTACATCGTGTCGGACATGACCAGTGACTTCTGGTCCCTGCGCAGGGTCATGGGGTAAGGCGGTGACGCCCATGTCGTGGTTCAATCGTGTCTCGTTTAAGAGCCGAGTCCTCGGCTTTCTACAGACCCTTGAGGGTCAGAACAGGAAGATCATGGCAACGCTTCAGGACATCCAGAATGACGTGAACGCCGAGCGCGACCTCATCAGCGGCGTCGGCACGCTCGTCAGTGGGCTCCGTCAGCAGGTGGCGGACGCGCTGGCGAACGGTGCGGACCCGGCGCAGGTGGACGCCATCTTCCAGCAGGCCGAAGCCAACAAGCAGGCGCTCGCCGCGGCCCTGGCCGCCAACACCCCGACGCCGACCCCGGTGCCACCCCAGGGCGCGTAAGCCCTGAATTGGATTTGGCGATTTCACGCGAAAACAATGGTCCAAAGGGTTCGTAGCCCTTTGGACCTCTTAATCGCCTTCCAGCGTCGTTTTTAGATCGTTTGCACAACCCTTTACCGGAGCCCCCATGTGCCGGTTACGCCTCTTTTCGATTCTCGCGATCCTCGCCCTGGGCTGCATGAGCCTGTTATCACAAACTGGCTGCACCGGCTCAGCCGCCACCCAGCCCCTCAGCCAGAACCAGATGCGAGCCACGGCGGTGTTCGAGAGCAAGGTGCTGTCCGACGCGGAGAACCGTCTCATGGACGGGTTCGACGCGGGATTACTGGACCGCGGCTTGCATGACGACCTTGACCCCTACGTCAAGTCGGCGCGTGCCTCCGCGGACCAACTCACGACCATGGCGAGGACGCCGGGCACGACCCAGACGGCATTCAATCTGGTCCTGGACCAGTTCTTCGCCGCGCTCGGTCCCATTGCCCAAGCCAACGCCAAGGCGGCGGAAGCCAAGCACATGCCGGCAACACAGCCCGTCAAGGTCAAAGACCTGGGGCTCGCCCCGCGAGCCTTGCGGGCTTCGCCCCCGTCACCCAGCGGCTACGTGCCGCCAAGCGCCGTACGCGGTTACGACGCATCACAATTCAACCGGCGCTAGGATGGCGTCGATTGGGCGGCATCTGCCCGGTGCCGTGACACTCCAGTTCGTGTGAGGGGGCGGGTGGACGGAGAAGCGGGGAACCCGGAACTTGATCCTTCCCCCTATTCAGGCCGGTCCCGTACGTTCACCCACCCCTTTGCTTTTCAAGAAAGGTCGCAACCATGTGGGCACAAATCCTTCTCATGGTCCTCTCCGTCCTCCAGGACTTCCCGCAACTCATCGCGGTGTTCCAGCAGATGCAGCAGTCCGGCGACACCGCCCCGACTGACGCACAGTGGCAGGAACTTACCGACGCCGTGAACGCGCGGTACGCCGCCGACCTCCGCTGGGACGCCCTGAAGGCGATGCACGCGGCGAACATGAAGCTCGCCAAGGGGCACCCGCTCCGCGGGTAGACCGAAATTTTCGGTATTTGCCGTTCGTGCGTGCTGTGTCAGCCCCCGCCGGTCCCGAACCGGCGGGGGCTCTTGTTATTCCTCTTTTCCCCGTCGTCAAAGGGGTGCGAGTTTGTAATGGCCCACGGTAGCATTCCTACGCTCGGGGAGGCGCTAGGCGTCTTCATTTACTCCGGAATCACCGCCCTGCTCATCTGGGGCAACGACTGGATTAAGCGGAAGCGAGCAAGCCGTAGTCAGCCCCACCATCCTATCCACGAGACAACCGAGCAGAGCGCCATCCAGACGGAAATCCTGGAGCGCCTTCGCATCGAGTACAACGCGATGCGGGCTTATCTCAGTAAGTTCCACAACGGCGATCAGTACGTGGACGGCTCGGACATCCTCCGCAAGAGCCGCGTGGCGGAAGTGGTCAGGGACGGAGTGAGCCACGAGACGGGACGGTTCAAAGCCGTCCTGATTTCGACCATCGCGGACGAAATGAAGTACATCCAGGATGATGGACCTGGGTGGTTTTGTGTGGATTCGCTTCACCTGAGCAACTTCCGTCAGATGATGGAAGAAACGGGTGTCAGGGCTGGAGCCCGGCAGACCATCTTCAAGGCAGGGAAGCCGGTCGGATTCATCGGGCTGGACTTCGATCACTGTGACAAGCCCGAAAACTTGGAGTCGCGGCTGAAAGAATATGCCGCTTGGATCGAGCAAACCCTTTGACCCTCTTCCCCAGAAAGTGAGCCCCGCTATCATGCGCCGTCTCATCGCCTTCCTCTTCGCCCTGTGCGTGTCCGCAGCCGCTTACGCGGGTGGATTGCCGGCGAACACCGTCTGCGTCTGGTATCAGCCCACGTCGAGCTTCCAGAAGTGGCATGACCGCGGTGTCACCACGATCTTAGGGTACGAGTCTGAGAACGGAGCCGTCACCAAGCAACAATGGAAGGTGGCGCTCAAGCAAGCCGGGCTCACGGGCATTATCCAGAGTACGGCGATCGACCCGTCCGACAATAACGACTCGGTAATCGTCGGGGTCATGGTCGCGCCGGACGAGCCGGACGGGGGAGGAAATGTCACCCCTGGCGGAATTGTGGATCGGGCCTTGGCTGCCCGTGCTATCGTGCCGAGCAAGCCGCTCGGCGTGAATTTCGACGGCAACCGGGTTCCCTGGCTATCCGTCGCGGCCTATCAAGCCTACTGCTCGCCCGTCGATTTCGTCTGTTTCGACCTGTACCCCTTCAATTACGGGGCACAGACGAGCCAGAACGCGGTGGCGGACATCAACGGAGTGGTGGCGAAGATCAAGCAGGCGGCCAATGGTAAACCGGTCTACGCAATTGCGGAATGCAGCAATCAAGACATCGGACTCCAGGACTGGACCAAGCAGAACGACGCTAGCGGGACGCCGTTGTCCCCGAAGATGCGGGGTCCGACTGCCCAAGAAATCATCCTGGAATGGATCACCTTCAAGCGTGACGGCGTTGCCGGCGTATGGTGGTTCCCCGACATGATCGGTCGCGGCTGGGAAGGATTCGATGGCGTCCAGGCGGATGCTTCCGGTGCTTTGGCTGCCCTGGACATGCCTCAGCAGTAGATACCGAAATTTTTGGTGTACCGACATGCCCAATGCCATCAAGGACATTGTGAGGGCCGCATTCAATCTCATCGGTGCCGATGGGATTCTGCGCCGTCCGGGAACCGGCCCCGAAGACCTCGCCATCGTCAAGAACGTGGGCAGTGGCGGTGGCGGCGCGGGCTTACCTGCCGGGGGCTCGGCCAATCAATACCTGGCCGGTGACGTGTCGTGGAAACTGCTGACGGCCAGTAACGTTGCCGGGCTCGGGACCATTGCGACTCACAACGTCAGCGAGTTTGACGCGGCGGGCTTGGCGGCAACGGTCCAGACGAATCTCACAGCGCACGTCAACAACACCAATAACCCGCACAACGTCACCGCCGCTCAGCTTAGTGTGTACACGGCAAATCAGGTGGACGTGCTGACGGCCGGTTTGCAGGCGAACCTGAACAGCCACATGGCTGACCACGGCAACCCGCACGCCGTCACGGCCGTTCAAGCGGGTGCCGAGCCGACGATTGCGGGAGGGAACAACACCCAATACTGGCGGGGTGATAAAAGCTGGCAGGTGTTGAACGCCGCGGCGGTGGGACTCAGTAACGTCACAAACCTTTCGTTTGCGTCTTCCATTACCGGCATTTACAACCCGATGCACTACGGTGCGGCCGGGGACGACACCGCGGACGACACCGCGGCCGTGTTGAATGCGTACAACGCGATTCCTACCAACGGCGGGCGTCTTTACTTCCCGCCCGGTAAGTCATTCAAGACCACTGGCGGTTTCGTCTTCAGTAAACCGATCGTGATTGAGGGCGCGGCATCGTCTAACGGTCGGAGTGGAACGCCCGCGTCGATCGTTAAATGCACCAGCGCATCGAGCACTCTCTTCACGCTGACCAATCCACTGGCGATGGTCCGTGATATCGATTTGCTCAACACGGCGGTGGGGACGCCGGGTAGCAACTGCCACGGCCTCTACTTCAATTCCGCCGACGTTGCCGCCCGTCCCATGATTCACAATGTGACGGTTGAACGGTTTTATAACAACGTTGACGTGAACGTCGGGACGAGTGGTGTCATTGACGGGCTGTATTCACTCGGCCCGATCAATTACGGCATCCGCATCGACAACGCTCTCAATAAGGATTGGGGCGACTGCACGATCGTCAACAGTTGGTTCTGGTCGAACGGGTCGGCGTCCCCCGCCGCGATCAAGTGGGAGGGCGGCGGCGGGCTGCGGATCCTCAACAACAAGGTCGTCGACTACAAAGGCCACGGCATTTGGGCCTATGTCGGCCACGGCGTCACGACCGGGCAGTTGTTCATCGAAGGAAACTCGATCGACGAGGTGCACAGCAACGGGATCCGCATCGAGTCGGCCGACGCCACGTCGCAGTTCAATTACGTCACGATCTCGGGCAATGAGATCTTCGCTCAGGACGCCGGGTTTGAGCCGATCTACATCGGGCCGGGCGCGGACAGCACGCTGAGCGGCTTCGTCATCGACAACAACACGCTCGTCGGCGTGTCGTGCGTCGGCAAGGCCGCGATCACGTTCGCCAACAACCACGCCGTCGTGGCCAAGGTCGGGCGGAACAACTATTTCGGCGGCGTCTGCCCGGGGCTCTACAGCGCCGGCGCTTCCGACTCGATTGACGACGGCACCTCGCTTCCCTGGCTCAACGTTTCGGGCAACGGGACGGTCGGCGGGCAGATCCACTTCACGACGGTCGGCACGAACACCGCCGGCAGCGTCGGCAACCAGACGATCAAAGCGTATTACGACGGCTCGCCCAACTCCTACGGGTGGGGCGTCAGTGCGTTCAACCTCGAGTACCAGGTACCGACGGGCGCCGCGCACAGCTTCTACGTCGCCGGCGCCCTGGTCGGCGCTTTTGGCGCCGCCGGATTCTCTTCGCCGGATGGCGCGACGTTCTCGACGGGAAGCATCCCGTGGCAGGTGAGCGGCTCGAACGTCGGCGGGTACGTCGGCGTCTGGTCGGGCAACAACACCGGCACGAATGCGAGCGGGACCAACTTCAGTTTCCTCGCCAACACCGCCGGCACGATCACGATCGTCAACAGCGGCGGCACGGTAAACCTCCGCGTCGCCAACAACGACGTGGGCGTGTTCAACGCGAGCGGCTTCACGCTCACCGGCACGCTGAGTACCGGCACGTACGCCGCGACGGTCGGGGCGCTCACTGCGGTCAGTGGGAATTTCAGCGGCACAATGGCCGCAACCACCGGTACGTTTTCGGGAACTGTTACGACGACCGGGATCACTAACTCTGGTAACTCGTCGGCTAAACAGTTTCAACAAACGCAGCAAACGCTCACCGATGCGGCCACGATCACTTGGAACGCCAATAGCGGCGGGTGTGCGAGCGTCACGCTCGGCGGCAACCGCACGCTCCAGAATCCGACGAACCTCCAGACCGGTGCGACCTACCTGTTGATCGTGAAGCAGGACGCCACGGGCAGCCGCACGCTGAGTTACGACACCCTTTATTCATGGCCGGGCGGGTCGGCGCCGACGCTCACGACCACCGCCAATGCGGTGGACCTGCTGACGTTCTACTACGACGGGACCAAGCTACGGGGCACCAGCCTGAAGGCGTTCGCATGATCATTCCAGTCGGCATGTTCTCGTCGCCGGCTGGCGGCGGAGGTGGAGGCGGTGGCGCGGGCATTGCGCTCGTGAATCAGACGGTGGCCCGCACGGCCAGCGGCGGCACACCGAAGACGATCACGATCCCCGCGCCGACGAACGGCAACGCGCTGCGACTGCTGTTTCACAGCATCAACAACGCGACGATCACGTCCGTGTCGAGCACGGGCGCTACGTGGACGAAGTTCGCGGGAATCTCCAACACGACGCCGGCCCGAATTGAACTGTGGGGCGCCGACAACGTCACCAGCGCCGGGACGACGGTCAACCTCGTCATCAGCAACGTTTACGCCGTTTGCGACGTGAACATCACCGAGTGGTCCGGGATGCCTGCGACGGGCGTACCGGACGGCGGCAGCACGAACAGCGGGACCGGCGCTTCCGTTTCGACGCCCTCAGTGACGCCGGCCGCGGGGAATCCGGTGCTGTTGATGGCCGCCACCACGGTCTACACGAACACGATCACGGCGGGTCCGACGGGAGGCTTTAGCGCATTGACGAAGCCGAGCGGGGCGCACGCGGGATTGGCGTGGGCATACCAACTTGTGACGTCGGCTTCGGGGAGCTACTCGTGCGGGTGGACCGCAAACGCGGGATACGCCCGCTACGCCACCATCGTCCAAGCGTGGGACGGGACATGACGCGCAAGCCGATCTATCTCGTCTGCGGTTTTCCCCGCTCGGGCACGTCGATGATGATGCGTGCCCTTGACACGGGCGGTATCCCTGCCGTGTTTGACGGGACCGAAGACCAACGGCGGAACGCTCAGTGTCCGGTTCACGGGTATGTGCCCAACCCGCATGGGTTTTACGAGTGCTACGGTCTTCACAATCTTTGGTGGTCACAGCTCAGGGGTGAGGTGGTCAAGGTCGTTCACGGTAATCTCCACGCCCTTCCCCCGGAAGAACGTTACGCGGCCGTGTACATGCGGCGTGACCCCGAAGAGATAAAGTGGTCATACCCGACCGTGGGCGGCTCACCCATAGAACTAGATCACTACCGCCGAAACGTGAGTGAAGACCTCTGCCACCTGAACCTAACGCTTCACGCCGACCTCGTGATTCTGGACTATGCCGCCGTCGTAGCTAACCCCGTGAGAGAGTTTCAAAAACTCGCACACTGGCCGATTGACGTTCACAAGGCAGCGGCCACGGTGGACCCAAACTTGTACCGGCACCGAAAAGGAACGTAGCGATGCCCATCACCACGAATCCAACGGATATCACGGTCCTGGTTCCGCAAGTCGTGCAAGGGGCCAACAAGCTCCATATTGACGACTTCCACATCAGCGCGGCCGGCGAGAAATCCAGCCCGGACAATCATCCGTCCGTCGATATCGTTCTATGCCGCTATGCTGAAGCGCAGGACGGCACGCGGACGTATGCGGAGGGCACGGAACGGAAGCACACGCGGGACGCTTACGCTGTCGCAACCGTACTTCCCTCTGGTGCCGCGTTTATGCAGATGTTGTTCACGGTCGTCCAGGAATGGGACGCCGAAGAGACGCGCCGCAAGGCGGTCATGGACAGCACGCAAGCCGCGGCGGATGCCGCCCTCGCGACGTTGCAGCAAGTCGAGAACGAAGACCCGATCGACAACAACGCGCTGACGGCCGCTCAGACGGCGTATCAGAAAGCGTTGCAGGACGCGAACACGGCCCGATTAGCTTGGGTGGACTTGGCGAACCCCCCGCTTCAATAAGGCGAGGCACGCACCATGCCGAACAGCAGCATCATTCCATTTTACGGCGTTGAGGGTCCGGCCAATGTCGGCGCGCTGGTCCGCGGACGGGTGTGGAATCCGGACGGGTCTACCGCAGCCGAATTTCCGTTCACAGAGGAAATCAATATTGGAACGGGACTAGGTAACGGATCGTTTTTCGCGACCCCCACCCTGTCCTTGAATGACGCCGTGACCGGGCTGCCGTTCACCTGGGGAGCCCGCCAAGTCCCGACACAGGACGCTGCGGGTTTTGACAGCCCCACGCTCGTGTTGGCATCCCGTCAAACACTCGGCTGGGTCAAGAACGGGATTCTGCTGTCCGACCCAAACCTCGACGCCATCGTGGCAGGTGCGTTCGGAACGCCCGGTAATGGCGGGATCGTTATCACCAACGGGACGCCGACCTCTCTCTACGTCAACTGGATCGAATTCGTAAACGACTACGGAATGAACAACATCGTCCTGGCGTCCAACAAGGACCAGACGATGCAGACCGTCGCCGGCTCCCAGCCGCTTCAGCGCGGGCAACCGAACTTCTACGCGATCCAAAACGCATTCGACTACGCGACTGACGAAATCCACGGCACCCTCTACGGCGGCTGTCTAAAGATTCCGCTGGACTTCACGCCCAACGGCGGCAAGGTGCCCCCTCGCGTGGCGAATTGGGCCAAGGTGATTGCGTTCTGTCACCTGCTAGGGCTCCGAGCCCCGAACCGCAGCTTGCCAGGACGCCGCGCGGCCACTCCCACGGGTCCGGACTACGGGGCAATGCTGGATGCCGCTTACCTGGAAATGGCTCTATACAAGTACGGCCAGTGGGCTCAAATGCCCGAAGCCGTTCAGGGATTCGACGGCACGCCGGTAATCGCCCGTAACTTTGGCGGCGGCTGCGTGGTTCGCTACATGGACGGCATGTGGCAGTTCCCACCGTCCATCATCCAGCCGGGCTAGGGACCGAAATTTTTGGTGTACCCATGGCGCGAAACAAGAAAGTCACAGTGTCCGTCGTCAAGACCGAGCCCCTTCCCCAGAAAGCGGAACCCGTCGATCTGGAGGCGGCAACAGCCGTAGTGCCCGCGGCCATTGCGGAGCAGCAATTCCCCGCGGGGCAGTCCGGAAACCCCCAGGGAGCGCCCAAGGGCAAGCGCATGACGACTCGGATTTCCGAAATCCTTCAGATGAAGAGTCTGAAGAAAAACGGCAAATTCGAGACTCGCTTCGATGATGCCGCCGACGCCTACGTGCGGCAGATGGAGCGCGGGAGCCTTCCGCACTTCAAGGAATACCTGGAGCGGACGGAGGGCAAGGTTACTCAAGGAATCGACCTGAACGTCCCTGTCAAGCAGTACGAGGAAGGCACGCCGACCGAAGGTGAGGATGCACCGTGACTGACGCGGACGTTAAAGAGGCTCCCCGCAAGCGGAACCCGAATCGTCGGTTCAAGCCCCAGGGCAACCTTCGCCGTTTCTGGGGGTGCAAAGACTCTGAAGTCTTGTTGGAGGGTCCGGCTGGTACGGGCAAGACCCGGTGTGCCTTGGAAAAGGCATACCTCATGGCAATGAAGTATCCGGGGAGCCGCATCCTGCTCGCACGTAAGACGCGCGAGAGCATGACCCAGACCGTCCTCCAGATTTTCGAGGAATGGGTCGTTCCCGAAGGCTCGTACTTGCTCCAGGGTCCGAGCCGTAAGATGCGTGAGAGCTACACGCTGAAAAACGGGTCAGAGCTAGTCGTTGCGGGCTTGGACAAGCCCGAAAAGATCATGTCCGCCGAGTACGATGCGGTTTTCGCTTTCGAGGCGACAGAATTGACCGAGAAGGACTTTGAATTCCTCACAAGCCGCATGGACCGCCGTGTCGGCGTGATTCCCTATAGCCAGATCGTGTGCGACTGTAACCCAGACGCGCCCAATCACTGGCTTAACCGTCGTGCGTCCAAGGGGACCATGACCCGTATCCCGACGACGCACCGGGACAATCCGGTGTTCTTTGACATCAAGCTCGGCAAGTACACGGAGCAGGGTGAGCGCTACATCAACAACCGTCTTCGCCGGCTAACGGGCGTTCGCCGCCAACGGCTGCTGGAAGGCAAGTGGGTCGTGGCCGAAGGTGCCGTGTACCCCGAATTCAGCATGGAGAAGCACGTCATTACCCGCGAGGCTTTCGAGAAGAAACCCTGGAGGGATTGGCGGAAGGTCCGGGCGATCGACTTTGGCTTCCAGAACCCGTTTGTGTGCCTCTGGGGTGCGCTCGATCCGGACGGCGATCTGTACGTCTTCCGTGAAATCTACATGACCAAGCGGATCGTAGCCGAACACGCATCGGGTGTGTGGGAAACCGATCCGGACACGGGAGAAAAGACCCTCCTTCACAAGGGCATCAAGCAACTGTCAGACGGGGACGGCAACGTGGAAATGACCGTCGCGGACCACGACCGCGAAGACCGTGCGACCCTGGACAAGGAAGGCATTGACAGCGCTCCGGCGTTCAAGGAAATCGAGCCCGGCATCGAAGCAGTCAAGCGCCGGCTCCAGGATTCGATGCACAGTGACGGCCAGCTTCGTCCGCGGGTCTACTTCGTGGTGGATATGCGAGTGGAGCATGACGAAGACCTGGAAGAGGAAAAGCTCCCGGCTTCCACGCTGGATGAATTCGCGAACTACCGTTATCCGAAGCCCCCCAAGCAGGATTCGGAGAAGTCCCTCAAGGAAGTGCCGATCGACAAGGACAACCACGGCATGGATGCGCTCCGCTATCTCATCTGCTATGCGGACGACATCGGCGGGACGCAGATCGAGGTCTACGCTGAAGCACCTGTGATCGTGGACAACCCTCGCCTTCGGCAGTTCTAGCATCATGAAATTAACCGACCTTGACGCTCGTTTTGTAGGGCGACTCGCACCTGATGGCAAGTCTTATCATCACGTTGAATCGCTTGCCGAAGCTCAGGGTGTCATGTTTCTGTGTCCAAAGTGTTTTGTCGCCAACAAGGGAAAGGTGGGCACCCATTCAGTCTTGTGTTGGTTTGTTGGACGCGGGGTGTCTGATGCTCAAGCCCCTAAGCCCGGCCGATGGAATCCGTCAGGTACGGGCTTACATGATTTGACGTTTGTAGGTCCGGGAGCATACAGCGTGCTACTGACGAGCGGCTGTAACTGGCATGGCTTTGTAATAAACGGGGATGCTTCGTAGCGCACTAGCGTCACTGTTGATCTACCACCCATACCGAAATTTTTGGTGTACTCATGGCGAACCGCGTTCCCCGCGACGATTACTCTTACCCGGCCGCGCCGGACCCGCATCGCGATGAGAAGGGGCGGTATGCCGAGCGTCCGACGCCCGCGAGCCTTGCCGATCAAACGACCGGCGAGCAAATCGCCAGCGAAGGGCACACCGGTAGTGGCGGCGGTGGTGGCTTTGGGATGCCGTACGAACGCATCCCCCTGTGGTCCTTGTCCAGCGGCGGGGCTTTCCCGCCCAGCGTGGAAGGTGCCCCGGCGTTTTTCTTCGGCAACGGCGGTAACTTCGCCAACCCGATGGGCTACGCCGGCTATGGCAGTTTGTACACCGGCACGCACCCCGTCTACCGCTTCATGCTCGCCAACGAGTACGTCCAGCTTGTCCGAGCCATCGCGACGGCGGACGTGCTGTGCAACAAGTGGGAGTACGTGGCGGTCAACGCTATCGGTAAGAAATACGTCACGTTCATTCGGGACATGCTGGACCCGCTCCGCTGGGACTTAATGAATGATTTCTTCATGCGTGGGCGTGACCACGGCATGGCTCCTGGTGAAATGATCTGGGAGCGGAAGGGATTCCGCTGGTGGCTTCAGCGGATCAAGCCCCTGCTCGTGGACGTGACTGAATGCCTCCGCGACCAGAACGGTGATTTCTCGGGGCTCATCAACTACCGCCCGAACCAGATCACCGGTCAGACGGCTCCGAACGTGCGCCTGGCAGCGCCGTACAAGGCATTCAAGTACACGTACAACGCGGAAGCCGGCTACCTGTACGGTCGGTCCTGGCTCGAAAACATTCGGACGTTCGCGTTCCGTAGCCTGCTTGATTGCGAACAGCAGGCCGCTCGTCTCATCGGCAAGATCACCGGCATCCAGACGGTGATTACCTACCCGGCCGGCTCGTTCCAGCAGATTCAGCCGGACGGAACGACCAAGAGCATTAGCTACGGGAGCTACATCCAGACGATTATCGAGCGCCTTGCGACGGGCGCTCCCGGTGTTGGCATTCCGAGCCTGTCCCTTCCGATCACTAACGTCAACAAGATTGAAACGGCCAAGATCATCGCAGAACTGGCTCAGAAGTCCCTCATCAACTTTGAACTGCTGAACCACGGCACCAACGCGCCGGCGATCGAGGGTATCCTCAATCGTAAGCGTGAGGCGATCGAGGGTATCTTCGCTGGCGGGATGCGTCCGGCCGGCGTGGGGATGCGGAACGGTGACGGCAAAGCCAACACCGGCGAGCATAAGGATACCAGTTCCAAGGTCAGCCAATTGGAGGACCAAGGCTTTGCCCGCGCGATGCAGGTGGTCGTGGACGCGATCCTGGTCCTGAACGGCGGCGAGATTGCCCGCGGCAGTGTTCGGATCATGCCCCCGTCGATCACCGACAACAAGCGGGAATACGTCAAGGCATTCTTCCTGGCCGCCCTGAACGATCCCGACATCGCCATGGAAATGCTGCGGACCATGGACGTGAACGCCGAGCTTGCGAACCTGGACATTCGTGTCTCGGACAGCAAATTTGACGTGGGCCGGATCGAGAAGAAACAGGAAAAGCAGCAGAAGATGCAGCTACAGGCCAAGCAGGCGGCGGCCAAGCAGACTGCCGGGAACGGCAACGGCAAGGGCTCGACCAAGGCTCCCGCGGGCGGACGCCCGACCAAGGGGAACGGTCAACCGCTCAAGCGCCCGCAACCTGCTCGCCGTGCCGCGGCGCTGCTCGGTGGCCGGATGAACGGTCACAGCCACAACTAACCCTGACCCTCCCCCAGAAAACGGAGTCCGGACATGCCCTTCGTCTACTTCACCAAGCGCGGCAAGGTTATTCATGGCAAGACGGCCAAGACCAAGGTCAAAGGCCGGCACGAGCGCCGCGAAGCCAAGCACCATCCGATCACGGGCTGCCGCATGGACACCGTGTACGGGGATTGGCTCGTGGCGGCCAACGTCCTAGAGCAATGGCGGGATACCGGGTGGGCGATCCTCACGAGCGGGGAGCTTCGGCAGACCCAGGCTAAGAGCGCCAGTATCGCGGCATCCATGAGCCGTCAGCCGTTCACGCTCCAGGATGGCATCGTGCGACTGTCCATCAACGGACCCATGACCAAGTTCGACACGTCGATGTCGGCGGTCCTGGGGGGCAGTTCCACGATGCGTATGCGTGACGCCCTGCGTCAAGCTCGGGCGCTCAAAGCGGACGGCAAGGCGCATGCCGTGTTCATCGACGTGGATAGCCCCGGCGGCACCCTGGAGGGTACGGCTGAACTGGCGGCGTCGATCCGAAAGACGGCCAAGGTCATGCCCGTCTACGTCCACGCGGAGGATACGGCCGCCAGCGCTGCCCTGTGGGTCGCGACCCAAGGTACTCGCTTCACCTGTGGGCCGGCTGCTCAAGTTGGTTCGCTGGGTATCAAGTCCCAACTCGTGGATGCCAGCGGAGCCGGGCGGAAGGGCTCCGTTAAGCCCATCGTCCTAGACAGTGGCAAGTTCAAGGCGATCGGCGCGCCGGGCCGGAAGATCACGCCCGAACAACGGGCAGAACTCCAGCACCGCGTTGACTCGTTTGCCAACGTCTTCAAGGCGGAAGTGCAGTCCGGCCGGAAGATGAGCAAGGCACAGATTGACGATGCCGCCACGGCTCGCGTCTACATCGGCCAGCAGGCGGTCAAGGTTGGTCTGTGCGATGCAGTCTGCACGTCGGATGAGGCATGGGACTATGCCCGTGCCCACATGAACGAAAACCCGCAGCCGGCCAAGCGCGGCCCCGGCGAAGGGAAACCATCACCGGCCGCCAGTAACAGGAGTCCCACCATGGACTGGACCGAAGCACAGCTTGAGGAACTTCAAGCGATGGCCGGCGACAACGTGACCGTCACCGCCGACAACGCGGATCGTGTCGCCTTCCGCCTTGCCAAGAACATGGCGAAGCGGAACGGCAAGCTGAAGGCGGACCTCGATAAGGCCGTCAAGACCAAGGCGAAGGGTGGCTCGGGCGGCGTCAGCGCCATGGACCCGGACCTGCTCCGGAGCCGTTGCACCATGGCGGTGGAGCGCGTCCAACTGCTCCAGGAAAAGCGCGGGCTCACCGCCATCGCAGCCAAGAACCTGTGCGCATCGTTCCTCGCCGCCGGCACCGTGGACCTGAAGACGGGTCTGCTGTCCGACGATGCCCAGCCGATCGAGGCGATGTTCGTTAAGGCGGAAGACGGGAGCTTCCCGTATCAGAAGGTCTTGGCGGCTTTCGAGGACGGCAAGCCCACGGACCTGGGGAAGAACCTCAGCAAGGATCAGCCGGCCCCGCGCGACATTCCGGGCAGCGAAGGCGATAAGCCCTTCGCGTTCGACAACACCGGCACGCCCATGACCATCGAGGCGGCCAACAAGCTCCGCACGAGCCAGGGGCTCCCGGCTTACACGCCGGACCAGTTCCGCGCCGTGTTTCCAGAGGTCAAGGTCGCCTAGCCAGCGTACCGAAAATTTCGGTCTTCCGCGTTCATTCAGGGGTCAGCCAATCCCTTCGCTACTTCACCGCGTTGTCTTTAACGGAGCCTCCCAATGATCGACACGATTGAACAATATGATCTGGGGCGTATCTTCGTCCCAGCCCAGAGCCCGCACCTTGCGGTGTGGTCCGCCGGCCGGTTCGCCCCCAGCACTACCTTCACCGCCGGTATGTCCCTCGGGCAGAAGACGGCGGACAAGCTGCTCTACCCCATGGTCCCCGGTGCCGGTGACGGCACCCAGACCTTCATGGGCTTCAGCAAGTACGACTTCGTGACCGACGCGAACGGCCGCTGCTTCATCGGCACCGCTGTCAGCGCCGTCGCGAACATCCGTCAGTCGGGCTTCATGACGATGCCCTACTACGAGCATTGCATCGCGAACCCGCAGGATGTGACGACTCGTACCCCCGTCGCGGGTGAAGTGGACACGTTCACGCCGACCACCGTGACGGCCGGCGACGTGTACACGATCACCTACACCGGTGGCCCCGGTGCCCCGACCTCGATCAGCTTCACGGTCACGACCGCCACCGCGGCGGCCGTTGTCACCGGGCTCACGGCCGCCTGGAAGGCGAACCCGATCCTGGTCAACCTCGGCGTGCCCAGCGGCACCACGACGTTCATCGTCACGTCGGTCAATACCGGCACGGCGCTGAACCTCACGCCCAGCGCCACCGGTACGGGTTCGATCCCGAAGACGGTCACGACCGCTGCCAGCGGTCGTAGCTTCGCGGACATTTCCGCGACCCGCCCGACCGCCATCGTCCTGCCGAACGGGTTCTGGGACGTGTAGTCCCTGGCCCACAGCACAACACGCACGGCGCTGTTCCCCACCACGTTGAAAAACGCGGTGCCTTCCCCAGAAGCGGCGAGGCACCCGGCAACACCACTCGCCGCTTCGTCAGTAACCTTTTCAGGGAGTCGGCACCATGCCGTTCACCTACCCCACTACTGCAACCCGCACGCGGGTTATTCAACCGGAATGGATTGTCCAGGACCGCGCTGGTCGCCTCGGCTTGGAAATCATGCCGATCACGACCAGCGAATTTTACAAGGTCCGCTGGACCCAAGCCGACGTGTACGGCGGGCTCCAGCACCTTCGCGGTCTGGACGGCAAGCCCACGCGCGTGCAGCGCGTCGGCTCGACCACGTACGAGTATGAGCCGGGTGTCTTCGGTGAATACTACGACGTGACCGAGACGGAACTCATGATTCGTGCCGGGAATTTCGATATTCCCAGCACGAATATCACCATCAACGACCTCGCCGCGGAAGCGGACCGCATCCTCATCCAGCGCGAGAACGACCGGATCGAGTCCTCGATCTGGACCCTGCTCACCACGGGCGTCCTGCAAATCCTCATCGACGGCGATGATGGTCAGCAGGTGGGTTACAAGGACGTGTACAGCTTCCAGAGTTACACGCCGCTGGTGCCGTGGTCCACCAGTGCGACGGCCACGCCGATCCTGGACCTCCAGAACCTCCAGCAGCGCGGTACGGCTGCCGGTCGGTCGGTGAACTTCGGTGCCGGTGCCACGATCTACATGAATCAGGTCACGGCCAACCGGATGCTAAACAACGCCAACAACCTGGACCTCGGCGGCCGTCGCAACAACATGGGCGCGACGCTGAACAACCTCGTGAACGCCAACGGGTATTTCGGCGGGCAGAACCTCGCCAACATCCGGGTGTACGACGGCGGGTACTACAACAAGCCGCCGAAGCGCGGTGGCGTGTTCCAGAAGTTCATCCCCGATGGCGTCGGCGTATTGATCGGTCAGCGCCCCGGCAACGTCGCGATCGGCAACTACATCATGACCCGCAACATCAGCGCGGGCGGCGCGCCGGGCAGCTACAGCTACACGATCGACCGCGCCAACGGTCGCAACGGTGAGGTTCGCACCCCGGCGAACATCGAATTCCATCGCGGCCACAACGGCGGCCCGGCGTTCTACTACCCGTCCGCGGTCATCATCTGCTTCTTCGGGTAGTCCTTCCCCAGGAAGTCCGTTGCAGAACGGGGCGGCTGGTTCGTAGCGCCGCCAGCCGTCCCCGTTCGTTTTCGCGAGGCGCGCGATACCGAAATTTTCGGTGTCTTACCGGAGCAAGCAATGTCCGACATTATCCAGAAGACGGGTGGCCGTCGCATCATGGTCGCGCCCAACGCCACCATCGGCCCCTACATGGAAGGGACGGTCCTTTCCGAGCAGCATCTTGTCGAAACCCACCGCGCCGACATCAACCACATTCTCCGCAACGGCGGGGGTGTGCTGGTGGACGACAAGACCCCGCTGACTGCCATCCCCGGTGCCGACATCGCGCCGCTCGTGGCCCTGGCCCACCCGGTTGCGGGCGGGTGGCGCGAGCCCGTGTACGTCAACCCGGACGGCTCGCCGGCTCAGATGGCCCAGGTCCAGACCCCGCACGCGCCCGGCCCGCTGCCAGGGCAGGTGCCCGTCGTGCAGCAGACCGACGCCCAGCGCGCCGAGTCCCAGCCGAACGTCCAGGTTGCGGTCCCGCCGAAGACCGACAAGGAATTGCACGCCAACGACGAGCCCCCGATCGAGCCCGAACCGCTTGGTGGCACGGTGGACAAGATGTTTCCGGCTCCCGGTCAGGAACCCCCGCCGACGCCGGCCGCACCCAAGGCCGCCGAACCGGTGGACCTGGAGGAAAAGCCGGGCACGGGCGTTTCGGAGGTCGCGGAGAACGAGCCAGCGGACAACGCCCACCGGCCCGCGAGCCGTGGCCGCAAGACCGAGAAGTAAGGCGCGGTCCTCCCTTACAAGGGTGAGCAGGGATGGTTGCTAACGTGACCGTCCCTGCCGCCTATTAAGCCATGATTGATCCAGTCACCACTGTCTATACCCGGCTCGTTACCTTGCTCCGCGAGGACAAGGATTGGCCGGTCGCTGACATCAACTTCATCCATTTCGCTGACATCCAGGGCACCCAAGACCCTGAGAAAGCCATCGAGGGGGATGGAGATTTCCCGCAAGCCATCCTGGAGGGACCGGTAGGTGGGAATTCGTCCATGGCGACTGAGAACGCGGTCATGGCGACATACGCGGACCCGGACGATCCGCTGAATCCGGCAACCTGGAAGGACTTCCAGATGCCGGCCCAGGACCACAACACGGTCAATTACATTGAGCGTGCCACCTGGGACTTCCGGCTCACCCTCACGAGTCAGACCGAACGCTTGGACGACTTCGGCCCCCTGCTTACGCGAACCCTTCGCGTGATCCGGCGGGCCGGAGCGAGCTTGGGGCTCAAGTGGGTAACGGGCGTGACGTTTCGCTTCACCTGCGGTTTGACCGTTGACGATCAGACCCAGATCAAGCGATGGCAGATCGTCCTCACCCTTTCCATCCAAACCGAAATCGAGGAAGCGGCGCTTGACGGCGCTGCTTAATCACCATGCAGCAAACCTTCGTTCTGGAAGTCACCCCCAAGCTCGCCAAGCCGGGCAGCAAGCCGGAACTCCACGGCTGCGGCGCGGCGGGCGTTCCGGGCGTGACCGCGGAAATGATCGCGCTTCACCTTGGCAAGCACGGGCACTTTGACCGTACCGCCAAGAAAGTTCGCGTCCACCACCGGAGCCATTTGCTCCGCATGAGCGCGAGCAGTGCCCATCTGGTCCGGAAGGAAGACCTCCCGGAAATCGAAGTGGACGACAAGGCCAAGGAACAAGCTCCGGAGCGCCAGTCCGAGTATCCGCAGCCGAACCTCGCGGAAGGCAAGCCGGCCAAGGCCGAACCCCTCACCCAGGAACAGATCGACGCCCTGCTGGAGCAGCCGCCTCGCGGCTTCGTGGAGCCCGACCCCGAACTGAGCAAGCAGATCGGCGGTGCGGTGGGCGGCGCGGCCAAGCCCCTCACCCAGACCACGCCTGCCGAGCGTGGGGTGAAGCCGGGCGAGCAGGCCAGCTAGTGGCGAATGAAGCATTCGTCGCGTCGGCGTGGGCGAAGCTGGAGCAGGCAGGCATGACCGCCATGCGCCGCTTTGCCGAGAAGCGTATCGAGGCAATCCGCGAGAATATCGGCGTTCCCGTGGAGTACCGCGGTCGCACCGTGATCCGCTCCGTCAAAGGCGAATATCCCCGCCGCGAATCTGGAGCCCTGTGGCGATCGGTCAAAGCAACGGACCCGGTTTCCATGGATCGGATCATCGACATCTTCATCTATACCGACGTGATTCACGCTGCGTTCCTGGAGTTCAAAGACCCGAACCATGGCGGGCGGCCGTGGTGGGGACGGTCCTATCAGGACATCCTCGACAACTTTGACGAGTTCAAGGCGCTGTTTGCCGAATCGCTTTCTCAGCCTGTTTTTGTCTAGGGAGTACCCATGCCCAGCCCGACCTTGGTTGACACGACCTCTAAGCCGATCAACGGCAAGGACGGGACGTGCCACTTCACCATCGACAACGGCGTCAATACCATCGACTACAACGTGATCCTGGACATGATCCGGATTCGCGAAGTGGTCGAAATGACCACCGCCGACACCTTCTCGATCGAAGGTGTTGCAGACCAGGAACCCGGCCGGTCCCAGATCGTCGGTGAGATTTCCGGTATCGGCAAGAAAGGCGGTCCGGCCAGCGGCCCGCTCATTCCCTGCCCGCAAGGTGCGTCGATCGTGGCGACGTTTAGCACCGGTTGCGTCCTGTCCTGCTCCACGAACTTCACCGAAGCCTACGTCGATCGTCTCGTGAACGCGACGTGCCGCGTGGGCGCTCGCTTCCTGTCCAAGGGCTTGTACGTCCTGACCTGGAAGCTGAGCTAGTCCAATCCCTTCCCAAGGACCGCAATGAAGACACCCGCATGTCATCATCAATTCGATCGTCTCGGCGGAAAGTGCATTTATTGCGGCACTACACAGCGAGAATTAGTTCTAGGGCCACTGGATGATGCACCATCCAGTGAGACGATCGTACAACACGCTGCCGCCATCTTGGCGGAAGCTAAAAAGGGACTGAATATGAATCGCACACGTTGCAAAATGAAGCTTATCTCGATCACTGCCGGTCTGTACGACGATGACAAGTCCCGGACGGTGGAGTTTACTCCTGTCACTAGCGGCAGCGAGGAAAACAAGCGTTTCTACGCTGCCACACCTAGCGGAAGCGTGAAATTCACTATCTCCGGGCACGCCGCCGAATCGCTTGGCTTGGACCAAGGCCGGATCAACAGTGAGTTTTACGTGGACATTACGCCCGCGGAGAACGAACAACCGGCTAAGTAATCCATCCTTCCCCAGAAAGCGCCTCGTAACGCTTTCTGGGGTGAGTGAATCGTTTGGGAGGCAATCCAATGTTCTTTCTTCAGAGCGTCCGCGCTCCGTACATCCTCGGCATCTTGGGCGAGGACAACAAGCCCAAGTATTTCCTGGAGATTCCCCGCTACACTTTGGAAGACGGCATCAGCTACGGTGCCGTCCTGGCCGAGCGCTGGCGGCAGGGTCAGACCAAGGACATGACGGACAACGAAGTCCGCAACTTCAACGTCATGAACCCGCCCTATCCGCTGACGCCCGCGGACCTCAAGGTCGCCGTGCAGTCGATGGAGGGGGCAAAGGAAGTGATCGGAGCCAAGCTCCCCGAAGCCAGGGTCTTCGCCGTCAAGCGGACGGAGAAGATCGACACCCGCAAAGGCAAGGACGGCAAGCCGGACCGAAAATTTCGGTGTGTCGAATGGGTCAAGGGTGACGACGTGACGACCCCCGATCTGCTGAAGCAGCTTCAGCACAAGGTCTTCACGGAGAATGGGCTGTCCAAGCTGTCCCAGGTCGCGTTCGACATTGCGGACCTGTACGACCTCACGCCCATGGCCCCGCGCATGGAAGAGGACATCACCGACGAGCAGCAGCAAGGCGGTGAGCAAGACCCTTCGGAAGGGCAGTCGCGGCAAGGCTAGCCAATCGGCTAGAAGCGATTGCCCAGGATTGGGGGGACGCGCTGTCCGAATTCCACATGGCGTATCCGAGCTTGAATCCGTTGAAGCTGACCATTGCACAGTTCGAGAAACTGTACAACAGCATCGCCGGGACCAAGCGCTGGATGAACGACCACTGGACTGACGAAGACGTTCTGCACTGGAAGACCAAGCTCGACAACGCACGCTTGACGTGGCAGCACCACTTGCCAGCATACTACGTGGACCCGTTCTCGGATGAGTACCACGAGCAGATGTTTGCAGAAGTGCCCGACGATGAGAAAGCGGTGATCGAGGTAGTGTAAAGGCAGGCCAGTCATGGCAGAAGCAGCGCAGGGCGGGGGCGATCCTGTCCTCATGATCCGCGGCGTGCTGGACATGACCCAGCCGTACCAGGAGCTTCAAAACCTGGGGCGGGCTGCTAGCGAAGGTACGACGTTTAGCAACAGCGGGACGCCCGGCACGAGTGGCAGCAGCGCCGCCCGTGAACGGGCGTCCCGTGCTATTGAGCGGCAGGGCGATCAGCAAGATGCTCAACAAACTTCCTTCAATAGCACGTACGAGCTAGCCGCCCGGATGCGCCGTAGCAACCGGCAGGTGGAAGGTGCGGAAATCCGCGCCAACGCATTCGGGTGGGCTAACGAGCGGAACGCACGGGATGCCGCTTATGCGGAAGCTGCTAGCGCCGGCATGTCGTTCGATATGTCATCCGGCGACTACGGCGACGATCCTCTGTCTGCTGGCGGCGGTGGTTTCAGCCGTCGCCGCGGACGGGCACTAGGCCGTCAAGCTCAGGCTCGCCGCCGCAACCTGTCCCAGCCCCACGGTCCTGGCTATGGCCCGTACGCCCAAGCGTACGAGAACCTTGCTGAGGAACGTGCAGAGCGGGAAGCGTTCTTTGAGAACGCGGCAAGTCAATCCATTGCCTTTGACTTCCCTTCTGGCGGATATGGTAATGATCCACTGTCTGCCACCCAAGGTGGCAGCAGCCGTCGTCGCGCGCGCACGCTGAACCGTCAAGCCCAACTGCGCCAAGACCGCCTTCCGATGTACGGTCCCGGCGACGGGCCGGACGCCGATTACAACCGCCAGCGGGCGGAAACCCTGGCCGAGCAGAACGCGGGTGTCAATGAGCCTCACGGTCCGGGTTTCGGCCCGACTGAAGAGACGAATCGGCTGTTTGCTGGCGAGCGGGCGACCAATGCAACGTGGGCTCGACGGAACCTGCCCACGTTGTTCGGCCGCGGGAACAACGGGCAAATGTCCGTCTTCTACCGGCGCTTCTTGCTCATGGAGGCGATCCGCGGTGCCAGCAACGCGACCATGGCCCTGGCGAACGAGCCGGCAGCCCTGGCGAGCGCCGGTAGCGATCAGATGGCGGTCGCGAATGCTCAGTTCCAGACGACCCAGCACCTTGCGGAATCCATCCCGTTCGCGGGCGGTTTGATCTTTGGTGCGGCCAATATGATTTCTGGGGCGGGCACCGACATGGCCCGCGCCGGCGCGTCCATCAACGTCGCCAACTCTCTCATGGCGACTCGACAGCAGAGCGGGGACCAGCGGTACGCCCTGCTCCAGCAATCTCGGATCATGTCCGCTCCTCGCGGCTTTGCTCGTGAATCCCAGCGAATCACGGAAGAACAGGATAGTAAAAATCGCGAAGCTCGTAGTCGTGAAGCCGAAGCCGGTGAGGCATCCGGGAGAGAAGCGCGCGACGCTCGGGCGGACCTTTTGGCTCGGGACACCCAGAGCCGTACCCGCCGTGCGTTCGTTAATGCGGCGCTGGGGCTTGTCGGATTGCAGATTGCCGAATCGGGCGTGGACGTGGAGGGTGAAGAGAACGCCATCCAGGGGAACGCCCTGCGACAGCGGAACCTCGCCGGCCAGCGCCGTCAGGAAGACGAGCAGCGGAACAAGACCATTGCCGACACCCACCAGCGCGAACTGGTGGAAGACCTCGCCCTGACTCGCACGAGCGGCGTTGCTTCTGGGGGAGTGGCATTATCCCAGGCACAGCGGCAGTTGGTCCTTATCGGATCAGCTATAGGTGATCCGCGCGCTCAGGCAGCCGTCGCCATCCAAGCGGTCCAGAATGCTAATCAGGCCCAGACCACCGAAGAGGACAACCAACTACGTGAAGCATTCACCAAAGGCGGCCAAGCAAGTGTGGATGCCATTGCGCCGGGGATCAATCTCCAGCGGCAGACTCGCAACGTCCAGGTTCGCAATCAGACCCTTCAGATTCAGGCTCAAGCCGACCGGTCCATGACCCAGATGCGAATCGGCATTTCGGGCACGCACGGGGTCTTGTCCGCTCGCCTCGCCCATGACCCGGAAGCGGAAGCGACGGCCCGTTACCGCCAAGGGCAGGAAGAGGCATCCCTGTTGCCGGCGGACATGCAGTCCCGCGCGCGTGAGAACGTGGAAATGCAGCGCCGTCTAGAAGGCGAAGACATCCAGCGGCAGACGATCGGCTTCCGAATGCAGTCGGGCAATCTCCAGGCTCGATTGAACCGTGACCCTTATCAGGCGATCCAAAGCACCTTCCAAGGGCAGATGGACCTCGCCAAGATTTCCCCGTTCGGCAAGCAGCAAGAGGAACACGCTCGGCTCCAGCAGCAAGTGTCGATGCAGGAAATCCGTGACCGCCAAGTTGCCCTTGGCGGCCGACAAGCTCTGAGCTTGGCGGTGAGTGGTATGCTGGCAACCGCGGTCGGTCCCGGTGCCGCTGACACGCGGCGTCGGGCCAGCATCATGGAAACGGCCGGCAGCGCCGAACTGACGGCTCAGTCCTTGATGCGGGATGAATCCCTGGGGAACCAGCAAGAGCGGATCAACTTCGCCAACAACGCCCGCCAGGAAGGCATCAACAACCTCGCGGCTCAGCGGGCACAATATGTTCAGGGGTTACATTTTCGGGCAAGAAGTCTTTTCGAGATTGCCCCCGGCAATAAAGAGGGATCGAACCCAAGCAATGTACTACAGAGTTTTGAAAACGGCATCCGATCCCTCAAAGGCAACATGAACAGCACCGACTTCACCGGAGAGAAGGGCAGCACCAATAACTCCGTCCCTGGCTTGCTTCAGCGTCTCATCCAAGTTGTACAGGGCGGGGTGCCGGCCCGCGCCGCATAATCCGACCCTTCCCCAGAAAGCGGACACCGAAATTTTCGGTATCACCGGGAGGCATCATGTACGCCCAGATGGACACGGTGGAAGGGACGGACCTCTATGCGTCTACCACCAGCGGTTACTTTATCCGAACCGGCTTGCTGCACATTCAAAGTACGGACCTCCCGGCGCTGAAGGTGAATGCCGATTCCCGAATTCTCTTCAATGCTCTGGACACGACCACGATTCCAAACATGCCGGCATGGGGCGATATCCTCAGCAGCACTTGGCATGAGTGGGTCTGTGTGGCACGGCAGATCAAGCCGCGGAGCGCTCTGCTCGCAGACATCTTCGTGACCTATCGCTGGCTCGGGGCACTCCAAATTCGGGACCACCTGTCCCTAGAGCCGATTACCACGGTTATCAATCCGGGGACCAGAAAACCGATCTATGGAAAATGGCTTGACCCCAACCCCGCTCCTGGCATTACCGCTCGCCTCTTACCAAAACTGGTGCATCTTCCGATGTACCGAGTGATTCGTAATATCACCTTCACGAAGACGATGAATTTCACGGCTCGCGATGCGGTCCTCCAGGCGAAGAAATGCGTAAACGATGCCCCATGGATGGGGCTTGACGCGGGGTACTGGATGGTGACGGACATTGATGGCAGCACACCGGACGGCGGGATCACCTACACCTACAGTGTCACATTCAGTACGCGGGATGAACTTTCATGGGCTGAGTTTGCCATCGTGGAAGATGATACCGGGATTGAAGTGACTATCGATCCCGTAAAGTTTAACGCTTTAGTCATCAAGCCCTATGCGGCATTTTCGGAAGATTCCACTACTTGTACCGGTGCGGTACGTGTGGACCTCTACAACACCGTGAACTTTCCCACAGTCTTCGGCGTTGGACCCGGCGCGCCGACCAAAACCGACTTGTCCGGCATCATGTGATCCTATGTCCTCCCAGAAGACCAAACCCGTTGAACTTTGGACCAGCGGCGAGCAGATCACGGCCGCTAAGCTGAATCAGACGGCTCAGCTAGCCCGCCAAGGTCGCATTAACATCATGGGCAAGCCCGGCGCTGGCATCCGGGGTGGACCCAACGGCTCGGCAATCGACCTCCCTGATGACTTCATTCCATCGAATGGTGTTTTGGGAGTAATATGGAGCACTGGTCCGAGCGGGGAGGCAGATTTCACCAATGAGCAGTATTGGGTATGGGTTAGCTATGTGATTGCAGACAAGTGGGGACTTCCCGTGGACATGGATAGGGGGTATCCCGCCAGCGGTACAGACCTCTCTAACACGATCTGGCCTGCTACAAATTGGTCTGAGCGCCAACCGGGTGGCCCTGCCGGATCGGGCACCCATGTTTTACGTGTGGGGACACCTGTAATCCTCTATCCGGTTCGTGGTCGCACGAGTGACACGTCCAGCAATACCATTGTTCAACGCTTTGCGTTTGTGTGTGAAGACGTGGGCGTGGGGCAGTATCCGGGTCAAGTCCTAGTCACTGAAGCGGCTCACACGCGGCAATGGAGCTACATTACCGCGGTGCCGTCTCTCACGTAGAGGTTCGCCATGGCGTGGTCCACCCGTTGGCCGGTTGTCAACACCGATTGGATGGGGCATTGGCCGCTGGTCAACGAACTCATTAACGGCGTCCAGCAGCGGGCGAACCTCGCGGCGCTGTGTGACTGGCCCACTCCCACTAAGGTGTTCTTTGACGGCTTCGTGATTGCCGCGACGGCCACGACCGTGACTCTCAGCGCCACCCCAGGGGGACCGGCAGCGACGTTCTGCGTCAACGGGACGCCCAGCGGTCACGTCTATCAGGTGCCGTGGTTCTGTATTGACGATTCACCCACGAGCCAGAACCCCGGACATAACGGCGCATACCCGTGGTTCCTGAACATTGACGACAACGACCCGGCAAAGAACATCAGCGGGCTCCCCATCCAGAGCAACACTACGGCCGGTGTAGTCACCGTGCCGAATATGTCCGACTATTGGACCTCCAATCAACTCACTGGCACTCCCTTCACTTCGTTGATCGGCAAACGAGCAACGATTACGGGGTGGGGGTACGCGCTGTGGTGGGCGGCTCGCAATTGGGGCTCGGAATGGCCCAACGACCGCGAGTACGCTTTCGGGGTCGTGCCCCAATACACGGGTGAGCATGACGATGCTGGCACCCTGTTGCCGGATTCGCCGGCCACTTCGTTCATGCGCGACGACACGAAGGGTTGGACCCCTAACGAACACGTCGGCCGCGATCTGCTCGTGTACTCGGCAACGGACGGGCTACTCAAGCGCGTCACGATCACCAGTAACACGAAGAACACCTTATTTTGGGCAGCCCAGACCTGGGTTCCCAAGTACGGCCAAGCCTATTGCGTGGTCGCTGCCGGCGCACGCGCCTATCCTGGCCGCCAAGACCCCGTTGTGTGGGCTTGGACGCGCACAGTTCGCGAAGGGTTTGCGACCCACAGCGTCTTCAATGACGGCGTGGGTAGTGTGCTCATGCCAGTCAGCACGATCCCCATGATTGTGGGGCTCCCTGGCCCGTCGTGCGGCACGTTCAATCAGCCGATCTACGATTACGACTACATCATCGAGAACCCGATCGAGCAGGGTGATCTTGACTGCGGAACGAACAAGTCGCCTGGACAGGTCAAGAACCCGGACCTGTACAAGCAGATTCACGGGCTCCAGCTTGCATGTGAAGACCTGTCCTGGCTCTTTTGCGAGGCGAAGGACTACACGGGGATCAACGGACTGCCGAAGATCAACCCGGCGGAAATGTTCCGCCTCGCAAACATCAACTGGCAATCGGTCACGACCGGAAATGTTGTCGGCGCGAGCGGTGACGACGGGAGTGTCAACAATCAAATCAACATCACCGGCTTCACCTTGCCCACGGGCATGGCGTACCCGATCGACGTTCACTACTCGATCCGTCACTCGGATGGAACGTTGAACGGCGGCTATGGCTTGATGCTGAACGCTACGACCCTTCAGGGTCTAACCTCCAATGCGTTCCAGCAACGAAACTCCACTGGACCCGTGGAGCATGACAGCGGGAAGACGATCATTATGTCCACGGGCTGGACCCGATTTGTCTTCCGGCGGGTCAAGCGACTCTACACTCAGATCGGATTCATTCCGGACTATCAGATCATCGACGGCGTTGTGAACGTCTACGGCACCCCCACCGTCGTGGACTTCACGCACCAGGGCTGCACGGGTGTGGGCTCGTACCAGAAGCGCGCGCCGTCCGATCACTACATCGAACGGAAACAGGACGGCGGCGATCCTCACGTCCGCCAGGGCTACGCCTGGGATGGGACCGATGCCAGCACGGCGTTCAACGCGCTGGACGTGGCAATCTACGTGGGCGATGGCCCGTTCGATCCGTCCATTAGCAGCAGCGGTGCGCCTGAAACCGGCCATGTCCTGAATGAAATGGCTCCGTTCTATGACCACTTCTACAACGGCTTGCTCATCGACAAGAACCAGTACCTTGTCAATCAGCAGAAGGGCGGCGCGGTCACAGCCGGCGGAACGTTCTACCTCCAGGACACGAGCAAGAACTGGTTCGATCACGCTTTCTTCACGGTCGGTAAGAACGGCACCCGTGCGGAAACCGGGACCGCCACGAGCGGCAGCACGACCAGCCTGACCGATTCCACCAAGGTCGAATCGAATCCGAGCAGCCCGACGAACCCGCTGCATTGCTACTGGAACGCGAGCCGCTTCATCGGCTTCACCGGCTCATGGGTCGGATTCACTGTGGAGGTCGATGCACCGGACGGTCACGGCGGCACGATCACGTACAAGCGGCTCATCACCGCCGGCAACGCTACGACCTGCACGGTGTCCTGGAATGAACCGTTGCCGGTCAGCGCCGCCGGGCTCACCTACCGGATCAAGGAAGTCTACATTCTGAACCGGTGGGCTGAGCGGACCCTGGAGATCACTAAGGCTGACGGGTCCAAGGTCACGACCCCGATCGTTGGCAACTGTGAGGACACGATTTTCTTCACGCCGGTCAGTGGGCTCACGGTGGACAACACCATGACCTACCGCATCGTTGAATTCATGCCCGGTACGACGATCCAGCGTGATTCGGCCAATACGAAGTGGCAGCGTCCGACCGGCGCTGACGTGGTGCGGAAGGGCGTGACCTCTCCCACGAACTTCGTGGACCCGTCCGAAAACCTCGCGTACATTCAAAAGCGTCACGGCCGCTTCATGGACCGGGACATCATCTGTCCGCTCATCTACAACGAACTGTATCAAGTCCTCAACGTGCTGCGCTGGGTACGGTTCGCCATCGACGGGTGGACCGCCAACTTTGAAGAGAACTATTTCTTTGCCGCTGGCGACACGGACCCGATCATCGGTGACGGTGACGCCTGTGCCAAGGCCAAAGGCTTGTGGGGTGCCAGCACGATCAACAGCGGATCATCGTCTTTTGACTCTGCGCCGTTTGCCCGTGGCACCTGCACCTATGACGGTGAGTACGCCACGAGCCAGATCGAGCGGCAGTACGCCTACGCCAATTTCACGTTCGGGTGCAAACCGATCCGGTTTGCGATCAGCGTGGATTTCTGGAACAAGGCGGTGCCCTACTGCGCCACCACGTCCAACCCGGTGTGTAGCTTTGACGCCATGGGCGATGCCGTGGCAAATGGAACGTTTGTGAAGTGGGACGCTCAGGGTCCGACGCAAACTGTCAATTGGCGAAGTGCCCCGCTCGGAAGCCTTGCCACTCCGAACTGTCCGGGATGCGTTGACTCAGGCTCCGTGCGCAGTAGCGTCCAGGGGTATAAGATCAGCGAAGTCTACGCCGTCGCCAAAGGTGACGTGGTGGGCGGTTTCACCCAGATCAACAGGACGGACGGGCTATGATTCCCCACACCATCCACCAGATGTACAAGACGGCAAACAACCTGCCGGCTTACTTCCAGCCTCAGTGGATGCAAAGCTGGAAGGACAATCATCCGACCTGGACCTATCAGTTCTGGACGGACGCCGATCTGCGGAAGCTCGCCGCGGACAAGTACCCGGACCATTTGCCAGTCTTCGATCAGCCCCAGACATTCCCCGGCATCATGCGGGGCGATCTTGGCCGGCTCATGGTCCTCGACCAGTTCGGCGGCGTGTACGCGGACCTCGACTATGCGAGCCTCAAGCCTCTGGACCCGCTGCTTGTGGAAGGTCGGAACCTCATCGGGGCCGCCATGCCCACGGACCTCAAGGTGGGCATCGTCCCCCAGGCATTCCTCGCTAGTACGCCAGGGCATCCGATCTTCAAAGAGGTCATGGCGTACGGGCTGGGAATGTACGTGGGCAAGAACATCGCATACGTGCCCGGATCGTACGGGTGGTATTCGTTCTCGGGCATCTACCGCAAGTATCAAGCGAACCCGGATGTCTACACCGCTCCCCCGAAGGAACTGTGCCCCTTCTCGTGGATGCCAAGCAACTACGCCAACGTTCACAATGAGCGCTACCTGTCCCTGGACGAGCTACGGCAAGCTCACCCCGACGCCTACGCGATTCACTTCTGGGAAACGGGCTGGGGTCCGAACCGCCGCAAGCGGCTGGATCAGGACGAACAGACCCCGCCCTTCCCGCCGGCCAATCCGAATATCACCGTGGACCCGATCATTCCGCTGGGGGTGATTGGACCCGTTAAGAACCCCGGCGAGTGGCCGCAATGGGCACAGGTCGTGAAGAAACTCAGCAGCAAGGAAGACAAGGGCGTGGGGGACACGGTGGCCCGTTTTCTGGGGAAGGGTTCGGATTGGTTCCCGCGGTGGTACAAGAAAATGACTGGTGCGGATTGCGGCTGTGCCCGACGCCACGCGGAATGGAACCAGCTATACCCCTACACCGAAAATTTCGGTCCCAAGCCCTAAACCTGCCCTCTCCCAGAAAACGCGATTTCCCAATAAAAGACCCTCGGACGACCTACGGGCCGTCTGAGGGTCTTTTCGTTCGCCAGCGTCGTTTTTAGAACGTTTGCACGGGGCTTGGGTCAGTGGCTCAAGACCTTAATCCCCCTGGCGTACTGGACCGGCCACTGGCGCTTGCACTCCGCGGCGATCTTGACCGGATCGGTCATGTAGGGGAGCGTGCCCAGCCATATCCGAGCTACAGCGCCTTTCTTACCTGGAAGTTTCAGGTAGACGTGCAGGCACGGTTCTTGGCCGCTCAGGCGGGCAAACACAGTCTTGGCGTTCTCGGCTTCCTTCACCGGGTCCAGCTTCGGCATATGCCCGGTTCCGTCGCACATGCGACAAGGGGGGACATGACCCATTGCCTCGGCCGCAGCGCCGGCATGGTCGATAGCGTCGTCCACCCACTTTTCGCCAGTCCCGTTACATGCCGGGCACACCTTGCCTAGTTCCTGTGACATTCTGCCTCCGGTGGAATCTTCCCTTTGCCGCCTTCCAACCAAAACACGAACTGGCACATATACCGGCTGTACGCCCGCATGGCGTACTTAAAGCTCATGTGGTACATCGCGTGGGCTGGGGTGCCGGGAGTATAGGTGTTCTCTGCGGCGTTTCGATTGTGGATAGCTCGGTACTGGTAGACCCCGATCATGTACATCCAGTATGCATACTTCTCGGGGCGCTCCCAAATGGCCGCAGCCGTCATGTCGGCATCCATCTTTGCCGCGAGCAGCCGCGCCGTCTGTACCGGCTCCATTAGTTCGGGACTAAGTTCCACGGGGCACCCCGTCTAGTGCTTGATGCCACAGGTTCCAAACGCGCTCAGAGACGCGATAGGACTGAGTGGGGACGCCGAAGCGCCCCTCGGGCTGGGTCGTCTGCTGGTCCAGGATGCGCAGGACCGTCATGTCTCCCAGCCGCTTGTTCAGGGTTACGTAGTCAATTTGCGAAAGGGTCGCCAACTCAGACGCCGACATGGGCCGGTTCTGATTCCTCACGAAGGTCTTCACCACGTCAATGTGAAAGCCGATGCAGGTATCGACCATGACCTTCCGCAGCAGCCGGCACACGTCGTTATCCACTTCCGCCTTGCCCGCCTGGATGGCAAGGACGATGGCGGTCTTTGCCAACTGCTTGACCACGCGCGTACCCGTTTCGCTGACGGCCCGGTACTTCAAGTCCTTGTCCCGCGGGTCACGCTCGACGGTCGCGCGCAGCACGGCAATCAATTGGGCCATGGCGACAAGGCGGTGGACGTGCGGCTCGGGAATCTTCGGCAGGTTGTCCAGGTCAATCTCGCGGTTCAGGAACCGAGCGCAGATGTTCGATAGCTCATCGTTCATCTGCTTTTCTTTGCTCGTATTCGCCACGCACTGGTACAGCTTGTCGTTGAGGCTCGCGAGGTTTTCACGAAGCTCAATAGCCAGGAACCGTTCACCCACGGCGCTCTGGTTCTCCGTCCGGATGGCCGGCGTCACGCCGATCAGCACGTTGAAGTGGAGGTCTTCGTAGCGGCGAATGACGCCGTTGCCATAGTGGGCGTCCACGCGCCCGTCGTACGCCTCGCGGAAGATGCTGTACAATTCCCGGCGCTCATCGGGGTGCATCGCCAGGATCGTGGTGCCGTCCTTGAATACCGCGGTGAGCCCGTTGAGCTTCGGCAGGATTGACGGGTCCGGATCACGCGCGAACCCGGATACAAGGGTCTTGCCCGTGATCTTGGAATGAAATGAGCAGACGGGCGTGGTCGCCAGCGAACCCAGGATCAACGTCTTGCCTCCCCCAGAAGGTCCGATCACGTAATACCACAGCGGTTCGCCGGGCATCTGATTGGACAGCGGCACCGCCAGCGCCAGCCGCAAGCAGTCCATGAAATCGGCGTCGATCTTGACGTGCCGCTTGAACACGTCCACGACCTCATTGAACGAGCAGGGCGGACCCACTTCTCGGTCCAGTGTAGACGGGACCGTGGCATCGCCCGTGAGGGACCGGCGGTGCTGGTTGCGGAGCAGCGCTTCCAGTTCGGTCAAGATCACGAGGGGCTCGGCACCGGCAGCGCGACCGTCCTTCACATGGTCGCGAAGGTCGTAGCCGCTCTTGAACGTCTCAGGCCAGCAAATGAATTGCTGCTTGCGGGTGATCCCCTGGAGCAGCTTGGACGCCTTGCTGGAACCCTTGTCGCCGGAATCGTCGTTGTCGTAGACGAAGACGACGTGGCAATCCTGGAAGTAGGGAATCCACTCTTTCTTGAACGTGCCAGCGCCCGGCACCGCCACGCACAGGTCGCCGCTGCCAGCCGCCTGGAGCATCCAGTGCATCGCCATGCCGTCCCACTCACCTTCGCAAATCCAGATGCGGCGCTTGTGGCGGTCCTTCACGTTCGCCAAGCGATAGAGCCCGGCAAGCTGGACGTTGCACCCCTCGGTGGACATGATGCCGCGGCCGTACCACCGTCGCACGTCGCGAACCGTTGCCGTGGGCGAGTAGACGGGGAAAATCCACTCGTTGGTGCGGAAGTTCCAAACGACCTGAAGCTCTTTGAACACGTCAGCGGGGATGCCGCGGTCGTGGGCAAGTTCATTCCACTTCTCCGGATGGAGGATGGTCCAATCCTCCATGAAGTTTGACACGTCCCGCAGGAAGTCAAGGTGGTTGCCCTGGCGGCCACACACCTTGCAATCCCACTGGCCCGTCCGAATGTTCAGGTAGAAGTGGCCCGGCTTTTCACAGAACGGGCATTCACAGCGCACGTTCTGGCCGTCGCCGGTGTCCACGCCGGGCTCCAAGCCCAGGCATTCAAACGTCGCCCGAAAGTCCTTTTCCGCGGGGGGACGAACCCCCTTGTTCTGTTCTTCTGCCACCTTCACAATGCCTCCGGTCCTGGCTGACCTAAAGGGTACACCGAAAATTTCGGTATCGCTATCGTCGGCACTTGACCTTGCGATACCCGTCGTACACGTACTCTAACCCTTCACCATCGAAGCGATACGTGTCCACCTGCCCGTAGCTCTTAATCTCAAAGAACTCCGGGATGCTGTCCATCGGAAAGCGGCGCTCTTGCCCGTCCATCGGACCGCCCATGTAGCAGACACCCACAAGATCGTTCAGCTTGTCCTCACAGCTATGAGCCCCATGCTCACAATGCGGCATCGCCTCCAGATGCCGCGGGTTGATGCACCACTCATTCCTGCACCTGTGGTGAACGTCGTCATTCTCTTCCAACGGTCCCACGAAAATCGCGAAGCTGAGCCGGTGGGCTCGATACACCTTGTTCCGGAGCCATACTCGGCCGTACTCGGTCCCGGTGATCTTGGAACCTCGCCAGCGCCAGCAGCCGTGGGAGCTAGTCCCCGGAAGGTCCATGACCGTGACCTTCCCCAGAAAACGGACCAACTCTTCTGGGGAAGGAAGGATGTCGATGGGCAGTCCCGGCGAGAACATCAATCCTCCCTGATTCGCCCCGGTTGCCACAGCTTGGGAGCCGTGTCGTTGGCGACGTAAAGCGGGTGCTTGGGGTGCCCGTCACCGTTCACGTAGAGGCACCACATTTCAGCGCCCGCAGCCTGGAGCATCCGACCCACCTGGAGCCCGCGGTCCTGGAGCTTGCCGTACGCACCCCACCCGACGAACACGCGCGAAATCTCGGGCTTGGCAACCCAGCCCAGGATGTACTTGTCGTTGTCGGGACCGATCGGGTCCGTCACATAGGGGAGCCGTTCGGGGTCCGTAGATCGAAAGGCAAACAGGTTCACGACCACGAGCCCACCGAATCCCCAGCGCTCGCTAAAGCCCATGATCTTGCTGATAGTCCGGTCGTTCACGTTCGCATCGGCCGTGCTGGGATTGAGCATGACCCACAGGCAGAAGGGAGCCTTGCCCCAGAAGCGCCGCAGGTCGTAGCGGTACTGGTTGCACTTGCTGATTCGCGCGCCTTGTGCGTAGCACTGGATCATTACTTCCGCTCCATCGGGACCGTGCGGACCATCTTGATGTCGCCGTCACTGGCGTCAATGTGATATTCGCGAACCAGATCGTACAGTTCCTTGGGGTCCATGCGAAGGAACGTGGCGAGCCCAAAGAATTCCTGCTCACCAAGCGTTTCCTGAAGCTCGATGCTGCTGAACCGCACCGGCACGGTAAGTTCTTTGTCAACGCATACAAGCCCTAGGCGCTCGATCACCATGCGAGCCTTTTGGACCTTTTCCGATTCCGTCGTCAGTTGTGGGAATGGTCGCTTTGCCATAGTCAGTTCCACAGAGTTTCCAGAGGCACGGGATTGCTCCACGCGCCCCATGTGACGTTCATATCCACCGGGGTCTTGACACGTTTGAAGTACCCTTGATTGTCGGCCATGACCTCCCCGATGCCCCGGATGAACTTCTCATTGCGAATCGCGAGACGAGCCGGGCATTCGATGATTAGCTCGTCGTGGATCGACATGACGATTTCGCACCCGCTGCCGCGGAGATAGCCCGGCGTCTGAGGCACCCGCAGCACGGCTTGATCCTGCTCACTCCAGATGAACCGCTCGGGGGGCGCGCCGAGCCGGATGGCGGCTTCCTTCAGCAGCGCCGCGGCCGTCGATTGGATCAGGTAGTTCGTCGCCTTGTACCAGAACTCAACCCACTTCCAGAATCCCGTCTCGGGGTCGCGCATGAGCGCCGGCGGCGGAATGCCCAGGCGATACCCGTAGCGGTTCCGAATGCACCGGTTGCGGCGAGCCTCTTCCTGCATCCGGGCCATGAACGGCATGACGCCGGGGAACGCGGCTTTCATCGCGTCCAGGATGGCGTAGGCTTCCGCCAGCGAACACCCTAGCTGGCGGGCGAGCTTGTACGTGCCCTCGCCATAGGTCCAGCCGAGAAAGTTGTTCTTGCATACCTGCCGAGCGCCGCCGCGGGACTTAAACAGTGATTCGATGTACTCGCGGGTCCAGCCCGTGGCGATGCACACGCGCTCGACCAAGACCTCGTACGGGTCGTTGGTCCAGCCGGTCTTCGTGTAGGCGGACGGCTGCCCCACATTGAAGACGTGGAGGATGTCCGCCTCTTCCGCCTCTTCCGCCAGCACGCGGGGCTCAATGCTCTTATAGTCCGCGTGAATCCAGATGCAGTCTTTCCGCGGGCCGAAGACCCAGCGGACCAGCTTCATAATGTCCCCGTCCGCGGCTCGCTTGGGGGTCTGCTGGAGCGGCGGGTCGGAAATGGACTGCCGGGTCGTCCTGGCGGCGATCTGCTTCACGCCGGCATGGATGATTAGTTGTTTGGCCGCATCCGTGCAGCAATGCCGCATGTACTTCGATACATAGTCGTCCCATACTTTCTTGTGTTTCTTATAGTCCTGGATCAGCTTCACTTCCTTGAAGTCGTCCTCCAGGGCTGCCAGGACGTCCTTGTTGACCTGCGGCTGCTTGGTCTTCTCGGTCCGGGCCAGGACCGGATATCCGCGGCAGGTTTGCTTTTCACCGCCGGGGTACTGGATTACCTTGCCCTTCTCGCCAAAGAGTAGTTCGCGGAGCCGATCGTCCGGAATGGACTTGCCGAAGACACCGAAAATTTTGGTCAGCAGGACACGGAGCCCTTCGATCTTCTCGCCGCAGACCTTGCCTAGCTCGGCGCAGCGCTCGGGGAAGATGCGAACGCCCACGTCCTCCATCTGGTACGTCACCGGCATGAGCGTAAGCTCGCGGTTGAACGCTTCCCAGAGGTTTTCTTCGGTTAGGATGCCGGTGAAGAAATGGCAGCAGCCGCCGGTGCGGAACGCATCTTTCTTAGCATACGTCTCGTTGACGGTGGCAAGATTCGGATAGGCGGCGAGCAGCTTGTCTCGGATTGACTTCGGAGCCCTCTTTGCGACGGCACGAGGCAACCAGTAGTCCGCCTTATACGCCTTGTCCTTGTCGTCCTCGGCCGTCTCATCGACGGCGATCTTCCAGGCGATCTTGCGGACGGCTGAGCGGCACGCCTTGACCGCATCCCCTAGTTCCTTCTCATCGTCCTTGTCCGACAACCGCAAGCGATCGGAGATAGGCTTTAGGCCGGTCTGGAACGCGGCGGTGTCCGCGAGAATCGCCATCCACCACACATCCCAGATGCAACCCAGGGTCTTGATCCCATACCCTTGGTCCATCATGTGGCAGTCGAAAGGAACGTTGAAGCCCACCTTGCGAATGGCGGTGTCCCCCAGCAGCGCCGCCATCTTCGCGAGGTCTTCCTTCTCTTTCTTGCCGACTATGGGCTGCCGGGTGAGCGGGTCCACGTCGAATTCAAAGTATGCGTACTCGTACTCATTGCAGAACGAGAACGCGAAGGGCTTGTCCCCCCTGTACGGAAGCCGACCCGTGCACTCTGTATCGTAATAAATAGTGTTGCCACTAAGAAAGTGGCGATGCTTCGGCACTAGGATTTCCATTGTTTCCCTCTAACAATGTGATAGATCGTAGTGTGATCTACCTTGAACTGCCGAGCCAATTCAGAGACGTTCCCTTTGCCGCTCGGCCAACGTGAACGAAAGTGCTCTCGGATGTACGCAACTTGCACAGGCGTAAGCCGGGAGTTACCATTCTTATCGCCTCGCAAACAAGCCGATCGGCCCTTCCGAGCCCGATCCTTGTTGTTATCAGCGCGGGTGCCTAAGAAGAAATGAGAAGGTCGGACACAAACAGGGTTGTCACAAGTATGGAGAACGCACTGACCGGCCGGAATTGGGCCGTATACCTTCTCCCAGATTACACGAGCTACGATGAGTTGTTTTCCCCCTAGTGACATGAAGGCTCGTTTATCACTTCCTCCCTTCCAGCCGAGCCATTCCCAACAGCCCTCATCCACAGTAAGAAATACACGCCCCCAGAACGATTTGACAGTCGAATAGGCTACCATGTTCAACTTCAAGAACTGGATATCTACGGGAGGAAGTGCCATAGCGCCACCGACGTGGAGCGTGATGAACCCTTCCCCAGAAAGTGAACGCCGGTTTTCTGGGGAAGGGTTCGATAGTTTGTCGCACGGGGAGGAATGACGGGAGCGTTGGCTGACGTTCGGGTGCGACCTCTCGCGCGTGCAACTCGGAAACCTAGCGACTCAGGAAGTGGATGTCAATGGAGAATATGGTTGAAGCAACCTGCCGTATCCAGGACGAGCAGAGACAGGAAGCGAACCACAATCTCTAGTATAGCTTGGCGGCGCTCTGCACTAGGGGTGTTTTCGTTCGCCCCCTTGACTATAGCGGCAAAGGCGAATCCCAACTGCCATAGTAATACACACCACTGAGCTAATGCGATCATTGACGCCCCATTTCCTTGAGAATATCAGAGAGGGACTTCGGCCGGCGCTTCTTCTGGAAGCCGTCCTGCCGCTGCTTGAGCAGGGTCGCGTACCCCACGGCGGTGAGTGCGTTCTGCTCGTACTTCTCCGTAAAGTCGTTGAGGGGCCGCAACCCTTCCTCCATGACCGCGGATTCCATGTCACCCTCGGCCTTGTCCAGCAGCACGGCCAGGATCACGCTGGTGACGCCCATAAAGGCATTCCAGGCTTCCGGGCCGTTGAGGGGCTTGATCGTCGTCTCGCCCGTCTCGGGGTTGAAAGTGACGCCGGGAATCGTTTCGATCGGGTCCATGTTCGTGCGCTCCAGACAGTAAAAGGGGGGAGCCCCGCCCTGGAGGTCCAATTCAAGACGGGGCTCCGGTGAGAACGGTTTGGACAGCTAGCCGATCTAGCTGACCAGCTTCAATTCGGCGTTGTCGTCACCCACACCGAACTTGTCGGCGGGGTTGTTGTTGTCCCGGATGAGCCAGCCCTTGTTACTGCTGTGGCGGCCCTGGACGGTGCCAATGCTCATCTGCTTGGTCTTCGGGTTGCGGAACTGGACGGTCTTGCCCACCGCAATCACGTTGTCGTCTTCCAGCGGCGGTTCCTCAGCGTCAGGGCCGGGTTCGTCCAGACCCGGCTCGGCTTCGCCGCCCACGTCCAACTCGACGGGTTCGGCAACCGCGGGAGCGGCCGTGCGCGGCGGGCGGGCGGGAGCAGCCGCCGGGGCTGCGGGCGCTGCGGGAGCCGGCTTCGGCGCTGCCGCCTGCGCCGGGCGAGCGGGAGCGGGGGGTGGAACCTCGCCCGGAATGTGCGCCAGTTCCGGCTCGTGGGGTTCCTCGATCCCTTCCGGCGGTTCCTCGATCATCGCACCGCCCATGCTCGCGGGGCCGCCCTGGCGGGGCATGGCACCCAGGCCGATCAGGTCATTCTCCGTGACCGAGCCCTCGATCCAGGTGTTGATGCGGACGTTGCCGTTCTGGTCGGTGTAGCCGTTGCGGTCGTTGGTCCGGTTGATCTTGACACCGGGGGTCGTGGCGGCGAGGTCCGACATCGCCTGCTGGAGGTCCGCCTCGGAAATGGAGTCGATGTTGTGGAGCCCCATCTTCACGAGGTCCGCCTGGAAGTCCTGGAAGTATTCGCGGGCGGTCTTGTTCTCCGTGTCCTTGAACGTCCAGACCTTCCAGCACGAGCCGCCGGTCGCCTGACCGGTGACGACCGTGAACTTCGCCACGACACCCAGGCACTTCTGGCCGGTGTCCTTGCCGTTCTGCTTGATCGGCATTTCCTTGGGGTACAGGGCCACGAGCCGGCAGAAGAACGGGCCGGTGCCGAGCGCCTGACCGCCTTTCTTCGCCTTTTCCTTGCCCTCATCCCACGCGCCCTTCATCGGCGCGAGGTACTTCTGGAACATGCTCGGGGCGAGCCCCGCCTTCTGCTGCTGTTGCTTAGCCATTTCGGCTTCCTCTCTAGAGAACCATTCATCGAAGAACCGATACGTTTCGGCTCTTATCCATAGACTCCACAACTGACGCCAACACTCGGCGTCTGACCACACCGAAATTTTCGGTGTTGGGTCCACTCTAGGTCAGCGGCGGTTCCTCTTCGGCGGTCCCGCTGGCCGGTGGCGGCGAGGGTGGCGGTGCTTTTGGCTTGCCCATTTCCACCATTTCCTTCACGGTGGCCCACCGCTGTTCGTTCCTGAACGCCCGCATGATGTTCGCCCATGCCTTCTCCGGACCCACCTTATCCAGGAAGACTTCCTCGACGTAGCGCCCATCGGGGGTCATAAAACACCCCTTCAGGTTGCACTTGGCGAGGTAGCTATCATCACCACGAATCCGGGCAATGCGCGCCTTGTTCGGCAGATAGCCGATGTTAATGACGATATGGCACTTGCCAACAAGGATGCCCTCCATCGCACCACGCATATCGGTGGACAGGCGCTTGATCTTTGCCCCGTCCCCTTCATCCGTCTCAACTTCCTTGTTCTTGACGTGGGATACGAACACCACGCCGCAGGGCAGGGCCAGGAACTTGTCGATCACTTCGGTGAACATCCGATTCACCACGTCCGATCCCAGACCGTAGTTCTTCTCTGCGTTCGGATGCAAGATGCCACCGAGCTTGTTCTGGCATGTCCAATCCGTACACACCCGGCTCATCGTCCCCATGCCGTCGATCTGGACCCGGCGGTACGGGAATTTCTTGCCCGTCCGCTCGCACTCAAGAGCGTGCTGGGTCAGCAACGTCGCCCAGGTCTGCATCTGCTCCCAGGCGACAACGTGCTGCTCATTGAAGCCGTACGTGTCGTTGGGCTTGTCCCACTGGAGGGTCAAGACGCCCTCTTCCTGATTCGTCAAGCTGGTCTTGCCGCAGCCCGGCGGACCCAGGACCAGGATTGGGTGATTGTTGATGTCCCTGGTGATCTTCCGCGG
>Ga0157372_10000229_pt1 | contig 62404 bp, 45 predicted proteins | sample C55metaG_FD_115307 | JGI IMG/M metagenome (GOLD analysis project Ga0157372, IMG submission 115307) | Corn rhizosphere microbial communities from Kellogg Biological Station, Michigan, USA - C5-5 metaG | ecosystem: Host-associated > Plants > Roots > Rhizosphere > Soil | place: USA: Michigan... | reverse complement strand
GCCTATATCACCCAACTGCGGCTCTATGCACGTCTTCTCGATACCCCCAGCCTGCTCACCTGAAATCCTCCCACCAAATAACAAACCCCACCAAATGATGGGGTTCGTCAGCAGTCTGAACGCGGACCTTGCGGTCCGCGTTCTGGTCTTCTCGTTGTGATTGGGTGATTGTACGGGCTGAAGCCCGTACCCTTCAGTTCGGGTTATGCCTTAGCCAGCGCGGGTGAGGCCTGGCCGAGTTTCTCGGCCATCATCTCGTGGGCGTGGGCCAGGAACTCTTCTGTCGGGATCTTACCCGCGTCCACGTCGGCGAGGAGGGCCTTTTGTGCGGCGTATTCCTTGTTGACGATGCCGGCTTTGGACTGGAGCATGCGCCAGGCCTTGCGGCGTTCAACGCAGAACATGACGAGCTGGCGAGAGAGTGCGCGGTACTCGATCTTTCCGTTCTCTTCGAACTTGATGTAAACGCCGAAGTCGGGAATGAAGGAGCGATGGGACTGGTCGAGATAGCGGCGGTAGACGACATCCTGCTGCGTGATGCGCACCAGCATGTTGTCGAGCGGGATGAGCTTTTCGGCCTGCTCAGGCTTGATCTTCTTGAGGTGGTTGCGGAAGCGGGCTTCCGTTGTGCACCAGTGAGCGACAGTGTAGCGCATGGTTTCGCCAGTGGACTTGAGCTTGGTCTCATACCAGTCGAGTTCCTTGCTCGGGTTGCCGGTGATGTCGAGCGCTTCCTGATAGCTCTCACCCTTGCGGGGATCGAAGACGAACTCGGGAACGCCACGCGAGTCGCGGGTGCGCTGCGCCTGGTGAAGAGCCATATCGTCCGCGACTCCGTGTTCGGGCTGGCAGGTGGTGAATGCCTGCAGGAACATGGTGCCGCGATACTCGAGGCCGTCGAGGATGGCGCGGTAGAGCTTCGGCGCGTTGGCCATGGAGACCTGCGCGACGAAGGGCGATCCATGTCCAGCGAGGAAGGTTTCGGCGACGGTCTTCTTCTCGGTATTCTTGCCCTGCGTGGCTGCGCCGAAGACGTTCATATCGTTGCCGCCGAGCATGGGGGTTGAGTCGGAGTTCTGACCGCCGGTATTTGAATAGACTTGTGTATCGAGCATGACGGCCTTGACGTTGGGCCGGTTCTGCAGGATCACCTTGGACATGTTCTGATAACCGATGTCGCCCATACCGCCATCGCCACCGACCACCCAGACCTTGGGAAGTTCGATGATTTCCTGGTCGGTCATCAGCGCGTCGGTGAAGTGGGTGAGTTCGTAGTACTCGCGCGGCGATACACCGTGTCCCTCGCGGGTGAGGATGATGTCGGTGATGCGCTCAGGGAGGACGGAGCGGCGTGCATGGTCGACGATGAAGCTTTCGCCCATGAGCCAACCTACGGTGACGCCGTCCTGGAAGAGTGAGTTCATCCACGGATACGGGTGCGGGTTGTTGGGCGAGGTTGAGCCGTACACGGTGTTGCAACCGGTGTGTGCGGCCATCGCCATCACGCTCATGCCGTTGGCGAGGCGTCCGTCGATCGGCTGGAGCGACTTGTGGTTGAAGGCCTCGGTGAGCAGAACAGCGGCCAGAGCCTCGACCATCTGTGCGTCGGTGATGGGACCGTTCGCCTCTTCATGGGCGGCGATGCGGGCCTTGGTGTCTTCAGTTTTTTCGCCGCCGAGTCCGAGGATGAGGTGCGCAATGGTCTGACGAAGGGTTGCGTACTCTTCGGGATTCGCGGCCTTGAGTGCTTCAAGTTTCGCAACGCCGCTTTTCTCCAGATCGCCGGCCTTAGAGGCGAAGCGATCGGCCTTGGCGTGGTAGACCGGGCGCATGTACGCCTCGGTTACCGCGGCGATGGAGCGGAGAACGCTCTTCTCACCGCAGCCCGCGCAGGCACCATCACCAGCGACGAGGGCGTCGTAGTTGGTGCGCACCATGAGCATATTGCGGAGCGTTGCGGTTTTGGAGTCGGCCGGGTTGGCTGCATTGAAGAGGCCGAGGTACTTCTGCGCGGTGTCGGGCAGCTGGTTGAGGAAGGCGGTGCCAGTTTCGTGCTCGGCATTGACCTCTTCGGTTTCCTTGACCATCTTGAGAGCTTCGTGATCGCCGCAGGCGGTGACGCAGGCTGCGCAGCCCTTGCAGAGATCGCTGACGAAGATGGAGAAGATGCCGCCGGAACCAGGCGCCTTGCGCTCGGGTGAGGAGAAGATGGCGTTCACCTTCTGATAAGCCATCGGCACCTTGTCGATGATGTTGTAGAACTGCGTTTTGGCTTCTGCCGAGAAGCCATCGACGCTCTCCGTGACTTCGCGGATGATCTTCGGCAGCGGCGTGCCCTGCTTCATTTCAGCAAGCATGCGGGTGCGAGTCTGCTTTTCGATCTCGGGAAGCTTCTCGATCATCTTGGCGCGTTCGGCTGGGCTGCCGACGTAGCGCGAGACTGCGGTCTTGAGGAGTGTGCCGAGGTCCTGTGAAGTGTTAGGCAGCGCAGTATCGGGGCAGACCGAGATGCACTCCATGCACTGGGTGCAGTTCTCGGGGATGTAAAGCGGAGTTTCGCGACGGGCGACGTACTTCGATGCGGTGTCGCCGGTGGCTGCGGCGATGACGCCCATGGCAGCGAGCGGAGTCGCAGGCTGGTCGTAGCCGTAGTTGTTGCGGAACTCGGAGTCGAACATGGAGATGGTGGCAACCGGAGGACGCGCGGACTGTCCGGTGGGCGGCGGTGTGGAGCGGCAACCGCTGACCGTGCAGCTTTCGCCGGCGCCGGCTTCAGCGAATGCGGGAACGGGCTCGAGGATGGGCAGGAGTGCTTCGCCGCGGAGGGAGGAGTGATCCGTCGCAGTGATTTCGCCGATCTTGATTTCCTTGACCTGCTCGAAACCCTGGGACATGACTTCCATGTTGGAGTTGACGACGGCTTCGCCGAGCTTGCCGAACTTCTTCACGTACTGCTTGCGAACGACGTCGCGATACTGCTCGCTGGTGATGCCGAATTCCTGAAGCAGAGGGCTGACGGCGAAGAATGCGCCGAGGAAGGCGTTGCCCTGCATGCGGAGCTGAAGGTCAGCGCGATCGGTGGCCTTGCGGGCGATTTCGAAGCCGGGCAGCGTGTAGACGCGAATTTTCTTTTCGATGATCTGCTTGCGCGCCCAGAGCGGGAGATTCTCCCATGCACGCTCGCCCTCGGCGTCGGACTCCCAGATGAGAGCGCCGCCGGGCTGAATGCCGTCGAGCGGATTGCAATGGGTGAAGGCCTTGGGATCGCAGCAGAGAACGGTGGTTACGTGGCGCAGATCGCAATTGACCCTGATGCGGTCTTTGGCGGCAACCATGAAGTAGCTGGTGGGCGCGCCCTTCTTTTCTGAGCCGTACTTGGGGTTGGCGCTGACGTGAATGACTTCCTTGGGGTTGCCCTTATCGTCGACGAGGCCGTCGCGCTCGTAGAGAAGGTCATTGAGATCGCCAAGGATGGCGCCGAGGTTTTTGCCGGTAGTGATCGCGCCCCATCCGCCGATCGAGTGGAAGCGGACGGCGACTGCGCCTTCAGGGAGAAGAGATGGCATTTCTTCGGCGATGACCGCATAGGGGTGATCGATGCCGAGGACGAAGAAGTTGGCGCCGTCGGCTGCGGTCTTGCCGTCTTTGCGGGCGCGCCCCTGAACGGCGTACTCATAGGCACCGATGATGTGCTCGGGGCGGAAGTCGCGCGAGCCCAGGCCGTAGCTGCCGCCAAAGATGCTGGGCAATTCGCTGGGCGAGATTGCGGGCAGTCCTTGGGCGGCAGGATGGCCTTCGTACTGAACGGCCTTAGAGAGGGCTGTGCGGATGTCGCGGCCGAGTGGGTTATCGCCGGAAAGAGCTTCATCAGTCCGCTCGAGGATGATGACGTTCTTCTTGCCCTTCAGTGCGGCGATGATGGCTGCTTCAGGGAACGGGCGAATGACGTTGACGTGGATGGAGCCGACCTTTACGCCCTTGGTTTCGCGGAGGTAGTCGACGGCGGCTTCGATGTTTTCGGCGGCGGAGCCGAGGGAGACGAAGACCGTGTCCGTGTCATCGCAGCGGTACTGAGAAATCAGCCCGTAGTAGCGCCCAGTGAGATCGCCGAATTCTTTGTAAGCGGCTTCGAGGAAGTCGAGGATCGGCTCAGCGAAGTTGTTGCGGCGGGCGATGACTCCGTTCATGTAGTGTTCCTGGTTCTGAACGGGGCCAAGGAGGACCGGGTTGGTGAGGTCCATCATCTTGGGGACGCGGCGGCGCGTGGGTCCAAAGAGGACACGCTGCGCTTCGGTTGGACAGTCGATGATGTCTTCGGGCGAGCCGAGGTATTCGCGGATGAGCTCGGACTCGTGCTTGTAGAAGGTGCGCTCAAGGTGGCTGGTGAGGAAGCCATCCATGATGTTCATGCCGGGTGTAAGGGAGAGTTCGGTGACGCGGCGAAGGATGAGGGCCTGATCGGCGGCCTGCTGGGCATCTTTACCGAAGACCATGATCCAGCCGGTGTCGAGTGCGCCATAGATGTCGTCGTGTCCGCAGTGAACGTTGAGGGCGTGCTTGGTGAGTGCGCGGGCGCCGACTTCGAGGACCATGGTGGAGCCCTTGCCGGGAGCATGGTAGTACTGCTCGACGCCATAAACTACGCCCTGACCGGAGGTGAAGTTGACGACGCGCTTGCCGCAGACGGAGTGGGCGATGGCGCCACCCTGAGCGGCGTGCTCTCCCTCCGTTTCGATGGCGATGGTATTTTTGCCGAAGACGTTGAGATTGCCCTCAGCATAGGCCTGCTGGAAGAGCTCGCCGCCTTCGGTGGAAGGCGTAATTGGATAGAAAACGCCGGCATCGGCGATGCGCGTTTCGGTGTGGTAAGAAACGAGCTGGTTTCCGTTGGCTGTGACCCGGATTCCTGGATAACGAGCGGCTTCCGACATTGTGTCCCCTCCGTGGTGGCCACCCCGTCACGGGGGCCCCGGTAAAGCTGAAATCGTTTCCGCTCGGCGGGGTGAGTGCGCTTCGAACGCCTGAAGAGCAAGCCCTCAGGCCGCGGCGGATAAAAGTCTCTTCTCCAGGTTCGAATTCAGACCCCTGGAGAGATGTTTCCGGTGACCGCGGTGAGGCAGCGGCATCGATCCAAATCCCTTGTTAAGTTCAATAGCCAGAAGTGAAAGTATGCGAGTAACCCAAGGGGGAGTCGCCCCGGAAGTGGCCTACACATCAGTATGCACCCGCGATGCGAGACGGTGTATCACGGTGTACCAGTCCGTGGTATTTGTGCTGCAGGGCGGCAGGTAAGCCGGAAGTCGGTGCTGGCACTATACTTGGACGGATTCTGAACACCTACAGAGGATGTCAATGGATGAGTCAGGAATAGCGGGATCGGGTTTTGCGACCTACCCAAGTCTGCGGGCCAAGAGGGTGCTGGTTACGGGCGGGGCGACCGGGATTGGAGCGTCGATCGTGGCGCACTTTGCGCGACAGGGATCGCGGGTAGCGTTCTTCGACTTGCAGGATGAAGCGGCGGGGGAGTTAGTTGGGCAGCTGCGGGCTGGGGTGGAGTCCGTGCCGGCGTATTTTCATTGCGACCTGACGGATGTGGGTGAGTTGCAGAGACGAGTGCAGGAGGTGATTGTCGGGCTGGGCGGAGTGGATGTGCTGGTGAACAATGCCGCGAATGATCAGAGGCACCGCATTGAGGATGTGACGGAGGAGTTCTGGAACGAATCGATTGCGGTAAATCTGCGGCCGCAGTTTTTCATGGTTCAGGCAGTACTGCCGGTGATGAAGAAGGCGGGACGGGGCAGCATCATCAATATGTCGTCGATTTCGTGGATGATTCCTTCGACGGGAGTGCCGGTGTACGTGACGGCGAAGGCGGCGATCGTGGGAATGACACGAACGATGGCGCATGAGCTGGGAGCGGCTGGGATTCGAGTGAATGCTGTGCTGCCGGGGGCGATTGCGACTGATAAGCAGAGGCGGCTGGTGTACACGCCGGAGTATAAGAAGGAGATCATGGCGAGCCAGGCGTTGAAGCGAGACATTCTGCCGGAGGATGTGGCACGGCTGGTGCTGTTTCTGGCGGCGGATGACTCGAGCGCGATTACGAATCAGTCGTATGTGATTGATGGAGGGTGGGTGTAGCCTCCGCCGGGCTAGTGGATGCGCTGGCGCTCTTTCACTTTGACGGCGGGAGCACCGGCGTAGACGCTCCAGGGCTCGAGATCGCGAGTTGCGACGGAGGCGAGGCCGAGGACTGCACCTTCGCCGACTTTAACGCCGGGAGCAACGCAGGCGCGAGCGCATATCCATGCGTAGGGGCCCACATCCATTGCGTACGCTAGAAGCGGAAAAGCAGGATCGTCGAAGTCGTGCGTGGCTCCGCAAAGGTAGGAGCTTTGCGAAAGGATGGCGTGGGAGCCGAGGCGGATGGGAGCGGGGTTGTAGATTTCGACGCCGTCACCGGCGGTGACCTGATCAGCGCAGATGAGGTTCCACGGAGCCCAGACGCGGGAGCCGGGATAGAAGTGGCAGTTCGGACCAATCTTTGCGCCGAAGAGGCGGAGGAGCATCGATCGCCAGGCGTGGAACGGGCGGGGAGATAGGCGGTAGAAGATGGCCCAGGTAATGTTCCAGATCAGACGTTTGGCGCGATTGGCGAAGGAGAAGGCGGGGCGGAGATAGGGGTCTTCGGCTGTGGCGGCGGAGATGTGCTCCGCCGCGTTGTAGTGAATCTCGCGGGGCATCTGAGGTGAGTTTATCAGCGGGTGATTTGAAGAGGTGTCTTGAGGCGGATGTCGCGGGATGAGGCGCCGATCTGGATCTCGAAGGCGCCGGGATCGAGGGTCCACTGTTTTGCTTGTGGGTTCCAGTATTCAAAGGCTGAGTTGTTGAGCGTGAATTCGACGGTCTTCGATTCGCCGGGATTAAGTTCCACACGCTTGAATGCCTTCAGTTCGTGAACTGGCCGGTCGATTTTTGAGTGACCGTCGTGTATGTAGAGCTGAACGACTTCGGCGCCTGCACGTTGGCCGGTATTTTTGAGGTTCACATGGACGGCCACAATTTTTGTTTGGACGCTGCCATTGAGAACGGTGATGGGAGCAGCTTTCAGATCGCTGTACTCGAACTTCGTGTAGCTGAGGCCGAAGCCGAAAGGGAACTGGGGCTCGACGTTTTTGGTGTCGTAGTACCGGTAGCCGACGTAGATGCCTTCGGAGTAGTCGGTGTGAAGATTCTGGCCGGGGTAGGTTTTGGCGGCGGGCGAGTCTTCGAACTTCTTCGGAAGAGTGACAGGGAGTTTGCCGGAGGGGTTGGCGTCGCCAAAGAGAATTGCGGCGAGCGCGCTGCCGCCTTCCTGTCCGCCGTACCACATATCGAGTAGAGCGGGTGTGGAGTCGAGCCACTTGGACATGGTGAGGGGATCGCCGGTGTTGAGGACGACGATCGTGCGCGGATTGGCTTTTTCCACGGCCTGAATGAGATCGTCCTGACCGGCAGGGAGGTCCATGGTTCTGAGGTCGAAGCCTTCGGACTCGTTCTTGTAATAGCGGCCGACGACTACAACAGCTACATCGGCGTTGGATGCGATGTCGGTGGCTTGCTTGAGATCGGCGGCCCGGCCTTCGGCAGCGTCATGGGCGGGATCTTCGTCTTCCATGCCGACACCGAGAGCGGAGGAGATCTGGATGGCTGAGCCGGCGCGCTTCGTGATTCCTTCGAGCGGAGAGATGGCGTGATCCGGGCGAACGAGCGAACTGCCGCCACCTCCGGTGCGGGCGACGAGTGCGTTTGGTCCGATGACTGCGATGGAGTGGATCTTTGCGGGATCGATGGGCAGGAGCGAGTTCTGATTCTTGAGGAGGACGATGCCCTGGGTTGCGCCTTCGAGAGCGATCTTCTGGCGCGCGGGCGTGTCGACTTCGCCGCCGGGAGTGTGCGAGTGCTCCATTAGGCCGCTGAGCATGAGGACGCGGAGGATGCGGCTGACGTTGTCGTCGAGGGTGGCTTCGGTGATGTGGCCGGCTTTGACTTCGGCCAGGACTTTATCGGCTTCCAGCCATCCACCACTGTTGCCGGACATGATGGATTGTGGCCGCTTCAGCATGGCGTGGAGCGGCGGGCCACCAGGCATCTCGAGATCCATGCCGGCGTTGACGGTGGGCGCAGTGGAATAGGTGCTGGCCCAGTCGGAGATGACGAAGTTCTTGAACCCGAATTCCTTTTTGAGGATGTCGGTGAGGAGATGATCGTTCTCCGCACAGTATTTGCCGTTAACCTTTTCGTAGGCCGACATCACGGTCCACACGTCGGCTTCCTGCACGGCAGCTTTGAATGCAGGCAGGTAGATCTCATGAAGAGCGCGCTCATCGATTTTTTCGTCGAGGCGATGACGCTCGAACTCTTCATTGTTGGCCGCGAAGTGCTTGACGGAGGGAATGACGCCTTCGCTCTGAACGCCTTTGATATAAGCGACGCCGAGTCTCGAAGTGAGATAAGGATCTTCGCCGTAGCCCTCGAAGTTGCGGCCCCAGAGCGGTACTCGGTTGATGTTGACGGTTGGGCCGAGGATCATTTCGCGGCCGAGCGCTTTGGTTTCCTGGGCGATGGCCTGGCCTTCGCGATGGACGAGTTCTGGATTCCAGGTGGCGGCCATGGCTACGCCAGAAGGGAATGAGGTTGAAGTGATCTTTGGTGCGTTCGCTGCGTTGGTGATGGCGGAGCTGCCCAGCCAGGAGCGCACCCCCATCGGGCCGTCAGCCATTTTGATAGCGGGGATGCCAAGACGGGGGATGGATGCGGACTCCATCCAGCCGGAACCGGCGAGCATGGTGGCTTTCTCTTCGAGGGTCATGCGGTGGAGGAGGTCTGCTACGCGCTGGTCTACGGAGAGGCTCGCGTTTTTGTACGGCGCGTCTGCAGGGATGGGTGCGTGTGCTATTTGCGAAGGGAGGTAAGGGACAGAGATTACTGAAAAAGATAGAAGAGCGATGGAGGCGCGCAGATTGCGAGATTTCATGGGTCTCTCCGGGCGGTGCAATGGTAGCAAACCAACCAGCCGCGATTTGGGTTCTCGATCACAGAAGCCCAAGGTATTATTGCGGGAACCCCAGGCTGGAGGTTTGAAAGCGATGAGTCCAGTGTCATCACCAGTTTCTTCGCAGCGGCGACTGGGCCAGAGCATCCTGGCTGTGATTGCGGGTATGGCGTTGGGAATCGCTATTACGCTGATCACGGATGTCTTGCTGCGCAGGGCCGGAGTACTGCCGCCAGTGGGCGAGCGCGTGCCGGATCGCGTGCTGGCGTGCGTTACGACGTATCGCGTGGTGTATGGGATTGCGGCGAGTTATCTTACGGCGTATCTCGCGCCGTACCGGCCGATTGCGCATGCAATGGTTGGCGGGGCCTTCGGGTTTGTGGCGAGCTTAGCGGGCGCGATTGCGACCTGGAATGCGGGGCCCGCGTATGGACCGCACTGGTACCCGGTGGCGCTGATCATTCTTGCGCTACCGCAGTCGTGGCTGGGTGGGTGGTTGAGGGCGCGGCAGGTGGGGTGAGGCGAGGAGTCACTTTGAAGATGCCGTAAACTACGCTTGCTGGATTTCTGTATCATTCGTCTGGCTCCTCACTCGAAGCGATGATCCCACGGCGTCCTGTGAGGAGCGATACAATCGCCTTAACTCGCGCCGGTTTCCTATGCATTGCGTCGGCATCAAACCGCTTATCATTCTCGTGCTGGCCTTCTCGATCACCTTGCCGGCTTCGCAGTTTGCGCACGCGCAGACGGACGTTCAGGTACCAGGGAAGCGGCCCACCAGCACCCCTTACAGAGGAGATCTCTCGATCTTCGAGTATGCTGACCGCGATCAAAAACTCCACATCAAGCGTGTGATGGACCTGCTTGATCTTGCGCCGGGGAAGTCCGTCGCCGACCTTGGAGCCGGATCGGGTTGGTTCACCGTGCGGGCAGCCGCCCGCGTGAGTCCTTCAGGCCAGGTCTACGCCGAAGACATTAACCCCGACGCCGTCAGTTACATCAAGAATCGCGCTGCAAAAGAAAAACTGGCCAACGTGCACGCCATTCTCGGGGAGGTGAACGACACGAAGCTGCCGCACGCGAGCGTCGACGCGGTGCTGATTCTGAAGACGTATCACGAGTTCGCGCATCCTGTTCCGCTTATGAAAGCACTTGGTGCATCTCTCAGACAAGGGGCCAAGGTCGGAATCATCGATCGCAATGGAGACGGAACGGACCACGGCATCATGCCTGAGATTGTGGAGAGCGAAATGAAGCAGGCCGGCTATCACCGCATCGGCAAATACGACTTCACGAAAGACGACGGTCAGGACTACTTCCTGATTTTCGCGCTCGATGCAAACTGAAGAGCGATTGCACCTGTGAGCGTGGACCGGTGCGGAAGCACATCGGATGCGCAAAGCCCCGAAAATTTCTTTGATACTGGAGATTTTGGCGGCGTAGGATGCGGCTCTTCCCGGGACCCCGTCAACTCTGGAGGTCTATATGGCAGTTGCTACTGCTCCCGCTCCTGCATTCGATCCTGCAAAACTGGATGCCTTCATGGGGAAGGCTGTCACTGATTTAGGTGCCGCGCTGCATGCGGCATTGATCGTGATTGGAGACAAGCTCGGGCTGTTCAAGGCGATGGCCGGTGCAGGGCCGATGACTTCGGCGGATCTTGCTGCGAAAACAAAGACGACGGAGCGCTACGTGCGCGAGTGGCTGAATGCGAATGCAGCGAGCGGTTATATCGCCTATGACTCGGCTACGAAGACGTATGAGCTGCCACCTGAGCAGGCGATCGCGCTGACCGCGATTGATCTGCCCGGAGCGTTTCACATCGTGTCCGCGTGCTTCAAAGATGAGCCGAAGATTACGCAAGCGTTTCGCACGGGCGATGGCGTGGGCTGGCATGAACACGACGCGAATCTGTTCTTCGGGACGGAGCGGTTTTTCCGTCCGAACTATGAGCAGAACCTGCTGCTGAGCTCGTGGCTGCCCGCGCTGGATGGCGTGATGGAGAAGCTGGCCAAAGGCGCGTCAGTGGCCGATGTGGGCTGCGGGCACGGTTCTTCGACGATTCTAATGGCGAAGGATTTTCCGAAGTCGCGGATCGCGGGATTTGATTATCACAGCGGGTCGATTGAGTATGCGCGGCATGTTGCGGGGCGCGATGGTTTGCTGGGCCAGGTCAGTTTCGAAGTGGCGAGCGCGAAGAGTTATCCCGCAAATGGCGGATATGACCTGGTGACATTCTTTGATTGCCTGCACGACATGGGTGATCCGTTGGGAGCGGCGAAGCATGTTTTGTCAACGCTTAAGCCCGACGGAACGTGGATGGTGGTGGAACCGTTTGCGGGCGATGTGCCGGAACAGAATCACAATCCGGTGGGGAGGATCTTTTACTCGGCCTCGACGATGCTGTGCACGCCGGCTTCGCTGGCGCAAGAAGTAGGGGCGGCGCTGGGGGCGCAGGCTGGTGAAGAGCGGATCAAAGATGTGGTGATGACGGCGGGATTCACGCGCTTCAGAAGGGCGGCGCAGACGCCGTTCAACTTGGTGTATGAGGTGCGGCCGTAGATTATTGCGGCACGACTGAAATCGTGCCGAGGTGCAGGGTCCACAAACTCTAGCGGTCTCCCAAATGCGAGGGACCCGGGGCACCCGTCGTTGTTACAACGCCGTTCGATTTGAATTGCTCGCGCACGCGAGGATGCCGCAGAAAAAGCGATGGCCCGGATCCGAAGAAATCCGGGCCATCGCCTTGACGGGTGATTTTGTGATTCCCCTCCAAGCAGAGCTTGGATGGGGCACCCGCTCGAAGAGAGATCATTAAGGGACGAAGAGCTTGAGGCGGACGTGCCAGTTGGTGCTCTGGCCGGGTTGGAGGGTCACCATGCCGGTGTCCATGTTGCCCCACTCTTTGCCGAAGGGATCAGCGAAGTTGAATTGATGCTCGACGGCCACGAAGTTCTTGGCGGGAGGAGCGTAGGCCTGAATGGTTTTGATTTCAGGCGAGAGGCCCTGGATGCGGACCCCATACTTGGCGGCTTCGTCGAGGATGTTCACCGTTGCGGCGCCATCTTTCCAGTCGAGATGGCTCCAGTTGTCGTCGTAAAAGTTCTTGTACAGGGGCTGACCGTTACGGAGATCGTACTGGCCGGAGACGGGAACAAGCTGGCCGGTGGGAAAGACGTTGTCGTAGTTATCGACCTTCGCGACCATGTCAGCCGGGATCTGGAGGCGTACCTGAGTGCGGTCGCCAGACGGGAAATTGAAGTACGGATGCCAGCCGATGGAGACAGGCTCGGCTTCTTTGCCGACGTTCTTCGCAGTGACGGTGGCATCGATGGCGTCGGCGGTGAGGCTGATGGTGATGACGAGGTCGGATTTGGAGAGCCAGTGGCCGCCGAAGTCGCCGCCGTGGATGGTGCCGGAGATTTCCTTGCCGCCGGGGATGGTCTTCTCTTTCACGTCAACCGTTTTGGCTTTAAGGATGAGGCCGTGCATGGCGTGCCGCTCGGCGTCTGGCTTGCTGCCGATGTTGTTGGCGGGGAGAGTGATGGTGTGTCCCTGCCATGAGGTGGTGAGGGTTTTGCTGTCGGCGGAGAGCTTGCCGCGAATGCGATTGGGATAGGGGAAGAGAAATGCGGAGCCGAGCCGGTAGCCGAGGTCGCCGTTGGGCGTGTCCTGCTCGTCGAGCATTTTTTTGGCTTCTTCGAGGCTGGGCGAGGCGAGCACGTCGACGCTGCCCTTGCCGGGGAAGTTGGCCGTGATCTGGAAAAGTTCCATGCCGCGACCGGGGAGGACAGTGACGCTGGTGAATTCGGGTTTGGTTTTGCTGGAGACGGGGCGGGTAAGTGTGACGATTTTCTGTCCACCGATTTCGGTCACGTTTTGAGCCTGGCTATTCATCACTCCACAGCTTGCCACAACGGCCGGCATGATGGCGGTGAGGAGGTAGGCGCGCAAAGAAAGCTTCATGGCAATCCATCCCTGGAAACGGCGTTCGGAATTTGCGGGAATCGCTTTGTCGGGAGGATTCTATCCGCTCGGGAAAGCGTATTCCGGAAACCGCCTCATTCTACAACGGCAGACTGACGGACCGAGTCGACAGCGGCGAATTCAAGATGCGGGCGGATTTACGAGCTTCACGACTGAGGGATGGGCCGGACGATGAAATGACGATCTGGTGACACAACCTGAATGGCACTGGGACGTCTATTCCCTCAGGAACTCAGGTTTTTGATGCTGTTGATGATGGATGTGCCGCTGTGGCCAGTAAACGGCATCGTGTCAGTTGAAGCATTGATGCAGCAGAGTTTAGTGCGACTCTATTCAGTCAATACGGGTAACCGGTATGTCGCGAATTGGTGATATTGCGGTATTGGCGGCAGACGGTACAATTCGAGCCAAATCAATCTCTGCACAGAGCGGCGTAAGGAGCTGCTCCGGATTAAACACCAACGATTCGCCTCTTCGGGGACCGTTCCCCGAGAAAGGTTCCCGGTCAGGAAGATGCGCCCCCTGCATAAGGTGTTCCTTGGTTTTATTGTCTTCACGTCATTAGCCGGCAGCGCGGCCGTCGCGCAGCACCCGGTTTCGAGGGCTCTTATCCGCGAGAAGGTGGATGAGAATGTATTGACGACGCTCCGAGGCAATACGCCTCCGGCGGCGATTGCAAAGAATGACGCAGGCCCGGTCAGCGGGAATATGGCGATGACGGATCTGATCCTGGTGCTACAGCGGAGCCCGGAGATGCAGGCGGCATTCGATGCGTTTGTGGAAAGCCAGTATGAGCCGAACTCGCCGAATTTCCACCAGTGGCTGACGCCGGATCAGATTGGCGAGCAATTCGGACCGGCGACTTCGGATATCACGAAGGTGACGAATTGGCTCGGGAGCCACGGCCTAGCGGTGAATGAGGTGTCTAAGGATCGGATGACGATCCGGTTCAGCGGCACAGCACGGCAGGTGGAAGCGACCTTTCATACGCAGCTACACAATCTGAACGTTCGTGGGAAAGCGCACTTCTCGAACATGTCTGATCCGCAGATTCCGATGGCGCTGCAGGCGGTGGTGCTGGGACCGAAGGCGCTGCATAACTTTATTCCGCGGCCGCTGCATCGGACGAGAAACACTCCGACACTGAATAATGCGCAGTCGGCGAAGACGCCGTCGGTGCCGAGCGCGAATGCTTCGGGCATCGGGTTGCGACCGGATATGGGCTTCAGTTGCGGGTCCAACTGTTTGCTTGAGGAAGTGACGCCGGCGGATTTCGCGGCGATCTACAACGTAGCTCCACTCTGGAGCGGCGGCATCGATGGCACCGGACAGACGATTGCGATTGCGGGTCGAAGCGATGTGAGGGCGTCGGACGTTGCGAAGTTCCGGAGTACGTTTGGGCTGAGCGGCGGAACGTATACGCAGATCAACAACGGACCCGATCCTGGGAATTGCACGAGTACCGCAAGCAGTGCACTCTGCACACTCGACGATCAAATCGAGAATGCTCTCGACGTGGAATGGGCAGGCGCAATGGCGCCGAAGGCGACGGTAAAACTTATCGTCACAGAACAGACAAATTCGAACGATGCCATCTTCGACTCGGCGAGTTATGCCGTCGATAACATATCGACGTTGGGCGCGAAAATTTTGAACGTCAGCTATGGGAATTGCGAGCTCTTCCTGGGCACGAGCGGCAACACGTCCTGGAACAATCTATGGCAGAAGGCTGCCTCGGCGGGTATTGCCGTGTTTGTTGCTACTGGAGATTCTGGATCGCCTGCGTGTGATCAGGGAGGGAGTTCACAGAGCGGCGGCACGCCGTACGGTGCCGAATTTGGTCTGGCTGTGAGTGGTATCGCTTCGACGCCGTACAACACTGCGGTCGGAGGGACGGATCTCAACTGGGGCGCGACGGCATCGCCGTATTGGAACAGCTCAAACAACTCGACGACGGGTGCGTCGGCAAAGGGCTACATGCCGGAGACACCGTGGAACAACTCGTGCAGCAATCCACTGGCATTGAGTTATTTCCAGAGCTTGGCAAGCCAAATCGGCGTGACTCAACCTACCGACGCGGAGACATCCTGCAACTTCGCCGCGACCAACTATCAAACAGTTTTGCAGGCTTCGGGTGGACAGGTTGACATATCCGCCTTTGTGGATTCGGTGGGCGCGGGCGGTGGGAAGAGCAATTGCACTACAAATAGCAGCACGACCACCACGATCGGCACCTGCACGGCAAGTGGGTACAGCAAGCCGTCATGGCAGACCGGGGTCTCCGGAATTCCTGCTGATGGAAAGCGCGATCTTCCGGACGTTTCCTTCTTCGCGGGGAACGGCTTTCTGGGAAGCGCATATTTCATGTGTGTGACCGACTGGGGTCCGTGTCTTTCGTCGGCAACGGCAACCTCGGAGCCGACGGATACTTCGGGTAACACGGTGAATCTGATTGGTGGTACTTCAGCGGCTTCGCCAGCGATGGCCGGTATCATGGCGCTTATCAATCAGAAGGCTGGATCGACACAAGGCAATCCGAATAAGACGCTCTATACGCTTGCAGCAGCCCAGAACTACTCAAACTGCAAGACGGAGAGCGTGACCACCTCGAGTTCTTGCTACTTCAACGACATCGATACCGGCACGATTTCCATGCCCTGCCAGGCGGGCGCTCAGGATTGCTCTGTGACGCATTCGGGAAACACGTGGGGTATTCTCTCTGGCTTTACAGCGGGAGCGGGATATGATGCGGCAACGGGCCTCGGATCGATGAATGTGGCGAATGTCGTGAACGGGTGGAGCGGATCGGTTGGTACGACCTCCAGCACTATCACGGTTACGCCAACTCCTAGCAGCATCATTTCGAACCAGAGCGTGAGTGTGGTGGTCGTGGTTGCCGGAGCGAGTGGTACTCCGACCGGGACGATCAACTTGACCGGCGGAGGGTACAGTCCAGCGGCGCAAACGCTGACTGCGGGCAGCGCGACTTTCAACATACCTGGGAACAAGTTTGCTGCTGGCACTGTTGTGTTGACGGCGACGTACAGCGGAGACTCGATCTACGGTTCGAACACGGGTACGACGCAGGTGACCGTGACCGCTGCGCCAGTTCCCACGGTGACGGTGAGCCCGGCGGCGAGTTCGATTAACTCAGGCCAGAGCTTGAGTGTTCCGGTGGCGTTGGCTGGTGCGAGCGGAACTCCCACCGGAAACGTGACTCTTTCAGGCGGTGGATACACCTCGTCGCCGCAAGCGCTTGCTTCTGGCGCGACGACCTTCAACATTCCTGCAAACAGCCTGAGCGGCGGTACGGTGACACTAACGGCCAGCTATGCCGGTGATAGCACATACGGCGTCGCGACCGGCACGGCAACCGTTACGGTGACGCAGTCCACATTCGTGCTAGCCGCAACGGCACCTGCAGCTGTCAACCGCGGAACCGCGGCGGCTTCCACGATCACATGGACAACCACCAACACGTTCTCGACGACGATCAAACTGGGAAGCTGCTCTTTGAACTCGGGAGCTCCGGCGAACTCGGCAGCAGACACTCCGAAGTGCACGGTTTCCAACACCTCGTTTGATAGCACAGGGAGTGGTACCGCTTCGGTTACAACATCCGCTGCGACGACGGGCGCTTTGCAGGCACCGCACATTGGAGGATGGGCGGAAACCGGTAGTGCGGCAGTGCTGGCATTGCTCGTATTCTTCGGAATTCCGGCAAAACGGCGCGGGTGGCGGGCGATGGTGGGAATGATCGTCGTCCTGTTTGCTTTGGGCGGTCTGGCGGCCTGCGGCGGTGGTGGCGGAGGGAGCAGTTCAGGTGGAGGCGGCGGGACCAGTGATCCGGGTACTGCTTCGGGCACCTATACCTTCACTGTGATTGGAGTCGGGAATGATGCTGCACATACAACGGCTACAACGACCTTCAGTGTAAAGGTGAACTAGGTCGGAAGCTGCTTTGGCATGACGGCCCTCCTGCGTGGAGGGCCGTGGTGTTTTTGGCGGTTTGCCGGGAGGTTTCTACGGCGGTGAATTTTGCTTGAGGAGGCGGAGCTAGAATCGTGAGGGAGCCGATCGATCGAGGCTTATCTTTCACGACGGACTGACGCACAGATGAAATCACTTTTGCTGGAAGAGTACGGGAAACTTGCGATGGCGGACTTGCCGAGGCCGGAGCCCGGCGAACACGAAGTGCTGGTGCGGGTAGCCGCGTGCGGCATTTGCGGAAGCGATGTCCATGGATATGACGGCTCGTCGGGGCGACGGATTCCTCCGCTGGTTATGGGGCATGAGGCTTCAGGCGTGGTTGCGGCTGTGGGCGGGGGCGTGAAGGATTACGGGCCTGGAGACCGCGTAACGTTCGATTCGACGGTTTATTGCGGTCAATGCCACTACTGCCGGCGCGGCGAAGTGAATCTCTGTGATAACCGGCAGGTGATCGGGGTATCGTGCGGCGACTATCGCAGGAATGGGGCGTTCGCGGAATACATTGTGGTTCCGGAACGCATTCTGTACCGGTTGCCGGCGAAGATGTCGTTTCCAGAAGCGGCGATGCTGGAGGCAACGTCGGTGGCGTTGCATGCGGTGAAAGTTAGCGAGGTAAAGAAGGGCGATACAACGCTGGTGGTTGGCGCGGGAATGATCGGCCTGCTGACAATGCAGGCGTTGCGCGCTGCCGGCGTGGGACGCGTGATGATTGCCGATATCGATGAGACACGCCTGACGCTCGGCGAACTGCTGGGAGCCGATGAGGCGCTGCGGGGCACTGGTGGCGAGATTGCGCAGGCGATTCTGCAACGGACGAATGGCGTGGGTGCGGATGCGGTATTCGACGCAGTGGGGCGCGCGAAGACGGTGCAGGAATCAATCGACAGCGTACGCAAGGGCGGGACGGTCACGCTGATTGGGAACATCAGCCCGGAGGTTGCGCTGCCATTGCAAAAAGTAGTTTCGCGGCAGATCCGGCTGCAGGGTACGGCGGCATCCTCGGGTGAGTATCCGGAGGCGATTGAGCTGATCTCGACAGGGCGTATCCATGTGAGGCCTTTGATCACGGCGGTGGCCCCGCTCGAAGAAGGGCCGCGCTGGTTTGAGCGGTTACATGCGCAAGAGCCGAACCTCATGAAGGTGGTTCTTGCTCCCGGAGAAGAATAATGGCCGATTCGCTTTTCGATTTATCTGGGCAAGTTGCGCTGGTTACGGGAACAAGCAGGGGCCTGGGGCAGTACTTCGCGCGCGCTCTGGCGAAGGCTGGCGCTGACCTGGTGCTTACCAGCCGGCGTCGCGAATCTCTGCGGGAGATGGAGGAGGAGATCCGTTCGCTGGGGCGGCGCAGCGTGTCGCTCGAACTGGATGTGCGCGATCCCGCGAGCATCCAGAAGATGGCCGCGGATGCGATGCAGGCATTCGGGCTGATTCACATCCTGGTGAACAACGCGGGATGCAATATTCGAAAGCCCGCAGTGGATGTGACGTGGGAGGACTGGAACCTTGTTCTCGATACGAATCTGCGGGGCAGCTTCTTTGTGGCGCAGGCGATTGCACGCGGCATGATCGAGCATGGGTATGGGCGGATCATCAACATCGGGTCGGTGACGAGCGTGTTCGGCTTTGCGGGACTGGGGCCTTATTGCGCCAGCCGTGGCGGAATTCGCCAACTCACCATGAGCCTGGCAGATGACTGGGGCAAGCATGGCTTGACAGTCAACTGTCTGGCACCCGGGTGGTTCAAGACGGCTCAGAACAAGGTGCTGTATGAAGATCCGGAGTGGGTTGCGTATTTGACAGATCGCATTCCTGTGAAGCGGCCGGGGTTGCCGAATGACCTGGACGGTGCGGTTGTGTTTCTGGCTTCGGAGGCTAGCCGCTACATTACCGGGCAGACGCTGCTCGTGGATGGAGGTATCTCAACGGGCGCGACGCGAGCGACGGTGGCGAACAAGCAGAAGTAGCGAAGTAGCTGTACGCTTACGACCCGGTTGCTTCTGTTCCAGCGGTTTCAAGCAAGGTTGTTTCCAGATCGTGCTCTGAAGTATCCGAGCGCTGGCCGATGTATCCGGTTGATTTGCGGATGACGAGACGCGGGTAGACGGTGATGGCTTCCGGGTGTGGACGCGGGATATCGTCGCGAATCAAGGACAGAAGCGTAGAGGCGGCTACCTTGCCCATGTCGCGCAGAGGCTGATGAATTGTGGTCAAGGGCGGATGATGCGTCGATGCGGAGAGGATGTCGTCGAAGCCAAGCACGGAGACGTCGGCGGGTACCCGCAGACCCGCTTCGCGCAAGGCCGAGATGGCGCCGATTGCAGTGACATCGTTGAATGCGAAGATTGCGGTGAACGGCTGTTTCGTCTGAAGCAGCAGCCGCGTGACTTCCTGCCCAGGAGCGGGCCCTGGCTCAGGACCCTGTAACTGTACGACGAGGCGATCATTGATCTGAAGGTCAAGGTCGCAGGCAGCCTGCACGATGGCCTTCCAGCGCAGGTTTGTATCGGAGCTGAACTCCTGTCCTTTGATTAGAGCGATGTTTGTGTGGCCAAGGGATTTGAGATGAGAGAGTGCGAGGAGAGCGGCCTGGTCGTGGTCCAGCTCGATATTGATAACGCCTTCACGGCGGTCGTGCCCTGAAATTGAGACGACCGGGACCGGCAGATCTTCGTTGATGAGAGAATCGACGGCGATGATGCCTTCGACGGAACGCGCCAGCATCATGCGTGGGTAACCTTCCAGGAGGTTGGGGCGGTGGCGATGGCTGACAACGAAGTAGAAGAAACCATCTTTGAGCAATTCGTCTTCAATGCCGCTGAGAACTGTGGTTGAGTAGCCTTCGCTGATTTCGGGAACGATGACGCCAATGGTGTAGGTGCGCTTCTGGCGCAGGCCCCGCGCCATGGTATTGGCGACATAGCCATTCAATGCTGCAGCGTGGAGGACGCGGCGCTGCGTTTCTTGTGCGATGCGGTGTGCGGTTGCTTCGCCGTTGATTATGCGCGAGACGGTGGATTGCGAGAGGTCAAGCATTGCGGCGAGTTCTTTGAGCGTTATCGGTTTGATGGGTGCTTTTGCCAACGCATCTTCTCCATGGCGGGCAGGAATCATCCTGCGTGGAATCCGGCGCGCTGCATGGCCGTAGTCATTTCCGGATTGCGCATGAATGTTTCCCAAACGAGCCCGGAACGAAGATTCTCTGCCATGAGGACTGAAATGCCCTGATCGATGCCGAGGACGTCGGTGTCATACCAGTTCGCCGCGGGATGAAATGCATCGACAAAACCGTAGCGTCCCCACGCCTGCTTACCCCATTTGTCGCGCATGGCGCGAAGGACCGAAATGCAATCGACCGGAAGAAATGCAAGCGAACCAGCCGAGGCGCAGGGCACGACTGTGCCATCCAGCGGACCCAGCGGGGGTGGACCTCCCCACGCGGTATAGCCACCCTTATAGTCGGACGCAGATATGCCCCAGTAGTCCTCGTTATACCACTTGGGATAAGAGAGGCAGAACGCCTTATGAGCCTTGGTGGCGGTGACGGAATTCTGGAAGTAGTTCGCCCAGTTGTCGCGCTTGTTGCGGAAGTCGAACCATGCCTGCGAGTACTGGTGGGTGAAGAGTGGATCGTTGCCGCTGATGTAGGAGAAGCCCTTGTAGTGAATGACCGGGCGCTCCCAGGCTTTCCAGGTTTCGGGGCTGACCGGGTGAGTGGGTGAACCGATTGCGAGCAGGTAAATCATCATGAGTTCGCAATAATGCGACCAGCGTGCGTCGAGGAAGCCCGATTCGGGATGCCAACCCATCGAGAAAGTTTTGCTGCCGTTCAGCATCCATGGCCAGTCGACGCGCTCATAGATTTGTTTTGAAAGGGACTTGATCTTCGGGTCGTCGAAGTACGCGTGCGCCATTAGGATGCCGCAGAGGAGCAGCGAAGTGTCGATGGAGGAGAGCTCTATTCCCTTGGTGCGCTCGCCAGTTTCAATGTCGGTGAAGTGATAGAAGAAGCCGTGAACCTCGGGAAATTTGTTCAGGTGCCAGTCGAGGGTTGTGCGAACGCGATCGACGATCTGATGGTGAGGGAGAAACTTGCGCTTGTCGGCTATGCATAGAGCGGTGAGGCCAAAGCCGGTTGCAGCGATGCTGGCCATACAGCGCGAATCGCGACTGCCGTTGAGGTCATTGCGAGCGCGATCGAGGACCTGGCCGGTTTTGTCGCTTGCCTGCTCCCAGAAGAAGAGGCAGGTCTGGCGCTCAAGGTCTTCGAGGAAGGCTTCGTCGCCGGTTCTTGGCTGCCATTGGTTGGCGGCCTGGGCGTGCGACAGGGAAGGGAGAAGGGCAGAGCCCGCTGTGGCAGCAAGGGATCTGAGGATTTGTCGGCGGCTGAAAGATGTCGGTGAAAACTGAGGACTCAATGCAGTCTCCAAGCGGGGAGGGATGGTTCTGGGGCCAGGGGTCGTCAATGAAATTCAGTTTCCGTACGGGCCGAAGCTCCGAGACACTTGCGAACTGGAATTTGGTTGAGGTGTTTGATTGGATCGGATGTTCTAGTGTTTCCTCGCATTCAGTGCATTCAGTTTGTTCTTTAGCTGTTCGAGTTTCTGGCCCGCTTCGGAGAGCTTGCCCTGGGCAGTGAGACGCTGGTAGTCGTCGAAGTCTCTCGCTGCGCCTTCGATCAGCGTGTTCAGGTCGTTCGAGGGCTGGGATGGGTTGGAAGTCGCGGCCGGCCTGGCATTTGAAAATGGGGATGATTGCTCCGCATTGAGAGAAGAATTTTCGCCGCCAAAAAGAGATCGGAGTGCGGCTTCGAACGTGGATCCATATGCGAGGCGATCTTGAACGGCGAGGACAACAAGGCGAAGTTCAGGCATGGGGCTGCGCTCTGCCTGGAGATAGATGGGCTCGGCATAGATGAGTGCCTTGCCGCACGGAATGACGATCAGCGCTCCGCGACGGACGCGCGAGCCTTGCTGGTTCCATAGGGAGAGCTGCCCTGAGAGCTGAGCGTTCTGGTCGATGCGCGCTTCAACCTGAAGAGGGCCATCGACGAGACGGGTCTTGGGGAAATCGTAGACGACAGATTTGCCGTACTGCTCGCCATCGCTGCGTCCGGCAATCCAGCCGATCATGTTATTGCGATTGGAGGGCGTGAAGGGCAGGATTTCAACAAACTCGATGTTGGATTCTCCGGGCAACTTCATGAGAACGAAGTTCGGGTCCATGGGCTGCGCAGCCTGATCGCCGGAGGAGGTCGCGCCAACTTCGGAGGCGACGGTCCAGAGGTCTTCACGGTTGTAGAAGATAGCAGGATCGGTCATGTGATAGAGGCCGTAGGCTGCGGCCTGCATGCGTAGCAGGAGTTCGGGATAGCGGACGTGTTTGCGGAGGTCCGGCGGCATCTCGTCGGCGTTCTTGAAGAGCTGCGGAAAGATCTGCCGCCAGGCATTGATGATGGGGTCCTGCGGATCGAAGACGTAGAAGGTGACTGAGCCATTATAGGCATCGATGACAATCTTCACGCTGTTGCGGATGTAATTGATCGAGCCATTTCCCACGTCGTAGTGAGTGGAGTAGGGATAGCGATCGGTAGTTGTAAAGGCGTCGAGCATCCACGAGAGTCTTCCGTCGGCACCGACAACGATATATGGATCGCTCTCAAATGTGAGGAAGGGTGCAATGGCCTTGACGCGATCGAAGACGCTGCGGCGCATGAGGAGGCGGCTGTCGGCGTTTATGTCGTCGCTGAAGGGGACTTTGGCGATGTCGCCGCGATCGAAAGCGATAAGGACGCGACGCAGGAACGATCCGAGGACGATGCCACCGGTGCCCTGGTAGGTGGTCATGCTGTTGGTTTCGCCTTGCGGATAGTCGAATTCTTTCTGGCGGGTCTTCACGTAGACGTCGGTATTGGTGAGTTCGCCGAAGTAGATTTCAGGGCGCGTGACCTGGATGGAGGGGACGTTGCTCTGAATGGGCATGTTGCTGAGGAGCAATGTCGGGAGGCCTTCCGGTGTGAAGCCGTTTACCGGATTCATGGTGATGCCGTAACCGTGGGTGTAGATCAACTTCTCGTTGATCCAGTTGCGGCTGCTCTCCGGGAGTTTTTCGACGTTGAGCTCGCGCGCTGCGAGCATTACCTGTCGCTCTTCGCCATTGATTTGGTAGCGGTCGATGTCGATGTCGGGGAAGTCGTAGTAGGTACGGATCTCCTGAATCTGGCGGAGCGTGTCCTGGAGGGCGCGCCAGTCCCAGAGGCGGATGTTCTGGAGAGTGGGCTGGTTGTTTGCGGCATCGGCGGACTCAACGGATATGTCTGCAGGGAACTCGTGCTGCGAGATGCGGTCGAGGCCGAAGGCCTGGCGGGTGAACTCGATGTTATGTGAGATGTACGGCTGTTCGCGGACGAGTTCGTTAGGCTTGACGACGAAGCTATTCACATACCAGCCCGCGATCTGCACGAGGACGAAGCAGGCTATCGCCGGGACGGGCGCGGCTATGAGGCGACCTGCGCGCGGGCGGAGAAACAGGTTCATGGCAGCGATTCCGGCACCAATGATGAGGGCTGCGCAGATGAGGAGAAGCCCGCCAAGAATGATGTGGGCGTCGGTGTAGGTTACGCCGTCGAAGATGGTGTGGTCTGCGGTGATGCGATCGAAGCGGCCGAGGAATGTGCGAGCGGCTACGACGACGAACAAAAATGCGAGGGCGCCGGAGAACCACCGCAGGGGGATAGGTGAAGAGTCGTACCTGCGCTCCCGGATAAACTGAGAGCTGGTGGTCATGAGGAGGAAGAGCCCAGCTACCGCGCAGCAGAGGAGGACCAACAACAACAGCCATCCTACGAAGAACTGCAGAGCGGGCAGAGTGAAGAGATAGAAGCTGACGGATTTGCCCAGGATGGGGTCATGGGGCTGGACGGGGTTGGAGGGCGCCATGAAGTAGAGGGCGAAGCTGGTCCACTCATTCATGAATGCTGCGCCAGCAATCAGCGCGATGAGGAGTGAACCAACCAGACCAGCAATGCGCAGGACCGGGTCCAGCGGGAGCTCATAGCTCTGATTGCCGAACCGGACGGTTCCGGCACTGGCTAGTTCTTCGCGGCAGCCGTGGCGCAGGGCGGAGAACCAGGCATAAAGAACGCCGAAGGTCGCAACGAACGAGAGGCCAAATGACATCCATTCATAACTCAGGGTTCTCCAGAAGACGCTCGCATAGCCGAGGGAGGCAAACCAGAGCGAGTCAACGTAATAGGAGATGATGGTCCGCGTGCTGAAGAGAAGAACGAAGAAAAGAATGAATACGATGAGTATGGTGCGGCGATGCCGCAAGGGTCGATCCCGATGGGGAAAGACGTAAGGCTCCTGAACCACGGTTACCAGCTTTCTGTTCCGGCAAGCGCAATTGTACTGCGGGGGAACTCCAGCCGAACGTGGGAGCCGGCTTCATTGAGCGAACTATGGCGAACGGAGCAGTGGCTGAAGCCCGCACAGCCCCTAAAGAAACTTGTGGCCCGGCTGAAGCCGTGCCGTTTTTTCAGAGCCGGCCCAAGGAGCTTACGTCTGGTCGGAGCCTGTGTTCTGATAAATCTTTCCGCCAGAGAGCTGGCCGAGTCGCGCAAAAGCCGAGGAAGCTAATCGCCGATGACGGGCCAGTCGTTTTCCCATTTCAGGTTTTTCACCCACTGGTAGGGGGTGTTGCTCTTGTCGAGATTGTGGGCATGGAAGACGATGAGGCTTTCGCCGCTCTCGGTATCGAAGAACGCCGTTCCGCCGCCGGGTGCGTTCCAGGTGCTGTCGCCCTTGAGCAGTACAGTGCCTCCACCGTTCATCATGCGCGTACCGGTCTCGTCTATGAAAGGACCGTGTGGACTTACGGAGCGGCCCACGGCCTGCTTATAGTTGTTGTTTGCATTGTTCTGTTCGCAGCAATAGTCGACGGAGACGAAGAGATAGTAGTAGTTGCCGTGATGAACCAGCGAAGCGCCCTCTATGGGGTTGTTGGGAACGCCGGGCCTGGTGGCGAGATCGTACCGCGTGAGGCTCGACGTCAGCAGCATGCCGGTGACGGGGTCGATCTGGCGCTGCTTGATTCCGGACCAGTAGCTGCCGTAGGTGAGCCAGACGGATTTATCGGAATCGATCAGGATTGTCGGATCGAGCGCGTTGAAGTCGTCGCCGGCTTTTGACTGAAGAATCATGCCGCGATCGACCCACTTGTAGGCGGGATCCGTGGGGTCGAGGGTGGTGTTGGTGGCGAGGCCGATGACGGTCTGCTGGGAGTGGAGTTTGGACCCGTTGTAGTAGAGGTGGTACTCCCCATTGAAATAAGAGATATCAGGCGCCCAGAGGCCAATGACTCCGGGGACCTTGCGGTGGATCCAATCGGGCATGCCGTTGGGGAAAACGGAGCCGCATGAAACCCAGTTCACCTTGTCTTGAGAGCAGTGAATGGGAATATTGCCGTTTGAAGGGTAACCGGCGACGTCTGTGCTGAAGGCGTAGTAAGTAGATCCCTGGCGAATGATGCTGGGATCGAGCACCGGGTCGGTGTCGCCGATCTGCGAGTAAGTGGCCAGCGGATCAATGCCTTCCGCGGCGTAAGAGAGTTTACCCGTTGGGAAGATACCGCAGGAGGTGAGGGCGACCAGGCACACGGAAGACAGGCAAATGCCTGCAATCCGCTGAAAGCACAGCATGAGAAAGATACCTTTCGCGAGCGAGGCAACCTTTTTGGTGGGCCTGCATCGAGTTTACTCGAACTTGGCCAAACTCGACTATTTTCAATCTCGTTTTTCGTTGCGACAGGTAATGGCGCGCGCGAGGTATGTAGATCCATGGTGCCGGGATTTGTTCTTCACTCACTACCAATCCAGCGGGCCAACTTGATAACAGAAAACGGAATCCTAAAGTCAACAAAAGTTCGCGGAATGCACGTCTTCCGCATACAGCGGCTCTCTTAACAAGTTCTTAAAGAATGGCGAAGCCAAGTAGATAAAGAAGCCATAGAGGTTTATCGTGTGCGACCGAATGCGTCTGCGCCGGTTTGGCAATCGGCCCGCGCCTCACGATCCCTCCAATCCCTCGAAGTGCAAGAAGAGCCGCTCTCTGCATAAACCATGAATGCAAGGTGAGGAATGAGTGTGAGCCCCAAAAAGCAGACCGCAGTGATCATCGGAGCAGGGCCAGCCGGGCTCACGGCAGCCCTCGAATTATGTCGGCAGTCGGATATTAAACCTATCGTTCTGGAGGCAAGCGATCGTATCGGCGGAATTTCCTGCACCATTCGCTATAACGGCAATCGGATGGATATTGGCGGGCATCGATTCTTCTCGAAGTCAGACCGGGTGATGGACTGGTGGACGGAAATCATGCCGATTGCCGATGCCGGACAAAGCGGGGAATTCGATATCCGGTATCAGAATCAGGAACGGCGCGTGAAGACTGGCAAAGAGGCGGTATCACCCGGGCCTGTTCCTGTGCCGGATCCGGATTGCGTGATGCTGGTGCGTCCGCGGAAGAGCCGAATCTACTTCATGCGTTCGTTCTTCGATTACCCGCTGTCTCTGTCGGTGGATACGCTGGGGCGGCTCGGTGCGATCAGGACGGTGCGGATTCTTTTCAGCTATTTGAAAGCGCAGATGTTTCCACGAAAGCCCGAAAACACGCTGGAAGATTTTCTGATCGACCGTTTCGGATGCGAACTGTACCTGACGTTCTTCAAGAGCTATACGGAGAAGGTCTGGGGAGTGCCGTGCGACCGGATCTCGGCGGCATGGGGTGCGCAACGCATCAAGGGCTTGTCGCTGGTGTCCGCCGTAACGCATTTCGTGAAGAAGCTGTTTTCTTTCGGCAGCAAAAAGAAAGTAGATATCCGGCAGAAGAATTCGGAGACGTCTCTGATCGAACAGTTTCTATATCCGAAGTATGGTCCGGGTCAGCTTTGGGAGCATGTTGCGCGGCAGGTGCAATCGAAAGGCGGAGAGGTGCGGCTTGGTTGGCGCGTTGAAGGGCTGCACGTGGAGCGCGCACGAAACGGGTCGATGCGTATCTCGTCGTTGGAAGCGCGGACGCCGGAAGGCAACGTTGTCGAAATCGACGGAGATTACTTCTTTTCAACAATGCCAATTCGAGAGCTAATGAGGGCGATTGATGCCCCAGTTCCCGAGGATGTGCGCGCAATTGCTGATGGCCTGATGTATCGAGATTTCATTACCGTCGGCTTACTCGTGGACAAGCTGCTGCTGACGGAGCCGGACGGATCGATGATCAAGGACACGTGGATCTACGTCCAGGAGCCGGATGTGCTTGTCGGCCGAATTCAGATTTTCAATAACTGGAGTCCGCATCTTGTGAGTGATCCATCGAAGGTATGGATCGGGCTGGAGTACTTCTGCTACGACACAGATGAGCTCTGGAACAAGTCGAACGAGGAGATCGCAAAGTTTGCCATCGACGAGGTCGCGCGGATTGGGATTTTGCGAGCCGACGAGGTGCGGGATTCGTGTGTGTTCCGCGTTCCAAAGACGTATCCCGCATACTTCGGAACGTACGACCGGTTCGACGAGATTGTGCGATACATGGAGCGCTACGAGAACTTGTTCCTTGTGGGACGCAACGGGATGCACAAGTACAACAACCAGGATCACTCGATGCTCACGGCGATGCTGGCGGTGGAGAACATTATTGCGGGCCGCAAAAGCAAGGACAATTTGTGGCAGGTAAATACAGAGCAGGAGTACCACGAGGAGAAGAATCAAGCTGTGGAAATGCAGCAGCCCGCGAATACGCCGGAGCCTTCTGAAGAGAAGGGTGAAGAGGTCGCATGAGAAGCATGGGCTCCGCTGCAGTTCGCGATGAGTGCTCATACCAGACTCCGATTGAAATCCGATCCCCGCAGATGGGAATCATGGCCTGGCTTGATGCACACCCGGTCTGGGCCATCGCGGTCCTGACCGGGCTGTACTTCGCTGTTGTATTTGCGCAATCGTCGGTGAAGCTGATGTGGCTCGACGAACTGATCACGCTGCACCTGGCAGGTTTAAAGAGCTTCCATGATTTGTGGCATGCACTGGCCGTGGGGGCTGATCCGAATCCGCCGGTGACCTATGTTCTGGTGCACTGGTGCCGAGCTATTTTCGGGGAGCATGAATGGGCGTACCGGCTGCCCGCAGCCGTTGGTTGCTGGCTCGGGCTGGTGTCGCTATTTGCATTTTTGAAGAAACGCGTAAGTGGGTCCTGGGCGATTCTCGGCTGCCTGGTGTGGATGGCGATGGCCGCCTTCGACTACAGCTTCGAGAGCCGATCGTATGGAATTTTCTACGGGCTCGCGATGGTCGCGTTCTTTTGCTGGAGCGTTGCGGCTGATTCCTCGAGGTCGAAGCGAACGCGATGGGCTGCGCTGGCGGGAATGACGGTTGCGCTGGCTGCCGGCATCTCGACGAACTACTTTGCGGTGCTTGCGTTTCTGCCTCCAGCGGCGGGAGAACTGGTGAGGACGATGGTCAGGGGCAGGAGACCACGACCGGGAACTCCCACGGAGTTCACGAAAAGCAGAAGAGCGCGGCGCTTCAGAATGCTGAGCGCGATCGATATTCGCGTGTGGATCGGATTTGCAATTGCGGCGTTACCACTGCTTGTCTATCGGCCTTTGATCGCGCACTCGATCGCGCAGTTTTCTCCCCATGCGTGGAATAAAGTCTCGATCGAGCAGGTGTTCGATTCGTACACCGAGATGGTGGAGATCATCCTTTACCCAATACTTGCGCTCCTGATACTCGGCGGTGTTGTGTTCTTTACGAAAGAGCGGGTGCAGGCGTTGCTCGAGTACCGAAGGGATGATTTCGTTCCGCATTGGATTGAGGGGATGTTCGCGCCATACCGCGAGAGGGCACCCCTTCGTTCCCATGAGGCTGCCGGTGTGTTCGTGTTCATGGCGTACCCGATCTGCGGGTACATTATTGCGTCGATTCGCGGGGGCATGCTCTCGCCTCGTTTCGTTATTCCGGTCTGCTATGGATTCGCGATCGCGGCGGTGATCGTGAGCCGGTACCTATTTCGCAATGTGCGGCACGCTCCTACTGTTCTACTGTGTATCGCCTGCGCATGGTTCCTATCTCGTGAGGCAGTGGTCGGGTACTGGTACAAGCAGCAGAAGGACTCGTTCTACAAGGTTGTCAACAAGTTGGAAACAGCGAACGTAGGAATGCCCGGCGCGCCAATTGCGATTCCGGATCCTTTGCTGGCGTTAACGTTTCGATATTATGCACCGGCAGACCTGGCGCAGAGGGTAGTGTTTCCGATCGACTTCCCGGCGGTCAGGTATTTTCGACACGATGATTCGCCGGAAGAGAATCTCTGGGCAGGGCGGAAGGTTCTGTACTCTATGCCGATTGTTGCGCTGGCCGAATTTCAGCAGACTTCCGGGCGTTACCTGGTGGTTGCGAGTAAAGGAAACTGGCTGCTGGAGGATCTTCGGAAGCATAGGTACAGCTTTCACCGCGTGCCGATGGATACTCGCGCGGAGAACCTGGGAGGGTTTACGCCGCTGGCGCGAGGAGAGCCGGAACTTTACGTGGCAGAGGGCGATCGAAGCCCGCAGCGGATATCGAAGTACAGCAGACCACCTGCTCCATTCCACGTGTCACAGAATCTGCCGGAGGCTAAATGGTACGTACCGCCGGAGCTCCTGAATGACGAATAACGTCTCAACCCTTGCTGCCAAGCCACACGATTTTGTATTAAGGCGCGCGCATCTCGTGATAGCCGGGGCGGTAGTTATCACCCTTGTGGTGGCTGTGTTTCTTTACAGGCAGCGTGCGATTGAAGTGGAACTGGTTGCGCCCAGGTACGAGGACATTGAGAGTACGGTCTCGGCGAAAGGCAATGTATTTCCAACGGACGATTTTGCCGCACGCGCAACGTTTTCGGGAGTTGTAGATGACATCTATGTTCATCTCGGCGAAAAGGTTCATCGGGGACAGAAGTTAGTGCAGTTGCGAGATCAGTTTGCGGAATCGCGCGTAAACAATGCTCGTGCGGCATTGCTTTCAGCTGAACTGAATGATGAGAATCTGCGTTCGAATGGTTCCAGGGATGATCAGATCTCACAGGCAACAGATCTGGAGAAAGCGCAGAGCGAACAGGCGGCCGCAGCGAAATCGTTCTCCACGATAGAGCGATTGCGGCAGGTAGGCAGTACGTCTGATGCTGAAGTGAATTCGGCGCGGCAACGGCTGGATACGGCTAACGCCCTGCTGCAAGCGGCAAAGCAGCGATCACAGGCACGCTATCGTCCGCTCGATTTGAAAAGCGCGGAGGCAAAGGTCGAGGCTAATAGGGCGAGCCTTGCAGGCGAGAAAATCTCCTACCGAAATGCCAACGTAGTCTCTCCCGTTGAGGGCACTACCTATCTTCTTCCGGTCAATCGATATGACTTTGTACAGATGGGCGCGGATCTTGTGCATGTTGCCGATTTGAAGAAACTTTCAGTACGAGCTAGTTTTTACGAGGCCGATATCAGGCAGTTGAAGACGGGCGAGCCGGTGAAGATCACATGGGCGACGGGCTCGCCGGGGCGTACCTGGGCGGGAAGGATTGAGGCGAAGCCCATGGCGGTTACGGGTGATGGGGTTCTGCGCACAGGAATATGCACCGTGGATGTTACGAGCGATACGGAGGGGCTCCCGGTGAATACGAGCGTTACGGTTACAGCCACGGTCGAGAAGCATTCACACGTGCTGACGCTACCGCGTGAGGCTCTGCACGATGAAGGGACGGAACATTTTGTGTATCGAGTAGACGGCGGACGGCTCGAGAAGATGCCGGTTGAGATTGGGCTTGTGAATGCCATGAAGGCGGAGATCACGAAGGGACTGACGGATCATGATCAGGTTGCCATACGTTCCGCAAGCGGCGAGACGCTCAGGAACAATATGCATGTAAAGCGGGAAGTGGACCAGTTGAGAGCAAGGACGAGCTAACCAGCAGTCGAGGTGTGGTCACAGGGATTCAATAAAGCCGATCAAGATGAGAACGAGTCAAGCTCATGGCGGGAGGGGGTGCGTTTGGCGCCGCTCTCCGGGTTTCGTTGTGCTGTGCCTCATCTCTATATTCAGCCTGCCGACAAGCGGCAACGCGCAGGTTGACTTCGCATCAACGATGCGGCTGGCCCTGCAAAACAGCCCGCGGGTTCGGGCGGCGCAACTTGATGTGAAGAAAACACAAAAGAGTCTAGCGATTGCCAAGGACATTTTCATCCCGAGCGTGGTGATGGGTGGCGGACTCGGCTGGACGCACGGCATTACTCTAACGGTGCCCACGATCTTTACTGTCAATGCGCAGTCGCTCGTCTACAGCAATCAACAGAGGTTCACGGTCAGAGCCGCTCGAGCGGACCTCGAGGCGGCGCAACTGGCTCTAGCGGAAGCGATGCAACAGACCGAGGAGGACGCTGCCATTACGTATTTCGCGCTGGATGAGAATGAGGCAGCGCTCAATGTGCTATCGCAACAGCAGGAATTTGCGGGCAAGTTGGTTTCAATTCTCGAAGACCGCGTCCATGCCGGGCTCGACTCAGACCTGGATGTGAAGAAGGGCCGCCGAGGCGTGTTGCAAATCGAACTAGAGAAGATGCAGGCAGAGGACGATCGGGGATCCCTGATTGCGCATCTAGCGGAACTTACGGGCTTGCAGGCCAGCGAAGTCCGGCTGATCCCGAATACCGCGCCGTCGGTTCCTGATCCGAAGACGGGAACGGACTCTGCGGGAGACGAAACCTTTGCGACCCCCGGGCTGCTGGCGGCGGAGGCCACTGCTCGCGGGAAGCTTGAACGAGCGAAAGGCGAAGCTGGCTACACATGGAAACCTATCATCAACTTCGCTGCGCAATATGGGCGCGTGAGTCCGATCAACGATGTTTCTTCTTTCTACAACCTGCATGGGAACTACAACACTGCGAACATCGGAGTGCAGTTTTCGTTCCCGATATTCGACAGGATACGGAAAGAGGCCGCGCAGGTCTCTGCAGCCGACGCTGCCCGTTCACAGATCGACGTGAGCAACCATCATGTCGAGGAGATTGCGAATCGTGCCAAGTTACAGCATTCGGTGCGGGAAGCAGCCGTTCGGGCCCAGATGGCAGAACTGGATTACGGGATCGCGGAGGACGAACTGCAGTCAACCATTATTGAATTGCATGGTGCGACCGGTTCGCCCCCCCTTACACCTAAAGATGAGCAGAACGCGAAGATTCAGGACCGCCAGAAGTATCTGGATATGCTTGACGCTCGCCTGCAACTGAGCAAGGCGAAGGTGTCACTCCTGCGGCAAACCGGGCAACTGGACAGGTGGGTTCACTCTGTGATGATGGGAGTGACGCCATGAAATGCGATTACAGCCCTAAATGCATGAAGAAGTTGTCATTAGACCTGGGGCCAACTAGGAACTTCGATTCGGAATCATAGTAGGCAGGGCCTTGGTCGAGGCTGGCAGGTCTGCATACATCGAGTACATAGAGCAGGGCTAAATTCAAACCCGTAAGACCTTCTAATGATGCCAATCTGACCGGATTGCATTCGTCTATAGAGGAGATCCCGCAGTTGGCAGCGACACAAACTCTCCTGACAGGGAAGATTGAGAGCCATCGGCCCCAAGAGCGGTTCGATCTCGTTCCGCTGGCTGTTACAGCAGGATTGACCCTGCTCGCAGTCTTGATTCACGGGTATCATCCTTACGCCGAAGACGGCGGGCTCTATTTGCCAGGCGTGCTGAAACTAGTTCACCCGGATTTGTATCCGGCGTGGAGCGGTTTCGTAACAGCTCAAATGCGGTTCTCTTTCTTTGCGCCTCTGATTGCGGGATTGGTCCGGGCCAGCGGACTCAGCGTTATGCTCTGCTTCTTGATCGTTTACGTTCTGAGTATCTGGGGAACGCTATACGCAGGGTGGCAGATCGTTGCCGGCTGTTGCCGAACCCGCGGGGCGTGTTTCGGAGCCGTGCTGGTTTTGGCGCTCTGCATGACCACGCCGGCGGCGGGTACATCTTTGCTGCTGGTCGACCCGTATGTAACTGCTCGGAGCATTTCGACTCCATGCGGTCTGTTCGCACTGGCTGGCGCGATGGATATGATCTCCGAGTTCAAAACGGCGATTCGGATACGGTCGCGGGATATTGCTCTTTGTGCTGGGAGCCTGCTGATCGCCGCGCTGATGCATCCGCTGATGGCGTGCTACGCGGCAGGCTGCGTGGTTCTGCTGTTTTGCGCTTCGATTTCAAACAGCCGTTTCAGGATGGCCGCTTTTGGAGCGGTCGGCCTGTTTGTAGTGGCGTTGGCAACGATGGTGGATTTGCTTGCTCCGGTACGACCAGCGGCATACGGAATGGTAGCGCTTACCCGGCACTATTGGTTTCTGAGTGAGTGGCACTGGTATGAGATCGCTGGTCTTATTGGCCCTCTTGCAGTTTTGTGGGCTGTCACGCGAACTAAACGTGTGGTGAACGAGAGGGGGCGTTGGCTGGCAGAGATGGCGATCGCGGTGGGCACACTTGGTCTGGTGACATCGCTGCTCTTTGCGCATCAATCAGCGCACTCGTATTTCATCGCAATGCTGCAACCGTTACGGGCGTTTCAGACGATCTACATCCTTATGCTGCTGCTGGCAGGGGCATGTGTGACAGAAGCGTTCCTCAAGCGAGATCCGGTGCGGTGGGCCGCAGTTGGGGCAATTCTGGGCGGCTTGATGATCGGGGTGCAGATCGAGACCTTCCCGCACTCCGCTCATATCGAATTGCCATGGCGGGGCCCCGTGAACGGGTGGGAGCAGGGCTTTGCATGGATACGGGAAAATACTTCCCGGGGTGCGATCTTTGCGCTTGATGCGAAGTACATCGAGGTCTCGGGGGAAGACGCTCAGAACTTCAGGGCTGCGGCAGAGCGCAGCTCAACTCCCGACTACACAAAGGACGGCGGGATAGCGGCAATCGATCCCGGTTTAACAGGGGAGTGGATGTCCGGGGAGGCGATTGGAGAAACTCTAGCCAGCGAACCGGATGATGAGCGACGTTCGAAGCTGTTGGCTGCGCATATCGGGTGGGTGGTCCTGCCGGGTGGGTCGAGCACCAGTTTCGCCTGTCCGTTCCAGAATCAGGCGATGAAAGTCTGCCAGGTTCCGGAGCGCTAGCTGGGGGCATTTCGCGCAGCGAGGAGCCCTGGATCGAAGAAAAATCCTCAAAATTCAGTGTTCGATACCGTTCGATACTGGCTGAAAGACGAGGTTCCCCGCAGGCTAATGCCGCCGTGTCGATCGGATTTGATGGTACCCGCATCAACCATGCAATTTTTGCATAGCAAGAAGCCACGTCTAGATTCGGCCTGATGTGAACCGCTTCGGCAAGAGCCACTTGCGATGGGTTCGAGTTAAGGCGAAGTCACGCCAAGTGCACTCGAAACTTCACATTTATGTAGAGGATAGGTGCGAGTGGGCGGGGAATATCCAGAAAACAAAATCCAGGCAATCAGGTAACGGGCTCGGCGACGTAAAGCCGCCTCCTAATGCGCTGTGCATTGCCCGATACCAGCTCTTTTTTCTTATTGACAATGAAGTTCGAGCGGCTCTAAGATGCCCGCTGTTCCTTCATTTAATCGCTTTACTACTGTGCAAGTTTATGTGCGCGTTTGAGCGGGCAACGCAGGTAGTTGTTCGGTCAACGCACACGAGCGACTTTCGCCGGATAGCTGGATTGCGGTCAGGCCCGGCGATGATCGTTAACCGTCATCTCCCCCAAGTCAACAAACCCAAACAAGGCAACACCATTTCGAAGGAAGGCCACATGAGAAAAGCGAAAACCAGGTATATCCTGCTGACTTTGCTTCTGGCCCTGGGATGCGCAGTAATCGGTTATGCGCAGGCCAACTCAGAGCTAACAGGCATTGTTACCGATCAAACAGGAGCGGTGGTCGCGGGTGCGCATATTTCGCTCACCGACCCAGCCACCGGATTTACCAAATCAACGGACAGCGGACCGACGGGACTGTACAACATCGGCGGTCTGAACCCGGCGACCTATAACGTGAAGGTCAACGCAAAAGGCTTCCAGGCCTATGCGCAGACCGGCATCGTGGTGAACGTCTCGGCCACGGTTCGCACGGACATCAAACTGACGGTAGGCGCGGAAACGCAGACGGTCACGGTCGAAGCAGATGCGCTCCAGGTGCAGACTGACTCGAACGTGGTCAGCACGCTGATCAGTTCCGAGCAGATCAGCGAGATCGCGACCGAAAACCGCAACTTCGCTTCACTGGCAGCACTCGGCCTCGGCGTCAGCTCTGCACTTCCTGACTCCAACACACCGACCTCAGTGGCAGCGAACTTCACCATCAGCGTCAACGGCCTTCGCCAGAGTCACAATATCTGGCTGATCGACGGCGGCGAAGCTGATGACCGCGGCGGCGCCGGCGGCATGGACATCATGCCTTCTCAGGACGCGATCGCCGAGTTCAACATGCTGACCTCAAACTATCCTCCGGATTACGGTATTTCTTCCGGCGCCACGATGAGCCTTTCGCTCAAGAGCGGCACACAGAAGTTCCACGGAGAGTTGTTTGAGTTCAACCGCAACACGGCATATGACGCGAACTTCTTCTTCAACAAGCTGGGGGGAACGAACGTTCGTCCCGCGCTGCACTACAACATTTACGGCGGAAACATCGGCGGACCGCTCTTCATTCCGCACGTCTACAATTCGAACCGGCAGAAGACGTTCTTCTTCTGGAACGAAGAATGGCGCAAGATCCGCAACGCGGCCGGCACCAACATCCAGAACACGCTTCCGGATGCCGACCGTCCAGTGGCGGGGCAGAATTTGACCTACAAGCCGCCAGCGTTCAGCACCAGCAACCAGATCCATGTACCAAACATCGACAAGAGCACCTGGTACTACCAGAACAAGTTGCAACCTTTGGGCCTGGAGCCGAATGGCTGCTGGAACCCCGCACAAACAACGCTGGACGACAAGGGGAATCCGCAGTGCACGGTTCTCACGGGACAGGTGATACCAGCTTCCCTGTTTGACTCGAACGGCGTTCTTTTTCTGAACTCCGATGCCATGCCGAAGGCGACCGGCGCAGACGACAAGGTGCTTTCGGCCAACGTAGTTCCGGTCGAAGTTCGCGATGATATCGTTCGCATCGACCACAAATTCAGCGACAAGTGGACGATTCTCGGTCACTACATGCACGACTCGGTGACGCAGGGATCGGCATCGCCGTTCCTGGGTTGGCTGTGGGCGAGCTACAACTCGATCACCAGTACGCTCTCGAACCCGGCGAACTCAGCGGCGATCAAGCTGAGCGGAACGATCAACCCCAACCTGTTGGTTGAAGCCAGCATCAACTACGACGGCAACGTCATCAACATCGTGAACAGCGCGAATGCGCAACTGCCTTCCGGCTGGAATGTAACGCCGGTGTCCGGGCAGTTTGGCTTCTCGCGTAACGCGTTGCCTGGCGTGGGTTACCTTGGCCCGTACGGAACGGCAGAAGACACCGGTTCAGCTCCGTGGCACAACGCTGCCCAGGACTATGAGCCGAAGGTCGATGTCTCTTACACCAAGGGCAAACATGCGATGAAGTACGGCTTCAGCTACAACCGGTACACGAAGAACCAGCAGATTTTCGGTGACACCCAGGGCAACTACTCGCCATCCAGCTCGACCGGCGATAGCGCCATGGATATCCTGCTGGGCTTGACGGGCGGATACAGTCAGTTCCAGGCTGCACCGATCCGGCACTATGTGAACCAGACGCCCTCTGCTTACATCCTCGATAACTGGCACGTCACACCGCGCCTCAGCTTGCAGCTTGGCTTCCGTTATGACGCTCTGCCGCACGCATGGGAGCGGAGCAATGCTGTTGCTACGTTCTACCCGGCATCGTACAACCAAGCGGCCCGTCCGATCTGGACATCCGCGGGCACGATTGATCCGAGCAGCAATGGCATCCAGACAATCGGTGGAATTCCGTTCTATCTGAACGGCATGGGCCTCGCGGGCCAAAACGGCTTCCCGCGCGGTCTTGTGAAGAACGACTACAAGACCTACCAGCCGCGTATCGGATTCTCTGAAGACCTCTTCGGAACGGGCAGAACCGTTCTCCGCGGCGGCTTCGGAACCTTCTTCGAGAGAATGCAGGGCAATGACATTTACAACACCGCCACTGCTCCGCCGTTCTCTTACAACCTGAGCCTCGGCAACACGCTTTGGAGCCAACCTGGACAGAACTGGCAAACCGGCGGTAATGCTTCATCGGGTACGCTGCCAGTGTTTGCAACCGGCGGCTACCAATACCTGGCGCACGATTATCGGGCACCTGGAGTAGCGCAGTACTCTCTGGGCGTTCAGCACGAAGTTGCACCGTCGATGATTGCCGTCGTGCAGTATGTCGGCAACCTGGCGTGGCACCAGAACGTCGAGGTTCACCGCAACAACATCACTCCTGAGACCGGGTTGTCGAAGGTTGACGCGGGCAAAGGTCTAACAACCGTTGCTTGCCTCGGCGGCGATAGCGGCAATCACTCGCCTTATGGTGACGACAGCGCCTGCGTACCGGGACTGGGTCACTTCAATGGTGGGCAAAATTCGTTCGTTCAGTATCAAGGATACGGTGATCTTGATGCCGAGGAGAACGACACGAATGGTTCGTACAACAGCTTCCAGGCTGGACTGCGTATCCAGAACAAATGGGGTCTAAGCGGCGAAGTCGATTACACGTACTCACACGAAATCGACATCACCACCTACGACCTCAACCAGGTCAGCAACCCTTGGAACATGAAGTACGACAAGGGTTCCGGTGCGCTGGATCGTCGTAATATGCTCAGCATCAACTACGTCTACAAGCTCCCGATCTTCGCGAAGAGCACAGGTCTCGCCCACTCGCTTATCGGGGGATGGGAACTGGCTGGAACGATCATCGACGAAGCCGGCACTCCGGTGACGGTAACGGGCGCGGGCGGCTGCAACGGCACAGCAACGGGCTGCGCGGCAGGCAACCAGGGCGGATGGGATTCTGTCGGCCTCGGTGGCGGCTACACGGTTCGTCCAAATGCAACGGGCAAGCCTCACTATCACAAGAAGATGAACAGCTGGTTCGACACGTCGAACTTCTCGAACGTGATTCCGCAGTGGCAGGGCGGACCGAACCTCGGCTTCGGCAATGTTGGCAAGGACTACATTGTCGGACCCGGCCGCGTCAACTTCACAACCTCGCTGTACAAGTCGTTTGCCATGACGGAGCGGGCGCACTTCGAACTGCGGTTCGAGTCGTTCAACACGTTTAACCATACCGAAGCGAATGGTGTGGATAATGGCTTCGATCCTCAGAATGGTAGCTTCAGCACCAATCTGAACAGCGGCAACACGTTCGGCCAGATCACCAGCACGCAAGATCCTCGCGTGCTCGAACTGGGTGGCAAGTTCGTGTTCTAAACCCCTAACCCGATCGGGCGCGACGGAAACATCCGTCGCGCCCGATTTTTTTGTGTACGTCACGTTATCTCTCGTGGTTCGCGCGGCTTAGCGATTGGATCAACTGAGCAATTAGAATCATATGTACGGGATTTCCATGAGATGGGTCATGAATGTCGTACTGTTTTCCGCCTTTGGGCTGGTCTCATCGGCGCAGCAGCATGCGCACATCAATGCCGCCGATCCGACTCGGCAGAGAGCTCTTGAACTGGAGCGAGAAGGCAATGTAGCGGAGGCAGAGACAGCGTGGGAGGCAGCTAGCAAGGCAAATCCACGAAACCCCGAGCCGTATGCGCACCTTGCGCTCCTCAAAGCGCGGCAGGAGGATTTTAAGGCTGCGATACCGCTTTATCGAAAAGCACTGGAGCTCGATCCTAATGTGTCGGCAGTGCGACTGAATCTGGGGCTCGCTCTGTTCAAGTCGGAACAGATGAAGGATGCGATCGTCGAGTTCAAGATTCTGAAGAAGCAACTCAGGCCAGATTCGCCTGAAGCGCAGCGAGTGGACATTCTGCTTGGGATGGCTCACTACGGGCTGGCGCAATATGCAGAGGCTGTGCCGTATCTGAAGCAGGCAGCGCAACATGATCAGCAGAATTTGCCATTGCTGCTGTCGCTCGCGCATAGCTGTCTTTGGTCGAAGCAATTGCCGTGCGTGATGGATACCTATCACCAGATACTCTCGCTGAATGCGGAATCGGCGGAAGCGGATATGCTTGCGGGCGAGGCGCTCGATGAGATGAAAGATAACGAGGGCTCTACCAAGATGTTCCGGGCGGCGGTAGCGGCGAACCCGAAGGAGCCGAATGTTCACTTCGGACTGGGATACCTTCTCTGGACGCAGAAGCAGTATCCTGAAGCGCTTCAGCAGTTCCAGGCAGAACTGGAGAACGATCCGAATCATGCACAGTCGCTTGTGTATCTGGGAGACTGCTATCTGCAATTGAACAATTCTGCGGCGGCGGTGGCTCCGCTGAAGAAGGGCTTTGCGCTGGATCATTCGATCTGGCTCGCCAGCCTGGATCTGGGAATCATCGACTCAGATGCGGGCAGGAACGATGACGCTTTGCGCGAGCTGAAAGAGGCCGCCAGGCTGAAGCCGGACGATGTGAACGTGCATTGGCGCCTTGGCAGGCTGCTGCGTACCATGGGCAGGAAACAGGAGGCGCAACTCGAATTCGACGCGGCAAAGAACCTCAATAAAGCGGCGGACGAGGATCTCTACAAGAAGATTGCGAATGGCGCGAAACGTAACGGTCCCTCCGCGACGCAAACGACTCCTCCGGTTCAATAGCAACGGCTGCTTGAATCAAAGCCCGCTACAGGCTTTGGGAGGCAAGGCTGGATTGAATGGTGCGGGATATAATGGGTTGAAGCTAAACGGCCTTAATATCGGCAGTGCGGCTTCCTGGACGCGGGAGTAGTTCAGTGGTAGAACGTCAGCTTCCCAAGCTGAATGTCGCCGGTTCGATCCCGGTCTCCCGCTCCAATAAGAAGTGACCTGCTCGCGGTCCCGAACAAACTTCGAATACCAGTTCTGAGTCAAGCTTTCGCGTTTGCGATCTGCTCGGGTTTGGTATCAGTGTGTCTCTTAGCTTGTGGACGCATTAACAGATAAAAGGCAATAGCGTGCGTGATCATCAGTACTGGTACATAGAGGATGACGATAGGATAGGCTGCTCCCAACTGCCCTGAGAGAGCCGGCAGGCCTGATACGGAGCCGTGGTAGTAGGCGGCAACGATGTCGATCGCGCCGGTGAGATTGAAAGCGACCACAAAGAACCAGAACAGGGGACGAACTCTCACCGTGAGAAGCGCGAGCAGGGCGAGCATCCCGGTTGCGAAGTCACCATAAGCTGCGGAGGTTGCGAACCCGGCGGGTAGGTCGGGGCCGACGACTCCCGGCAGACAAAAGACGAGTCCAAAGAAGCGGAAGCTGTGCAGTGTGGCGATCGCGCGATGGGCATTCAGCCTGTCCATGCTGCGGAGATTGGGGAACAGATAGACAGCGAAACAGAGCAACCACGCGGCATAGCCCAGGATGAGTTGGAGCAGAAAGATCATCTGTGGCGGCATAAGGATCTCCTTTACTCGTTAGGATGATTATCATCATCCAATGGATTCAGAATCGATGGTTATCATCGGATGATGCAGCGCATCTTATGATGAGCTATGCGGTATCGACCTGAACATAAGGCGGAAGTTCATCAGAACATTGTGAAAGACGCATCTCGGCGGGTAAGAGCAGAAGGGCTTACGGGCGTGGCTGTCGCAGCAGTGATGCGCGACAATGGACTGACACACGGGGGATTCTACAAACACTTTCCGGATAAAGACGAACTGATCCTGGAGTCTTTGCAGGAGGCCTTTCGTGAGATAACGGACGTACTGACTCATGCGGCGAAGCGGGCCAAATCTGAAGAACCCTGGAAGACGATCGTGAAGACCTACCTGAGTGTCGAGTATTGCGAGCATGCCGAACGCGGGTGTCCGCTGCCGACACTTGCACCGGAACTGGCGCGCGTGAAGAACCCGATGAAAGGCCGGGTCGTTGCCGAACTCCTGAAGTACAAGGAGCGCATGGTACCGTTCATGCCCGGCCGACGCGTGTCCGATAGAGAACGCGCATTCTTCGTGATTTTCTCAACAATGACCGGGGCAATTGAGATTGCGCGCTTGCTGCCCAATCGGGATGCACAAGAGAAGGTGCTGGCGAGCGTGAGGGAGCACCTTCTGAGGAGCTTCTGAGCGGTGCAAAGCTGGCTCCCTGAAATGCCGGTTCAGTGCGTCTCTTCTACCTTGATGACAAAGTAGGTCACTGTTTGGCCATCGGCGATGATGGTCTGGTGCGGTGTGCCGGCCGGGATATGAACGACATCGCCGGCTTTCACCTCCTGGCGGTTTCCGCCTTCGACTGACTTGCCCCGGATCTCTCCTGGCCCCGTGGACTTCTCCTCAAGGATTTTGCCACCGGTGACGACGGTGGCGTGCCCATTGAGAATGACAAACATGTCGGCGAAATTCTGATGGAGTTCTCCTCCGCCGCTCTTCTGGCGAAAGGCGAGCATTGTGTAATGGTGCGGGTACTTCTCGAGCGTCTCGCTGGCGGAGCCGTCGCCCTTTGCTGCCTGCTCTTGAAGGTGCTTTGCACGATCGAGCAACTGTGCTTTCGACCAGTGACTCATGGTTTGTGTTTGCGCTCCCATCGTTGCTGCAATCAACACCGAACAGAACAGGGTAACAGTCGCGTTCCGCATTTTGTTCTCCCGTGAAGGGCTCGTGCAAGTCAGATTAAGATCCGGCAACAAGAATAGCGTTAGGAGCAGCGGAGCACACGCGAATTCTCAGTCCAGCCCGGCCAGTTCTCGCGCGCGCACGAAGATTTTCAGGAACATCGGTTTGGTCAGTTTGCCGGTATTGGTGTTCTGCAGAGAAGGGTGATAGCTGGTGATGGCCTTGAGGCCGCTCGGAAATGTGAACTCCGCTCCATGTGCGAAGGAGTATTCAGCACGCACGATACGTGCTCCGCTGCGCTGCTGGTGGGCGAGGAGGCCGTTGAAAGCGATGCGGCCGAGGCAGACGACCACGCGCAGATTTCTAAGCAGAGCGATCTCGTGGTCTAGCCACGGAGTGCAGTTGCGCAGTTCTTCTGGAGTGGGCTTGTTGCCGGGAGGAGCGCACCGAGCAACGGAGGTAATCCACAGGTTCTTCAGCTTCATTCCGTCCTGCAGCGAACTTGCCTTGGGCTGCGAGGCGAATCCGGCGTCGTAAAGAACGGGGTAAAGGAAGTCGCCTGAGCCGTCGCCGGTGAACGGGCGGCCGGTGCGGTTGGAGCCGTGCGCTCCCGGGGCAAGTCCGAGAGCCAGCACGCGAGCGTTGGGATCGCCGAAGGACGGCACGGGCCGGCCCCAGTACTCTTGATCGATATAGGCACGCCGGCGCACGCGGGCGACTTCAGTGCAATGCGTGCGCAGGCGAGGGCAGAGATTGCAGGAAATGATCTGCGCATTCAGCGTCTCGAGGGTTTTGGGGGAACGGGGCATCTCTCTTTCTAGGGTATAACGTGCGTTGACTACAAGCTTGCCGGCACTTCAAGCGCACTCAGGGCCGATTCTTCACTGCGTCCATTCCATCAGATACCATGTGTGTCTGGCGCTTTCCGGCTTTTAAGGTCTTTTTGCCGGAGAGCCATAAGCGCAAATTTCCATTCGGAGACTTTGAGAATGAAATCAGCGAAGATTCTGGTGCTGGCCGGCGATTTTGTAGAGGACTACGAGATTATGGTGCCTTTTCAGGCATTGCAGATGGTCGGACATGCTGTCGATGCGGTGTGCCCGGGGAAGAAGAAAGGCGAGCAGATTCGTACGGCGATTCATGATTTTGAGGGCGATCAAACCTACACGGAGAAACGCGGGCATAACTTCACGCTTAATGCGACATTCGACGACGTGAATCCGGCGAGCTACGATGCGCTCGTCGTACCGGGCGGGCGCGCACCAGAGTATCTGCGCTTGAACCAGAAAGTCCTTGATATCGTTCGCCATTTCGACAAGGAAGGCAAGCCGATCGCTGCGCTGTGCCATGGGCCACAACTGCTGGCCGCGGCGGGCGTGGTGAAGGGACGAAAGCTGAACTGCTATCCAGCATGCGCCCCGGAGATCGGGTTAGCGGGCGGAACATTCGTATCGCTGGAGATGACGGACGCGATGGTGGATGGAAAGCTTGTGACCGGGCCAGCGTGGCCCGCACATCCTGCATGGCTGGCGAAGTTTCTGGATGTCCTGGAAGCGCATCTGAGCCAGCAGGCAGCCGCCTGATTCAGCATGGACCGTTTTAAGCCTTCGTCAGTGCTGGACGGATCGCGCGTACGTGGCGTAGCGGCAACGCCGAGCCGTTATTCAGGGTCTGTTGGATCTCGGCGATGATCGAAAGGGCGATGGCTGCAGGCGTTTCGGCACCGATGTCGAGGCCGGTAGGTGCGTGAAGCTGTGAGAGCCACCGCTCGATGCGATCGGGGGCGGCTTCGAGCTTGAGGAGGCGAGCAGCCTCGGTGAGTACTTCGCGGGTGCGCCGCTGAGGGCCGAGCACACCGGCGTAAGCAGGCAACGTGTCGCGAGCAAGCAGGGAAGCCATAACAGCTGAGTCCTGATCGAAGCTGTGTGTTACCAGAATTGCCGCGTCGGTTGGCTTGACCTGTGTGATCGGCAAGGGGCTTTTCGCGGGGAAATCTGAGATTGGCAGCACGATGATTTCATCAGCTCCGGCGAAGCGATTGCGCGTGGCGAGGTGACTGCGACCATCGGCTACGGCAACGAACCAGCCTAGTTCGCGGGCCAGCCTGACGATGGGCTTTGCGTCATCGCCTGCACCGAAGACCCACAGGCCCGGGCGTGCGGCACGGTAATCGACCCAGACTCGTGTTGTGACGTTGTCGACAGACACCCGCTGATCAATGGGTTGCATGCCTTCGAGCGCCTGAAGAGCCATGATGCGCAGAGTGGATTCGAGCCCATCGTGTACTGCATCGTGCGCGACGGTTGCGCCCGCAAAGGCTCGCCTGCCAATCTGCATGCCTTCCAGTACAGTGGCGATCGCTAGCGGAATGCGGGCGTGAAAAGCGGCCTCAAGCGCTCGGAGCAGGGGAGCGGCCGTTGCGCGACGTTCGAGCAGAACGTAGACGACACCGCCACATCCTGAACCGTAAGGCATGTCGCCATCATCGGCTACTGTCGAGTAGCGCCCGACAACTGGTCCTGATTCGGTCAACCACCAGGCCCGTTTTGCGACTTCGGCTTCGAGACAGCCTCCGCTGACGGTTCCAGCGCGGCGACCGTCGGCAGCGATGAGCATGCGAGCGCCGGGCTTGCGATAGCTTGGACCTTCGACATCCACCACAGTGGCGAGCACGTAGTCTGCGCCCGCTCTTTCCAGTTCATGCCAGAGCGGCAGGATGTGTTCAAGGTCCGTCATATACAAATATTTTACGCCTGGAGGATTTTTGACTGAAGCAGGTCTTCGATTCTCACGGGCAGTTCACGAACCCGCACGCCTGTGGCATGGTGCACGGCAGCGGTGATGGCGGCGGCTACGCCTGCGAGGCCAATCTCTCCGACGCCGCGGGCACCATATTCACCCATGACTGGGTCTGGATAGTCGAGGAAGGTCACGTCAATATCGGGCGAATCCGCGCAGGTTGACACAAGATAATCGGCGAGGCTGCCGTTGATGGGCTGACCGGTGCGCTGGTCGTAGATGGTCTCTTCGAGCAGGCCCATGCCGACACCCATCACCACTGCGCCGGCGATCTGGTTCGCTGCGGCTTTGGGATTGATGATGCGGCCCGCATCGATGACCGTGACGGTGCGGCTTACGCGGAGGTGGGCGATCTCCGGATCCCACTCGACTTCGACGAATTGTGCGCCGTATGAGTGAAGAGACTTGTCCTTCGCTTGCGGATCTTCCCATGTCGGCACGGTTTTGCCTTCGGCGCTGAGCCCGTCGACGCGAGCGAGCTTGAGAATCTCGGCAAACTCGGGATCTCCGGCGGCCTGGTCCTTTTTGCGAATGCGGCCTTCGGCGAACTCGAGTTCTTCGACCTTTGCGCCTTTCAGCGGCGAGCCTTCAGTGCCAGTTGAAAGAGCGAGCATCTTCTTCATCGCGTTTGTGGATGCGGCGGCAATTGCATTGACCACAGAGCCGGTCACCATCGAGCCGCCAGACATTGGGCCATCGGGAAGAGAGCTGTCGCCGAGTACCACGTCGATGCGATCGAGCGGAACGCCGGTTTTCTCGTGAACGACCTGGGCGAAGGTTGTGTAGGTTCCGGTGCCGATGTCCTGGGTGCCGCTGCGGACAGAGACGCGACCATTTGCATGGAACTCAACGTGGGCGGTAGCAGGAAGACGCAAAGCTACCCAACTGGCTCCAGCCAGACCCCAGCCCAGGATTCTGCCATCGCGATTCATCGAGCCGATTGCGGGCGTGCGCTTGTCCCAGCCGAACTTCTTGGCACCAACTTCGAGGCATTCGCGGTAATGGCGAGAGGAGAATGGAATGTTCTTTTCTTCGTCCTTCTCCGCATCGTTGACGATGCGCAGTTTGAGCGGATCGATTTTGAGCTGATCGGCCAGCTCGTTCATTGCGGACTCGAGAGCGTAGAGTCCGGGAACTGCGCCGGGGCCGCGCATATACATGGGAGCGCCCATGTTTCGCCGGACAAGTCCGCTGCTTACCGACAAATTGGCAACGCTATAGAGGTACGGAGTGGCTTCGGCGCAGCCTTCTTCGAAATCGTCGAGCATCGACGTGGAGTTCAGATAGTCATGACTCAGGGCGAGCAGCTTTCCGTCTGCGGATGCTCCGAGGCGAACCCGCTGTTCGGTGCGGGGACGATGGCCGACACTTGAGAACATCATGCGGCGGGTGAGGCTTAGCTTGACGGGACGGCCAAGCTTGCGAGCGGCGACTGCGTTCATCGCGCAGTGAGGCCAGGGAAAGAGCTTGCCGCCGAATCCGGATCCGAGAAAGCGCGTGATGACGCGGACGTTCTCTATTGGGATGCCAAGCGTTTGCGCCATCACCACGCGGTGGTTGACGACTCCCTGTGTGGTTTCGAACATGGTGAGCTCGTCGCCGACCCAGACCGCAACCGAGCCATGCATCTCGATGGGATTGTGTGTCTCGATCTGGGTGATATAGGTGTGGTCGAGTTTGACTGGAGCCGATTCAAAGGCAGTATCGAAGTTGCCGCGATGGCTGCCTTTCTTGCGTTCGCCCGAAAAGTCGCCAAGGCTCTTGCCTATTTTTGGTGTTTCGGGTTCGTATTCCGCATGCACTTCGGCTGCTGCAGCGGTGGCTTGCTCGAAGGTCTCGGCAACGACGAGGGCGATGTACTGGCCCCAATGGCGGACGACATCGTCCTCCAGCGCCGAGCGAACCTCGCTGTTGGTGGCGTTATCGTCACCTGGGACGGTGCGATAGAGCGGACCGATGTTTCCATGGTGCAGAACCAGCAGAACGCCGGGCATTTTCTCGGCGACGGAGGTGTCGAGCCTGCGAATGCGGCCGCTGCCGATCCATGCGATGACAGGCACAGCGTAAGCCATGCCTTCGATGTGGAAGTCCGCGGCATATTTCGCCGTGCCCGTGGTCTTCAGCGGTCCGTCGATGCGGGGCGTGGGCCGTCCAATGATTCCAGCAGGGGTCGTGCTCATACGTGCCTTTCTTGCTTATGCCTCGTGGGTGGTGGACTTCAGCAAGTCCTCGATATGAATGGGCAAACTACGGACGCGTACGCCTGTTGCGTGATATACCGCAGCGGTGATAGCAGGAGCGACGCCTGCCATACCGATTTCGCCGATGCCGCGCGCGCCGTATTCGTTGACGATGTAGTCTGGGTAGTCGAGGAAGTTGATGTCGATCTCGGGCAAATCGGCCATTGTCGGGACGATGTAGTCGGCGAAGTTGTTGTTGATCGGCTGACCGGTTCGATGATCGTGGACGGTTTCTTCGAAGAGGCTCATGCCAAGTCCCATGATGACGGCACCGAGCATCTGGTTTGTGCCCGCACCCTTGTTGATGATGCGGCCACAGTCGAACACCGAGACGACGCGGCTGACGCGAAGGCGGGCGATTTCAGGTTCCCACTCGACTTCAGCGAAGTGGCATCCGTAGGAATGGAGCGAGTACTTCTTTGCTTTGGGATCTTCGAACGATGGCGCGGTCTTACCAGTCGCGGTGATTCCGCTCAGGTTCGCCATTTTGAGAACTTCTTCAAAGGGGACACCATTCGCAGTGAGCTGACCGCCAGAGCGCATTGAAACACCGACGATCTTCGGCTGCTGATCGTCTTTCTGCATCACCTTGCCGTTGGCGATGGCGAGGTTCTCGGGCTTCATGCCATGGAACGGCGAGTCTGGGAGTGAGGACGCGATATGCAGCAGGCGCGTGACGGCGGAGTTCACTGCCGTGGTTGTTGCGGGCAGGACCGCACTGGTGGCCATCGATCCGCCAGATGTTGGACCCTCAGGAAGCGAACTGTCGCCGAGAAAGACGTCGATGCGATCGAGGGATACACCGGTGGCGGCGTGGATGACCTGCGCAAAAATCGTGTAAGTTCCGGTGCCGATATCCTGCGTGGCACAGCGGACGCAGACGCGGCCATTGGGGCATAGCTCCACGCTTGCTGTGCAGGGGATGCGGGCGGCAGACCAGGATGCGCTGCCAAGGCCCACCCCGACGATCTTGCCGTTGCGGCGCATCGAACCCGGTTCCGGCGTGCGGCTCTTCCAGCCGATTTTGTCCGCGCCGGTAGTCCAGCACTCTTTCAGGTGGCGCGACGAGAAGGGCAGCTTCTTGCCTTCATCGAGTTCAGCATCGTTCTTGATGCGAAGTTCCAAAGGGTCCATTCTCAGCTTGTCAGCTAATTCGTTCATCGCCGACTCGAGTGCAAAGAGGCCGGGAACAGCGCCGGGACCGCGCATCGGGGTGGGTGCCCCAACGTCGCGGCGCACCATTCCTGTGGTGACGACGAGGTTGGGAGAACTGTAGAGGAATGGTGTTTGTTCGCCGCAGTGCTCGACGAAGTCATCGAGCTGTGATGTCTGAGTGAAGAAGTCGTGGCGGATTGCGGTGAGCTTGCCGTCCTGCGTAGCGCCGAGACGGATGCGCTGCTGCGTGCGCGGACGATGCCCAGTGTTGGAGAACATCATGCGGCGGTCGACGCTGATCTTCACTGGGCGATTCAGGGTCCGGGAAGCAGATGCGGCGATGGACGACTGAGGCCATGGGAAGAGCTTGCCGCCGAAGCCCGATCCAATAAAGCGCGAGATTACACGGACGTTTTCGCGGGGAACTCCGAGGACCTGCGACATGACGATGTGGTGATTGACGACGCCTTGTGTGCACTCGTATAAGGTGTAGTTTTCGCCATCCCAAACTGCCACGGTACCGTGCATTTCCATGGGATTGTGGGTTTCGACGGGGGTGGTGTAGGTCTCGTCGAGAGTTACCGGAGCAGACGCGAGCGCTTTGTCAGGATCGCCACGTCTCCAGCTTTCCGGACAGTCGCCGTCGAAGTTGCTCAGGTCGGGATCAACGTCGGGAGTTTCGGAGTCGTAGTCGACTTTGATGGCAGCGGCAGCGGCCTTTGCCTGCTCGTAGGTGTCGGCTATCACCGCCGCGACGTATTGGCCCCAGTAGTAGATCTTGTCGTCGGCGAATGGAGGGCGAGCTTCCGCGATGGTGCCGTCGGACTCGTGAGGATAAAAGCGATATACGCTGTCGATTTTGCCATGGTGCATGACGAGCAGGACGCCCGGCATCTTTTCGGCTTCGGAGGTATCGATACTGCGGATCCTGCCTTTCCCGACGGTGGCTTGAACAGGGACGGCGTGAACGAGCTTGGGGAAGTTGTGATCAACTGCGTAGCGCGCAGTTCCGGTGGTCTTCAACGATCCGTCGATGCGAGGAACAACCGCGCCGATGATGCCGGCCGCGTGAGGAAGGGAATCCGTCGCCATAAGCAACTCCAGGGGATATGCAACTATGCGGTTGCTGTTGCGGTTTTAAGCGAGCGCACCAGGCAGCGCTTCGCGAGTTCCACTTTGAATGCGTTGTCCTTGTGCGGCTTAGCCTTCGCAAGTGCAGCTTCAGCCGCGGCCTTGAAGGTTGCGGCATTCGCCGGCTTGCCCATCAATGCGGCTTCGGCTTCGCGTGAGCGCCATGGCTTTGTTCCTACTCCGCCCATTGCCACGCGGATGTAGCGAATGTGTCCGCCTTCGACGCGTGCGACAACAGCCGCAGAGGCGAGCGCGAACTCATAGCTGGCTCGATCGCGAAGCTTGAGGTAGGTAGACTTGGCGCCTTCAATGGGCTTTGGCAGGTCGACATACGTTACCAGCTCGCCGGGCTCCAGCGCGTTCTCGATGTGCGGTGTGTCGCCGGGAAGCTTGTGGAAGTCGGCGAAGGCGATGGTCCGCTTGCCTTTCGGACCTTCAACGTGGATCACGGCTTCAAGAGCGGCCATGGCGACGCACATGTCGGAAGGATGGGTCGCGATGCACCTATCGCTGGTGCCGAGGACTGCGTGTATGCGGTTGAACCCGTCCATCGCGGCGCAGCCGGACCCAGGGGTGCGCTTGTTGCATCCGTAGCCTCCGGGAGTCCCTGCATTGGGCTCGCGGAAGTACATGCAGCGGGTGCGCTGGAGGAGGTTGCCGCCCGTTGTGGCCATATTGCGAAGCTGCGGTGACGCGCCGGAAAGAAGCGCCTCAGAAAGTACGGGGTAGGATTTCTTCACCTCGTCATTCCAGGCGAGGTCGGAATTGCGGACCATTGCGCCGATGCGAAGGCCGCCGTCGGGCAGCTCTTCGATTTTTTCGAGCGGAAGCAGGTTGATGTCGACCAGGGTCTTCGGAGTCTCGACGTGCAGCTTCATCAGGTCGACGAGCGTTGTGCCCCCCGCGATGAATTTGGCCTGCTGCGCGCCGGCAAGAGCTTTCTCGATATTCGGAGCTTTGACGTAATTGAATGTTTCCATCTCTGTCTCCTCAGCTATGCGCGGGACCGCACTTGTTTTACGGCGGCAAGAATGTTGGTGTAAGCACCGCAGCGGCAGATGTTGCCCGACATGGCCTGCTTGACCTCATCGTCCGATGAGCCGATGGGCTCCTTCAGCAGGGCCACTGCACTCATAATCTGGCCGCTGGTGCAATAGCCGCATTGATAACTATCGTGCTCGACGAAGGCAGCCTGCATGGCGTGCAAATTGCCCGGCTGACCGACACCCTCAATGGTGGTGATCTCATCGCCCTCATGCATCAGGGCGAAGGAGAGGCAGCTGTTTACGCGCCGTCCGTTTACATGGACAGTACAGGCGCCGCACTGACCGTGATCGCAGCCTTTTTTTGTGCCGGTAAGGTGAACGCGCTCACGCAACGTATCGAGCAAGGTTGCGCGCGGGTCGAGATTCTTCAGCGTGTAATCCTTGCCGTTGATGCGAAGGGTGATGGTGCTGCCTTCGGCGCTATCGGATTGCTCCTGTATTGTTGCTTCGGCAACCGGCGTTGCGGAGGTGAGCGGAGCCGTTCCGGCAATGAGGCTGGTGGCGCCGAGACCGGAGAGGAAGGTCCGGCGCGTGACTCGCAGCTTGGAAGATTCCAGGCCTAGCGGCTCGAGATCTACTGACTGCTGGTCGGGCGCCAACTGATGATCTAAACGCTCCGGTGTGCTCGAGCGTAGATGTCTAAAGCGCGTATCAATACCGTCTGCCACAGGTCGACCTCCTCGGGACAGGCTGTTTTTCAATTTTTCGGGCTGCCGGTGCCGTCGAACAAGCTGACGACCGGCGGGGAGAACGCCGTGCCGCTATCCTACGCCGATGACCTAACGGGTGTGAATCGGGAATTGACCCCATCAAAGGGTGCAATCAAGCGTGCCTGTCAGGGAGGCGGATGGCCCGGAGTGTCAGGGCCATTGGGTGTGCTTTAACTTGCGGTTGCGAATTCCTCTCGTTCTTCCGCCTCAACCAGCTGGGGCCCACCGACGCGAGTCTTTTCTTCGATCATTTTGTAATTGGCGATTTTGTGGCTTAGCAGTTCATGCGCATTTTGCAGTTCGGCTATCTTTTCGGCAATCGCGGCGCGATGGTCCTCCAGCAACTTTCGCCTCTGCAAAGAAGTTGAATCGCCCTGTTCGCGAAGGGCGGCATACTGCTGCATTTCGCGGATGGACATGTTTGTGGCTCGCATGCAGTGCAGGAAATTGAGCCATGCTTCGTCCGCTTCAGAGTAGCGGCGGTGACCGTTGCGCGCGCGGCCAACTGGTTGAATCAAGCCAACGCGCTCGTAGTAGCGAAGAGTGTGCGCGGTCATTCCGCAACGCTCAGCCATGGATCGGATTGTGTAACCAGCGTCTCTCATCAAGTCCACCCTACAACTTTGAGCGCGCGCAAAGTCAATGAGGGTAGACTCCTGAAATGAGATGTTTACGCGATCCTTATACATAGGGTCCGCGGCTTGGAACGCGCAATCTTCCATTATTCAGATACATAAGGATGAAATGCAGCAGACTAGCCCGTCGGAGGCTTAACAATTCTTAACAAAAGATCTGGGGCGAGTGCAGGAAGCAGGACCTTTCCAGTTGACCGGCGTTGGCGAGTAAGGGGAACAGGCAGAGATGTTTCCGGTGACTCGGCGACTGGTTCCCGTATGATCGTTGAGAAAATGAGCAACGGGAAAAACCTTCACGAGTCCATGCTGGCGGTAGCCTTCGGAGAAGCCCGCTTCAGCCGAGCTGAAGGTGGAATTCCAATCGGAGCGGCGCTGTTCAATCGATCCGGGCAACTCGTGAGCAGTGGACATAACAGGAGAGTGCAGCAGGGCGATCCCAGCATGCACGCAGAGACGGATGCCTTCCGCCGGGCAGGGCGGCAGAAGAGCTATCGGGACCTGGTTATGGTTACGACGCTTGCGCCGTGCTGGTATTGCAGCGGCCTGATCCGACAGTTCAAGATTGGAAAAGTTCTGGTGGGCGAGAGCCGGACATTCTCCGGAGGCATCGGATGGCTCCGCGAAAACGGCATCGAGGTAATCGATCTGGAGGACAGCGCCTGCCGGGAACTTCTGGGAGCTTACATTGGCGAACACCCCGAAATCTGGAACGAGGATATAGGGGAAGAGTAAGCCGTGTTTATGGGGGAGACTTATGGAGCGTCGCAATTTTGTTGCTGGAACCTTGGCCGCATCTGCTTTAGCCATGGCATCGGGCGCGGGAGCACAGACCGCCGATAATACTTCGAAACAGCGTGAGTTTTACCAGCTTCGCCGCTATTTTCTACAATCGGGATCGCAGACGTCGGTCACGGAGAAGTACCTTAGTGAAGCGCTGATTCCCGCTCTGGCAACCAAGGGAGGTCCGGTTGGCGCATTCCGTCTGGAGATCGGTCCCGAAACGCCGACCTTCTATGTGCTGATTCCCCTCACGTCGGCGGCAACTGCCGCGTCGCTGGAACTGGAACTCAGCCAGAACGAGACCTACCTCAAGGCAGCGGAACCGTTCTGGAGCGCACCGGCATCTTCTCCGGCGTTTGCGCGTGTCGACTCGTCGCTGCTGGCAGCGTTTGAAGGGTGGCCGCGCATAACCCCGCCAGCCAAGGGTAAGCGCATCTTCCAACTGCGGACTTATGAGAGCCCCAGCTATCGGGATCACATCCGCAAAGTGGAGATGTTCCACTCAGGCGAGTTCGAGATTTTTAAGAACGCAGGATTCCACCAAGTCTTCTATGGCGACACGGTGATTGGTCCGCGTATGCCGAATCTGACGTACATGCTGAGTTTTGGGGATTCAGCGGAACTCGATGCCAAGTGGAATGTGTTCAGAAATGATCCTGCATGGAAGAAGCTCTCCGCTGATCCGAAATTCGCGTTTGAGCAGATCGTGAGCAATATCACGAACCTGATCCTGAGTCCGCTGACGGCTTCGCAAATCTGAGTCTTCACCGGTTTGCAGCACGGGACGCTCCGAGCCGGGCTGCAAGACTCAGTAAGCTCTCGTCTTCTTCGCGCGCAGCGGCAAGCTGCATTCCGCCCCCGCGGCAAGGAATGGTGACGACGGGATTTCCGCCGAGGCTGAAGGGCGTTGTATAGCGAAGGATCCGCTTGCGAACTTCGCTGTTGTCTGCGCCCTTGCTCAATTTCGTGACCGGAGTCGCGGGCAAGAGCAGGAGTTCGTGTTTTTGGAACAGCTCGTCGAGGCGGCTGAGGAAATCCAGATGCTGTTCGCGTTTCTGAGCGAGCTCGGCATCGCTGATGCGTGCTCCCCACTCAAGCCGGGCGCGGATCTCGGGCGAAAAATGCTCGAAGTTTCCACCGTGAATCTCCGCGGCTTCCCTGGACTGGATAGCGGCATAGATTTCAAACGATGGCTGCCACCAACTTACGTCAACGGGCGAGCTGCGAAGGCCGAGAGCGTGCAGTTGATTCGTGAGAGCCCGAAAGCCGGCTACTATTTCGGGTTCACAGTCGTGCAGGAAGAAGTTATCAATTACGCCGAATTGATTGAATTCGCGGATGGCGCCGGTTTCGGACGAGGCGAATAGCTCGGCAAGAAGAGGAGCGTCTTCGACATCGCGGAAGAGCCAGCCCATCGTGTCGAAGCTTTGGGAAAGGTGGGCGCCGCCGCGCCAGTCGCCCCGGCCCATGGATGCGCGATAACCGCAGAGCCCACAAAGAGCTGCGGGGCAGCGGACCGAGCCACCCGTATCGGTTCCAATGGCTGCGAGTGCTGAACCCTCAAGGATGCTGGCGGCCGCTCCGCTCGATGAACCGCCAGTAAGCGCGCCGGGGTTACCGGGTTGCTCGCAATCGCCAAAGTCCGGGTTCTCGCCGGTGATGCCGAAGGCCAGTGGGTGCAGATGTGTCTTTCCGGTGATTACCGCGCCAGCCTGCCGAAGCCTCTCTACAAGCCACGAATCTCGGGGTGCGATTCCGTTCGCATCCCGGTAAAAACGAACGCCGCAGCTTGTTGGGGAGCCTCCGAGGTCGAAGCAATCCTTGACCGAGACCGGGATGCCCCACAGATTTGCCCGACCGTCTCCGAACTGGGCATCTCTGCCTGCCGGCATGGCAGCGACTCTAGCGGCTTCGTTCCGCGTCCATGCAGGGTCACGCCACAGATAGGTGTTTTGGCCGACATTGCTGTTGGCGCTCTCCAGAGCTGCTTCGACGAGCGCGGCAGGGTCAGTGCTGGCTTCGGCGAGCGCGGTACGCGCATGGTGAATCGTCGGCGGAGAATCCATGTCTGCATTGTAGGCGCGGGCGCCAGCAGGGAAAGCGTGCGGCGCAGGGGTAGACTGATGCCGATGAGGAGCATTGCAGGAGTGATCATCGCCGCCGGCTCAAGCAGCCGGCTGGGGCAGCCGAAGCAACTGGTTGTCGTCGCGGGAGAGACGCTGCTTGCGCGGACAATCCGAGTAGCGTGTGATTCGGGAGCGGAGCCAATCTTGGTCGTGCTCGGAGCCAACCGGGAGGAGATTCAAGCTGGGGTGGATTTCACCGGTACGCGGGTTGTCGTGAACCGGAACTGGGATGAGGGAATGGCCAGCTCCATCCGCGCAGGAATCGGGGCGGTGGAGAGGGAGATGCCGGAAGTTCACGGGGCTTTGTTGATGGTGTGTGATCAGCCGAGGGTCACCGCCGAGCATCTCAGCCGAATGTTGAATGTCTTCCGGCAGTCCGGAACGACTTCAATTACGTCGTTGTATGGCGGCAATCGGGGGATCCCGGCGATCTTCCCTCGCCAGACATTCCCAGACCTGCTTGCCCTCACGGGTGACAAGGGGGCTCGTGGGTTGCTATCTGAGCCGGATCGCGAGGTGATCGAGGTTGCGCTCCCCGGCGGGGATATTGATGTCGATCAAGCAGAAGATCTACTGAAGCTATGGCCAACGTAAACCATGTGTAATAATGGCTTTACCGTACCCTGGAGTTGATGCTGTGTCGATACTCGCCGAGCCCAATCTCGATTTTCTGCGCCACGCAATCGCTCTTGCGACGCGCAACGTCACCTCCGGCAATGGAGGTCCATTCGGGGCCATTGTGGTACGAGATGGCCAGGTGATTGCCGAAGGGGTCAATATCGTCACCGCGACTAAGGACCCGACAGCTCATGGCGAGGTCACCGCGATCCGGAACGCCTGCAAAGCTCTGGGCGCGTTCTCGCTGGCAGGGTGCCAGCTCTATTCCAGCTGCGAGCCCTGTCCCATGTGCCTCGCGGCATCGCACTGGGCGCGCCTGGATGCCGTTTATTTTGCTGCCAGCGCGGAAGATGCGGCGAAAGCAGGGTTCGACGACGCGTTTCTATATGCCGAGTTCCGCAAAGAGCCAGCTGAGCGGTTGTTGCCGGAAGCGCAGTACCTGCGCGACGAGGGGTGGTCGAGCTTCGCGGCCTGGATCGCCTCGACGAACAAGATCCCGTATTGATCGATTCTCCAGGTACGCGCCCAAGCCCCTGATTCCGGGTCGATTGAGCGGAAGTGCTTTGGATGCAATCATCCGGCCCTTGCCCAAGCTTGTTTGGGTGCGGTAACGTCTATTACTCATCCCCTTTCTTACGGGAGTTTGCCCCCAAATGCGGCAATAAAGGGAAGGCGAACAGCAGCCGAACGGCTGCAAAGAACCGGGAGCTTCTCCGAGGTTTTTCCATGAGTACCGCGACCATTCCGGACGATCTTTTGCTGCGAGAGCGGTTTAACGATATCAAGCCGCCGCTTTCGCCGCAGGCCGCCGTGATTGAAGCCAATCGATGTCTGAATTGCTTCGACGCACCCTGCACGGCCGCCTGCCCGACACATATCGATGTGCCGGGATTTATCAAGCGCATCAGTACGGGTAATCTTCGCGGCTCTGCGTTGCGCATTCTCGATGCCAACATCCTCGGCAGCAGCTGCGCGAAGGCGTGCCCCGTCGAAGTGCTCTGCGAAGGGGCGTGTGTGATGCACCGCTACAATCACGAGCCGATCCAGATTGCACGTCTGCAGCGCTATGCGATGGATTCTTTTCAAGCGACTGGCGAGGAATTGCTGACTGCGCCGCGAGGTTCGCGCAACGTACAGGTTGCTTGTATTGGCGGCGGTCCCGCATCGCTCGCATGCGCTGCAGAGCTCTGCAGGCACGGGGCGCACGCCATCATTCTCGAGCGCAATGAACTACCGGGAGGCCTGAATACTTACGGTATCGCCGAATACAAGCTGCGCACATCCGACAGTCTTCGCGAAGCAGAGATGATTCGCCGCATGGGTGTGGAGTTCCGTACAGGTGCGGCCATTGAGACGGCTGAAGCTTTGGAAGAACTGGAGTCGGAATTCGACTTCCTCTTCCTTGGCGTTGGGCTCGGCGCCATGCAGCGCATGAATATACCTGGTGAGGATCAGAAAGGTGTATTGAACGCACTGGAGTTCATTGCGTCGTACAAGACAGGCCGCTTGAAAGAGATGACGGGAACGGTCGTGGTGGTCGGGGCAGGAAACACGGCCATTGATGCGGCAAATGCGGCTCGGAGGCTCGGTGCCGAGACGGTTTACCTGCTGTATCGCCGGGGCGAACGCGAGATGTCAGCCTTTGATTTTGAGTATGAGCATGCCAAGCACGAAGGCGTGCAGTTTCTCTGGCGACGCCAGCCGTACGCAATCCGCAACAACGAACGCGGAAGGCTGCTGCTCGATACCGTACAGGTCACGGAAGGGGACAAATCTCTGCTGCCGGTGGCGGATTCGGAATACACGATTGAATGCGACTACGTAATTCCCGCGATCGGGCAATCACCATTCGCGCAACTAGTCCAGGAACTGCGACGCATCGAACTCCGCAACGGAATCATCGTCGTTGATCCAGAGACTGGGCAGACCGGAAACTCGCGTTACTTCGCCGGCGGCGATTGTGCCAATGGCGGCAGGGAAGTGGTGGATGCCGTCGCTGATGGAAAGCGCGCAGCACGGGCCATTCTGAAGATTGCGGAGGCAGCTTATGCCTGATATCCGCGTTCATCAGTTTGCCGGACGGATCGACGCTCCCAATCCATTCTGGCTTGCATCCGGGCCGACTACGAACACAGGCGAGCAGATCATGCGCGCCTTCGATGCGGGCTGGGGCGGCGTAGTGTGGAAGACGATCGGTGATCCGATCACGAACGTCTGCTCCCGCTACTCGTCGGTGGACTGGAACGGGGTGCGCATGATGGGCTTGACCAATATTGAGCTCATCAGCGATCGATCCATCGAGGAGAACCTGCGCGAATTGGCGGAGGTGAAGAAGTACTATCCTTATCACCCGATCATCGCGTCGCTGATGGTCCAATCAAAGCGCGAGGCCTGGCACGAAATCGTGCAGCGCGCGGAAGACGCCGGAGTCAACGGACTGGAACTCAATTTCAGCTGTCCGCATGGGATGAACGAACGCGGCATGGGTTCGGCGGTCGGACAGGTACCGGACTATACCGAGATGATTACCGCATGGGTGAAAGAGAAAGCGCGTACCCCTGTGCTGGTGAAACTCTCGCCGAATGTCACAGACATTCGTGTGATTGCGAGCGCAGCCCGGCGTGGCGGCGCGGACGGTCTTTCCGCGATAAACACCATCAACTCGATCACCGGCATCGATCTCGACACCTTTGTTCCACGCCCCGATGTTGATGGCGCAAGCACGCATGGCGGCTACTCTGGTGCTGCCGTGAAGCCGATTGCGCTGAATATGGTCCAGCAAATCATGTCGGATCCAGATGCAGCGCTGCCTCTTTCGGGCATGGGTGGAATCTCAACCTGGCGCGATGCAGTCGAGTTCATACTGCTAGGCTGCGGAACGGTCCAGGTGTGCACAGCAGTTATGCATTACGGCTACCGAGTTGTGGAAGACATGACGGAGGGACTTGAGAACTGGATGCGCACGAAGGGCTTTGCGACGCTCGAGGACTTCCGTGGACGTTCTCTTCAACGGGTTACCGATTGGAACAGTCTGAACCTGAACTATAAGATCGTTGCGCACATCGACGAGCAGAAGTGTATTGGGTGCGGCCTCTGCCAGATCGCCTGCTGGGACGGCGCACACCAATGCATTCACCTGGATCGCGTATCGGGTCCAGTCAATGGGCAAGTGGAGTTGCACGAAGGGCCACCGACGGTTGAGTTCCGCTCGCGCACCTCGATTGCCAGCACGCCAGTGACGCGCCAGGAACGTGCCGCTGCTGCTTCGACTCACGGGCCGTATCCTACGCCGCTGGCGAAGATTCCGCGGGTGGACGAGACCGAGTGCACGGGGTGCAATCTCTGTGCGCTGGTGTGCCCCGTCGACGAGTGCATCACCATGGTGCGGGTAGATGAGAACGGCCGACCCGAAAATGCCGATCAGCGCTCACGAGGTTCGGAGTTTGCGGCAGAACCACAACGGTCGTGAACTGAACGAATTCCGCGATTAGAACAACATCCTCAGTTCGGTGATCAGGTTGTGATTGTAGGTGTGAAAGCCTGAGGTCGCGATCTGCATGCCGCCGTCGACAATCAATGTCGGACGCGTCGGCTTCCAGTCCTTGCCGCGGATGATGTAGAAGGCGGCTGGAGTGACAAAATTCTGCATCTGGCCATCGTGAGCGCCCCCTTCGAAGTAGGTCGCGTTGTTCTCGACTTCAAACCAGACTCGCGGCTTGATGTGAACCTGCGATTCCGTGTTCCATGCAATAGAACGTCCCTGCGCAGCGATCTTCCCAATAGGAAGTGTTCCGCCCAGGGAAGAAATCACGTCGAAGCGGCGGAAGGCGTACCCGACGACGAGTGTCGGCCCGAAGGAGTCTGTGCTTGCTCCGTTCTTGTGGCTGCCAGTCGCAAAGCAGTGACTTAGAACGAAGGCCACATCGTAGTTGCCACCTTCCTTATTGGCGGAGGCAATTCGGTATTTTCCCAGGACCGCCGTATCGCCAAAGCCGTCGTCGGCAGCGCTATTGTGCTGAATGTAGGGCGGAGCGATGAAGTCGAATTCAAATCGATCGCCGACGATGCTTCCGGTGCCACGCCCGTTTCCATAGTTCACGGTTTCGGTCCCCATGGAAGTGTACTGGTGGGCAACAGAGAACTTCACGTACTGGACGATTCGGGGATCAGGTCCGACGAGAGGTGTGATGAAGGTCGGCTGCCTGGCGGACATGGACCGATTGTGGGCGGTAAAACGCTCGGTAAAAGTCTGCTGTGCTGAGAGGTTAAGGCCATTAGGTATGAATATGAACAAAACGAATGCAACTGAGATCGGCAATGGAAGGTTCATGCTTACCTGCTCTGTTTTTAGCAACAGGAGGATTCCTGGCGCCGTGACTTTTGGCACTCGGGTTTGCTTAATTCATCGGTGGTTTTGGTAAGTACTTCATCGGCAGGGGAAATGACACATGTTTAAAGCCAAGCGCATCGATGGTTTTTGCAGCGGACAACAAATCTGTGTTGCAAGATCCAAGAGCGTTACCTCGAAGCGCACCGAGGTGACTTTAGCGATGACAGGAGAATCGATCCTCACGATAAAATGAAGGCAGCAAATGGTTTTCAGCACTACAGCGACTGCCGGTCAGGCGATCCGCCTTATGCGGGAGTCAGCTGTGCGAGTGCATGAGGCGTCATCACCTCTCATCCAAGTTCATAATCTCGAGAAAACCTACCGGACAGCGCGCGGCGATCTGACGCTCTTCCGGGGATTGGAACTTACGGTCAGGGCAGGCGAACTGATTGCAATCGTTGGCCAATCCGGCACCGGAAAAAGCACACGTTTGCACATTCTCGGTGCTCTTGATGCGCCGACTACAGGCACTGTACACTGCGCTTCAACCAACGTGGCAGCTCTCAAGCCCCGCGAGGCCGCAGCCTTTCGCAATCGCGAGATCGGCTACGTATGGCAGTTTCACTATCTTCTGCCGGAGTTTTCGGCGGTTGAGAATGTGGCGATGCCACTTCTTGCGCGCGGAATCGGTCGTCGGCAGGCGCTAGATGCTGCATCTAACTGGCTTAGAGAGGTCGATTTGGAAGATCGCGGCGAGCACCGGCCTGGAGAGCTCTCAGGGGGAGAGCAGCAACGAGTGGCATTGGCAAGAGCTCTGGTTGGCGGGCCGCGGTTGCTGCTGGCCGACGAACCGACTGGCGATCTTGATGAGTCGACTGCGGGACGAGTTTTCGATCTGCTGGAACGATTGCACGGAACCCACGGGCTCACCTCCATTGTGGTGACCCACAATCTGGAACTGGCCGCGCGGTGTACGCGGACTCTGCGCCTGGAGAGCGGGCGCCTTCTCACCCCGGCAAAGGTATAAAGCACCTTTCCGGGTGGTTTCTGAGTCTGATGGTATAAGTGGTCCGAGATTGCAATACCGGTCTCACGAGGAGTGGGTGGGTGCTGTCGGAGTGGCTCCGAAGCGAACGGAATTGAAAACGATCCGATCCATCCAAAAGAGCTGTTCGGAGCGATATCGAAACTTCCAGGGGCTTCCGGCGGCGTAGTAAAAAGAAGGGTGCGGACAGGGAGAACCGAGGCCGAAGAGGAAATCGGACGGTTATTTTCAACCAAAGCCCGTGCAAGAGGAGAACAAGATGTTCGAACGCTATACGGAGAAGGCACGACGTGTGATCTTCTTCGCGCGGTATGAGGCCAGCCAGTTTGGTTCGCCCTATATCGAAACCGAGCACCTGCTGCTTGGCCTGTTGCGCGAGGACAAGGCGTTAACGAATCGTTTCTTGCGTTCGCATGCTTCAGTAGAGTCAATTCGCAAGCAGATTGAAGCGCATACGACTATTCGCGAGAAGGTCTCGACTTCGGTGGACCTGCCACTTTCGAACGAGTGCAAGCGCGTTCTGGCGTATGCCGCGGAAGAAGCGGAGCGGTTGGGACATAAACATATCGGTACAGAACATTTGCTGCTCGGATTGCTGCGCGAAGAGAAGTGCTTCGCCTCAGAGATCCTGCAGGAGCGGGGCCTCAAGCTCGCCCAGATTCGCGACGAACTGGCCCGCGTTACACAAGAGAAAGCTCCGGCACAGCAACGCCAGCGCGAGTCAAGCCTGCTGGCTGAGTTCAGCCGCGACCTGACCCAGGCGGCTATGGACGGGCAGCTCGATCCGCTGGTTGGTCGGGATGGCGAACTGGAGCGCGTTGTCCAGATTCTTTGCCGCCGCACGAAGAACAATCCGGTGCTCATCGGAGAGCCCGGCGTGGGAAAGACCGCGATTGTGGAAGGACTCGCGCAGCGCATTGCTGACGGTGAAGTTCCGAGTTTTCTTGCCGACAAGCGCGTTCTTGCTCTTGACCTCTCGCTCATCGTGGCCGGAACCAAGTACCGCGGTCAGTTTGAAGAGCGGCTCAAGACCATCATGAAAGAGCTGATGGAGAATCAGAATTCCATCATCTTCATCGACGAGCTTCACACTTTGGTAGGTGCCGGGTCCGCTGAGGGGTCACTCGATGCGGCGAACATCCTGAAGCCAGCCCTTTCGCGGGGCGAGATTCAGTGCATTGGCGCAACCACGCCGGCCGAATACCGCAAATCGATCGAAAAGGACCGCTCACTTGAGCGTCGTTTCCAGGCTGTGAAGGTTCCGCCTCCGAGCGAAGCCGATGCCATCAAGATCATCAATGGCATCAAGGATCGCTATGAGAAGTTCCACGCGGTCAGCTATACCGACGCGGCCATCGAGTTTGCCGTGTCTCACTCAAACCGCTACATTCCCGATCGCTTCCTGCCGGACAAGGCTATTGATCTGATTGACGAGGCAGGCGCTCGCGTAAAGCTGCGCCAAACCTCGCTGCCTGAAGAGATCACCGAAGTCCAGAAGCGGATCAAGTTCATTGTCCATCGCATGGATTCAGCCATTGCGAATCACGAGTTCGAGAAGGCCCGGTTCTACTCCGATGAGGAGCGGAAGGAGCGCGAAAACCTACGCGCTCTTCGCGACAAGTACCACCTCGATGACTCCGCTGCAGGCATTGTTGGCCGCGAAGACATCGAGGACGTCGTGAGCCGCTGGACCGGCGTTCCCGTCACCAGCATCAAGGAAGAAGAGACGCAGAAGCTGCTGCGCGTGGAAGAAGAGCTCCACCGGCGCATCATCTCTCAAGAGAAGGCGATCTCGGCACTGGCGCGTGCCATCCGGCGTTCGCGTGCAGGCCTCAAGTCGCCGCACCGGCCGATTGGCAGTTTCCTGTTCCTCGGACCCACGGGCGTCGGTAAGACCGAAATGGCGCGCACGCTGGCGCAGTTCCTGTTCGGCTCAGACAAGGCGCTGATCCGCTTCGATATGTCGGAGTTCATGGAAAAGCACTCCGTCTCGAAGCTGATCGGTTCGCCTCCGGGATACGTGGGT
>Ga0157372_10000228_pt1 | contig 62408 bp, 48 predicted proteins | sample C55metaG_FD_115307 | JGI IMG/M metagenome (GOLD analysis project Ga0157372, IMG submission 115307) | Corn rhizosphere microbial communities from Kellogg Biological Station, Michigan, USA - C5-5 metaG | ecosystem: Host-associated > Plants > Roots > Rhizosphere > Soil | place: USA: Michigan... | reverse complement strand
CCCCACCATGGGTGCTGATAACGACATATTTAACATAGCGTGCCTCTGTGAATTTGGAAAGCCATTTCTTTTGCTGCTCTTGCACACTTTGTAAATGAAAACCATCGGCTCTTGCCCAGTTTATTTTATCCATACTGGTTTGTATCTCTACCGAGTCGGCTTTCCCTCCATCTCCGTTTATTTGCCGTTGGGTAAAATTAAACCCATGAAGGGATTTAACAGTGCCCATATCAAACGTTACGTAGTGTGGTAAAACACTGCCGCTCCCGGTCCATTGAGCATGCCAATAGGTATTGACATTGTTATCCAGTGCAAATATAGCCCGCCCGTTATTAGGACCTTCGCCTGATGATTCCTGTGATGAAAAGTCAACGACAGACCATCCTGTGCGGTCATAATCCGGATAATCTGCTATACTCGGTTCAGAACTTACAAGAAAATAGGTTGTCCGGAGTTTTTGATTGATCTTGAACTCAGCGCTTATGGTAACAGGCAGCAGGTAGTTTACGAACATTGGTATAGCATTATTACCCGTAGTTTGAATAGTAACCTTTAAAGGTTGAGTAGCAAGTTCCCCCTTCTTCAGGATTGCCTCTGTTGCGCTAAAGTTATACGATTGCCGGGGTAGCACCTGGTAAGATGTACCATTCGCGGTATTATAACCCGCAACTAAAGCGGTATCTGCTTTAAAAGACACCTTAATATCTTGGCCGGGATAACCTTTACCGCCGTAATTTGCGCCGTAAACCAGGAACTGCTCTGTCGCGTTAACTTCCAGCGTACTGCTAACCAGACCATTCACCGCCTGGGGCATGTAGATCTGGTTGTAGCTTGATTCGTCCTGCGGAGGGAGAACAACATCATTCCTGCAACTTTGAAAAATGACAAGCGAAGCTGCAATGATCAGTTTGCCATAATTATTTTTTTTCATTTGATTTAAAATTTGATTTACCACCATGGATTTTGTACAAGCAACCTGTTCCTGTCCATCTCATATTGAGTAATAGGCCACCAGTAGTATGACTGTCGGAAAAGGTGAGGTGTAGCGGTAGCTACCCGTTTATAAAAGTCATTCCCGTCTTTGCTGATATCCATGCCGTGCATGGTTCCCATAACCTGGGGAGCGATTTTCCAGCGCCTGATATCAAAAAAACGGTGCCCTTCATAAGCCAGTTCAATGCGGCGCTCTGCCCTGATTTTGGCACGCATAGCTGCCTGACCGGCCGGTATTGGCAAGGCGTTGGGTCCGGAACCATACCGTGGGATACTCGCACGCTCACGAATTGCATTCAAATAAGTAAGCGCCTCTGAGGATCCCGGCTGAAATTCATTCAATGCTTCCGCATAGTTCAGGTAAATCTCGCCCAAGCGAAATAATATCAGCACACGTGATTGTACCTGTCCATTGCCCCCCGCACCAACGTTAGTTTGCGGCCCGACGTTCTTCCGGATCAGATAACCGGTTTTAGAAAAATCAGTCGGATGCCCATTCCTCCCGTTGGGGCCGGAAACATAAAAGGTGATAGGTGCGGGTGCATTCATGGTCCCTCCCTGCCAGATGCTGTTATTATAGGTTACATCATGGTAAAAACGCGGCTCCCGATTCATAAACATATTGTAAACCTGAACACCATTTACGTTGGTAAAACCTGTTTCCGAATATAATGACGACTCTGAGGGTAACAAGCCGTCTGCCATGAAATACGCGTCAACATTTTCCTGGGTTGGCGCGAGGCCGCACCATCCGCCGGCCTGCCTTGGGGTACAGTGAACATCCCATCTTCCAAGGTCATTGCCCTTCCGCACAAATATCTGTTCTGAATTCCAGCTGTTGAAAAACAAACCGTCCAATGATTTGATAGGGTTCCCTGAAGGGTCTTTATATAATGAATATAAACCCAGATCAATAACGGCCTTGGCAGCGTCAGCTGCTTTCTTCCATTTTTCCGCATTATAGGTCTGCGAGATCAGCACCTTGCCATCCTGGTTTTTAAAAGATGATACTTCCGTATTTCCGTTGTATTGCGGACTTGCCGCGTAGAGCAAGAGCCTGGATTTTACAGCCAAACAGATACCCTTGGTGATACGCCCGTATTCCGCGTCACTTGCCTGCCCGTTGCGTTGTGGTTGCAGTGGCAATACTTCGGCTGCTTTGTCCAATTCGCCAACCACATAGTTCACACAGTCGTCAAAAGGGCTTCTTGCAATCTGCATCTGCGAGGCTACAGCGTCTGGCGGGGTAACATCTTCGCCCATAAGCACTACCGGGCCGTATTGTCGCATTAACAGAAAATAAAAATAAGCACGCAGGAAGCGTGCTTCCGCCTGGTATTGGTTAATAAGTTGCTGCCCGTTAAGCGCCCTGATCTCCACATTCTCATTGATGTGGTTCATGAAATAGGTTGCGGACCTGATACCCTGGTAGTAATAACCCCAACGGTCAAAGATCACATTTGAAGGGTTCAGATTACCGATATTTACAGGGTAATTCGGCCCCCCTGCCCAGGTCAGGTCGGCTTCGTCACTGCAGCCAACCATAGGAAAACCGTCTATCGCGTTGGATTCATCGGGCACAATGCTATAAACATTTGCCAAAAACTGCTCCGACGATGCTTTTTTTCGGAATACCTCTTCAATCGTGATGCGGTCATTAGGGACCTGGTCAAGGTATTTTTTACAGCCTGTATTTAAAATACCGCCCGATAAGAGCAGTATAAGCATAAGTTTTATTTCTCGATTCATTTTCTTTGTGTTAGAGGTTGCCGGTCAGAATGAACATCTTAATCCAAGATTGTAGGTTTTCAACAGTGGGTACTGCGAGCCCCTGCCATCTCCCAGCTCCACGTCCCATAGCTTAAACTCGCTTGCTGTGAACAGGTTGTAACCAATAAAATAGACATTTAAATTGGATGCGCCGATTTTAGACAGCCAGGTTGTATTGGCGAAATCATAACTTAACTCCACGGTTTGCAGGCGCAAAAAAGAACCGTTCTTTGTCCACCAACTGCTGGTTTCATAGTTCATATTGTCATTTCCGTAAGTTAATCGCGGATACAACACATTACTGGTCGGGTTTTCCGGTGTCCAGCGGTTTGTAACAGCTTTGAACAGGTTGCCGCGTTCACCTCCAAGCCTGAAAGGTTGTAAGCCGTCGCCATTCAGCAAAATGTCAACATTACTTATCCCTTTGAACCAACCGGCGAGCGACCAGTTTTTCCATCTTATTGTGGGGCCGAAGCCATAAACAATCTCCGGAATGCTGCCGTAGCCAATTGGGGCCTGATCGTAAGAGTCTATTTTGCCATCCCCATTCAGATCCTTGTATTTGATATCTCCTGGCTTATTAATACCGGTTTGATAAGGACTGTTACGCACATCTTCGTCCGATTGAAAGAGCCCTGTAGCGATATAACCAAACCGCTGGCCCAGTTTACGACCTATACGCTGCTGCCAGGGATAGGGCCAGGGAGCATTGGCATCATCAATTACGATAGCCCTGTTCCAGTTAATATTGCCTCTGATACCCAGTGTAACGCTGCCTACCCTTTGCTGATAATCAATGGTTGCATCTACACCGGTATTGTTGACTTTGCCGAGGTTTGCGTAAGGCAGATTTGGGATACCAACCGACAAGGGAACATCACCGCGCTGCCTGAATATACCCGTCCTTTTTTCCCGGAATACGTCTGCGGTAACGGATAAGGCGTCGTGCAATGTTTTAAACTCTATACCAAGGTTATATTTTGTGGCCCGTTCCCAGGATACATCAACCGCATAATCGCCGAAATTAAGGCCGTCTATATTGTTGTTGATATTATTTTGCCCATAGTTATAGCCTCCTTGTCCGGTTATGGTGCTGATATAGGCAAACCTCCTGCCCCCTATATTGCTGTTGCCCACTGTGCCATAAGAGAACCTGAGCTTCAAAAAGGAAAGGATATCCTTTACCGGTTCAAAAAACTTCTCCTGGGAGGCAACCCAGCCTACGCCGAATGATGGGAAGAAACCAAACCTTTTTTTAGGCGCAAAAGTTTCAGAGCCGTTGTAACCAAAATTTACTTCAGCCAGGTATTTATTATCATATGCATAAGTAACCCTGCCTGCAAGTCCCATATAACGGTAAGGTATTGAACTGATGAAGTCTCCCGCGAAGGCATCAACCCGGTCAGATTGATTGTATAACACCATGGCCGAGATATCATTCTTCTTAATGGTTTTGGTGTAATTAATAGCCCCTTCAAGATAGAACTGCCTGGTCCCCCCGTTATTTCTGTTATAGCCTAGGTAATTGGTACCTATTTGTGTTTGCTCAAATGTCAACTCGCCGGTGGCATTCCGTCCTGTGGCCAGGAAGCCGTCTACCGATTTGGTGCGGGAAATCTGATGGCTGTTATAATTGTCAAAAGAATACATGCCTGTTATGGAAAGTCCGGGCAATAAAAAGCCGAGGTTTTGGGTGAGGCGTAAATTACTCCACAATTGGCTCCTGAATTCCGTTGCATAACCCGATTGTGTGAGAATTGTATAGGGGTTATCGACATCGCCTGTGCGGATCTTAGAGAATAACCCATTAGAATAACGCACAGGGATGGTGACCGGTGTCAATACATAAGCAGCATTGAATATACTGCCGGTCCCTGATCCCGGGTAATTACCATTGCTAATCCAGCCTGAAACGCCGAAGTCAACTTTAGTGGTTTTGGTAACATTCAGGGTAAGGTTGGAAGTAAAGTTGAACCGGCTGAATTTCATTGTAGAATTATACTTTGCGAGTTCATCTGTTTTGAACATACCCGTTTCGTCATAGTAGCCAACCGATAGGTAATACTGCGCTTTATCAGAACCGCCATTGGCATTTACCCTCGCCCTTCGGTTTTGTCCGCGCCGATTCAGAATCACATCCATCCAGTTCACGTCCGGATACAGGTCAGGGTCTGACTGCGCTCTTGTTGCTGCAATCCGCTCGGCCGAATAGCGTGGATTGGGGTCGGTCGGGAAGCTGTTTTTATATGCTTCATTAGCGATTTCCATATAGGTTACCCCATCAGCAAACTGCGGCAGGCGGGTAAATTCCGTTACTCCCTGGTCATACTGTACATTAATTTTGGTTTTTCCGGCATGCCCTTTTTTGGTTTGTATAACAATCACACCATTAGCGCCCCTGACACCATACAAAGCGGTAGCTGACGCATCCTTCAGCACGCTAAAGCTGGCAATGTCCTCCGGGTCGATATTATTGAAAGAGCGTTCAACACCATCCACCAGTATTAAAGGAGAACTGCTGGTAAAGGTTGATATTCCCCGGATATAAATTTCCGAATTGTCGTATCCTGGTTCGCCGCTGCGTTGAACACCAACAATACCTGCAATACGACCGGCAATCAGGTTGGATAAATTAGCTACAGGTTGCTTTAAATCCTCTGCCTTGACGGTGCTCTGCGCGCCGATAGTTGTGAGCTTTTTCTGGGCGCCAAAAGCCACAACAACAACTTCGCTGAGGCCGGAAGCCTCTTCTTTTAAAATAATGTCGATCCTGGTCTGGCTACCAACGCCTACCTCTTTAATGATAAACCCTACCATTTTAAATACGAGTATATCGTCGCCTCCTGCGATAATGCGGTAATTACCGTTATTATCCGTAATTGTTCCTCGTGTAGTCCCTTTGATGGTTACCGATACGCCCGGCAAGGGTTTACCGAGCGAATCAATAACGCGTCCACTAACCTGCTGTGGCGCCTTGATGGCCAATTGCTGAGGTTTGGCCTGTTTGGGCAAGGTTGTTTGTTTTTGCTTATTGATGATGATCACTTTGCCCTGCACCTCTATCTCATAGGGCATCCCATCCAGCAACGTCTGAACCAGCGGAATAACTTCGGTATTTTTTACGTTGATAGATACTTGTGCTTTTAGATCAATTTCTTTCGCGTTGTAAAAGAATGTATACGAGCTTTGTTTTTCTATTTTTTTTAACACGCTGCCTAAGGGCTGTTTTTCGAGATGCAGGGATATTTGCTGCGCGAAAGTTTTTGCAGTAAGTTCCAGTGATATTGCGGAACAGAAAAGCAAGAGCAGCATGCCGTGCCTGATCTTCGCACGGTCCGGACATTTTTTGATTAGATAGTTTAATAAAATTTTCAATTGCATAGTTTTGCATAATTGGGGGGTAATAGTGACATATAACTCCATTAACAATCCGTCCCTGGTGGGCGGCACATCGCGAATCCGGAAAACGGGGGGGGTCTAAACACTCCTGTTTTCTTTCGCTCCTTTTGATTTAAGCGTCTCTGATTTTGCTCATAAAATTGGTTTGGTTTTATTGTTGGTTTTTAAAGAGCTAATTAACTATTACCTTATGTTGCCCAGAAAGCCGAAGGTAGATACCGGCTTTCCTTATGATGTTCAGGGTTTGCTGAAGACTTATATTTTTTGGAATCTTTCCGGAGAATACCTGATCAGGAATGGTTGTTTCGTATTCGGCGTCGAAATCATACCAACGCTGCAACTGCGCCATTAAAGCCGGCACGCTGGCATTGTCAAAATAGAAATATCCATTACGCCATGAGATGAATTGTTCAGCATCGACGTCAGTGATCAAGATATCGCCGCCGCCGGATTTAGCTTGTTCGCCTGGAGAAAGAATAGCTGTTCCTGCTTTGGAGCCGCTTACCCACACTTTCACGCGCCCTTCAAGTAAGGTAGTTCGCGTTGTCCGGTCATCCATGTAGGCATTCACGTTAAATCGGGTACCTAAAACCTCGATGATTTGCCCTGCTGTTCTGACTTTGAAAGGGATTCGCGTAGTGTTCTTTCGGTCTTTATAGCTGCCTGGGGCGGGTTTATTTAATTTCTTTATGTCGAAAAAAGCCTCACCCTTCAGTTCTACCACACGTTCATTAACTGAAAATTGTGAAGGGTAACGTAATACCGAGCCCGCATTTAGCGTCACCTCTGATCCGTCGGGAAGGGTCACCTGATAAATTAATCCCTTCGGTATTGATAACTGCAAGAGTTGGTTGGTACCTGTTTTTGATTGGGGCAGACGAGGGTTTTTACCTGGTAAAGCCACCGGATCACCGCTAAAGTAGCGGATGCTTTTACCGGCGATAATTCCTTTTTGTTGCTTGCTTAGCAAGATAACCTGTCCGTTTTCAAGCGTCAGCGTCGGCACTCGCTGTTCGGGGCCGCTATTTTTTTTGCCCTTTAAAAAAGGCCAGCCTATTAAAGAAACTGAAAATAAAATGAGCAAAGAGGCGGCAATATTTCCCGGCCATCGCCATTTATTTCTTTGCGGTAGTTTTTTTGTTTCATCGCTCAACAAATCCCTGTTTAAAACTTTCGAAAACATACGCTCTTTTAGTGCATCCTCCCCGTCGGCCGATGAATGGAAAAAGCTGTCGTCGTAATTATTGTACCAACATGCAAACTCTTCTTTTTCCTCAGTTGTAATGGTGCTGGTAAGCCATTTGGTGGCCAGTTCAAGTATTCGCTTCCTATCTGTCATAATTGGTTCTTATTATATATCCCTTTGCCCGGGTAAATCCCCTACTACTTTTAATTTTTTTTTGTGCGAACAATTGCCTTGAGCAGTTACAAGAAGGCCGGCATATAGGATACGCGGCTGTAACGTGGTCATTTTGGGGCGGGAAGTGTTTCTTAGGCCGAAGATTAGAGTAGTGTTAGTAAAATACTCGCTAATTTGGAGCGGAGCACCTTAAAGGCTTTTTGCAGATGTGCTTCGACGGTTTTTTCGGATATAGTTAATTCTATTGCTATTTGTTTTTGGGAGTAGCCGAGTTCACGACTCATTTTAAATACCAACTGGCATTTTTCAGGCAGGAGGTTTACATACTTCGCGAGTTCATGTTTCAACTCTTCAAACGCGAGCCATTCTTGTGTGGAATTGTCAATACAACAATCTTTGGGTACGGCATTCAGATAGTTCTGTTTAAGCGCATACCTTCCCAATGTTTTAATAACACGGTATTTGACAGATGCGGTTAGGTACCTGCCGAGGCCGTCACCCTCGATCACAATGGTTTTGCGCCTTACCCACAATGCAGTAAAAATATCCTGTACAATTTCTTCGGCATCCAGCTCATTGTCAACACGATTGGCCGCGACGACATACATTTTTTTCCAATACTTATTGTAAATATCCCTGAACGCGCCCTCGTCATCGTTTTGCAACAAAGCCAACAGCTCCTCATCTCTGACCTGGGTAATCATATCGGCTTAAACTTAAACAATGACATACATGCCGGTTGAACATCTATTCGCACGCAATCTGCGAACATCAAGCTACTTTTTTAATATTTATAATTGGTTATGATGCCCTGTCCCCTTACGACGGCTGTTCTCGAGGCGGGCGGACAAGTCTTTTTACAAAATTATCTTTAATAAGCATTTCACTGTACCCAACTGTTTAAGGTTCGACGGACCAGGAACTGATGTTTCATATTGAGGGCCTTATTATAGTATAAAACGGAGCTTTGATCCATTGCGGCACACCTGATTTAACCAGTTCTGCCGCTTTCTCACCTATAAAATGAAAATCTGTAGAAATGGTAGTTATGCCGTTAAGTATAAATTGCTTGAACGGTGTTTCATTATAGGATATAAGTCCGAAGTCTTCCATTAGTGTCAGTTCTTCGGCCTTTGCCTGTGCTATAAGGCCAAGCAGGTCATCATCAGTAAGCGTAATGTACAGCGTCCCCCTAATGATATTTTCACTACGGGCACTGGGTGTAACACGATGAGGGCATCCATTTTTTTTACAAAAGTTCAGAAAACCCAAAAGTATTCCTGTAGCATAATAACTATCTTTTGGAAACACGATGGTGATGGCCTGGTAATTTCGGATATAGCTGATCATACCGCTTAAAGCATCAAAAATATCCCTTTCAAAATCTTCATATACAGCTGAAAATTTGCTGCTTACCCCTTCTAAAAAACCACCTATCAGGATCAGCTTTCCTTCGGGTATTCTGTTCAACACATCAGCAGGCAACTCATCATTGCAAATGAAATGGGGCGCAATAACTATCTTATCAAATTGGTCTATCTTATCAAACAGTAGTTTCTTAAATAGCGTAAGATTGTTATTATAAATGAAAAAAGTTATACGCGCGTTTTCACCAAGGGCATTAGCAAAAGCATCGTATATAATTTTTTTCTGGCTGCTTAATTTATTAAAAAGCATTAGTACCCGCAGGGAACGTCCCGTTTCAATTTGCTTTATGTAGTGCCCCTTGCCATGTACAGAACCTACTACCCCCCTTTCCTTCAGCGTACTGTAGGCCTTGGTAACTATATTCCTCGACACATCAAGCGCTATACTGAGATCGTTGATAGAAGGCAGTATATCATTGATCTGGATCTGCCCGCGTTCAGCTGCCAGCATAATGCCATCAGACAATTGCTGATGATAGGGTGTGAGCGAGTGATCATCAAGGTGCAATATCTTCAGGTAGTTTTTCATGAATGATATTTTTTAGTTACAATGTGATTTTGCAACATTACTGACTGCAGATAATTAAAGATCTGCCAACAGCAGCACAATGCGCCGGTTTTGCGGCCTGATGCGGTATAAACTTCCATTGTCAGTTTTTTCTATTGTACCTTGTTTGGGGGCAAGCTTGTACGTATGGCCATCAAATTCATAACTGGCACTATTCTCTGTTACTTCACGAAATGCGGTTTTGGCGTTCCCGGCAACATAGAGGTCCAGGAACCAGTCGCCGGATAACTGACCCTTTGCCTTGATAATCAGTGATTTTTCTTTCATGTCAATCTCGAAAGCACCTTTACCTACAGGCCATGAAACTCTTGCGGTTGATTTATCCACGTTGCTAAAGACCGGATCAGCGCCGTGAACAGGAACCTCATGCGAACCATCGTTCATCATGAAGCGAAATCCTTCAGGTTTACCGCTTTTGCCCCATTGAAAACCATCGACCAGAGGAAGCGTGTAAAAGAAACTTTGATTAATGGTTGTTATGTTATTCAGGTATTTATCAGGAATCTTTTCGTTAAACAGGTGCAGATCGGCTAAACGCAACTGGCCATCATTCCATAGCAGGTTCACCCTGTAAAAGCGGCTGTTGTACCAAACGGTTTTTTTATTGCTTTCACCAAGATCTTTGCTTACGGTAAAGGTGGTAGCCGGGGTTACTTTGTACGTTTTTTTAAACCATTCGCCCGACTGCGCCATGGTTTCCACCCGTACCTTACCTTCGTCGCGAAGGCTGGCTATGATGGGCATCTGCCATTCCAACCCTTTTTTCATCGCATCCCAGGTAAAAGAATTTTCCTGGCCGGCTTGTGTATAGTTAAAGCCAAGGGAAACGTCGTTCGCGAAACTTTGCAAAAACCATTTTATCCACTGTTCATTTCCTCCCGCATGACTGTAAACAGGCTCAAGGGTAGTTACAGAACGGCCGTCAGCATATTGCCGGATGGGATCACTTCCCAGCATCCTGAATACGGGTACCGGTAGTTGTTGCCCGGCATGCTGTGCCGGCATATAAGCGTTCACACGGCTCGGATAATAGGCCTGGTTCCAATAACCGCCCCATAATGTAAAGCCGTCGGTACCAACCTGGTCTTTGCAATTTGCAGAGGCTGTGATCTTGTATTTGTCGTACATGTAATTCAGGGAGTACGCGTCGATAACCCAGGAAGCAATTGATTTAGGGTAATAACCAAAAATTTGTTTAAAGTCGGCAAAATACACATCAATGATCTTTTCGCGCTCGGCAGGCGTGTAACCCACCGAAAAACCGATATCTGAATGCCAGTCCCACGCATATTTTCCACGCCATTTAATCCCGGCCTTTTCAATCAGCGGCTGCGGAAGTTCCCACCATCCGCCAATTTCAAATTGATCTTTGGGCAACGTCTTCAGCAAATCCTGATAACGCTTATCTATCAATGCATCGTACTGTAACAAGAAGGTGCCGCCGAGATGGTTTTCCTTCATCAGCTTGATCTGGTTAACAACGGTTTGAAACAGCACGTCTTTCGTGATCCTGCTATCCCGCGGTTCAATATCACGGATAAAATTAACAATGTTGACAATCCGGGGCGATTTGGCCACTGCGTTATTTTTAACCTGCGCCAAACAGATAGAAACCGGCAACAGAAGTAACAACATTAAAACAGATTGAAGATTGGCTTTTTTGTTCATGAGTAGGTTTTTCGTCAATAAGATAAATCCTGAAGACCAGGAGAACACGGTGTATTGAAAAATTGATTATGAGATTTATTTTTAATTCTTTTTGCCGGACGCAATTAAATCCGGGTATCGACGGATTATTAACGAGCGAATGGCCAATGGCAACGAATCGATCGAAACCGGCTTATCCTGTTGGCGTGTTTGTTTTTGGTTGATATTCCCTAACAGGCTCCATTTCCGGGTCATTTCAGCAGGCTCATGCGCGGGTAAAGTATAATTGGTAAAATCAATCACTTTTGCGGGGCTGTCTCCACCGTTTTTCTTCAATAAGGCCAGCCTAAAATCCTTATTCATAAACCAGTTGATCTCTTTATCCGCGTCAGAACCCCCTATGCCAGATCCCCGCTCAACAAAACGATAATTAAAAGTATTGCTTTTGTAGTGTGACCGCCATATCAAACCGAACTCGCCCTGGGTAATCAGTTTGGTATCCGGCCAGCGTTTGCGGATCGCGTTCAGCCAGTCTTTAAGTGCAGATACATCCATGGGCAATGAAAGCTCCCAGCAATTGGTTACCCAGCCAAAGCCATTCAGTTGAAAACCTTTATCAAAATGAGTAGCGGTGGTGTGCATCATTTCTTTCAGACCCGTTTCCTCGCCGTATTTACCGATAGTTTCTATCGGGCCAACACCCATCCTGCTATTAAAGCCTTCGGCGAAACCAGCCCTTCTTCCGGCCAAAAAATCAACCGACCATCCATCCAGGTTAACACAGTCAACAAAATCGGTCTTACCTTGGGCTGGTTTACAAAAATGCTGTTTTGATGGGTAAAAAGGATAGCAAACCGAGCCATCACCATCCTGGTTATCGATACTAAACTGGCTCCAGATATTGCCCTGGCATACGTGGATCCTCTCCTTTTCGGCGAGATACTGTTGATTTTCGGAGGATAAAAAACCGGCTATTATACTTTTAGGACGATAGCCATGGCCAACCATTTTACTGATGATATTGAGCGCGTCATGAAGATCTTTATTCACCTGTGCCGTGGTGTTGTAAGCATTGGCAAAGTAAGCGCCTGGTATAAAGGTGATTTCATCACCGTATTGATGATAATAGCCAACCACCAATTTCCTGATCTCCCGGTAAGCGGCGCTGGTATCATTCAAAGCCAGCCAACTAAACGACCATGTCATTTTTCCGCCCGGGAAACCATCTGCAAAAGCTTGCCGGAATGACTTTACCCGTTCGGGCGTGTGTAATGGGCGCTCATCCTCGCCAACATTACGGGTTCTTGATACTTCTATCTGGTTTACCCGGATAACGGTATTAAAGGTAAGAAACCGGTTACCCATTAAACTGGTTCCCGCTTTTTTGGTTTTTTGCTGCGCCTGCGCATTCAAAAAAGGCAATACGAACAACAAACACAATAATTGAAGCGCTGATTTGAATTGCATTAGATCTTTTTATTGTTGACTGTAGAGTCACATGTTACAAAACAGGCTAACCGGGAGAACATGCTCGTCCCGGTTAGCTATAAATTACCAGCCTGGGTTTTGCTTAAGCTCTTTGCCGTTGGCAGCGTAAAACGCCACTTCTTTAGTTGGCAGCGGTTGCAAATAATCTTTAGCCGGGTCAAATTTCCTGCTGCGTTCTGCGATCAGGAAACCGTTAGCATCAACCTTCGTCAGGTAACTCGGATCGCTGTATGGTGCGCGGGTCGCCCAGTCGGTACCGGTTATTTTTATGCCTTTCACGTCCTGGGGCAATTCGGTTTCGGCTGTTTTCCAGCGGCGCAGATCGTCGTACCGGAAACCTTCAAGGCATAGTTCAACGGTGCGCTCGCGCCTGATCTCCGTACGCATATCCAAACCATTCAATGCCACAAAAGCGTTGGTAAGATGCGGCATGGAAACTCTGTCGCGTAGTAGATTAATACTCATGTTCAGATCATTATCGCCGATGCTACCGTTCTTTTCATAAACGGCTTCAGCATAGTTCAATAAAACCTCGGCATAACGGATCAGGTGCCTATCGAAATCGAACAAACTCGCGCTGCCATTCCTGCCGGAGTTATTGGCCAGCGGATCTTCCGACATGTATTTATATAAAATATAGCCTGTATTGAAATTACGCTGCGGTTTATCCGGCCAGTTTGCCACTTTGGTAACCGGGTAAAACACACGATTCGTAAGGGTACCGGGTATGATCATGGTTTGGGTCATGCGTGGGTCGCGGTCCTGGTATTCGGATGTAAAAGTATTGTATCCATGGAAAACAGATCCAGTAGCGGTAATTGGCAAGCCGTTTTTATCCAGGTACATATCTACCATTTTGCGGGTAGGGTTATAACCATCCTGATCGTACATATAAGGTGCGTCATGCCCAAAAATATTACGGGCATAGCGCCTGTCCAGTATGGATTCTTTCGAGTCGTCGCCAGCTTCAATAAACAGGTAGCGATAGCTCTGAGCACCGCTTCCTTTATATAAGCTGTAAACGCCACTGCTGATTACCTGTTGGGCAGCGGTTACTGCCGCGTCGAGATATTTAGTCGCGCTGGCATCACCGCGGTATTTTTCCCAGGTGCCTTCAAACAGGGCCACCCTCGATGCCAGGGCCTGTGCCGTGCCTTTGGTTATACGACCAATATCGGGTGCAGAAAGATCGGCCTGTACCGGCAGGTCGGTTGCAGCTGTGTTAAGGTCGCTCAAAATCTGGTCGGCAGTGGCAATGCGGGTAGCCCGCGGTGCAAATAATTCCGGGTCGCCGGTTTGCAGCACTTTGGTAATTAGCGGAACGCCGCCATAAATACGCAACAAACGCCAGTAATACCAGGCCCTGAAAAACCTGGCCTCGGCTACATAACGTTTGATGTCGGCGTCACTGTTTCCGGCGCCTTTTTCAAGTATATTATTGGCCGAACGGATGTAACCATAATCGTTAGTCCACTCGGACGAGTTTTCTGTTGGTTGCAAATTGCCGTTGCTTACCGTATTAGGCGTATTGAAGGCAATATCCGATTCGGTGTCTTCCTCGCCAAAGCCGTTAAGGCCGTTGTACAGGTTATTGGCTGCAAGCTTGAAATCGTTCCCTGTTTTCCAGAAAGTGGCATCTGTAATAGTGTCCTGCGATACCAGGTTAAGGTCTTTTTTACAACTGCCTACTGCCAGCGTTGACAATGCAAGAACAGCTAGCTTCACTTTTATGGTGTTGGTATTGATATGTTTTCTTTTCATGATGATCTGTTTTTTAGAAGCTTACGTTAAGCCCCAGTGAATACACCCTGTTAAATGGATAGGTACCTTCATTACGATAGCCATCTTCAGGATCGAAATTCCCGCCAAGAGTTCCTTTGGAGATGGTGAATAGGTCCTGCCCGCTCACATAAATTCTCGCCGATCGCATTTTTAGCTTGCTTGCTACTGATAACGGGAGGTTGTACCCAAGGGTGATCACTTTGAACCTTAAATAAGCAACGTTTTGCAGCGTCATGGCCGAGGCGTGATAGTTGTAACTGTTGATATCATCATAGCCCAGGTTTCCGGGAATGTAGCGCGGGTATTGTGCATCCGGGCGCTGCGGGCTCCAAGTTTTATTGTAGTAGTAAGCCAGCGTTGGCCAGAAGAAGGTGTTAGGCCTGCTGATGTTGCCCTCGTAAATCACATCACGTTTGCCAACACCCTGTAAAAATACAGCCAGGTCAAATTGCTTGTAACCTACATTGATGTTTGATGAAAAAGTATACCGTGGTGTAAGATTGCCCAGATAAACCATATCGCCCGAAAGTCCTTTGGTTTTATCGCCGAAGGCAGTTAATTTACCATCACCGTCCACATCCTTGTACATCACGTCACCGATACTGATACGTGATGGAACGCCCTGCAATTGCTTATAGGCATCCAGTTGTTGCTGGGTTTTGATAATGCCATCATAGACATAGCCGAAATAAGAGTAGATCGGGTATCCCTGGCGCACAAAGTTTAATCCTTCACTGTAGTTATCGGAATTTTTGAGCTGTACCAGTTTGTTTTTACTGTCGCTGATCTGCAATGAAACGCTATACCTGAAGTCATTAATCTGGTCTTTCCAGGTAGCCGTAGCCTCGAAGCCTTTGGTCACCAGTTTCCCCTGGTTAATTGATGGCGGCGTGGCGCCAAAAGTTGCCGGAACAGCGACATTCACGAGCATATCGTTATTCGTTTTGTTGAAATAATCGAAAGAAAAGGATAAACGGGAGCGCATCAGCGATACATCAACACCTACGTTTTTATTTTCGATGGTTTCCCAGGTACGGTTGGTAGAGGCCGGATTACCATTTACCCCGGTTAAGCCAGCGTTAGGCGAACCTATGGGATAAAGTACAAGGTTTCCATTACTATCTCTTACCTGGTTTATAAGCGGGATATAATCGTACAATCCAAGACTGGTAATCTCCTGATTCCCCATTTTACCCCATGATACACGGGCTTTCAACAGGTCGAAAACATCTAAAGATTTAATAAATTTTTCTTCAGACAGGTTGTAGGCTAACGCCGCTGAAGGAAACAAGGCGCTCCAGCGTTTGCCCGGCGCAAACTTCGAGCTGCCATCGGCGCGGGCAGTAACGTCAAATATCAGTTTACTTTTGAAAGAATAACTGGCCCTGCCAAAGTATGACCCCAGCGCCTGGTTATTGATCAAACCTGTGAAATTGGCATAAGCGGCTTTGGTACGGTCGGCAAGATTTAGGGTAAAAATATCGTTGCTTGCAAAGTTGTAACCGGTTATGCTTTGGCCCTCATTACGTGTTTGCTCAAGCGAAGCACCGCCGGTGATGTTGATGCGGTGATCGGCACCAAATTGCTTGTTGTAATCAAAATAAGCCTGGTAAAGTTTATTTAAGCGCTTATTATTACCGTAGGTTGCCGAATTAGGCGTATTACGAATATCCTGTATCCCCCCTGCATAATTGTAACGGGTGATAGTAGGATTGGTAGAACTGGTATTATCATACTCAAACCTGAAAGCTGCCTGCGCAGTGAGTTTAAGCCCCGGCAACAGGCTGTAATCCAATTTAAAATTGGTTGCAAAACGGGACAGGTTATCTTTCGCTATACCGCCTTGCGCAAGGTACTGGGCAGGACCCTCGTATCCCTGGTAACCATAAAATTCGCCCAATGGATTGTACACCGGTTGATATGGAAACTGCCTGGTAACGTTGGTCAGCGCGCTCGACAGTAAAGTTGGATTTAATACCGCCTGGTTATCAAAACTTGTACGGGTTTCCAGGCTTAACTTACTGCTTGGCCTGATATCATAATTAAGGCGCAAGTTATACCTGTCTGATTTATTCTCACCAAAACGTACTATACCGTTATCCCGGTTATAGCCCACCGAAACCAGATAGTTATTATTATCGCCTCCGCCGGATACCGATATGTTGTGCAATTGCTGGGTAGCGTTTTTGTAGATTACCTTATTCCAATCGGTATAGCCATAAAAGCCTGGGTAATTGGTTACGCCGTAATTCCATCCTTTATCCAGATCAGGAGCCGCATTGGCGTTGATCTTATCAAAAACTTCCTGCGGGAAGCCTTGTAAACCCGCATTGCGCAGGCCCTCATCCATAAAAGTGGCAAACTGGAGAGTATTTTGCATTTTGCGCAGATAGGTAGGCTGCTTAACGCCGAAGTTGCCCGTGTATGTTATGATAGGTGTACCTCTCTTGCCCTTTTTGGTTGTTACCAAAATAACCCCGTCGGCCGCACGCGCGCCATATATAGCTGCAGCAGCATCTTTCAACACGGTTACTTCGGCAATATCATTGGGGTTTAAGGTACTGAAGGTATTCAGATCGCTTGGTACGTTATCAATTAGTACCAGGGGTGCGTTGCCGTTAATTGACGAATATCCCCGCACCTGGAAACCGTAGGTAGAACTGCCCGGCTGGCCACTGGCTTTGGTAATGGTTAAGCCAGGTACAGTGCCCTGCAAGGCATCGATGGTATTGGTTACCGGGCGGTTTTCAAAAACGTCGGCTTTTACGGTAGAGATAGCCCCGGTAACAGCTCCTTTAGCCCTTGTACCGTAACCTACAACTACTACTTCGCCCAGGTTTTTATCAGTCTTTACCAGCTTTACCTCAAATGAAGTTTGGCTGCCAACGGTTACCTTTTGCGTGGCATAACCTAAATAGGAAAATACCAACACCGAAGATGCGTCGGGGACATTCAACGCAAAAGCACCTTGTTGGTTGGTGGTTGTACCTGTGCCCGATCCGTCTATCATTACCGATACACCAACCAGTAGCTCGCCCGTTGTTGCATCCCGCACAATACCGTTAACCTTCTGGTTGACGACTGTAGGCGGTGCCTGCGAACCGCTCTTTTTGATGATGAGAATGGTTTTATTACGGATGATAAATTCTAAAGGCTGACCTTTAAGGCATTGCTTCAGCACTTCTTTAAAATCGGCGTTTTTAACGGATAGGGTTATAGCCGCCGCGTCGCTAATGGCATCGTTGTTATACAAAAAGTCGTAATCGAGCTGTTTGCGCAATTGGGCAATGACCTCGCTTAACGAAGCGTTGTTGGCTTCAACGCTTACGCGCTGTGCATATACTTCGGCCTTGAGCTGAACTATAGCAAGCAATATCAAAATAAAGGTTAACTTCATTTTTAAGAACAAATTAGAATACACATAGGAATTCCTCCTGAACAGTAATTCAGTAAATTTTTTATACATTTGATTGTTAGGTTTAATTAACTGTTTGGTTAAAAACTTATTGAGATGACCTGACCTGGCTTGGCCGGTAAACCGGGGGCGTCGCAACCGCTCCTGGTTTTGTCAAAGTGTTTTGGTATACGTCTTTTTTTTATCGCCTCCTTCCTTTTAAAATTGGGGTTGTTACTCAATTTATCAATTGTTTTCGGGGAAATTTATTCGGTTACAATAACCTTATCGGGCATTATCTTAAAATGTACTTTGCCCAATATCTCCAGGTTTTTAAGCGTTTCGGAAAGATTAGCTGAGCGCGAAAAGGTACCGCCAAAACGCTCTTTCGGTATCTGCCCCTGGTAAGCGATATCCACATCATACCACCTGCTCATGATTTTCATAATACTTTCAATGCCCTGGTTATCGAAAAGGAAGTAGCCGTTTTTCCAGCAGATGACGTTTTCGGCGTTAACCTGCCGTACGGTTAATTGATCATCGGCCTTAATGACCTTTGCTTCCTGGCCGGGCCTGAGCATGGCCATTTGGCCGGTAGCGGTGTTTTTGATATGCACACTTCCCGAAAGCAATGTGGTGGCCGAAGTTTTATCATCGTCGTAATTTCTTACGTTGAAGCGGGTTCCCAGTACAGTTATTTCCTGCCTGCCCGCTATTACTTTAAATACCTGGTTATTGGTTTTATGTGCCACTTCAAAATAGGCCTCGCCGGTAACGGTAACAACCCTATCACCCTGATCAAAATGCACGGGGAAAGTGATAGACGAGGCCGCGTTGAGCCAAACCTGCGTACCATCGGTAAGGGTAAGATGGTATTGGCCGCCACGGGGGGTAGATAATGTGTTCGTCAGATTATCACCTTTGCGAGAATTATCAGCATGATCTGTATAAGATAAATTGCCCTCCGAAGTTTTGCTCACCGATGCCATGCCCTGAACAGAAATCTGGCCGTTTTGCTGGTTGTTAAGCACAATTTTCTTACCGCCGGCAAGGGTTAACAAGGCGCGGTTCCCCCCTGGTTTAAAATCTTTTGCTACCCGGTTTATGGCCGACTTATCATCTACTTTAACCCCGGCCGGTTGTTTCTGCGAGAAATAATAAATACCGATAGCCGCCAATAACAATAACGATGCTGCTGCAAACCAACGGGTACGATTAAACTTGTGCGAATGCTTCTCGCTAAGGTTTTCCCAAACGTTCAGCTTTGCCTCCTCCAGCTCATCTGCTGATACGGGGAATGGTTCGTTACGCCATTGCATATACCAGGTTTCGAGCAGGGCTATTTCCTTGTCGTTAGCTTGTCCTTTGCGGTATTTCTCCAGCAGTTGCCGGATCTCATCTTCTTGCATCGAGGTCTATTTGGGTTTATATTTAGATAGACAGGATGCCGTAATACTGGGGGGTAATTTTTTTTGAAATTATTTAAAAAATAAAAGAAGATTGATAAATGTGCCGAATTTGGTGCGTAAAATGCGCAGCGCGCCTTTAACGTGGCTCCGTACCGATTGCTCACTTAAATTAAGCTGAATAGCTATTTCGCGGTGGGTATAATTCAATTTACGGCTCAACTCAAACACCTCGCGCATTTTTGGCGGTAAGGCACCAATTTCAGATTCGATCATACCTGCCAGCTGCCGTTCACGTATCCGATGATCGGTAATTGCTTCTACCTTCATATCCTCCACTGCAAGCGAAAGCAGGTATTTATCGACCACTTGTTTATGTGCTACAAAGTTGATGACCCGGTTACGAACACTCGCGTAAAGGTAATTGGAAATATTGGTGTGCTGATCGAAGGAACCGCGACGCGTCCAAAGGTGAGCAAAAAGGTCTTGCACCAAATCGCGGGCTTCATCTTTATCGCGAAGTTTTTTGAGGGCATGAACATAAAGCAACCCGAAATAACGTTCATATATTTCGGCAAAAGCATCATGGTCATCGGCTGCTATCAGATCAACCAACTCCGTATCGCTCATGCAATCATAAGTCACCATAATAAAACAAAATCTGGTAAGTAAAGTAAAACCGCAAAGGCTTGCGATTAGTCATATAACTGGTTATTCTCAAATTTAAACAAATCGCACTTCGTAACTGTCCTCAACTGTCCTGAGGTTCAAAGACTTTGTTGCGTTTATGTATAATCGCATCGGACTTAATCAATCCCGACCATTAAGAATAATGCAATCAATATAATGTCTTATATAATAAACATACTGACTACATTTGTTTATTATATAAGACATTATGAAGAAACAACCGGTTCTTTTACATAAAGCGCAAAAGGTGCTTAATGACTTGGGTGAGAATATTAAGCTCGCCCGTTTACGCAGAAAGCCGAGCACTACCCAGATTTCAGAACAGGCCGGCATTAGCAGGGCTACGTTATGGCAAATCGAAAAGGGTACGCCCACCGTGGCCATGGGAGCTTATTTCCAGGTATTATTTGCTATGGGCTGGAAAAAGATTTCCTAAAACTGGGGTCGACGATGAATTAGGCAGAAAGCTACAGGATGCGGGTTTACTAACTAAGGAACGAGCTCCTAAAAATAGTCTTATGGCAAAAAGAATTTTGGTTTATGCGGAATGTCACGCAAAGAACAAGAAAATATGTCCCCCTCTTTCTTTGGTAATTGATCATTACAGAAGCTTTTGTCGCTGGCGGATTAAATGGTAAAGTTGTGCTGACGTTTGTTTAAATAAATTTATTTGAACAACCATCCATAATTAATGACGATGTGGCCGAATAGAAAACTTAACGCGGCCATATGTATAAGAAAGGTAGGGATATGGCCGGATATAGAAAACTTAACGCGGGAACATCTATAAAAGACGAGTACAGATGACAGTGTTCTTTATATCAGTATCTAAAAAGAAATAGAGGCCATGCATTGGGTTCGTGGTTTTTTCTTAGCGCAGCCTGCTTTTATTACTTGCTTCGGTCATATTGCCCTCCACCAGGTTAGCGGCTGAAGGTTTTGGAACCCTGCTATGACCGGCAAAAACAAACCTGCCCAAAAGCAGGGGTTACTGATGAATCTTAATCCCTTGCTAAAAAGTCAACATTACCACTTTGCGGTAATTGCTGAACTACTGTAAGCTACCAATTCCCCTGCTGTTAAAACGCTGCAATAATTCGCCACGAGTTATAAATTATTTACAATAATTAATTATTGTTTTACAATAATTAATTATTAAATTTGTGACAATATTTAATTGTTCGTATCGTCATGAAATTAGTCCGCCTCATCTCAGCTGTTGCATTTTATCTAACCCGCATCTTATCTGCCGGATATTTATTAACAGCGCTGCACTTATTGCTTTCAGCTGTATTTAAACTACCAAGTTTCAAATTGCTACCTGCAAATCGTTTTGTCATTTATTATCCGTTAAGTAATAAACCTTTTTTGTTGGGTTCGGCATTTACCAGAAGTTACGTCGCAGAAATGTTCCTGCTGATCCTGTTTTACAGTATTTTCTTCTGGCTGCTCAGTAACATATTCAAAACTTTCAGGCAAACCAGGTTATTTACAGTAAAGGGAGTTCTTCACCTGAAGCAATTTTATATCACCAACCTCCTGATTTGCCCGATGCTATTCCTGATACTGAGTATGTATTCAACAGAAGATTATCCTTATGGTGTAATGGGGACTGCTCATGGAATTATGGGCATATTCGCGCTGTTTATTGCCGCGATATTTCAACAAGGCGTAAACCTTCAAAACGATCAGGACTTAATTATATAAACCATGCCAATTGTAGTGAACGTAGATGTGATGCTTGCCAAGCGTAAAATGCAAAGCAAGGAGCTTGCCGAAAGACTGGGCATTACACCGGCCAACCTTTCTATCCTGAAAACAGGTAAGGCCAAAGGCATCCGGTTTGATACCCTGGAGGCTATTTGCCGGATACTGGACTGTCAGCCCGGAGATGTGCTGGAATATGTAGAAGCCTGACATTACCTAATTTATTAGTTATAAAAAAAAGCCCTGAAAACGGGCATGGAGTTGTATTGCCTTAATTTTTAAAAGATATGAGCCACTTATCTATCCAAAACCTCAGCAAAACGTACCCAAACGGAGTAAAAGCCATCAACAACATCTCACTGGAAATCGATACCGGGATGTTCGGTCTGCTTGGTCCTAACGGAGCGGGAAAATCATCACTGATGAAAACAGTCGCGGGCCTGCAAAATGCCGATAGCGGAAAGGTATTATTTAACGGTACAAATGTTTTACAGGATACAGCGGCTATCAGGAAACACCTTGGGTTCCTTCCCCAGGACTTTGGCGTGTATCCTAAAACTTCGGCTTATGATCTGCTCAATCATCTCGCCATATTAAAAGGTATTACCCATGCGGCCGAACGCAGGGAACAGGTTGCCGCCTTGCTGGAGAAAGTAAACCTTTACCAGCACCGAAAAAAAGAGGTCTATACCTTTTCGGGTGGTATGCGCCAACGCTTTGGTATAGCGCAGGCACTGCTGGGAGCGCCGAAAATTATTATCGTAGATGAACCGACCGCCGGGCTGGACCCCGAAGAGCGCAACCGGCTCAATGGCTTGTTAAGCGAAATTGGCGAAGATACCATTGTTATTTTGTCTACCCACCTGGTGGAAGACGTGCGCAGCCTGTGCGCGCAAATGGCTATTATCAGTAATGGAATTGTGCAGGTCCAGGGCAGCCCCGAAGAATTGATCAGCAAATTGAAGGGCATGATCTGGCAAAAACAGGTAACCACGAATGAGGCTGAGCTTTTGAAGCAGGAACACTTAATATCAAGCCAGTTCATTGCCGGAAAAATGAACATCCGTTTATTAGCCAATCAACCTCCGGCAGGTTTTGCTCCAGTGCTGCCCACCCTGGAAGATGTTTATTTCACCACGCTAAGCCACACATAAACGATGAAAGCTGTATTTATTTTTGACATCAATCATTATTTTAAACGTTACCTTTTCTGGTTTATCCTGCTCCTGCTTATATTGTTTGGTTTCCTTGGCGGGCAAAATGCACGTTTTTCGATCAGCGAAGATATTTTCGACAACTCGCCCTACCAGATCAGTTATATTACTACGCTCATCAGCCTGGTTACTTTATTTTTCAGCACTGTACTCGCGGCACAGCTATTATTCAGAGAAACAGATAGCGGTATGGTTATGCTGATCTTCAGTTCGCCGATTGATAAAAAACGGTTCCTGGCCGGGCGTTACCTGGCATTACTTTCGATGAGTTTCCTGCTCACGACGATCATGCTGGTAAGTTTTTATATAGGTCATCATGCTGCAGTTTCACCAGCAAAAAGAGCCGGCTTTATATTGACCTGGTACCTGGCGCCCATTATGTATTTCGCGCTGATCAATACTTTATTTGTAACTGCAGTACTAAGCTTTGTGGCCTGGCGATCACGTAACAAACTGATGGTATATGTAAGCGGACTGCTGTTGTACATCATCTATATGATAGCCCTGATCTATTCAGGTTCGCCGATGATGGCCCAAAGCTTGCCGCAATCGGAACAGTCGCAATTGATCTCCGCGATAGCTGACCCTTTCGGGTATTCAGCGTTCTTTCATCAAACATCGCACTGGACTATTGCACAACGTAATAATGACCTGATAGCTTTAACGGGCATATTTTTATATAATCGCCTGGGTGTAGTTTTATTATCGGTGTGTTTACTGGTTATAGCTGCTCATAAATTCTACGTCTCCGCCGGTAGTAAATCCTATAAAAAAGCTAAAGCCCAGGATAAACAGCAAGTAAACGCCAGGTTTCGGTACCCAATCGTAAATACATCTTATGACTTTAGAGCACAGGTACAGGCGTTATTTTCATTCGTAAAAATGGATCTGATCTGGATTGTGAAAAGCATCCCATTTGTATTAACGGCGATATCGATACTTTTCATGGTGGGCATGGAGTTTTATGCCGAAATAGAAAAAGGTGTCAGGATACCTCAAAAATATGCCGGCTCGGGGTTAATGGTAAGCACCATCATCCAAAACTTCCATGTTCCGGCCATGATTACACTGCTATACTACGCGCACGAAACGTACTGGAGAAGCCGCAATGCCAATTTTAACCTGATTGAAGGCTCAACCGCCAATATCCGCAGTGGCCTTTTAGCAAAATGCATATCGTTGAGCATTGTTCTACTCCTATTCAGTTCGCTTGTTATTGCAGAGGGCATTTTATTCCAGTTCAGTTTCCAATACCCGCTTATCGAATGGGGTGTTTATGGAGATGTTTTATTATTCAACACATTCCCGCTCGTTTTATTAGGGATAATGATCCTTTTGATTCAAAAGTGGGTTAACAATAAATATATAGGCTTAAGCCTTTCAGCTGTTTTCGCATTACTGTTTGCAACGACTTTGGGTAAAAAAATAATAAGCTATCCGCTGCTCAAATTCTTACAGCCCTTTACAGGCGATTACAGCGATATGAATGGCTTTGCACCTTATGCGGGCGCTTACGCCGAACGCCTGTTGTTCGGAACAGCGCTGACAGCAGTGTTCCTGATCATCACACACTTTTCCAAAACATGGTTTCGCCGTTGGCCTGTCATCTCGCCGATTGCATTTCTGACCATATTCGCCTGGTATTCGGGCGGCAGGATTATTGAAAATTATGTTCCGGTGGATAAAAACGCCGGACTTCAAATCGAGGCTAATTATGAATTAACTTACCGGAAGTATCAGGATGCTCCACAACCCGTTATCATAGACGTGCATACCACTGTCGACCTTTACCCCGATAGTAATGCCTATCGTATCAGGGGCCGGTATACTATGAAGAATAAATCGGCATCAGCTATCAAACGGATCCTGATTGGCGTTGACGACGATATGCGGATCAGTAAGATCATTTATCAAAACCGTGATGGACATATCAATATAAGCAAACACCAGCAATTGCTTCAACTGGCTAAGCCGCTCCTCCCCGGCGACACTGCAAGCCTGGAGTTTGACATCAACTACTGTTGGTATGCCATAAATGGCCATAAATCTTTCAACGCCATTGTTGGCAACGGGGCTTTCATGCGCATCAGCAGATATTATCCACGATTAGGTTACGATGCCGACAAGGAAATACAGGATGAGAATCAGCGTAAACAATTTGGACTTGGCGATGCTACACCAGTCACGTCACTTAACGCACCTAAGGCTCTGAACAATGATTTTATTAATTTGGATATGACCATTTCAACAGGTTCCGGCCAGACTGCCATCGGAGTGGGTGAAAGAATCGCGCAATGGCAGAATCTTGGTCGCAATTATTTCCGATACCGTACGGAATCTCCCATACCATTCCGCTTTGCGGTATCATCCGCAAGGTATGCCGTCAGGAAAGAAAGTTATAAAGGCAAAAGTTTTGAGATCTATTATCATCCCTCGCACTATGAAAATGTAGCACATCTGCTAAACAATGCTAAACTGACAATGGATTACTGCCAATCTAATTTCGGTCCTTATCCTTTCGGTACTATCCGGTTTGCCGAAATATCCGATTTTACCAGGGGCTTTGCTGCTACCGCTTATCCAGCTACCGTTTACATGACCGAAGACATGATCTTTCATGCCAATATCAAAGCCGACAAGCAGCAGGATGTAGTGAACGAACTGGCAGGCCACGAACTATCGCATCAATGGTGGGGAAACAGCCAGGTAGCTCCCGATAACCGGGAAGGAAGCCCATTGCTTACCGAAACTCTGGCCATGTATACGGAAATGATGATGCTAAGAAAAATGTACGGCAAAGCCAAAATGCTTGAGCGCCTGCGGATGCATCTCGGGATATACGAGGACGAAAAGGGTTTTGCTCAAGAGCGGCCGCTCATCAAAATGCACAGCGATGACACGCACCTATCCTATTCTAAGGGTGCAGTGGTAATGTATCAGCTAAGCGAACTTATTGGCGAAGACCGGGTTAACCTTGCCCTTCGTAATTTCCTGGATAAAAACACCCCACCCGATTATAAGCCAGTCAGCACTGATCTGCTTAAGGAATTTACTAACGTCGCCGGTAAGAAATATAGTGAGCAGATCAACGCTATGTTCACAAAAACCGGAGGCGTATCTGCCGGGAGTCTTAAACAACCTGAATAAAAATAAAAATAAAAAAACGAATCAAGTTGCTCTTGGGAGTACCTGACAGCGAAACACAAGAATCTTCAATTTAAAAGTTCGAAATAGCGCTCCTGCGTTTTCCTGATAGACAAACACCTATGACAAGTTTAGCCAAGCAATGAAGATCTTAGGAAGAGAATACAAGGTGTTATTGGGAAGCAAATCCAAGCTTTTCTTTGTGTACTCACTTGGACTTGAGCCGGGATCCGCAAATTCTGAGCGGTTCGTGGATAAAATTCCTCTCGATCTTCAAAAAATCCTTGTAATTACATTGCGTCTTTCGCAGTGTCTTTTTTATCTAAAAAAAGACGTTTTATATTATAATTATCTACAAATGAATAAGTTGAACCAAGAACCATCCACATCTTTCGATCAGAATTAACTCCCACTCTAATCACAATATATAGCTCTATTAGATGACTTTGAAAGTTAAACTGCGGAATCCGGTCACAATTTATAATACCTATGGAACAACCCAACATTTTAAGTATCTGATGACGAATACGATCGATTTTCAATTTACTCTTTGGAGTTTACATTTAATTGCCAGATATTAGTTCAAGCCGTTGGTTAATCTGTTCTACTATTTTAGTTACCAGCTGTTCAGCTAATTGTTCGAAATCACGCTCCTTCCAGGGTTCATGATATAGTCGTGTTTCCCATGCGTCCGTAGCCCGCCCACCAATGGCAAAATAGTAGTCCTCCATGAAAAACTGCAGTTCCTGTAAGACATTAAAAGCTTTCGTTCCGGCTTTTTTGAAACCATTCAAGCGCAATGTAATCCCTATCTGACTTACTGTTCCTTGACGCTGCATTAATTCAAGATCGATTGAAGTATAATATTCGAATGAATTGTTATTTATATTTCTGTTTAGGCTGTAACTATCAAAAAGTGGGTAAATATCCGATTCTAATATCGGTTCCACCTTTTGCATTATTAATGGGATTACTTCCGTAAAAAGCTTAAAAACGATCGTATCACTTACTTTTTCTTTCAGCTCCTCTCTGTTTAAATTAGATACGAGGGATTTCAATTTGTTTAACTGTTGCTCATAAGGCTTCTGAGTAAGTTCTATCTTCTCTAGTTCACTTTCAAGATCTTCAATACTTGGCAGTTCACCTTTTATTTCCTTCGGTATGGCGTCCGATAATTGATATTCTGCAATACCTAATGGCTTATGAATATCTCGTAGGGCATATTCGGCGGTAACTTTATTTTTATTTTTACAAAGAATGATGCCTATCGAAGGGTTATCGCCAGGTACACGATAATCATCATCAACAACCGATAAGTAGAAATTCATTTTGCCGGCAAATTCGGGTTTAAATTCCCCCAGTTTAAGTTCAATGACAACGTAGCAATGGAGTTTGGTGTGGAGAACAGCAGATCGAGAAAATACTCCTGCCCGCCTTTTTCCAATCTTTCTTGTCGGCTGTAAAACGCGAATCCTTTACCCAACTCAACCAAAAATTTCTGGAGATGGGTGATCAGCGCATTTTCGAGATCCCGCTCTTTCGCATCCTCTGAAAGTTGAAAAAAATCGAACTTGTACGGGTCCTTAAATAGTTCTCGGGCTAAATCCCCCTGCGGCTGCGATAAGGTCCTCTCAAAGTTATGTTGCAGTTTGCCCTGGCGATCAAAAAGCCGGGAATCTATCTGATTAAGCAATACGTTCCTGCTCCAATTATTTTCAGCAGTTTTACTGGCATAGAAACGTCTTTCTTCGTTTGTTTTAACACGATCATTTAGAATACAAATATGTCCCCACGGTAATTTTGCAACAGGCTGTTGCAAAATTACATTATCGCTTTGTATAGTATAAGTATCCCGAAAAGATGCGAATTCCGGCCAGTTTTCGAAGAATGCACGCATATAACGGAGATTCCTGGGCGATAAACCCTTAAGTTCCGGAAATTCAAATTTAAGATCGGCAGATAATTGAGCGATTACTTTGCTTCCCCACCCCTGTTCTTTTTCCAACCTCACTACAAACTCGCCAATTTCCCAATATATACCCAACAATTGGATATTGGCAGTCAACACTGCACGTGTTTGTGCCTGACGTATCTTATCCTTGAGAGATAAAAGTGTTTGTTTGTAAATGGCTGGAAGCATAGGTATATATCAAAACTCAAATATGAGAAAAAGGATATTTATTTCAGGTAAGTCAAAGAGCAAGATCACCCAGCTAAAAAAAATTAAGCGTTAACGACGTGAATCTGGCAGATGACCAGGATTCCAATAAAATATACGCTGCTCTTCAAAAAAAGATATTGGATGCAGATTTGGAATTGACGGCCCGCGATCCGGTGAAAATATCATCTCCGTCATTTTTTCCTCAACAAGTTCAAAAACCTTTGTTTTTAATGGCAATACTTTTTCCGGCACCTTTCCGATAAAGTCGCCCCGAAAATTTGCAATAGTGTCAAATCCATTCGACTGACCAATTTGCGAAAAGACATAAGCAAACTCAATAGTCTTAGTCTGATGGGTAAGAATATGGGACACCATCTGACAGAACAACCCCTCCGGTAAACTGTATAATCCCGTATTAAGCAGGATTATTCCGGCTGCTCCTACCTCTTGATATTGACGAAACATCTTGATTTGTTCCGAGGCTTTCTTGAAATGGTTTTGAATGGTGTTTCGGATCTGCGCATGATTTTACCGTTGGATCGCCATAGTCAAAATTCGGGTCCAAATTAATTGTGTGGGCTTCGACCTTCGCAAATAATCGCCCAATCGATTTTCGCCGTTCCTTATCAAACAAACTCTCTTTCTGCAAATCCTTTAGCTCCAGCGCGACGTTTTCCAACATAAAATCTCGGGTCTTGCCAGTCGATTCCGGTATCTTCGCACCTCCCATTTCCACAATCAATCGCTGAAAATCACCTTCCCTAAAACGCGGTATGCCGAAATGTCGCCGTGCGCTCTGAGGGGGGGCAATAAAACAATTAAATGCACAACCTTCATCCTGTGCATTGTAAAATGCGTTCAACAGCTCCACGCTTATTCCGCGGCAAAATCCTCCGTTAGGAGCTGGACCTCCAGTTCTGAACAAATAGGATAACCAAAATCCTGTGAACATTTATAGCAATGTTCAGTTGTACACAATTCTTCCCTGATCAAAAGATAACAAGTCGCATAATGATTCTGCTCTTGGTAATATCCTGAACATCAAGCTGTGTTCTTATACGTTCTACCTCCTGTTTCAACTCTGTGTTGTCTATAAGTATCTGGCGCAAACGAATAAAAATTCGCATGATCATTATATCCACCTGAATTGCCTATGAGCTGCTTAAAGCGCTTGAAAGCACGTTTATGCCTATTTTAGTGAAAACCATCGGGGCATATTTAAGATCATAACCTTGTACGATTGTCTAACAGTTTAAATAACCTGCCTGCGATTCTTGCAGAGACGGCATTTCTCACCTATTGTTTTTTTCCGTTCAAAAAAGCCAGTATCTTCTTAGATTCATCCACATAGACTGCTATCCGGTGGGTGCGTACCAGGTACAATGAATTTACCTTACCCTCGTTGTCATTTATCGAAATAGTATTTGAAGATTTAAGCGGCATATGGCAATCAATACAATTATTTTTCACTAACGCGCTTAATTTTGGCGTAACTTTGCAAAAGTTATGGTTCGCCTCATTATGACAGCTCATACATTTTTGCGAATACAGTGCCAGGTTACCGCTGTTGTTTACATGCGTATTATGGCAGGTAGTACAATCCATATTACTCATTACAAAGCATTTGCTTGCGGCTAATAAACCATTCTGGTTGCCATGCACGTCAAGCGAGTTGGTATTGGTTTGAATATTTAAATAGTCCGGCTCTTTAAAGCGGGCCAACGTATCTCCCATCTTAAATTTAAAAGTTGATACCTGGAATGCCCGCTTACTGCTGGAGTGGCAAACACCGCAGGCATCCATTTTTTGCGCACGGGTTAGTGACGCAAAACGGGTAATGTATTTCGGTTGTTTTTCCTCGGGGTAAGCTTCATGAAAGTTTACGTGATTGGCAGCGGGCCCGTGACAGCGCTCACAATCAATGCCGTAAATGATAGAAGCGGGTTCAAAATCAATCTTACGGTTTTGCAAATCGATATTTTGTTGCGATGCCTGTTTGATGAACGAACTGTGGCATTCAAAACAACGCTGCAAGATCGGTCGTTTAAAATCCGGATGACTACCGTCATATCCAGGGCTTCCGGCCCAGCCGTGTACTTTATCATAATAGGATACCGGTAATTCGAATAACTGGGAGCCCTGCCAGTGCATGTAAGTTTGGGCTTTATTTACTCCGAAAGTGATATCCATCCGGCGAACACCGGTTTCTTTATTGCCAGCATAAGTGACCTGGTATAAACCTCCGCCGTGCTTCTCTATTTTTACATCCGTTCCGTCGGCATACTTAACTTTGTTACCATCAGCATTAAAACCGCCATGTACGTTATCTGACGAAGTTGGTTTAGATGTAAGATAATGCGCGGTATGCAGATAACTGTCATACACCTGCTTATGACATTTGATACAACTTGCCGATCCGGCAAAAATCTCACCACGCGGGTCCTGGGGTTTATCGCTAAAGCATTGTATCAACATAAAACTTAGCGGAACCAATAACAATAAAGCCAAAAATAACGTGTGCTGCTTAAACATATTCGGATGCAAAAAAGATAAGTTTACCCCTCCCCATATAAAGCCAAAAGCTGCCATGTAACATGACAGCCTTTGGTTATAAAATTTTTATTGTATTAATAGCCAGGATTTTGCTTAAGCTTGGTGCCGTTAAGTGTTTCGTTCAATGGAATAGGCAATATTTCATTCACACCTGCTTTAAAGCCTTTAAATGCAAGCACAGTTGGTGCCTGGCCCCAACGTACAAGATCAAACCAACGATGGCCTTCTGTAGCCAGTTCCAGCCTGCGCTCATCGTAGATATTTTGCAGGGTGGCCGGTTTTGATGGTAATCCTACGCGGGCACGCACGGCATCAAGCAGGGTTTGCGCGCGGGCCTGATCGCCGCCGCCATTCAACTGGGCTTCAGCTTCCATCAGGTAGGTATCTGCTAAACGGATTTCGATATAATCATTAGGCCAGTTCAGATCAGTAGTACCGGTTGTAACTTTATTAGCCAACACGGGGGCATACTTTTGGATAAAGTAACCGGTATTTTGATAGCTTGGCGAATAAGATGTGTTGGTTGCCTTGGTTAAGCTATCAATATTAACTACAGTATAGCCATAACGCGGGTCGCCTTTTAAGGCAGTTGCCAATTGGGTAGTAACCGGACTAAAACCATAACCACCACCATAATAAACAGGACCCGTATAGCTACGCGGACCAATCATTTGAGTATAGATGTTTGATTTAAACTGGTTCCAGTTGCTCCAGGTATAGCTCTGGGAGCCTGAGTGTACTAGTTCAAATATCGATTCGCTGTTAAATTTATTTTTCGGGCTGAAAATATCGCCGTAGTTGGCTAACAGCTTGTAGCCGTAATTGGAATTTACGTCTTTTAGCATCGCGGCAGCATCAGCCCATTTCTTTTCGTAAAGATAAACTTTACCTAATAAAGCTTTGGCAGCACCCTGGGTTACACGGCCGCCTTGGCTAATGGGTACGGTTGCAGGCAAGCCAGGTATAGCTGCTTTCAGGTCGTTTTCAATCTGGGCATAAACAGCTTCCGGCGTAACCTGAGGCTGATCGTACACATTGGTGAGGTTGAGCGAATTTAAAATAAGAGGAACGTTTTTAAAGAAGCGCACCAGGTCAAAATAATAGTGGGCACGCAAAAACTGACCTTCGGCAGTAAAGCGTTTTAACTGGTCGGCGCTGATGCCGGGCACCTTCGGCAGGTTTTCCAGCAATACGTCAGTACGGTTAACACCTTGAAAATTGATAGCCCAAAACTGGTTTTGCGGCCCCTGTGCCGGTGTGAGCGTATAGTTATTGATCACTTGCCATGATGGTACGTCGGATGAACTGCCGCCGCCTGCAAAACAATCGTCTGAAGCAGCATTAAGCGCGCCAAGCGGATCGGAGTAAGTATTGTCAATACCGCCGGTTTCGGTAACCAGCGGATCGTAAGCCGCAATTACAGCCGCAAAAGCCTCATCAGCATTGGAGTAATAGTTCGAGCCTAAAAACTGCCCTTTGGGGTTAAGTTCGAGGAATGATTTTTTACAGGATGCCACGGTACCCATTCCCATCAAGGCCAACCCGGTATATATAATATATTTCGATTTCATGATAATTGTATTTTTCTTATTATAAAGTGATATCCAAACCAGCCATAAATGTGCGTGCCTGCGGATATAGGCCCATATCAATACCGCCGCTTATTTCAGGGTCGAAGCCTTTATAACCGGTAATAGTTACCAGGTTATTGCTGCTCACAAATACCCTTACCCTTTTAATATCGGCAGATTTTAACCATGTTGAAGGCAGGCTATAACCTAGCTGCAGGGTTTTGATGCGGAAGTAAGCACCGTTTTGCAGGTAAAAGTTTGATGGGTTCTTAAAGTTAGCATTTGGATCGGTATCACTCAGGCGCGGATAATTGTTGCCCGAATGAGATGGAGTCCAAGCGTTAAGCGCCTCTATCGGATAGTTGGCCGCCGGGATATCTAACCTGCGGTAAGCCTGGTAAATTTTATTACCCCAAACACCCTGACCAAACAATTTCAGATCAAAATTTTTGTAGTTGGCGCTAAAGTTAATACCATAGGTGAACGTTGGCAGCGGATTCCCTAAAAACTGGCGGTCGGCCTGGGTTATTTTGCCATCGCCATCAGTATCCTGCCATTTAAAGTCGCCAGGTTTTGCGTTAGGCTGGATCAACTGACCATTTTTCGTGTAAGCATCAATTTCGGCCTGTGAGTGGAATACGCCCAGTTCTTTAAAGCCATAAAACTCACCAAATGGTTGGCCTGGCTGGAAGCGACCGATCTCGTAAGTAGTACTTTGTACGTTACCAATGTTAAAGTGATCTATTTGATCGCCTACGGTTAACACTTTATTTTTATTGTACGAGATATTACCGCCTATACTGTATTTAAGATCGCCAACTTTGTTGTTATAGTTTAGGCTTAACTCCACACCTTTGTTTTCCATATCACCTACGTTATCAAAAGGTTGATCGCTAAAGCCTGCGTACGATGGCAACTGAACCTGTTGCAGCATACCTTTGGTTAGTTTACGGTAAACATCAAAAGTTACGCTCAGGTTATCGAACAGGGTGGCATCAAAACCCAAATCTGTTGTGCGAGTTTCTTCCCATTTAAGGTTAGGGTTTGCCGGCGCGTTAGGACTGTAACCGATATACAACTGATCCCCAAATACAGCATTACGACCGCTGCCAATAGTTGCCGCATACCTAAACGGACCTAAAGCCATTTCATTACCTACAATACCGTATGATGCACGAAGTTTCAAGAAATCGACAAAGGTGTTCTTCGGGAACCAATCTTCGCGGGTTACAACGTAGCCAACCTGGCCAGATGGGAAGGTACCGTAAATGTTGTTGGAGCCGAATTTTGATGAACCATCACGACGGATAATACCCGAGAAAAGGTATTTCTGATCGTAATCATAAGTTACCCTGCCGAAGTACGAAGCCAGTGTATGCGGCTGTACGGCATCAAGACCCAGCGCGCTTACAGCAATCCTATTAGCAGCCGGTAACGCGAAGTTGATGGAAGCGTCATCAAACGAGTTCACAGGTTCGCCCAAGAATGTGCCCTGCAAACCTGATGATGTTGATTTTTGAGCACTGGTACCTACCAAAGCAGTAAGGTTATGTTTACCAAATGAGCGGTTGTAGGTAATGGTATTATCCCAGTTCCAGGTAAGGTTGCGGTTGTAAGCTGTTACCTGCGATGTGGTGGTATTCGATGTACTTGAGTTTAAGTAATAAAGCGGTGTGAAACCATCGGAACCGTAGTAAGCCTGTTTGGCGCCGATCTGCGAACGTACCTTTAAACCGGCAATTGGCTCAACCTCGGCAAAAGCGCTGCCTAAAAGGTTAGTAGCATCGCTATAATTACCCATTACAGTTTGTGCGTAAGCAAACGGGTTGGTAATTTCCTGGCCTACGTAGTTTGATATGCCATAAGGAAATCCCTGGCCGTTGCGGATAATGTTTGCCCTTTGATAGTCGGCGGCGTTTGGCTGGCTGCTGCCATCGCTCACGGTAACCGGTGTGATTGGATCAAGGTTTAACGCCGAACTTAGCGGACCGCCAAATACACTGTTGGTATTACCAAAAGCTTTGTTTTTTGTGTAAGCGTAAGTAAAGTTTTCGCCTACTGTTAACCATTTTTTCAGTTTATAGGATGTGTTAACCGTAAACGTGAATTTTTTATACCCCGAAATTTCAGGCATTACCACACCTTGCTGATCGAGGTAGCCGAATGAAGTGTAATAATTGGCTTTATCAGTAGCACCACTGATGTTAAGGTTATGGTTGTGGATAAGAGCGTTGTTATCAAAAATCTGATCCTGCCAGTTAGTGCCGGCACCAAACTGTGATGGATTTGTAAACAATACAGCTTTACCATCATTGGTTAACGATTGGTTACGTAGCGTGGCGTATTGTGTGGCATTGGTTAGTTTTACTTTGCTCACTGCCGATTGTACACCAACATAACCGTTGTAGGAGATCTGTGCATCCCCTTTTTTACCCTTTTTGGTAGTAACGATGATTACACCATTGGATGAACGCGAACCGTAAATAGCTGCCGAAGCATCTTTCAATACATCGATGCTTTCGATATCGTTAGGGTTAACGTTATCCAGGCCTCCGTTATCAACCACAACACCATCAATAACGTAAAGCGGATCACTGTTAAGGCGTGACGTAACACCCCTCACCCTGATCTGCGGAGCTGCACCAGGCGAGCCTGAGCTTTGCACCACGTTTACACCCGTCACGCGGCCACGCAAGGCGTCGTCCAGCCGGGTAACCTGCTGATCTTGCAAGTCCGTTGCTTTAACGCTGCTAATGGCACCGGTCACGGTAGTACGTTTTTGGGTACCATAACCAACCACCACAACCTCATTAATAGCTTTCACATCTTCTGTTAAAGTTACGTTGATAACGGCTTGCTCCCCAACAACAATTTCCTTTTTGGCAAAACCGATAAACTGAACAACAATAACAGACTGCGGCCCTGCGACGGAAAGTTTGAAACCGCCATCGGCACCGGTAGTGATGCCATTGGTTGTGCCTTTTTCGGTAACAGTAGCTCCCGGAATAGCCTGGCCAGTGTTATCAACTACTTTACCGGTAATGGTAACGTTAGTTTGCTCCTGGATTGCGGGAACAATTTCGACTGTTGGATTCGTATTTGCTTTATTAGCTGTCGATTTTTCGAGCACCACCCTATCGTTCATCACATCGTAGTTAATACCGTTATTTTTGAACACCTGATCTAAAACGGCCTTTAACGGTTGATTGGTGACGCTTAAGGAAAAGTGTTTATCAGTAATTAATGAGCTGGCGCTGTAAATAAACTTTACATTGTTGTTTTTTTGAAGGTATCGTAGAGCCTCGAGCATGGTGGTGTTGCTCAAGGTTATGCTTACCTTTTTATTTAATATTTCCTGAGCTTTAATCGGGCTTGCATAAGTAATGCTGCTTACCATTACTGATATCAGAATCTGGCTAAAAGTAATCTTCATGATTTTACCCCATGGGATAGGCCTTCGTAAACGAAAATTCATATATTTGTTATGTTTCTTTGTTAAAAATGAGACAATTAATAGCCCGCACACCTCCCTGAGGTGTTCTTAGCGGAACGGGCTTTTGATCCTTAAAACTTAGGGGTGCTCGCAACACTTCTAAGTTTTTTTATACAGATCGTTTCGGGTGTTTTCTGCTTTAGGTTTGTATTTTTCTGTACATCTTATAATTTTTGAAAGGTTAGAGTAGCTGGTTATTTAAGTTCTATATGGTTGTTTTCAATCGTATAATCTACATTAAGCGATTTTTTGATCGCGTCGAGCACATCGGGCAGGTTAAAACCCTCAAAATCGGCGTTCAGGATATAGTGATTAAGTTTTTCATTACTCACGCTGATGTTTACATTGAAAGCCGAATCGAGCACGGGGATAATGTTACATAAAGGCTTATTATCAAACACCAGGTGTACGCGGCGATATTGCTTCACAGCGGCTCCTTCTTCAACCACCTGCGATGTTAAAGTGTGTTTATCATTCAGGTACACCGCTTTTTGATGCGGGTAGATCATCACCTCGTCTTTAGTAAGCTTGGCAGATATCCCGCTGTTTTTACCTACAGGTTTAACACTTACCGAAACCTTACCTGTAAGCACGGACACATCGGCGATGTTGCTTCGCTTGTCATCCCTCACTAAAAAACTAGTACCCCAAACCTTGGTTACTAATGATCGGCTGCTGATGATAAAAGGGCGTTTGGGATTTTTAGTTACCTCAAAAAAACACACGCCCGATATGGTAACCTGGCGCGAACCGGCAGCGAATACATTAGGATAACTGATTTTTGCCGAAGGGTGCAGCCAAACCGAACTGCTATCAGGCAAAGTAACTTTATAAATATGTGGGGTACTATTGGTTACGTTAAATAACCGTACATTATTTACAGGCGAAACCGCCAATTGTTGTGTATCTGTTTTTTTTGTGTAGATAACTGCCACAACAGATAATGTCAAAACCACAATAGCCGCCGCGGCGATAGTATACCATTTACGGAACGCAATAACGTTAGCAGGTTTTTCTGTATTAGACTGTGCATCGGCAAGATCAAGGTTGGCAATGATATTAAAATAGATCTGTTCTTCCAGTTCTTTTTTCCGGGCAGATGAAAGGGCCGACACATGATCATCCTCGTGCTCAAAGCTTAGGTACCATTGTTTTATCAATGCTATCTCGGCCTCGGTGCAATGGCCTTTAATGTATTTCTCAAGCAGATCGATGCGTATAGGTTCTTTCATGAAAAAGAATATAATTCCGGTTTATAAACGATAGGACGTATGCGGAATAGTGTGCCCCCTACACCTATGCAATATTTTTTAAAAAAATTTATGCAATAAGGTAGCGAGTGCCAAAACCAGATGGTGGCTCAAACTCATCCTAAGCCTTTTGAGGGCTTTAGTTATCTGGTTCTCAACTGTTTTTTCAGAGATACCTAATAGTTGGGCTATCTCTTTATTACTTTTATATTCTTTTCTGCTCAGCTCAAAAACCGAACGGCATTTATCAGGCAGATGACTAATTTCGGTTTCGAGGGTATGGGTAAGGTCGCGAAGCATAATGGCATCTTCAGTACCGGTATCCGTTTCAGTACTTAAAAGTTTGAAAGCCTCGGTATGTTTCGCGCGAACGGCTTGCTTGCGATACTGATCAACCACTTGGTTTAAAACCGCTTGGTGAAGGTAACCGCCGATAGTAGTCTTAATTTGTAGCGTATGCCGTTTATGCCAAAGGTTTGAAAATATTTCCTGAACAACCTCTTCTGACAACTCCCTGTTTTTCAGTCTTTTATGGGCGTCCCCGTACAATTTTTTCCAATATCGCTGATAGATTTCCCTGAACGCACCGAGCTTATCCTGCTGTAGCAATCCCATCAAATCATCCTCAGTCAGCCTGGTAAAATTGTTCATTTGTTAAGTAACGCACCAATTAATGTTAAATGACTGGCAAAACTCAAAATAATTACGGCAACTAACAAGGTTCGATTGTAATAGTTTTAACACAAATCGCTGGCCCGCCCGATAAACAAAAAGAACATTAGGATTAAGATGCGTACTTTAAATATTTCACAGGTATGAGCAAGCAGTATGATCCAGCGTAATTCTGTTGCAGTGAATTAACAATGATACGATGCCGCGACCGGGCCCCTTCACTATTTGTTATTTATTCGATTTGAGTACAACAAACAATAACCGGTTAGACACTTCAGGTTTTAAGCAACTGAGTTTGGTTTATCAAATTTTAAGCAATCGTATTGACATTGCGCGTTTTCCTGGTATCGTTCCATAATTTCAAGGGCAGCAGGAAGCAGGGGAATAAGGGATAGTGTGTCAGTCTTTTCCGATTCGTATAATATATCCAGATCTCACCATCAATTCCCTTTAGCACCTCGGAACGTTTAAGCTTACTTACATCTACATAGGTAAGGCCGGTGTAACAGCTAAACAGGAAAATATTCTTACCCAATTTCAGCCGCATCTCCCATTCCGACAGCGCTTTCCGTTCATCTTTAGTAAGTGCTATTCGGTTAACTTTTGAAGTTTTGGGTTTATAGTTGAGATATGGGTCGACGGTAAACCATCCGTTACCGAGGCAATTCTTACGATCTTACCGAAGTTTTTAATGTATTTGATGGCAGAGTTGTTACCGCATTTCCGAATGCTTCTTAAATAGTATTCAAAATCGTTCAAAAAGGCGAAGTTAATTTTGGTAACTGGCAGGTCCAATATCCTGAACTGCCATTGCATGAATCTTTAATATGCATCAGGCAAGTTTCGTAGCGCTGCAAGGTATTTTTCTCAAAACCCTGCCCTACAGGCTTTTTTTTATTATGATCTGCGAATACCGCTGTAATTGTTCTTACTATATCCGCCTTTCCGATAAACTTATTCCTTAAAGTTTCAACAGTGATCATTTCATCATGCAGAGTCACGATCCGGTGGCAATCAAATGCTTTGGATTGTAATGGATAAACCACACCTGATCGAGCCCGTTCGGCCAATTTGAAAATGACTACTTTTAGTGCTTGATTTCAAGCCTTTAGGAAAGAAAGCAAATTGTTAAAGAGGGGTCTGTGCTATTGTTTTATCTAATAAGGCATCGAAATTTAGATATTATTTTGCCTTTCTGATCACCATATGCGCCTTCGCCGGGTCATTCAACAACCGCTCAAATATCTCCTCTATAATTTCCCGCACATCCTGCTTAATCGTCAAATAATTACGCTGAACAATACCCGCATTGATCACCCGAACAGGAGGTATTGGCTGATAGCCATCTGCTTCTTTTTTCAAGCCCTCATGATCGTTCACAATCTCACAATGAAAGGCCTTCAATTCAATCTTCTCATCCGGGTTATCCGCCACCAAACCAACGAATTCACCGGAACTCAATGCCGAGATCCGTGAGGCCGGCACCGCAGCCTCCAGCTGCTTCGACCGGCTGATCGACGTATCGCTGCGGTTGATGGATAAACTCTCCCGGTCCTGCATAATCCGCCCGATCTTTTCCGAAACCATTTTGGCCGTATCACCCGCTACCTGGCCGACGGCCATATTGCCGACAATATTCATGATCACATCGGCCGCTTCACGGCCATACTCCTTGCGCAACTGACTGGCATCCTGTATCCCCAAACAAGTACTGATCAGGTTACTTCGCCCGGTCGCAATCGTAGCGATCACATCAGCCACCAGGCTGGGGTACTCATCTAAAATTAAACTGCACTTCAACCGGTTTTTCTGGTTGATGATCTTCAGCAAGCGGTTCACAAAAAGCGACAACACCGCCCCATAGATCTGTATTTTCTGCGGGTTATTCCCCATACAAACAATCTTCGGCTTGGCCGGGTCATTGATATCCAACGTAAACTCATTGCCTGACAGGATATAGTAAAGCTGGGGCGAGGCGATACGCGACATTGTGATCTTCGCCGAAGCGATCTGCCCCTCCAACTGCTCTACCGCGTCCCGCAGGTAAGCGCTGACAAAAGGGTTGATCAGCACATCGATCTCCTGCTCCGTGCGTAACACCGTAAACAGCTTATCATATTCCGCCTGCATCAGCTCGATCACATGCGGCAGCGTGCAAAACTCGCCGCCCTGGTAACGCCGCAAAAACCAGATAATCGCCGTCAAAAAGTTAATCGGTGATTCCACAAAAAAATCCCCCTGCTTCTTCACCCATTCCCGGTTCAGCCCCAGCAGGATCGTCCGCGCAGACTCCACCGCATCGGTGATATCGTGCATCGCCGATGGGTCCAGCGGGTTACAGCGATGGCTGTGCGACAGGTCATCAAAATTGATACTGTAGAAATCCGGCGTGACCTTATACCCACCCTTATATTTCAGCCAGGTATTATAAGCGATGACCGAGAGGTCGGGCATCTTGAAATCATACACGAACATCGCAAAGCCCTTGCGGATATGCTGCGTAATAAAATGCCGGATCAGGAAATAACTCTTACCCGCACCGGGACTGCCAATCACCGCCGTCGAACGGAACGGGTTGATAATATTCAGCCAGCCGTCCCGCCATTTCCCCCGAAGCCGGTAACGCGTCGGCAGGTTCACCGAAAACTCATTTTCCAGCAGCCGCTCCTCCTGCGGAAAAGTCTCGTTGTCCCGGTTAAAAATATCCCCCGAAAGCCTGCCCCGGATGATCCGCGAGAGCATCGTCCCGCCGCTCAAAAACAGCAGGAAACCCAGCCCGCAAAGCCCCATATAGCCAGCAGCCACCAACTGCAGATTACCTCTGGTCAGCAAGACCACCTCACTCCCAAAAAACAACACCAGCCCAACCGCCAGGTAAAGCGCCGCCGTCTTCCAGGTCTGCTTTTCATCCTTCTTCCCCCGCACCCCGATCAGCGCGATCACCAGGAACGCCAGCGCAAAAAACTTTGGCCGGTTAAACCCATCCAGCAAACCAGTTCGCCCCACATTTTCGAGCAACCTATCCACAATCGGCACGGTCAACCCCCATATAGCAAAAGCCCCGTAACAAACCACATAACCGTGCAAAGCCAACAGCACAATCGCAATCAGCCGCGTCATATCCAGGATCTGGCGCATAGCCTGATCATTCTCTCCCGTCTGCATCTTATCCTCCTCACTCGATCAATCCTCAACTCCAGCCCGAAAATTTGGGCACAACAATAGCCTGCCAGCCTTTCCTCACCGGAAAAACGGCCTGTTCAACACCAAAAAATTCAGGAACTACCCCGGCGACAAACGCCGTTTCTTCTTACGTTTCGTGCGTCTCAACTCCCAATCCATCGCCTCCAACTGGTAACCGGTATCGAGCAATACCTCCACCAAGCCGGTCCCAGGTTCTTTTTTCCCCTCGTCAGCCTTCCCATATCCACCATGCCCGCGCCCCGGTTCGCCGCCCTGCCATGCCCCGCGATTTGGCCGCTGCGCCTCGCCGCTTTGTTTTTTCCCCTCGCTCGCAGCCAAGCCTTTGCAACGCTCCAATATCGCTTTGGCACTATAGTGCTTACCCAACTCACTACCATTCATCACCACCCGGTGAACATGATCCACATACGTGATCCCGTAAACCACCCCCGCCTCATTCTGCCGCAGAACCAGGTCAATACCGTCTTTTTTTAAAGCCGCTTTTAACGCATCCGGCTCCACTTTCCCAACCGACAAAGCCAGGTCGATAGCCGTGCGCAAATGCCGTTGTCCCTCAACCGGTTTAACCTTATTCCGTTCAAACTTAGCCCGCAGGTTTTTCAAAACGGGCTTACCCGCAAACAAACTCGCCTTAACCGGCGTACCCACCTTATTCCCATTCGCATCCAGCACGCGGAACACCAGCCCCTCATGCCGCCTGACCCGGCTATCCCCCGCACCCGGATCGGCCACCACATTATACAAACCCAGCACCGCATTCAATTCCGGCAAAGACCCGAACTTATACTCCTTCAGCACAAAACTCAGCACCCTGCCAATGGCTTTTTTCGTCTCCGACTTCCCATACAACACCCGCGCGGCATCGACAACTTCGGGCTTTAACACGGCCCGTCTTTGTTTACTTTCCGCCGGCACCAAGCCATACTTTTCCTCAATTGCCAGCCTCGCCGGCTCCGATTTATTCACACCCAGTTTATGCAGCGTAATCGCACTGCCATCCGGCCGGATGTTCGTCGTCACCAAATGCAGGTGCGGATGCCCTGCATCCCGGTGCCGGTACACTAAAAACGGCTGCTCACCAAAGCCGATCCGTTCCAGGTAGTCGCGCGCAATCGCCAGCAATTTATCTTCCGAAAGCTGCTCCGAAGGATCGAAATTCAGCGAGATATGCAGGCTGTTTACCTTCGTCCGCTGGTTCAAATCCGTCAGCTTTTCAAAGCGCCGTAGCAATTCCGTAAAACCCAATAAAGAAGGATGTTTCAGAAAGCCCGAAGCCTCCAGCCGGTCGGCCTGATCCGCTTTAACTTTATGCTCATTATAGCTGATCACCCGGGCTATCGAAGTGCTGTTATGGATTACTGCAACCACGCCGATTCGATAACCGCCATCCGCGCATATATGGCCGACAACTGGTTAAATAAAACCACCTTATCCGCATCCCAGCGCCGCAGCCAATCCTGCATTTGCGGCGCATGATCGAGCGTATGAAGCCGGTGTACCGCCTGGTTAAAATTCACACCGATAGCGTTCAACTCTTTTTTCAGCAGCACCAACTCCGCGACCAACTCATCCGCCGAAACATTACGCGTTTTCACCGTCAGCTTCCGCCCGAACAGCACCTGCCGGACATAAGTACTCAGCTTTTTCAGGGTTGTTTGCTTCCAGCGTGCCGACAGCAAATCATACTCCTCGGTCGTCAACCGAAAGTTGATCACCCGCCACCGGCCGGTCTTTTTCTGCACCTTTACTTCTTCCATCATATCCAATCAAAAACAACCCAAAGTCAGCTTAAATACCAAAAACAGCCTAATTTCTCTACGCGAAGCCGCCCGAGTTCCGAGGGCGGCAGAATTAGTTGTAAGACAACTATACATCTTGCCGTTTGCGCACAAGGCAAACTCAACCCACGGGCTGATGAGGGGAAAAAGAATAAACCAGCTGTCCGCTTCACAAACCGCCGACCTTCAGGCGTTGACGCTGTTCCGGCACCAACCCCTTGCGGCAGAGCCATTCGTTTAAATCCTTAAACTGGCTGTAAAAACCGCTCTCATCCCAATACCGCTTTCCCAAAGCCAAGGCCTCGTTCCGGTAACGCTTGCCCGTCGCATCATTGTCCAGCCATAAATGCACCCGCTCATGCGATTCCAGGAAAGGCAGCGCCCGCCCGAACAAAGCCGCGCTATTCAGCACCACCAGATTCGTTGCACGAGGATCATCATAAGGGTGCAGCACCCGCCAGGAAAGCAAATCAAAAAAGCCCTCGAAAACATGCACCGAAGGTGCCCCATAATTATAAGTTGTGATCGTTTTTGGCGAGCAACAGCACTTAGCAATCTTGCTCCGGATCTCATACCCCCCGGCATCATTTTTAAACCCGATGCCATACAATTCGTGACCGCCCACCTTATAGCGAACCTCCATACAAAACTCATCCGCAACCGCCACCGGGATACCCCGCTCATGCAGGTAATTTTTGAGCGGGAACGAAAAGATAGGCCGTACCTCATTAACCACCAATTGCTGCTCCGCAACCACCGGCTTCCTGATGTGCGGCACCTGCCCGGCAGCCCCCTCGCCATTATTGAACCGTACCAGCAATTCACTAACCGTGCAACCATAATAACGCAACCCCAGGTCGACCAGGTTACCACCCGCAGCCAGCCCGAAATCATACCAGCGGTTCAGCCGCTGGTTAACCTTGAAACTGGCGTCCGCCTCCTCCCGTAAAGGCGACCGGTACCAGTACTCAAAACCCTTTTTCACCACTTCCGGCTCAAAGCCCAGATCCGCCAGCCAGGCCACCATATCCAGTGCCCTGATCTGATCCAATGTTATCCGTTCCGCTTCCATATCCATCTCCTCCATCATCACGAACAACCAAAAGTAAAGCGGCCAAACGACATCCACCTATCCTGACTAAATTTCGAACAGGATCGTTTCGATGCTACCCCTTAGCTTTGTCCCATTGTTTAACCATTAAATTTTTACGACATGGCAAAAGATGTGTTGGGAACGGTGTACGAAACCTTATTATGTACACCGGGGATGAATGAAGGCGTGAAAATCGATCTTAAGGTTAGTCGAAAGGTTGTATTACTATTAAACAGCGTGATCGAAAATGGCCTGCAACCCGATCAGGCAAAAGCGAACCTGGTGGCTTTGGTTCCTCCGGCAGATGTAGAAGAGCTCAGGAATTTTTCTGATGAATGCCTGAAAAAGGCAGGGCTCAAAGAATTGAGCGAAAAGATCAAATTATTTTAAAATCAGGGGTGGGCAACTACCCCTTTTAATTACCATCAATCCGCCTTGACAACGGATAGCCAACACCCGTTCATTAATCTGCCGGATCACCTGATTGATGAAAGAAGAATAAAAGTCAAGTCCCTAAAAGAGGCTCAATTGTACCATCCCTACTTGCGCTTCTTTAATGGCTTTCAAGGTCTTTAAGATCACATCCTGTTTGTAACAGTCGTATCAGTTGAACCAATCTTTTCTGTAAACATCACTTTCAGCTTACTAAGCGCCGTGGTCAGCGCAGCCTCGCGGTTCGCAAACGGCGGATCATAAACAGATAAGGCAGAGCCGCCGCCCGCGCAGCCAAAGCTATAGCTCAGTGCAAACGACCAGATCCCGTTAACACCGCGACCAGTACGGATCTCGCTATATTCGCCGTAACGGGCGGTGTTCCCTAACTTTACGACTTCGTAATCCAAAAACCGCGGGCGGACAAACCAGCCATATTGATCAAGCGCGATCTCCGTAAAACCAAACTCCACCCCCCTTCCGGTAAGCATGAACATTCATCAATATCGCCCTGAGGCTATCGCCAAAACCTGCGAACCATTGCAATGTTTCCAGGTTGCCCGAACGGATAACACCTGCTATTTCATTCAATATTTCATACTCATAAGGCACCAGGCGCCCGGCGATGCGCTCATCGATGTCGGGCTGGGATTGCAGGGTTAATGCGAACTTTTCCATAAGCTAAAGTTTTTTAAGGCCATACCGCGCGGCACGGCCTGTCTGTCAAGGGCCGGGCAAAGCCCGGTTTATGTACCCTTGACGGACAGGTTGTGCCCGCGTGACCTTTGCCTGCCCTAAAAACTTTGGCTGATGGACGAAGTGAACGCCCGGCGCCCCAACTCCAGTGCCGCCAGCAACGTGGCCACTTTTGCCGCACCAACGCCTTTAAATGCGCACAGCTGCTCCATCGCCATCGTCCTCAAACCCGCCGCCTCATCACTGATAGAAGCCATCACTTGAGTGCACAAATCCAGCACCGACAGTTCTGAACTGCCCGTACAAAACAGGATCGCCAGCAACTCCGTATTACTTAGCGCAGCTGCCCCAATAGCATGCAGCTTCTCCCGCGGCCGGTCTTCCAGCGCCATGGCCTCCATACCCGTAACGTCTTTGACCAGTTTCATCACCGGTTCCGCCGAAGCCAGATCACCATGCGCCAACCGGCGCAGCACCATCGACAAACCTTCTACAAACATCCCCAAGTCCTCTTCCCAGAGCTGGACCGTCTGCCGGTGATATTCACCTTCTCCATACTGCTCACTTGAGGTGATCAGCAAAAAATGACTGTCATTCGCCGCCTTCTTCACATCGATAAAATAACGCTTCTTCCCATGAGCGAAATTTTCACTCGCCAGGTTGGGATAATTTGTTGTGCGCTGTGCTTTTTCCATGACCGTTCGAATTAGTAAAGCACAAAACTCCACAGTAAATCAATCAAAAAAGACACAACACTGTTATTTAAACGATTATAAACGTTTCAATCCCAGCCGATCCAATGATACCTGATGACTTGAACAACACAAATGAAAAGGCCTGCCTTGAATGCGGCCAGCCGCTTGGCGCAGGCCGTGATGACCGCAAATTCTGCAATGACATTTGCCGGACCGCCTATAACAACCGCAGGCGCAAGGGCAACCAAAAGGAACCCGAAGCAGACCACCGGGACAGCCCAAACTTCCGGAAGATCTATGAAATATTATTATGCAACAGGGAATTACTGATGATGCACAGTCTTTACAAAGACGAACCCTACATGCTCCGCGACCTGCTCGGCAAAGGCCTTAACCTGAAATATTTTACCAGCCAGTACGAAATGCCAGAAGTCGGCACCTTTAACTTCTGCTTCGACTATGGGTACCATATCACCTCCACCGGCAGGGTTTACATCGAGGAAAACATCCAGGAAGTTTTCTGCTGATTACAAATCAATCCGAAAACCAGCGGCGCTTCAAAACGACATCGTCACGAAGCTTGATGAGGATCAGGATCGACGTCCGCAGAAAATATAAATAATCGACCTGCTGCTGCTTCGCGTCCTGCTCATAGGAACCATGCATGTATTGTGCGCAGCAAAAATTAACTTAATTATTTTTAAAAGAGCGCCCCAAGTAAAACAGCAACGGCCTTGATTTTGGGCGGTGCAGGTCGGCGATAGCCGCCTGCACCGGCGAAGCGCACCCAAAATGGAGGCTGTTGCGTCGGCGGCGAAAAGCGAGTGAGCCGGAGCGGCGTGCGCGACAGCGCGCAGAGCATAGGTGAACTGGCTTTTCGCCGTTCCTAGTACCAACAAATTATTATACTAGCTACTCGTGAACAACACGGGGAGTACTCATCTTATTTGTCATTTATTCTTGCCGCATTTGTATATCCAACATCAGCAACAGCACATCGCCCAATCATTACTAATGTGCAACCCATGCCTGTCAGCGCATTAGCTTCCATATATGTTAACAGTTTCTCCACGCACAACCTTGATTTTTAGTTCCGGTGATCACTGTTTTGATTCAATACCATCATCCTCAATATTTCAACAATTCGCCCGCTTAATCGTCTAATGTCGCAAATGTTTTCGAGCTATCATTTTCTATACAATTGACAATCAATACAATGTAGTTTGGAATGGGATTAGCATAACAGGAAGTATGAAAATCAATATCGGGATTAGCGAAATGAGTACCATAAAAGTAGTCGATGAATTATCAAAGCTATTGGCTGACGAGTTCATGCTCTTTACAAAAACAAAAAATGCGCATTGGACCCTAGAGGGAATGGGATTTCACGGGTTGCACGCTTTTTTTGAAGGCCAATTCATTCAAATCGATGAAATCGTAGATCGTATTGCAGAACGCATCAGATCCCTGGGGCATTGCTCACTGGCCTCGCTGAAGGATTTCCTGCAACATGCCCGGTTATCAGAAACCATTCAAGGTGATCATTCGGCGGTATCCTTTATCAGAAACCTGTTAAGCGATCACCAAAGTATCATCATAACCCTGAGAGCGAATATCGATTTGTTTGCAACCGAATACAAAGATTATGGAAGCAGCGATTTCCTGACCTCCTTGATCACATCGCATGAAAAAATGGCCTGGATGCTCAGCGCGCATTTGAGCGACAGCCTCACGAGCATCTGATCATACAATAACGGAGCAGAATTACCGGGAACCATTCAAGCTTCGGATACAATCTATCGTTCCCAGCTATAGAAAATGCGCATTTAACATCGAAAAATCCAATTCATTCTATAACAATAACAAATCTAGCGACAATGAAAATACCAATCAAAAATGTAGTGCTCGTCCATGGCGCATTTGCTGACGGCTCTGGTTATGAAGCTTTATACCACAACCTGACAGCCAAAGGCTTTAACGTCCTGGTTGTACAAAACCCTTTGAGTTCCCTGGAGGCGGATGTCGAACAGGTAAAGATCATTCTGGACCGGGTCGGTGGCCCTGCAGTTCTGGTCGGACATTCCTGGGGCGGTACCGTGATCACCGAGGCAGGAAACCACCCGAACGCCGTAGCCTTAGTATATGTCGCGGCCTTACAACCCGATAACGGTCAGTCAGCACTGGACTGCCTTTCATCGTTGCCGCCTTTGCCGGAAAACGGCATCTTGCCTCCGGATGATAAGGGGATCGTTTATATCGCCAAAGAGAAATTCCACGCCGCTTTCTGTGCGGATCTCGACGCAAAAAAAGCCGGGTTTATGTGCGCTGCACAGGGCGCGTTTTACGCGAGCGCTTTTGCAACACCAGTTACGAACGCGTCCTGGAGAAACAAACCCTGCTGGGGGTGCGTCGCGACTGAGGACAAAACCATTAATCCCGATATTCAGCGCAACATGTACAGCCGTTCAAACGCCAAAATCACGGAGATAAAAGGCAGCCATGTCATCTTCATGTCCCAGCCGGAACTGGTAGCGCAAGTTATCGTCGAAGCAGCAGGAAGCGTTGCCAGCTAATTAATACTATAGTCCCGCGTCCCATCAAAGTGAAATTTCTGTAAACATAACATATCAATTTCTTAAAATTTAATCATTATGAGCTCTCAAAAAAAACCTTCAATCGTATTATGCCATGGCATATGGGCCGATGCTTCCTGCTTCAACAAGATCATCCCCATCCTGATCGCCCGCGGGCATGAGGTAATCTCCGTTCAATACGGACTGACAAACTTTGACCATGATGTAGCAGCAATTAAACGTACGATCAGCCGCGTAAGCAGCCCCGTAATCCTGGTTGGCCACTCATACGGCGGTGCAACAATCACTGCCGCCGCAAGTGATGACCGCGTAGTTGGATTGGTCTACATTGCCGCAGTGGCACCAGCTCCGGGTGAAACGGTTAATGGCCAGCTTAAAAAATTCCCGTCAGACATCTTCACCCGTATTGAAGTAGCCGACGGCCGCGTTTGGATGCTTCCGTCAGGAACCGAATTCTTTGCCGGCGACCTTCCGGAAGATGAGCAAAAAGTAGTATGGGCGACACATTATGCACCATCCGCAGAGCTGTTTGACCAGCAGTGTATAAAGGAGATCACCTGGGATACCAAACCAAGCTGGTACATCTTATGTACCGATGACCACACGGTACATCCCGATCTGCAGCGTTGGGTTTCCGAACGCATGGGCGCAACGGTAACGGAGATAAAAAGCAGTCACGTGCCAATGTTATCACACCCCGAAACTGTTGTTGATGTGATCTGCGAGGCGGTATCAGCCGTTTAACAAATTTAAATCAATTATACGCATAGACACCGCTTTAGCGATCTCTATGCGTATTTAAGAAATGAATAAGTAACCGGAACAGCTTATATACTTTCAATTATTTCCGGTAATCAGCCCTCATGATGGCTTCTGAGACCCTTGTCAGAAGATTTGACCCGGACTTTTTCAATATTGAGTTTCTTGAGCCGGGAATTAAGCGTAGGCACTTTTACTCCCAATATTTCGGCCGCCCCTCCAGGCCCGTATACTTTCCAATTGCACTTTTCCAGCACCGCGATGATATGATCACGTTCCACTTCTTCTATCGTCCTCAAATGACTTTTTTCTATGGCAGTTTTATCCGCAGGCTCCGGAAGATGGCCAAATGCCGGAATGATGGATGCCGTGCTTAACAGGATACTGCGGTGGACCAAATTTTCGAGCTCGCGGATATTGCCCGGCCAATCATAATTCATAGCCTCCCGCATCGCCACATCACTGATACCGGTAACACTACGGCCTTCTACTTTACTTATTTTGGCAATGAAATGATCGATCAGTAACGGCAGATCCTCTTTTCTTTCACGCAATGGCGGTGAGACCAGTGGAAAAACGTTGAGCCGGTAATACAAATCCGCCCGGAATCTACCCGCAATTAAATCCTCCTGAAGATTGCGATTAGTCGCTGCGATAACCCGAACATTGACCTTCTTGGTTTTGCCGCCAATTACTTCAATCTCCTTTTCCTGTAATACCCTTAAAAACTTGGCCTGAACATCAACAGGTAATTCGCCGATCTCGTCCAGGAAGATCGTCCCGCCATCGGCCTGTTCAAAACGGCCGATCCGCTTATCTAATGCGTTGGTGAAAGCGCCTTTTTCATGCCCGAAAAGTTCAGACTCTATAAGGCTTGGCGGCAATGCCGCACAATTGACACAGATCAATGGCTGCCTGGCCCGCGTGGACAATAAATGAATATGGCGTGCGATCAGCTCCTTTCCCGTGCCGCTTTCACCAAAAATCAATACCGAAACATCGGACGACGCGATCCTTAACATGTGTTGTTGCAGGGCACGGATTTGGTTTGACTGCCCGATCATGCCTGCAAATGCCGGGTTATCCATATTTGCATCCGCCGTTACATTTAATCTTTGCTTTGTCAAAGAGAGATTTTCCTGGTGCGCATATAAGGCAACCTCCAGCATGATCAGAATATCTTTTTCCCGGTATGGCTTAGCCAGAAAGCCGTAGGGCCGGGTTATTTTCGCAGCATCAAGAAATTGCTGTTTCGAGTTTCCCGAGAGGTATATAAAAGCGATATTTTTCCGGGAAAGCAATTTAGCCAGATCGATCCCGTTCAGTCTTCCTTTGAGCTGGATATCAAGCAGCACCAGATCGGGACATTCCTGCTCAATGATTTTAACGGCAGCTGAAACGGACCTGGCAACGGTACATACCCGGTAATCCGCCCTCCGCAACATCACCTCAAGATTATTAGCTTCCATGTATTGATCTTCTACGATCAGAATTTTAGCCTTGTATTTCATCCTGATATTTCTTTAGTTCTTAATCGGAGCAGACTCATCTCGCCTGCCAGTGTATCTTGCCGATCTTTAACTACACAAATCCTAATTTTCAAGTAATATTAAGCAATTTAAGACAATTCTATGAACCGCTTAAAGGCTCCCAAAGTACTTCCCTGATCATTTACACCAATCCTTTCTTAAGTTTGTTGATATAACACCAAACAACAAATCGGTTTTGATGCTATATCAACAAACTAAACCCCGAATTCAAAGTCAACTTACTATTTTTCAACAACTTACCAAAAGGCACACTATTTGCAAAATAGATAATGATCAACCATGATTTTTTTATTGAAGCAGAATAGATTATTTGGAAAGTTGCTCCTGGACGAAGTCTTTCAAGAGCCTTCTTTGAATGCATAAGACCATGAAAGAGCCTAAAAGTGAATGGAAAAATAATTTTGCCCATTTCATCCCTGAATTAAGAAAGCAAATTGCGGATGTGCGGGAACGCAATGACCTCATCAAACTGTTGTCAGATTCGATGCATGACGTAAACGAATTTTCCAGTGTCCGCATCCATTCAGTCGACCATCGCACCAACACCTACTTCCCTTTTTTTCTCGATCAAAAATCAGGCGCAAGAAACCTCAGCGAATTTAAAGCGCTTTCAAACGCCAGGGCCTCCTTAGACGATCCGATCATCCGTGATGCAATCGTTGCTGATAACAGTTTTATCGTTTGCTTAAATGATCTTGCCTGCACCGAATCCATTCCCTATTGGTTGCGCGTGAATATAGATTATGGCCTCAGGGAAGTATTAGTCACTCCCCTGAAGATCAAAAGCGACATCGTGGGCATATGCTATTGCTGGTCTGACAAACCAGGCTCGTTCAGCGGCACATTTATCCATATTATGGATAGTCTGTCGACAGAGCTGGCGTACGCAGTATCCAATACGATCATTCATGAAATGCTTGATCCCCGGGGTTGGATCAATGATATGCTTTTAAACTTCAGTTATGATCTATCTGCCGTACGTACCCGGCAAGAACTTCATCTCGTTATGGAACGGGACCTGAAAAAGCTTTTTCATTTTGATGAGTTCCTGATCATCTTTTTTACCCCTCCCCGCAACAGCGATAGTATTTTGCTGACCAGCCTTTCGCAACCGGAATTGCTGGACTGGATCCGGGCACATATGACCAACGAAATTGTTTGGCAACAAACGGCCAATACAACCGCTCCGGTCATTATCAATATTGAAGATATCGATTTCCATGATGCTCCTCCATGTCTTGATCCGGCCGATAGGAATAAAGGCGGCGAAATCATGTTGAAGATCCTTTCGGAAAATAACGACTCCAAGTATGGACTGATCCTTATTTCATACAAAAAAAACGTGTTTGATCCTGTTGACCGGCACATTACACAGTGTATTTCCCGCCACCTCGCTACCACCGTTTCGAATATCCTGGCCAATGAAGAGCTGGGACGTAAAGAAAAACACCGGGCGCTTCTGCTTTCATTAAGCCACGATATTGCAGCAGTCCGTAATAAGGATGACCTCACGAAGGCGATAGAGAAAGTAGTCAGCCAGTTATCCAGCATATCCAGGTTCGTGATCCGTGGAATCAATGAAGATGAAAAAACCCTGAGCCTTTTTTTATATGACAAACACGTAAAAACGGCTATTGAAGAGCTCGGTCATCATTTCGTGCTGGATGCCGTTTATCCCCTAGCGGATGGCATATCCGATCTTGTGTTAGCGGGGAACACTACAATCGTATTTGATTTGCAGGAATGGATAGATAAAGGAAACGCACCTTCCTATTTTCACTTTTGGAGAAGCATGGACGTAAAGAAATGTGTAGCGACACCCTTACAGACGGCAACCCAAAAGCTGGGAATTTTCTGGGTAGATTCCGATGAACCGGATATCGAAATGATGGATAGCATGTGCGCCCAGATTTCGATAGCCATGTCGAATATTATGGCAAACGAACAGCTTATCCAGTATAAGCAACTACTAGAAAGTGAAAATGAACATTTGCAGGAGCAAATCAAATCGATCTATAATTTTTCTGATATCATAGGGACGAGCGCGCCGATGCAACGTGTTTATCAATTAATGTCACTGGTAGCGCATTCCAACGCAACCGTGCTTATTCAGGGTGAAACCGGTACGGGTAAAGAACTGATTGCCCGTGGCATTCACGAATCATCCCCGAGAAAGAATAAGCTGATGGTTAAAGTGAACTGTGCGGCGCTTCCGCTGACGCTAATAGAGTCCGAGTTATTTGGTTACGAGCGGGGGGCATTTACCGGCGCGTTCGAGCGAAGGATCGGAAAGTTTGAACTTGCGCATCACGGCACCCTGTTTCTTGATGAAATCGGCGAATTGCCCTTAGAAGTCCAGGTCAAACTTTTGCGCGTTTTACAGGAAAGGGAATTTGAAAGGTTAGGTGGTAAAGCTCCTATCAAAGTCGATGTCCGGATAATCGCGGCAACCAACCGGAATCTTTTGGCGGAGGTAAATGCCGGACGATTTCGTTCCGACCTTTACTACCGGCTGAATGTATTTCCTATCGCCATGCCGCCTTTGCGTGAGCGGCGTGAAGACATTCCATCCCTGGCGCATTTCTTTCTTGAAAGATATAACAACAATCACCGATGTAAAGTGACCGGTATCTCGGCTGCCGCCATAAACGAGCTGAAAGCTTACCACTGGCCCGGAAATGTCCGCGAGCTTGAACACCTGATCGAGCGAAGCGTATTGCTTTCCAACAGTAAAATACTAACCAAAATATCTTTGCCGGATCTGAACGACACTGTACCCGGCGGGCAGGATAAACACGCCATTAACCTGGCATCCGTTGAAAAACAACACATCATTGATGTCCTGCGGCAGTGCAGCGGAAAGATATCCGGAAAGGGAGGCGCCGCCGAACTATTAAAGCTCCCCCCATCAACACTAAACTCCAAAATGAGAAAACTCGGTATCACCAAAAATGCTAAAATAGAATAGTGGGAACAGTTCACTTCGCCCGACAGGTTTGCATGATTGTCCTGCATGTTGCAGCCTCTGCTGATGCTGTTTCAACGGCACCACGATAAAATGTAACTGCACAGACCTCGAATTTTTAAAAACTGATATTCACTATTTATGCGTATTTTCATCTATAGATTGATGCTGTCGATGAACATTTGTTACCTGTACATTTATGAAAAAGTGCTATCTGTTTATACTGCTGCTGTTCTTTGCAAAACCAGATCTTGCACAAACAAGCGACTTTGACGAGTTGCCCTTGCCGGTATTAAGACAGAAGCTTTCCTCAAGCGCCAACGATACAAATAAAGTCAAGTTGCAACTGGCCTTAGGGCATCTAATGTTTTTGAAGGCGACCAGCGGAGAAAAGGACATTGATTCGGCGGGATCTTTTTCGGCTCAGGCAGCCGCGCTCAGCCATAAGCTCAACTATCAGTTCGGTATAATCAATGCGATGCTGTTGAGGACCGAAACCTGCTATCACCGGGGAAAAAAGGAAGAAGGTTTGGCAATCGCTCAAACAGCGCTTTCCTTTTCCAAAACGCTTCATAACAGCAATGGTGAGGGACGATCCTACCATCTGATAGCGCAATACTACACACCAGCTGATTCCGTGTCCCTACGAAACAGGATATTTTACATGAACCAAGCCATAGCCGCATTCCGGAAAAACCGCAATAACCTCTGGCTTTCCTACTTGCTGACCCAAAATGCGGACCTGTTAGCTCAGGCAGGACGAACTACCGAGGGACTTAAATTACTGTTCGAAGCTTTAAACCTTGGAAAAGCCGTAAGCCGAAGGACCGTCGAAGGGATTTACTGGAATATCGGCAGAATATCCATACGCATAGGGGACCATACCAATGCCTTAAAATATAACCTGTTGGCGCTCAAAACTGCCCATGAGGTCAATGATACGACCATGCAGGCCGTTTGGATAAAACATTTGATTGCTTCAACCTATATCAAAGCCGAAGATTATGAACGTGCCATCCCGTATTCTATTGAAGCTTTGGAGACGGCCAAACGTTACCATGAAGCGGATTTCGTCAATACGGAATCTTCAGCGCTTGCTTTTGAATACACACATACGAACAGGCTGTCCAAAGCTTTATCCATACTTAAGGAAATGAAAAGCAAGGCCGGCAGCGATCTGGATAAACTTTCTGTAAGCGTGGCTTTTCTCAATACGCTGATTTATGCAAAGCAACTTTCACAAGCTGGCCGCTACGCACAGGAAGTAAAAAAACTGCTCTCAGGAATTCCATCTGATAACAACACGGCGAGAATTGACGCCTATAATGCGCTTGCATCCTATTACTCGGAAATCAATCATTTCAAACAAGCTTATCATTACGCGGAATTATATGCCGTAATGGCCCACAAGTTCAATCATATGGAAGATATCACCGTGGATGAAGGCCGGTATTACAAGCTGGTTAAATTGAACCGCAATACAAAGTCCGTTATCGGACAGTTTTTTAAAGAGCAGGAAATCAGGGATTCCGCTTATAATAAAGTAAAAGCTTATCAGATATTCCTGCTGGATATGGAAAATGAATCCCTCGAAAAAAACAGGCATATCGATTCGCTGACCATGGATGCACAATTGAAGGCGGTCAAGCTGAAGCGTAACCAGCTTATTCAGAAGGTCACTTTCTGCGGAGCTGTGTTGCTGCTGATTATTACGGGTCTGATCTACAGCCGCTATCGGCTGAAGCAGCGCAGCAATGCTTTGCTGACCTCGCAAAAAGAAGAAATTGACCATAAGAATAATGTCCTTCAACAACTGATCGTAGATAAAAACGAACTCCTGAAGGATAAGGATGAATTGCTGCAAGAAAAAGAGTTACTGTTTAGGGAGGTTAACCACCGGGTAAAAAACAACCTGCAGTCCGTCATGTTATTATTGGAAAACCAGGCAGCCAGTCTCGAAGGAGAAGCTTTTGATGCCGTAAACATCAGCCGGCACCGCATCTATGCGATGTCGCTGGTACATGATAAACTGATCGAATCATCCCAGTTAACATCGATTAATATGGGCCTGTTCCTCCCGCAACTGGTGGGACATATTAAAGATACTTTTCAAGGAGCCACCCAGGTGAATGTCAGGGTGAGGGCAGAAGAATTGGTCATCGATGTTTCCCTGGCGCTGCCATTGGCCCTTATTGTCAACGAAGCGGTAACCAATGCTTTTAAATATGCATTCCCGGATCAAAAAAATGGAGAGATTTATGTGGCATTTGCAAGGGTTAAGGAACAATACAGGTTGGAAATCGCCGATAACGGTAAGGGTATGAACACCCAGGAAAAAACAAAGAAGAACAGCGGCATGGGCTTAAAACTGATCCACGGTTTGTGCGAGGACATCGATGCCAGGGTCACCTTTCAAAATACTTCAGGAACCCAAATCATCGTGGTTTGCGACAACGAAACCCATCAGGAAGAAATCAACCTGGACATTGCACTAAATCACTTGCCGGACTTGGATATAAATTAATCCGGAACAAATGCATCTCTGCAGTGTTTATATCACCTATTACAGTAACGAGATCTACTTCAACTGACGCTATGCCGCTGAGATTAAAAGTGCTTGAGGCCCCCCACGGCACTTTTTTCCGCTGCTCACACGGCCATTCGCTCGAAGCGCAGATCATTTCGGATAAATCATATCAGAAAAATAAATAACACAGCAACGGCCGTGGCTTTGGGCGGTGCAGGGACGGCTTCAGCCGCCTGCGCCGGCGCAGCGTACCCAAAACGGCGGCGGTTGCGTCGGCGGTAATAGCGGGTGAACCGCAGCGGCGTGCGCGCCAGCGCGCAGAGCGAAGGTGAACCGGCTTTTACCGCAGCAAAACCAATCATAAATTCCCCAATCGCTGTAGCTTTTCGGCAATCGCCCGCAACAGGCCCACATCCGGCTGCACATCAGCCGGCGCAGTTAATAGTCGGTACTGCCCTTCTTTATCCGGCTCAAAAACATAAGATACATCATTGATCGATACAGCTATCCGGTAGGTATAGCCGAAACGCTGAAAAGCGGCCGGGAACTCCAGCGGCTTGTTCTGATAAGTGATTTCTAAAGTAAACGGCTCGTTCATTGCACTTTCAATTGAACCTTACTCGTCACCACGATCTCCGGCTTGCCCTTATAGTCGATCACCTTACAGCAGGCGAAACATTGATCATTAGTTCAGGGAATGCCGGAATTCCAAAGGCGTACGGGTCATAGGCGAAGATAAGCAAATTGAATGCTGATTACTATATTGACGAATGTCGCGCATGACAAATTCAGATTGCCGGTACGAACAATGAGGCCGGAACGGTCCGGAACACCCGAAATTTTGGTATGGAGCGAAGTGTAAATGGCGCGTGAAACGGCATTGAGATCGTCAAGACAAACATTTTGCTGCCGAAAATGTTGGTGGTTTGATGTCTTTTTCTACCGCCGATCTGCTTCAGGTCCTTTCGCGCTCCGCCGATGCGACCGCCGTTTACAGCGGCGAAGATATTGTCATTGAATTTGCCAACAACGCCATGCTGGCCTTTTGGGGAAAAGATGAGCGCATTATTGGTCAATCATTAGAAGAAGGCGTGCCTGAGCTTAAGGGGCAGCCATTTAAGGCCATGCTCCAGGAGGTCATGCGCACCGGTATCACCGATGAGGGCGTTATTCCGGCAGAGACCCCTGATCGGTGGTGAACTGGTCAGCCGCCAATACGCATACCAGTACCTGGCGGTCGATCTGCCGGAGGGACAGCAACGGCTGATCCTGCACACGACGTCGGATGTTACCGATAAACTGCGGGGCGAAAAGGCACTGCGCGACGTTGACGTCCAGCTTGATGCGCTCAGCCGTGAACAGCAATTGAATGAGAAGCTGGCGGCGACCAATGAGGAACTGGCGGCGACCAATGAAGAAGTCGCTCAGGCGCAGGCCACTTTGGCGCGCCTGAATGCCGAACTGGAACAAAAAGTGCAGGTGCGGACGACTGCCCTGGCAGCCAGCGAAGCGGAATTGCAGGCCCTGAATGAAGAACTGATCTCGATCAATGAAGAGTTGACGGCAACAAATGACGGCCTGCGGAATACCCAGGCCCGCCTGCAGGAGGCGGTTACTGACCTTGAGATCAGCGAACATAGATTGCGCAGCGTGGTGGCCAGCGCGCCCTTCCCGATCGGCGTCTATACCGGCAGGGAGATGCGCATTGAACTGGCCAACCAGTCGATCATGGACGTCTGGGGTAAAGGCAATGAAGTGGCCGGTAAAACTTATGCCGAGGTCCTCCCGGAACTGGCCGGAACAGGTATCTACGAGCAACTTGATGGCGTATTTACCACCGGAATCCCCTTTCACACGCGCGCGCAGCGGGTGGACCTGGTCGTGGACGGCCGCTTACAACCTTTCTACTTCAATTACAGTTTTACGCCCCTGTTCGACCAGCAAGGCCGCATTTACGGCGTGATGAACACGGCGGCCGAAGTCACCGATATGGTCCTGGCGCGCCAGCAAGTGGAACAAAGCGAACGTAATCTGCATAACATGATCCTGCAGGCGCCGGTCGCGATGTGCATTATGTTGGGCCCGGAACACGTGATCAGCGTGGCCAACCCGCTGATCATTGAATTGTGGGGCAAGCCCGAAGCGGGGGTCATGAACAAGCCGATCTTCGAGGCTTTGCCGGATGCCCGCGGCCAGGGCCTGGAGCAGGTACTGGCAGACGTCTATCAAAACGGCGAAACCTTCCGGGCCAGCGAAATGCCCATCCACCTGCTACGCAAAGGTCGGCCCGACACCGTATATCAAAACTTTGTTTACGAACCCTACCGCAATGCTAACGGTGAGGTGCTGGGCGTAATCGCCATCACCATTGATGTCACCGAACAGGTCCTGGCGCGCCTGCAGAGCGAAGAGAACGAGCGCCGCTTCCGCTTCCTGCTGGATGCCATGCCGCAACAAGTCTGGACCGCCCGTGCCGATGGCACCTTGAATTACGTTAACGAGGTCGTTACCACTGATTTTGCAGAAAGCGCCGAAGCGATCGTAGGCCAGGGCTGGCAGGCTTTTGTGCACCCGGACGACCTGCCCGGCGCGCTTTCCAGGTGGAAGCGTTCGCTGCAATCCCGCCGCGAATACCTTACCGAATATCGCCTGCGCTTCGCCGATGGTAATTATTACTGGCACCTCACCCGGGCGATACCGATGGTCAAGGATGACACTGTGACCTTCTGGCTGGGCACCAATACGAACATCGACCAGCAAAAGGCCAATGAGCAACGCAAGGACGAATTCATCAGCATCGCCAGCCACGAGCTGAAAACGCCGCTCACCACGATCAAGGCCTTTTTCCAGTTAAGTAAACGCGATACCGGTGCACCAGGTAAGCTCAACCCATTTGTCGGCAAAGCGGAGCGGCAGATCGAACGCCTTGGCCGGCTGATCGAGGACCTGCTGGATGTCTCCAAGATCAATGCCGGAAAGATGGTCTACAATAAGGAAGCCTTCGATTTTGGTAAGCTCCTGGCCGACACGGCGGAAAGCGTGCAGCAAACAGCGCCGGGACACCACATCGAAGTAGAGAACGACTGTAAAATCGACTATCACGGCGACCAGCACCGTTTGGAACAGGTACTCATCAACCTGCTGAACAATGCGATCAAGTATTCGCCGGGAGCTGACCGGATCATCGTACGCTGTGAACTGGAGAACCGGAATATCATTGTATCCGTGCAGGATTTCGGTATCGGGATCGCGGGGGAACACCTGAAAGGTTTATTTGACCGCTTTTACCGGGTCGATAATTCATCGGCACGTTTCCAGGGTTTGGGCCTCGGCCTGTTCATTGCCAACGAGATCGTTAAAAGGCACGGCGGCAGCTTCTGGATCGAAAGCGAACCCGGTAAAGGCTCCACCTTCTTCTTTTTATTGCCGCTCAATGGCCGTCAGGAATTTTACGATACCGACAGTGACGGCCAGACCTTTTACAGCGGTAGTTTCATCGATATGAAATATGTCCCTGAAGCCGGTTATCTGGATGTGGACTGGCAGGGCTACCAAAACTATGAGTCGGTCGTGAAAGGCTGCGAGGTCATGCTGGACCTGCTGAAAAAGAATGATTGCCACTGGGTACTCAATGACAACACCCATGTCAAAGGCAACTGGTCGGAAGCATCCGACTGGGGCGCTGAATACTGGTTCCCCGCCATGGCCGAGGCCGGCCTGAAAAGGTTCGCCTGGATCTTTCGCCCAGCACCTTCAGCCGCATCGCAGCCAACAAAAGCCTGCCCTCTGAATACGATGCGGTACAGGTCGCTTTCTTTGATGATAAAGCCGAAGCTTTAAAATGGTTAGTTAAAAGCTAAATGACAACCTGAGCGGATAAGCGCAACCGGAAAACCCTATGGAATGATATTTGTTAATTATTTAAACGAACAAAATCATATACCTATGAGCACAAGAGGATCAAAAGTGGAACGCCATTCCGTATCGGAACAGCCCCACGAACTAAAGTATGAAGCCCGCAAAACGGGCACCAGCACCAACGAAGTGGAAGCCGCTAAAAAATCTGCCGGTTCCAACCAGCGCAAAGCCGTAGAGAAAAAGCTGAAATAAGCGATAGCCGATACTTTAATTATTCAAAAAGCCCCGGACCGGGGCTTTTTGGTCTAAGCGATTTCCGATGAATAAAGCGCAATCCCCAAAAAACGAGAAGGGCACGCTGACCCAGCGTGACCTGAAAGCCGGCGTAAAAACATTTGAGGAACAGAAAAAACCCCGCGCCGCACTGGAAACGCCGGGGGGCAAGAATAACCGTGCCGAACCGGCCGTTTATCAAAACCAGCGCAAGGCCCAAACCTGAAGATGCTGGCGAAACTGGAACAATACAATGCCAAACGGAACTTTAAAAAGACCGCGGAACCGGAAGGCGGCAGCCCGCATTCGGATAAGCTGTTGTTTGTCGTTCAGAAACATGCCGCCAGCCATTTGCATTATGACTTCCGTCTGGAAGTAAAAGGCGTATTAAAATCCTGGGCTATACCGCGCGGACCAACAATGGACCCGGAAGAACGCCGCCTGGCCATGCCGGTCGAAGACCATCCCTACGATTACAAGGATTTTGAAGGCATTATCCCGGGAGGCCAGTACGGCGGGGGCACCGTCATCGTCTGGGACGAGGGCTGGTACGAGCCCGCGGCCGCGGAACCATTGAAAGGCAAAAAGGAACAGGAGCACCGGATAATGTCGAGCTATTAAAAAAATGCGCTCAAGATCACGCTGCACGGCCATAAGCTGAAAGGCGACTTCATCCTCATCAAATTCAAAGACGATAAATACGAAGGCAGCTGGCGGCTGATCAAAGTGGATGACCAGTACGCCTCCAAGGATGACATCTTAAAAAAAAATAAATCCGTCAAAAGCAAGCTGACGATCGGACAGATGGCCAAAAACAACCAGGCCGCCGTCTGGCAAAGTAACCGCGCCCCCAAAAAACAGAAACCGGCCGCCGATCTGCCTACCCTCATCCGGCAAGGCGTTTAAAAAGCGATGCCCAAATGTATCAAGCCTATGCCGTGCACGCTGACCAAGGAAGTCGTCGCAGATAAGGATTACCTGTACGAGGTCAAGCGGGACACATCAACAGCTCACTTACAAGGGTACGGACATGGCATTAAATGATTACCGGGAGATGCTTGCACACAACATAAGCGATATACCGGATCTATATTTCAAGGCCGAGCTTATCGTGGCCGGAGACAACCATATAGCCAGCCGGTTGCTGTTCGATTGTACACCGGCTGGCCGGTTTATGGATATCCCGGTCAATGACCCGAGAGTTCTATTTTCAGAACATGTATTTTACAGGCTTCGCGACGATAAAATCAGCGAGGCCTGGTCGCTGATCGATAAAGACGCGATCCGCGAGCAGGCCTTTTCAACAAATACCATAAAGTAAATTGTAGCCCGCAGACCGCCCCCAAACAATCAGCGGGTGGTCTTGGTTTATTGGACATGCGTATCGTTACACTTGAAGAACACCTCTCGTTTCCGGAAATGGCCGGACAGATACTCACGGAAAAACTAGGTGGGTTTGGTCAAAACGAAAGAATGAAACAGCTGGTATCCAAACTGGCGGATATCACCGGGGACCGTTTAACATCCATGGATGCCAATGGCATCAGCATGCAGGTATTATCGGTGGACAGTTCGGGCGCCAACCTGCTGGCCGAAGATACAGGCCCGGCATTTGCCATGCAGTATAATGATTTGATCGCAGAAAGGATCAGGGGTTATGAAACGCGGTTCACTGCGTTTGCCCATTTGCCGATGACTGCGCCTGCTGCCGCCGCCGATGAACTGGAGCGAACAGTAAAAGAACATCATTTTCGGGGTGCTATGATCCGCGGACTGACGGAAGACCAGTTCCTGGATCATCCCGGATTTGGCCTTATACTGGAGCGTGCAGAAAAATTGGATGTGCCTATCTATCTGCATCCCGGCCTGCCGCCTAAAGGCGTCGCAGATATTTATTACAGCGGCCTGCCCAATCATGCTGGCATAGCGGAAGCCCTCGCTGCCTATGGCTGGGGCTGGCATGCTGAAACCGCGCTCCACATCCTGCGCCTGGTTTATGCCGGCATCTTCGATCAATACCCCAAATTGCAAATCATCATCGGTCATATGGGTGAAATGCTGCCTTTCCAGATGGCCAGGTCAGAGCGGGCCTTTCAGCCAGGCGCGGGCGGCGCCAACCAGCGCAAGCTAAGCGATACCCTGCGCCAGCAGGTTCATATCACCACCAGCGGCTTCTTTACCCTGCCACCCCTACAAATCGCGCTGGATACTTTCGGCATCGACAACATGATGTTTTCCATAGATTACCCCTTCAGCACCAACGAGCAAGGTATGGAATTTTTTCGCCGGATCGAT